>Ga0210398_10000982_pt1 | contig 30744 bp, 27 predicted proteins | sample IncBWC4OmetaG_FD_161047 | JGI IMG/M metagenome (GOLD analysis project Ga0210398, IMG submission 161047) | Forest soil microbial communities from Barre Woods Harvard Forest LTER site, Petersham, Massachusetts, United States - Inc-BW-C-4-O | ecosystem: Environmental > Terrestrial > Soil >... | reverse complement strand
TATTTCCGGTCGGGTTACGGGCTTAATAGCGACGGCGGACAGCAAGTGGCTTTCCAAGCTCCGGGAGCGGATGCGAAATATCGATTGGGCAACGAAGCAGAAACCTACGGGGAATTCATTTTTGTCAACAACTGGCTGAATCCTGAGCAAAACACCGACAAGGCCTGGATTAAGACGGAAGTAATGATCGAGGCGAACACCTCGAATTCCGCGAGCTACGCAAATTTTCCCAACGAGATTGGCAACGACCAATTCCGGTTGCGAGAAGCCTTTGTGCGGACGGGCCACATCTTCGAGAGCCAACCGGATGCGAAGTTTTGGGCGGGTGAACGATATTACCGCCGCCAGCACATCGAGATTGATGACTTCTATCCGCTGGATATGAGCGGCTACGGAGCGGGCGCTGAGGACGTCAATGTAGGAATCGGCAAGCTAGCTGTGGCCTTTCTGGCCGGGGCGAGGCCCGATATCGTTACGCAGAATGGGAACTACGCGAAAAGCAACATTGACGTGCGCCTTTATGATCTGAAGGGGCCGGCGGGCTTATGGGCCGCGTGGTTCGATTTTGCAACCGCGAAGGGCGGCGCCGCGCAAAATGGCAGCACACTTCCCGCAGGGACGGCTTTTCCCACAGTCAATGGGTACGCTTTCGGTTTGCGCCATCAGCGGCTGGAGTGGCACGGCGGCTACCACGCGTTTTCCATCCAATACGGGAAGGGTACAGCGAGCAATTTCAGCACGTCGCTCGACAATCCGAGTCCCTACCTGACGCACTCCGAGAGATTACTAATCGCGGAGCACCTGCTCCTTCAGGCCAATGATCGATTTGCCGTGATGCCGATCTTCCTTTTCGAGCGGAAGCGAGACGGGCAACCCGGACATGGTTTTAACGACTGGGCATCGTTTGGAGCGAGGCCGGAAATTTTCTTCAACAAGTACCTTTCGCTGGCGTTCGAGGCTGGGTTTGACCATACGGAAGGCTTCGTCACTACGGCAAACGGTAACACTCAGTTCGACGGCTGGCTGCGCAAAGTCACCGTCGCGCAGCAAATCGGAGCCGGCCGCAAATTTTTCAGCCGACCCGTCCTGCGATTGTTTGTGACCTACGCGAATTGGTCCAACGGTTTCCGTGGCCTGGTGGGCGGAATCCCGTTTGAGGACCGAACAAGCGGGCTCACCTACGGAGTGCAGACGGAGACCTGGTGGTAGCGACAAGCTTTCAGAAAAGCCAGCGTTCGGCAAGAGCATCGGCATGACCGCCGAGAAGGCAACAGTACAGTCAATCGTTTTGAATTTCGAGGTGATGAAGATGGCGACGCGAGAAATTAGCAGCAGTCCTGGGTCGGCACAAAGCATTCCGGATGTTTCGGCAGCGCAAAATTACGGACGTCCACTGGCCATCGTCACCACGTTGTTCTTCATGTGGGGGTTTCTGACGTGCCTGAACGATATTCTGGTGCCGCATCTGAAAGCAATTTTCGATCTGAACTTCGCGCAAGTCATGCTGGTGCAGTTTGCATTCTTCTCGGCCTATTTTTTGTTCTCGGTACCGTGGTCGAAAGTAGTGAATAAGATCGGCTACCAGAGGACCATGGTGGCGGGCCTGTTGACCATGGCTGTCGGAGCGCTATTGTTCGTGCCGGCGGCATCTGTGGTTTCGTATCCGCTGTTTCTGACTGCGCTGCTCGTTCTCGCAGCGGGGATCACTGGCCTTCAGGTGTCGGCCAACCCATACGTGGACTTGTTGGGTAAACCTGAAACGGCATCGAGCCGCCTGGATCTGACGCAAGCCTTCAACTCGCTGGGCACGACGATCGCCCCGAAAATAGGAGGTCTGCTGATCCTGAGCGCCGCGCCACTGGCCGTCGAGCAACTAAGGCAGCTTGCGCCACAAGCGCTGCATGCATACCGCGTGCAGGAGGCCGCCTCGGTCAAGATGCCGTATATGGTGATCAGCGTCGCGCTGGTGTTGCTGGCGGTTTTGATCGGTACGTTCAAGCTTCCCAAAATCGAGGCGGCCCCGGACCGTCCGGGAGAAAAGATCAAAGATTCGATCTGGAAGCATCGCAATCTCATCTTGGGCGCCATCGGAATTTTTGCCTATGTGGGCGCAGAGGTTTCGATCGGAAGCTTTCTGGTGAATTATTTCGGCTTGCCCGAGATCGCCGGTTTCTCCGCTAAGACCGCAGCAGGGTTTGTTTCGTTCTACTGGGCTGGCTCGATGATCGGACGCTTCCTTGGCGCACCCCTTCTGCGGCGGATCAAGGCTGAATACCTGCTGGCACTTTGCGCAATCTGTGCAACCGCGCTCATCACAGCTTCTATGATATTGGGTGGGCATACCGCCATGTGGACCATTCTCTCCGTTGGTTTATTTAACTCGATCATGTTCCCAACCATCTTTAGCCTGGGTGTGTCAGAACTCGGGCCTCTGACTGGAAATGGATCCGGCGTCATGAATATGGCCATTGTCGGTGGTGCCATCCTTCCCGTAATTCAAGGCGTCATCGCCGACTATGCTGGCCTGCACCACGCATTCGTCCTGCCCGTGATCTGTTACCTATACATTTTGTACTATGCGTTGATCGGATCGAAGCCTAACAGCCAGCGGTACGCAAGAGTTTAGAGCGCGCCCCAAAGGCGACAGGGTCATCAACAGTCATCAACAGAAGATAATGTATGGCACAAAAGGACCTACACGACCACGCCCTCTCAGTTTTTTGTAAGTGCTGATTCTAAATAACTTACTTTTGTGACCGGGGCCGCCGCCTTGCGAGGGCCTCCAGGAAAGGGAAAGCGCCGGCAAAAGGCCGACTCTGTCGGAACAAGGCATGATATTACCCGAGCGTAACGGAGGCAGTGCGGGGCGCGGGCCAGTGCTTCGCCGTGACCACGGGACAATGGAGGAAAAAAATGGCGTGGGAGAGAGACGGGCTGGCGGAGTGGCGAGGCTGGATAATATTGGTGCATTCCGCTCGGACGGCCGTGGCAGCGGTTGCTTCGGTGCTGGTCGCACGCCTGTTCCGGCTGCCCGAGGCGTACTGGGCACCGATCACAACCATTGTGATTACACAATCGTCGCTGGGGGCAGCGCTCAAGGTGTCCTGGCAGCGTTTCGTCGGAACTGGGCTTGGAGCGGTACTTGGCGCGATTGTCGCGAGTCACTTCGAGCCGCATGTTCTGGTGTTTGGCGCTAGCGTGTTCTTCCTGGGACTGGTTTGTCCTCTCGCCCTGGCGGATCGAAGTGCATACCGATTTGGGGGCATTACGTTGGCTATTGTGCTGTTGATCCCGCGGGCGGGTCCAGCCTGGGGGATTGCCTTTCATCGGTTCGCCGAGGTGTCCATAGGGATTGGCGTGGCGCTAATATTGACGCTGATATGGCCAGAGAGGGACGACACACCTTTGGCGGAGAAGGTAAGCGATTCACCGCGGAAGAGGAACGGCGATCAGGGCAAACTTAACGAGTGCCCAGCATCGCCCGCAACCCCTCCTGCCACCGCAGACGAGAGACCTTGAACGGGTTGCTTTGCGGCGTCGATAGCGGATTTCAAGAGCTGCCTGGCATTTCCACGGGGCTCTCCATGCTCGAATATAGCGCTCCCCGCGACCAGGATCTCGGCACCGGCACGCACTACGTCGGCGACAGTGTCGTGATGGATGCCGCCGTCAACTTCAATGCGAAAGCCGAGCCGGCGAGACTCCCGTATTTTCGACAGCAACTCAATCTTCTTCAGGGAAGAGTGGATAAAGGTTTGGCCACCGAAGCCGGGGTTCACGCTCATGACAAGGACGTGATGAACCAGAGGAAGAACCTCATCGAGAGTATGGACCGGTGTGGCCGGGTTTATGACTACTCCGGGCTTGCATCCGTGCGCTGCGATCAAATGAAGGGTGCGATCGAGATGGACGCAGGCTTCCTGGTGGACGGAGATCCAATCAGCGCCGGCTTCAGCAAATGCGGGGATGAGGTCGTCCGGCCGATCAATCATGAGATGGCAATCGAGCGGAACTTTCAACACCTTGCGAAGAGAGGCTACGACCGGAGGCCCGATCGTGATATTCGGGACGAAGCGGCCATCCATCACGTCCACGTGGAGGACGGTCGCACCTCCTTCTACCGCGCCCTGGGCTTCCGCGCCGAGGCGCGCGAAGTCAGCCGACAGGATAGAAGGAGCGAGCTCGATCATAGGAGTCTTCAGCTTGCAACCCGGGCATGCTCCGCTTGCGGCTGCCCGATTCTTTCGATCATTCGGTCGAGGATTTTTTCTCTTCTTAGATAACCGACGGGCCGGGGATTGTCCTTGGTCTGGACAACCGGCAACCACGAGATGCCATGATCAAGCATGGTGGCGACCGCCACCAGCGTCGAATCGTCGAGACTTACATAAACTGGATTCACCACGAGAAATTCACTTAGCTTGGAACGGGTGACATCACCGTGCTGATCCGTCGGGAGGACGGCGATGCGAGCGACAATTTGATCGAGGTCGTTGCGGCCGAAAGTTCCCCATAAACGCTGCGCTTCGTCGAGGATCAAGAGCTCGCCGGTAGGACTCTCCTTCAGGGCCCGAATGGCATCGGCCAGGCTAGTGTCTTTACGGAGGAGTTCTGTTGGAAGCGGGTCGAGAAGAGAGGCAAGTGGCTCGCGCTCGAGAATTGACTTGGTCAAGGGGAGGCGGTTCCATAAGTCGCCCGAGCGGTGAATGACAGCCTGCGACAGCACGTCGCGGAGAGGTGCGAAGGTCCCGGCGATTTGCGCGAAAAGAGCGCTGCCGGCTTGGCGAAGGCGAACAGCGGTGCGGGCACGAATGCTTGTTTCGTGGGGGCGGTTTCCCAACAAAGCGGCTTCGCCAAAAAAGTCACCCTTGCCCAGGACGGCGACGATTTTTGGCTCGGTGTTCGGCTCTGCGGCCTTTAGGATCTCGACTTCGCCTTCTTCGATAACACTAAAGAATCGGGCGGACTCGCCCTGCCGCTGGATGAAATCGCCTGGACGATAGTAGGCGTGGTAGACCTGTTGCGCCGAATCGGTATTAAGGAAGCTGAGATCGCGGGGGAAGAGCAAGTCCCATGCCCAGTCCAGGGCCACCTTGATTCTGCGAGACCACGTCGGTAGCTTGAAGAGATATACTCCGCGCCACAGGAACCAGGCGAGGAAACCCGAGACGCGCATGCCAAACATTTCCGCGACGGCTTGGTACCCACCAATAGAGCAGAGCTGCCCAAGGGCTTTGAAGCGGAACGGTTTGGTGGGCTCGCCTTTCAGGACTCGCACGAGGTTGAGCGCCGCCTGGCGACCCTGGCGTTCCGCGAACTGGCCCGTTGGAGCGGACGGCTTGTTGTCGAAGGAGTTGACGATGAGGGCGCAATCGCCTATTGCCCAAGCGCTCGTCTGGCCTTCGATTCGCATTTCCGGAGCGGTGCGAATGCGTCCCCGCTCTTTGGGAACGTCGAGGTGTTGGACGAGGGGAGCGATCGAGGTTCCGATGGTGCAGACCACGGTGGCTCCCGTCACCATCTTTCCGTCGTTCAGTTCGATGCCCTCGTGGGTTGCGGCGACGGCACGTGTATTCAGCAGCATGCTGATGCCGGCTTCCTCCATCTTCTTTCTGGCGAACTCGCCCAGCGTCGGCGCCACTTCGGGCAAGATATGGTCCTGGGAATGGACCAGCGTGACAACAACGTCTTCCTTTTTGAAGTTGCGGTAAAAGCGGGTGCTGCTGCGAACCAGTTCGTTGATTTCTCCAGCGACCTCGACGCCGCTGAAGCCTGCCCCCACGACAATGAAGCTGAGATGCCAGTGCCGGCGATCAGGATCGTTGGCTGCTTCGGCCTGCTCCATCTGACGCACGATGTGCTGGCGAAGGTCAATGGCGTCGCGCAGAACCTTGAACGGAAACGCATGCTCGGTCATCCCGGGGATGATGCCCAGGTTGCTTTCCGCTCCGCAGGCGATAACGACGTGGTCGTACGGCAGGCGTCTGAGAATTCCGGTGCCATCGTCAAATTTGATCTCTGAAGAGGGAAGGTCGATCCTCTGTACGCGTTCGGTACGGCAACCAACACCGGGGAGCATCTGGCGCAAAGGTGTTGCGGCCGCGTCCGCATTGATGGACGCTCCAGCGACATCGGCCAGAAGAGGATGAAACACCATATGATTCTCGCGGTTGAACAGGAGGATCTCGCACTCTGAAGGGCGCAGCTTGCTGCGAAGAGTTTTCGCGAATTGTACAGCGGCAAATCCTCCGCCCACAACGACCACTCTGATTGGCTTCAATTCCTTGCTCCCATGGCCGGGTGCGATGTAAATCCCGCATTTCTTCCGGCAACTGCTAACCCACAGAAAACCGGGAAACGACATTCCGGCGTTCTAGTTCAGGATAGCGAGCGGGGAATGCTGCGTATTTCGGAAACGTGTAAATTCTGTTCGAAATGGCTGACGGAATGATTTTGGGCACGGCCAGAAAGGTCCCCATAGTGCAGCCAGACATTAGGAATCCGGGAGCCGATTGATGCGAATAAGAGGCGAAAGAGAATCAGGCGGCTTCGAAGAGCCATCGGTGAGTAAGTATCGGAACGAGAGATCATTGATTTGACGAAAACAGAACATCGCTCCGCGACGGGAAAACAGACGTGAGCCACACGCGGCCAGGAATCAATCCGCACTATGGTCCGAAGGGGGCGCGATGCCCAGGCGCTTCATTTTGTAGAACAGGGTAGTGCGCTTCAACCCGAGCCTCGCGGCCGCTCCTCGCTGGCCACCAAGTTTCCAATTGGCGCGCTGACATGCAGCGAGGATTTCTTGACGGACTTTGTCCTCAAGTGTCCGATTTGAAATCTCAGCCGGCACGGGTTCGAACTCTTCGAGCTCCGCCGGCTCGAAGACTCCGTCAGTAGAAAGGATTACGCCGCGCGCGACGTGGTTTTGCAACTCGCGAATATTTCCCGGCCACGAATGACGAAGGATGGAGCTCATCGTTTCCTGGGGAATGGTTTCAATAAATTTGTCCATGGAATTCGCGAACTGTTCCACGAAATATGTCACGAGTTCCGGAATATCGCTTTTCCTTTCGCGGAGCGGGGGTAGAGAAATAGGGAAAATATTCAGCCGATAGTACAGGTCTTCCCGGAATTCACCGTCCTGGACCATCTGCCGCAGGTCTCGATGGGTGGCGGCTACGATGCGAACGTCGACTTTAGTGGTGCGTGTGCTGCCGACTGGTTCGAACTCGCGCTCCTGGAGAACACGGAGCATCTTCGGCTGAAGTTCCAGCGGCATGTCACCGATTTCATCGAGAAACAACGTGCCACGATCCGCGAGCGCGAAGCGGCCAACATGGGAATTGATCGCTCCGGTAAAAGCCCCCCGCTCATGTCCGAAAAGCTCGCTTTCGAGAAGACCTGCAGGCATAGCGGCGCAGTTGACCTTGACCAGATTCCGGCTTCGGCGAGGGCTGAGCTCGTGAATCGCCCGTGCAATAACTTCCTTACCCGTTCCGGTTTCGCCGGTGATCAAGATGGTGGCATTCGTAGGCGCCACTGCCTCGACTTGGGCGAGGATGGAGCGCAGGCCGCCGCGGCGTCCCACGATGCTGTCCAGGAACGAAGGTTCGGAGCGTTCTCGTTTGCGCAAAACTGATTCATCTGGAGAATAAACAGTCGTGCTCATCATCGAGTTCCCCCTGTATTCGTCAACCTGAGTGCTTGAAGCTGACATCATGTCTCACCCCCATACTTAGAACCACAATCTGAAAGTAAAATGTCACCGTGTCCCAAATTCCGAAGCCCCATCGAACCGTGCGCTGCATGCGCTTACGCCGGAACCTCCGCAGCGTCGGTCCGATTGTGCTGTTGCTGCCATAACATCTCCTTCACTGCCGTGACTCGAACTCCGCCGGAGCACGACATTCAATTTCAATCTCCCGGAACGAATAAGCATCAGGTCTTCCGTTTTTGCCGCTCCGAAGAACCTCGCCCTTGCGCCGTACATTGCAGGATCGCTGCACGGAAAACAACACCAGTTCGAGGCTTTTTTCTTACCCTCAAAGCTGGTTGCGCGATACTCCTTTGGTGGTAGGCACGGGTTTCGCTAATTCGGATGTCGTTCTCTCGTAATCCATTCGCGGACGTATGCCGGACAATTGCCGAGCTTGATGCCAGCCGTTTCGCAGTGCTCGAGAAAACCGATTGCATCTCGGTTCACAAGCGTGAGGTCTCTTAGGTCCAGCACCATGCGGCGATCTTTCGCTTCTGCTCCCAAAAGGACTTTCAATTCTGCAATATTCTCCGCGTCCATGCGGCCGCTCAGCGTGAAGACGACCTCTCCCTTCTCTCTCCTTTGAATCCTCAGCATCTGGCCTCTCTCGATGATTGGTAACCACGTTATCTCCCCGTCTGAGGCTGCCACTGTCTAACGTGACCGACATCACATCTATAGCAAAGGCAATCGCTGTGCCAACTGTAAGCCAATGAAAAATAAAAGTTTACGTGGCATTAGGAAGGCCGCCAAGTGGCGACGTCTCGCCAATTGGCGAAATTCTGAACAGCGCTGTTCGGGGCGTACCTCGAGGGAGGTATTGGGGCGGCTAGGTATTCTCAGACGATACCGCTGTTCTAAAGCGATTCTTGTCGATCTCAAGCGACCGAATCTTCGATTCCAGGCTGGAGCGCGCCATACTCAACTTGGTAGCAGCGCCGGCAAGGCGTACACCCGTCCTTTGCACTCCCGCAGGGGCGCCGCGGTTGAGGAACAGGCCCGAATCGTGATCGGCGCGTCTGCTGGGGCGTAGGTCGAGGCCCTCGCGCCGGGAATGTGTCAAAGCCTTGACGCTCTCGTCGAGACTGCATCTCAGTAGACGCCTGGCATTTCAAGTAAACCACGCTGCCTGAAGTCTAAGTCACCATTTGTTCAGCCGGTTACAGAAGTCCGCCCGAGAGTCCCTCTTGGTGATAGAAATGCCTCTGAAAATAACTGGATGGCAAAGGGCTAGCGGATGAAACGCAAAGCGAGCGCGGTTTGGCGAGGCGATGTGAAAACCGGCAGGGGATCGCTATCGACGGAAAGCACTGTCTTGGAGGACGCGCAGTATTCGTTCAGTACGCGATTTGAAAATGGCATCGGTACCAACCCCGAAGAACTGCTGGCGGCGGCGCATGCGGCATGCTTTGCGATGGCGGTGTCATCTCAATTGGGTAAGGTAGGTTTGAGACCCGAGAAGCTGGCAGCCACGGCGACCATCACTTTCGAGAAGGTCGGTGAGCATTTCGCGATCTCGAAAAGTCATCTTGATCTGACAGCTCGGGTACCGGGCGCGATCCAAGCGACATTCGAGGCCGCCGTTAAGGCGGCTGAGATTGGTTGTCCGGTGTCGAAACTTTTCAAGACTGAGATTTCCGTCGACGCACGCCTTGAAGCGACGGTCTGAGTGCCGGGAGCGCAGCCCTTGAATGCGGGACTCATCGCCGGCCTGGCCGCTATTTCGGGATCGCTTGTCGGAGCATTAGGCTCCGTCGTGGGTACGTGGATCACGCAGAGGCACCAGGATCGGCGTGACCTACTGGCAAAAATGATTGTTCGTCGCGAGGCACTGTATTCCGATTTCATTGTGGAGTGCGCACGCCTGTCGGTGGACGCGCAGCAGCACAATAGCAGCGAACCTCAGAAACTGATACCTGGCTATGCGCTGCTAAGCCGTATTCGACTCAGTTCGTCGTCCCGCGTTCTGGAGACCGCTGAAGAGGTCATAAGAAACATTCTGAACAGCTATCCGAAACCGAATCTAACACCCGAGCAGATTGAGTCTCGAGCCCTCAGTGCCGAAGATCCCTTAAGACGGTTCAGCGATATGTGTCGCACCGAGCTGGAGGCGCTGCAGAGTCAATTGTGATGGATGCAGGAAAGTACGGAGCGCTGGCGACTACCAAGAAATGATTAAGAATATTCTATTCCCAGTTGATTTTTCGCCTTCCTGCGTCGCCGTCGCCCCTTGGGTGAAGCGAGCTGCGTCGATTTTTGGCGCGAGTGTGACCCTCGTTCACGTATGTGATCTGGCGAGTCACAATGGATTCGAGCTATATGCGCGAGCAGCCGATGACATAGCGGAGGAGCACTGGAATCTTGCACGGAGCAGACTTGAAGTCTTTCTAGAATCCGCGTTTCCGGCTAAAGAAAGTCCGAGGATTCTCTTGGCCGGCGATGCAGCAAGGGCAATCATGGAGACAGCGACGAAGAGCAAATGCGATCTCATCATGATGTCCACCCACGCTGGCCGCTTTCGGCGGATGCTGCTTGGTTCGACGACAGCGAAGGTACTAAGTGATGCGGACTGTCCCGTCTTGACAACGCAGCACGCTGCCGCAATCGCTCCCCGGTCTCTGGAGCACCGGAAGTGGGTTTGCGCAGTCGGGTTGTCATCGGATTCGGAAAGAGTACTTCACTATGCGACGGCTGCCGCCCTGGCGGCCGGCGCAAAACTGTCAGTGATCCATGCAATTCAGACAAGTGAGGCGGAGTCGGAGTCTCAAAAACCATCGGAAGTAGAATTACAAGCGCGGCAGCACATTGCGAAGTTACTGAGTGGGCTGAGCTCCGACGCTTTGGTGTCCATTGTGGTCGGCCCCGTCAAAGAGGTATTGCTCGATGCGGTCCGGAAGTCATCCGCTGATGTTCTCGTGCTTGGAAGAAGTACTCATTCCGGCGCGCTCGGGCGCATGCGGGATCTGACCTATTCCCTGATTCGGGACTCACCTTGTCCAGTCGTGAGTGTCTGAAGGGTCTTATCCACGAGCATGGAGCGAAGTGCTCTGAGATGAAGTGCAATCCGCATTTCAATCTCCGATCGGATTGTTGCGCGTCGGGTTTTGAAAGGCTACTCATATGCGAACACCCGTGATCTGTGGGAACTGGAAGATGCACAAGGACGCCGCCGGCACCGCAGCGTTCTTCGAGAGTTTTCGGATGCTTGCCGAGCGCTCGGAAAACTGCGAGATCGTAATCTGCCCCTCCTTCGTTAACTTGGAGACCGCGGTCAGGGCTACGCGCGGAACTAGGATTCAGGTTGGCGCACAAAATATTTGTTGGGCGACGGAGGGTGCTTTTACCGGTGAAGTCTCCGGCCCGATGATCAGGGCGTTGGGCTGTTCGCACGTGATCGTGGGACACAGCGAGCGACGCAAGTATTTTGGCGAAACCAACGAGAGTGTGTTGGAGAAAGCCGTAGCGGCCATCGACGCGGGGCTCACCCCGATCGTCTGCGTTGGAGAGCGTGAAAAGAAGAACGCGGGAAGGGCGCTGATGGAGCAGTTTCGGCACGCCGTTGCCGCGCTGTCGGACGAGCAGTTCCGAAGAATCGTAATTGCATACGAACCGGTTTGGGCGATCGGTACTGGCGAGACCGCCACGCCCGAGACCGCCGCCGCCGCTCACCGCCTCATTCGCGGTCAAGCAGAAGGCAGTTTCGGAAAGGACGCTGCGAACAACGTGCGCATCCTATACGGCGGCAGCGTGAAGCCAGACAATGCGAAGAGTCTTATGGCGCAGCCCGGTATTGACGGCTTGCTAGTAGGCGGGGCCAGCCTCGACCCGGTCAGCTTCGGAGTGATCGTGAATCTTAGAGCTTGCCAGGCGTCTCGAACAAGTTCCGTGAGCTAGGCGAAATCCAGCCTGATCGAGAGAGGGTAATGGTCGGAAGCGGACACGGGGCGGCCGACCTGAGGTTGGCTGGCGCGGATAGGTCCCCGCGTAAAGATCCAATCGATGGTTCGTCCGGGCTCCAGGAAAGAGCCGGGCGTTGTTGGCACGTGCTGATTCGCAAATGCGTTCAGAAACTGCGTCTGACTGATCGCGGTGGAAGCAGGTTCGCGGGAGACATCGAGATTGAGGTCGCCAGCGAGCACGATCGGCGTGCTTAGGTCGTATCTCCGGGCGTCCTCCAGGGTCTCCTCAATCTGGGAGCAGCGCAACGCATCATCGCCCCTACTCTCCAGGTGCAGGTTATAAGTGACAAGCTTTTTCCCCGCGATGGCCGCTTCGCATACCAGCGCCAGGCGTCCTCCGATTCGTTCCTGAAACGGTTCGATCTCGGGCAGGAACCAGCGCGGACGCCAGAAATTCGATTGCTTCTGAAATCGCAAGATCCGAGAATTCGACAACGGCCAGCGCGAGAGCGTCGCTTGGCCGTGATAGGCGGGTGATGCGCGCGAACCCTGCGTTAATTCCTGGAACTCACGCCCGAACACATAGTTCATCTGCAGCTTCTGCGCGATTTCCTTCGCAACATTGAGATGATGCGTCCGCCGGGCATTCAGGTCGGATTCCTGCAAGAGAAAAATGTCGGCCTTCGCGCTAGCCAGGAACTCGATGACCTTCTGCAGTCGCAACCCCCGATTGATATTCCAATTCACAACACGTATGGAATCCGGCGGAATGAGGACCAGCCGAGGAGGTGAAAAATTGCCTGTTTCGATCTCCTGCATCGAAATTACCGCCTGCCACACCTTTTCAGTGTACACATCTGGATGGTCTCCAACCGCGAAACAGATGGCCCCACCACGAGAGGATCAAAGCAAACCTGCGGCGTATTCACGCGGTGGTTCTGCATTCTGAGAGAAACCGGCGCGATTGTTCGCCATCTGGCGCTTGGGCCTGGCAAAAGCGAGAGAGGAGTACAGCGCGATAGGCCAAACCAGATTTGCTCCAATCACGCTCAAAACGAACGCCACGCTCATGAGATTAAAGAGCGCAAAGACGAGCAGGGCATAAGGGAAAAAACAGCGCCGGACGATGAACTCCGTATGTCGGCCGAAATACAAGAAAGGATTCGACGGCCGACTCTCCGCGTGGCCCTGCCAGATTTTCAGTAGCTGTTCTGGACGCCCAGCGGCAAGGCGGCGCCGCTCCCATCCGGTGGCGAGGAAGCTTGCTAAGGCTCCAAAAAGGAGCAGGCCGCCATATACCAGGTACGCTCTCGTTCCCAAGCTTCGCCACCGTCCTATGGTCATGCCCACAAGAAGAAACAGGTAGAACGCGTAGTCGCAGATTGTCTCCAGCCAGCAGCCGAAATCGGATTCCAGTAGTTTCAAACGAGCGACCTCTCCATCGCACCCATCCATAATGCTGGCGAAGAGGCACAAAAACGCGCCGAGCAATGTGCTCCAGTAACCGCCGTAAGCGAAGAATGCGGCAGAAGCAATGCCGACGCAGAGCGTGAAAATACTGACCATGTTTGCTGTGATCGGAAGCTTGATGAGCTGCCGGCTGATCGGAATGGAGATCCGGCGATTCAACCGCGCGTAGAAGCCGTCAGTAGGTTTGACCAGCCAGCGGTCCAGTTTTCGTTCGGCAGCCTCGCAGTCCTCTGGAGTATTGACGGGCTGCCATTGGTTTTCCGCGACTGGCATGGAAACGACCGAGTGCATCTCGGTGAGTGACGCGTGCAGTTCCTTGAGCGTTCCGGCTTGCGTTGGACAACGCTCCGCGAAATCGCGAATCATCTCAACGGGGAGCGAAAAAATTCCGACAAGTTCGTCATCACTCGCCAGCGCCAACGCCGTCCTCTCATGGTTCCACTCAGCAGCCTTTCGGAGTAATGACGGATGATACGTTCTGTTTCCATCGATCAAGATCAATCGTTCGCTGGGCGCCTTGTTGACAATGAACAGTAATCGTTGGGAATGAGAGGCGCCGGCGGCTGCCTCTATCCACTCGACAGATTCGAGAAGTCGCCCGGTAAAGAACAAGGCGCGCTGTACTTTTCGCTTGGTGGTTGGATCGGCCACCACCATGATGCGTGTTGCCCCGGCCTTTTGCGCTGCAAATATCGTTCGGAGAAGGATCGGTAGCGTGCCGACTCGAGAGAGTGAAGCGCTGAATTGGCTGCCCGGGGCCTCTCCTTCGGCGAGGAAAATGGCGAACAAGATTTCGTTTCCCGGTGAACGGTTGCTTGAAGAATTTGCTCGCGCTCTGGGAGCTGTCGCGACCGTCGCGGTTGTGCTCGCAAGGATTTTGGATCCGCGGGGCTTACTTGACCGCGTCAGCAATAGGAAACAAATGACGCCAACGGCGGCCCAGAAAAAGGACCGCACTCGCCGTGACAGTCCCAATGCCAATCCGGTCGCGCTGCTCAGGCCAAACATCTTGCCGATCAGCATGGTTCCACCTTCGTAGGTCCCGATGTTGCCTGGATTGAAATTGCCCAGGACGTTCACAAGCTTGGTCAATGCTTCGATGACCAGGGCACTGGAGAAACCCATCTTCACGCCCATCAGCCAGAGGATTAGACAAACCTCCGATACAGCCAGGCACTGTGCGGCCAGATTTAGAGAAAAACTCGCCCAAAATGCTCCGGGGGTCTTGTGATGGAAATCGAACAGCGCACTCTCAACGGACTGGACCAGCAAGTATCTCTTTTCCATCCAATTCTTGAGGCCGGGAACACGACTTATGATGCGGGCGCTCCACGAAAGCACCGGCCAACGCTTTCGCACCGCCAACAACGCCAGCATCAGAAAGGCGATCAATGTAAAAGCAAACAGACTCGCGTACAGGCGCAGAGCGTGGGAAAGCGCTAGGAGAGGTAGAGCAGCCAAAATCCCAGCGATAGTGGTCACAATTCCCGTTACGACATAGAGGCCGCGATCGAGAGTCACCGAGGCGAGACCGCTGGCAACGGGTATTTCTGCACTCATGCGTGACACTCGGACAGAATCTCCAAGCGTCTGCCCTAGGATCCCGAGTTGTCCGGCGGCTTCCGCCCCCAGTCGAAGCCCCACCAAGCGCGAGAAGGAGATTTTATGCTGGTCGTCACCGAGTGTAAGCCGCCAGCCCCAGGTCCTCGCAAGGTGCGAGACTCCGGCCAGGGCAAGTACTAAAATGATCCCCCAACCGAGTTCGGAGAGGCTTTTCCAAAGCCTGCTGGGACCAGCTCGCCAGATAAGGTAAAAAAAGAAGCCTGCGCTGATGGCGATCACGATGAGACGGAGCGGGAGTTGCTCTTTTGATGGGATTCTAAGCATCGACCAAACTCTCCGCGAACGCGTTTTCAGAGAAGTCCACATCAAAGATGCTTTCGGCGTGAGCCAATGCTTCGGGGCTGTCGACGTCCTGCCAGTGTGCGTCGCCGATATCAAAGGCTCTCAGTTTCTGCTCACGCGCAAGTTGGCGCATACCATCCGACAACGAACAGTTCCCGTCTCTTTTTGCTGATTCGAGCCTGTCGAAGAGTGCCGGGTTGCAGAAAAACATCCCTGTGTCGAGGGCGTCATAACGGGCAAGATCTTTGCCGATATCGACGATATGATTCGCTTCGCATTTGACCTTGGTTGCGTCGTCGAGGTCAAAAACACGATCCACATTGTGGTCGACTGCAAGAATCACCTCGTCATCTGCCAGCGGTTGCTGTGCCAAGCCCTTGGCTGTTTTCGGCTCGAAAATGTGGTCTGACATGAGAAGTAAGAATGGATTGTGAAGTTCACCTTTGGCCGCCAGGGCGGAGATCCCGTTGGCTCTGTGGTAGTCCGGATTTTCTGTCAAGGTGACAGAAATGTCGTCAAACGACCGCTCGGCAAACCAGCGGCGGATCAAGTTGGCGCGGTACCCGACGACAATCACAAATCTCGTAATTCCAGCTCCCCGACACGAGGTCATGACGTGCTCGAGAAGTGGTATGCCGCGCAGGGGCACCAGGGGTTTGGGGACGCCGCCGGACACCGATGCAATCCGACTTCCATTGCCGGCGGCGAGAATCAAGCACTCATTGACGGTTGTCACTGGGCCACCCCAATGAGTCGGTGTTTTTCGCAAAGAAGCCCTGCAGCCCAAAGGAAGGTCTTTGTGTTTTTCATTGCTTCGACATCTCCTTTGCGGAGATAACGGAGTTGTCGGAAGCATGCGTGGTCTTGGGGGCGTAGTCGAAATACTCGATGTTCACGTCCGTTGTGCCAAAAATGTGAGCTTCCGTGACGCTTTGCGTCGAACGGGGAAACCAGAGAGGGCCATTTTTCTGGTAGATCTGGACGAAGTGCGTGCTCTTGGTCCAGAAAGAAGGGTTCTTTGCAGGCTGGCCCTCTGCGCGCGCCAGTGCGTAGTCCTCCGCGTCTACCCAGATGCGGCCGCAAAATAGGTATTTCTCTTTGCGTTTGGGGCTGACTTCTAAAACATAGGCTGTGCGACCGTCAATCACTTCCGTTCCAGCCATTTTGAAGTCGTAGTTTTCGGGATTGATTCTAGTTTGGGCGCGAGCTTCGGGATGCGACGTCTCCGATTCCGATTCCAGCATCTTTCGCAAAACGTGCTTGTGCGCTGCTTTCCAGCCTTCTTCCGACACGACCTCGAAATGTTTTGTGCCGTCCGGGTCGCCTTGCACCTGCACGAGCATCTCCGCGCGTTTGTGGAGATGCTGATTATCGAGGACGTACCGCCGCATTCCGGCGTATCCCTCAATGGAGACCTGGCGCTGCAGGTCTCGAGAACCCATCCTTACGACGATTTCCTCAGCAGTCGGGAGAGACGGGGATTCGTCCGCCGCCGCAGCAGACGCCGGAAGCAGAAACAGAGCAGCAAGCAAGAGGCGATTTCTCATGGCTAAAACTCCAAAACAAATTTTCCGCGGTATTCACGCCAAGATGAGTTGAAGAACTCCCCGAACCTGGCGCTGGTCAGGATGTTCTGTACGTCCCGTGGATCGAAGTGGTTGAAAAGATTGAAGACCCCGCCCCCGGCGCGCGCGTGTATGCGCTTCTCCCCAAAGTGCAGAGTTATCGGTCGTGTAATCTGCAGATCAAGCGAGGAGAATCTCGGGAAGCGATCGACGTTTCGCGGTCCAACATATTCGCGGAGCTCGTCTTCGACGGAGTAAGGAAATCCGGTGTGCAGGTCGTAAACGGGGACGAAGGTTAGGTGCAACGGGCCGGTGAACGTGCCCCAGAATAGGAAACGGTTGGGTGCGTCAAACGGCAGTCTCCCTCGGACATCCAGCTGGATGACCGGTTGCGCGAGATTGCCGAAGAACTGATTGAGATCGTTAAGGTCACCAAAAGCACGGGAGTGGACGTACGAGGCGTTCAGCAAATGGTGAGCTAGCTGGTAGCGAGCCGTCACTTGGAACTCCCGGTCGGAATCGCTGCCACGGTTTGAGAGTTCAAGGGCTCCTGTCGTCCCGGAGGAGACCGGCGAAACGACAAAGTCTTCGGTGGTGTTGCGTTGTTCGTAAGCGATTCGCAGCAATAAGCCCGCAAGAATCTGACGATCGAGTTCCAGATTCCACGACGTGCTCCGCGGGCTTCGGAGCTCGCCAATTATCTTGTTCTGATAGGACACAGAACTAAGCGCCGCGCCGTTCTGGTCGAGCACAGTGACAGTACGATCCGGCAAATCAGCGAACGTGGGAGCCATGAGCGGGACGCGGTCATAAAACCGGCCGACGCCGCCCTTCAGCAGTGTTTTTCCATCCCCGGTCAGTGACAGGAGAAATCCCGCGCGAGGTGCAGCGTGGGTCGAACTTGTGATCGTGTCGTTGTCGAAGCGCAGGCCGAAGCTCAAAGTCAAACGTCGACTAATCGCCCATTGATCGCCGGCGAACCAGGCCGTCTCGTTTTGGCTAATGAGGAATAAGGTTGGCGAAGTGAAGGAGATGCGTTCCACAGGTTCGTTCGACGCCCCATCAATCTCCACGGGAAGGAACGTCTGGCGGCCTTGGTATGCGGAGTGCTCGTAGCTCAGGCCCACTGTGAATTGGTGGGAACCTGCGAACCGCCAGGGCGCAAACTGATAATTTTCCTGCCAGCTAGTACGGGAAGTTTGACGCGCCTGCCGATTGAAGAAACCGCCTTCGGTGGTCTCCAGCAGCAGACGGTACGGATCGTTGCTCTGCGCGGTGACGTCGGCATCAAAGCGCTTGTAGCTGAACTGCGAATTCAGCAGGCCTGCCTGGCCGGTGGCGTAATGATCCTGCACGTTGATTTGCTCCCCGTGCTGATGAAAATCCGGCGTCGAAGGCTGAGGTGTGAAGGTGTTAAGCCCGAGGTAATCCAGCTTTTGCGGATACACTGCAATCGAAACCGCAGCTGTCTGCTTCGCGCTGAGCATAAAGTCGATTTGCGTGTAGGAATCGAAACTCTCAAGTTTCGTATCCCGTTCCGACGGTGGGAGACTATTTACCGGCGTGCGAACATAGCGATATTCGAAGGACTGTGTAATGGCGATGCGATCCTTCCGCACTGGGCCGGTGATGGTAGTTCGCGGGGTGGCGGCGCCAATGCCCATAATGGTGCCGTCGCGGTCTCGGAGTCGCGGCAGGAAGTTCTGGATGGAGAAATGAAACTTCTCGTAATCGCTGGTCTTTGTAGAGACAGTGGAAACCGCTCCGGTGAACTTGCCGTATTGGGGATCATAGGGATTCGAAATGACTTGCACCGACTCCACTACATCGATTGGAAGATTGAGGGCTGGAGCACCAGTCACGGGATCGGTGACGTTTGCGCTGTTTACCAGCGCGCCGCTCTGAGTATTGCGAGTGCCCTTGAGGTTGACGTGTCCATCAGGACCGCGAACAACTCCAGGAATGAGCGGCAGTGAGCTTTCAAACCGCTCGTTCACATTGGGAGCATCGCGTAGAGTTTTCTCGGAAATTGTTTCCGAGGGGGCAGGGTCCTTGGCTTCAGCTTGATCGGCTTTTACCTCTACAGAGGCGGTGACTTCAGAAGGCTTTAATTCGAGAGAGACGTGGACCTCACTCCCTTCGACATATACTTCCCGTACAGCCTTCAAACCTGGAAAGATTACCTCGACGGAGTAGGTCCCACTGGGCACAGCCGCAATCACGTACCTGCCGTTTTCGTCGGATTCAGTTTCGAATGTGGCTGGTCCGCTGAATTTCACCGAGGCGCCAGCCACCAAGGACTGGTTCCCTGCAGCATCCTGAACAAACACCGTCCCTTCGACCTTAGCGCCGGCGGTGTTAGGCTGCTTCCCCCAAGACGCTAGCGCGAACAAGCAGAGGGCAAGGAACGGGAAAGGCAGCAGGAAGACGACTCTTCCAGTCGTGGAGGGTCCTTTCCCTTTCCCATGTCGACCGGGGATCTCTTCTGCTTTCCGCGCGATTTGCGCTCGAAGTATCAATGTCTCTCCCCGCCCCAATTGAGATTGCAAGGGGCAGCGTGCGGCTGAGACACGCAAAACCGGAGCGCACCATCTCCCAGATGTTCGTAGTTTCCGCACTCGATTCCATCCCGCATGAGACTGCATGAAGCAGGCACAATTCCATTGAGTCGATGGCTCGCAGCACCTTGGATCTCATTGCTTATCAATGATTTGAAGAGTGGGAGGAGGTTCCACGGCGGCTTGGCCACCGCGAACAGTTGGCGAGGCTTCGACTGTTTGGGCGAGTTCTTGACAACTTGCTACAGATGACAATGAGTTTTAGCAGATTCCGCCCAGGGACTGATGCTGCCACCTCACACGGGACTTTCCGCATGTCGTTCGAAAGCTTGCAAAAATCGTGGTTCTTAGAGGAACGAGTATCTAGACAGGCGAGGCTTTGACGCGACCGTCAAGCCCATGACAATAGCTTTGCTCCATGCCCAGTTTCCTAGTCTCCCAACCTGCCGGAAGCGCTTGCAATTAAAGAAGATAAAGGATGGTGCAAGCAAAACATCGATTGGAGATTAAGGTGCACCAGCGGGAATGCTGTCGGTGGCGAGATCGAGATGTGGCCAGTGCGCGTCAACTCGCAGAATTTCAAACGGCCATGATTGTCCAGCGGCTTGCATGTGACGGCGCGGAGTGAGGAAAAACTTAGACGATCATGACAAACGAGCACAAGACGGAATGGAAAGCTGTCGCCGCCCGAGTCACCGGAATTCTCGTCATCCTGACCGGCGTCCTTCTTGCTGTGCGGGTGTGCGTTGCGAGCCCGCCGGGTGACCATCCGATTCCGAGCATCTTTGAACCGCATTCGACACCAGCGGAGTCGATCCGTCATCTGTCTCATTTCGTCCTGGGTATCACTGGGCTGATTTTTCTGGTCGTCTTCAGTTTATTGAGCTATGTCGTGGTGAAATTCCGAAACCGGGTGGCAGACTCCAAGCGCGAGCCAGCCCAAGTGTATGGAAGCACGCAGATTGAGCTGGCCTGGACCATCATCCCAATTCTGATCGTTGTTGTCCTTTTTCTGGCAACTGCCCGAGTGATTCACGCGATCCAGGACGCGCCAGAGCCCGCCGAGGCTGTGGAGGTGACCGCAATCGGGCATCAGTTTTGGTGGGAATTTCGGTACCCCAGGTTCGGTATCGTCACCGCGAACGAACTCCATGTCCCTGTGAGTGACCCCGCTCATCCCACACCGACATTCTTGAAATTGCTTTCTGCGGACACCGATCACAGTTTTTGGGTTCCTCAGCTTGCGGGAAAGACCGACTTGATTCCGAATCACCCAAACGAAACTTGGCTCGATCCTCATGAGATGGGCCTATTTCTCGGTCAATGCGCACAGTACTGCGGAACACAGCACGCGAAGATGCTCTTGCGCGTATACGTGGATACCCCAGAAGACTTCAACAGCTGGGTACGAGCGCAACAACAGCCGGCGAATCAGGATGAAAAACAAGCTGCGGGAAGACATGTCTTCGAAACGACTGCTTGCCTGAACTGCCACGCTATTGGAGGCACAAACGGTACCGGGCGTTTCGGCCCAGACCTGACACACCTGATGAGCCGGCATACTCTCGCATCCGGTGCCGCGGAAAATACTTCGGAAAATCTGCGCCTTTGGATCGAGAAGCCGGAGGCCATTAAGCCCGGCTCGCTCATGCCGGCCATGCAGTTGACGGACGCCGACTCGGATGCACTTGTGCGCTATCTGGAGACGCTCAAGTAGCGAATGCCTAAGGATTTCGGGAGACCCGCAATGTCGTCAGACGCGATGGCCATTCGAACTGCGGAAGCCTCGGGCAAGCCCTGGGTCGAGACGCTGCATGAGTGGGTGACCACGATCGACCACAAGCGGCTCGGGATTCTGTACATCCTCTACGCCCTGGTTTTTCTCGTGATCGCCGGGCTTGAAGCGATCATTATCCGCATACAGCTGATGCGCCCGCACAACGACTTCGTTTCGCCGCAGGTTTTCAACCGCATGTTCACCATGCATGGGACAACGATGATTTTCTTCGTCGTGATCCCCGTTCTGTTCGGCTTTGCGAATTACCTGGTGCCATTGATGATCGGCTCGCGGGATATGGCATTCCCGCGGCTGAATGCGTTCAGCTTTTGGCTGACGGCTCTCGGAGGCTTTCTTCTCTACTTCAGTTTTGTTGGCGGGAGTGGCCTCTACGGCGCGGGAAATGCGCCGGACGTGGGGTGGTGGGCCTACGCTCCTCTGACTTCACGCGCGTTTTCCCCCGGTCACAGTTCCGACTATTGGACCGTTGCTTTGCTCGTTTCGGGTTTCGGCAGCATCGGCACGGCGATCAACATTATCGCCACCATCATTTCCATGCGATGCCCCGGGATGACCCTGAGCCGGATGCCTCTATTCGCATGGTTAAACCTGATTATGGCCGGCATGGTCATTTTAGCCATCTCCCCTCTCACGGCGGCTCAGGTCATGCTCTCCGTGGACCGTTATCTGGGCGGGCACTTCTTTGACACGCAAGCTGGAGGCTCGGCAACCCTCTGGATGCACTTTTTCTGGATTTTTGGCCATCCAGAGGTTTACGTTCTGGTGATTCCTGCCTTCGCGTTTGCGTCAGAAATTATTCCGGTATTTTCTCGAAAACCGATTTTTGGATACCCGGTTATGGTGGGCGCCACGGCCTCCATCGGGTTCCTAAGCTTGAGTGTGTGGGCGCACCACATGTTCACCATCGGGATGAACTCCTACGCCAACAGCTTTTTCGCGATAACCACGTTTGCCGTCGGCGTCCCGACGGGAATCAAAATCTTCAACTGGCTTGGCACGATGTGGGGCGGGCGGATTCAATTCAAGACGCCCATGCTGTTCTGTATCGCATTTCTCTTTCAGTTTTTGATCGCTGGTCTCACCGGCATCATGTTGGGCACGGCACCTTTCAATTGGCAGCTTAGCGGCTCGTATTTCGTTGTCGCCCATTTTCACTACGTGATCGTTGGCGGAATTCTCTTTGCGCTCTTTGCGGCATTTTATTACTGGTACCCGAAAATTACTGGAAGAATGTTCAACGAAACTCTAGGCAAACTCCATTTCTGGCTTTTCTTGATCGGCTTTCACCTGACGTTTGACGTGATGCACTTTCCCGGAATACTCGGGATGCCGAGGCGAATCTACACCTACGAGCCCGGCCGCGGCTGGGACACGTTGAACTTTCTTGTGACCATCGGGGCATTCGTTCAAGGAATCGCCATTCTCGTCTTTGTGGTGAACCTTATCGTTTCCTATTTTAGAGGAGCGAAAGCAGGGAACGACCCCTGGGATGCCTGGACCCTTGAGTGGTCCACGAGTTCGCCGCCCCCGACATACAACTTTGCTTCCGTTCCGACCGTCGCCAGCCGCCGCCCGCTGTGGGACCGCAAACATCCTGAAGATCCGGACAGCCGCTATGAGTGAAGGGATGGATCAATGAGCGCAATTACGACTCCACTCGGGCAAACATCTGCAGCCTGGAAGCTTCCGTATCGAGGCAAAGTCGGGATGGCCTCCCTCATCTTTGCCGAGTCGGCCATTTTCACCATCTTCGTCGTTGCGTATCTTTTCTATGTGGGGAAGAGCCTCACAGGGCCGACTCCTCGCGAAGTGCTCGAGACGCCCATCTTCTACACGATTTGCTTGTTGTCCAGCAGCCTCACAATTCACTTCGCGTCAAGATCTCTCGAACGCGGCAACCGAGCTGTTTTTCTGGGCTTATGGTTCTTGACGATTGTTCTTGGCGGTCTCTTTTTGTTCGGCACCGGCCAGGAATGGCACCGGCTGATCTACGAACACGGCCTGACCATTTCCACCAACCTATTTGGAACGACCTACTACTCGCTTGTCGGCTTGCACGCCACTCACGTCACTCTTGGTCTGCTGATGCTCGGCATCGTGCTTCTCTTTGGCTTAGCGGGCCGTGTCGGCCGAGAGCAATCGGCTCGCGTCGATGTGCTCGCCATGTATTGGCACTTTGTGGATGCCGTGTGGGTCGTTGTTTTCACAGTGGTTTACGTTCTAGGTCGCTGAGGAGAACTAATGGCAAGGCTGCTGCCCGCGCAACAACTGGAACAAAATCTTCGCACGCCTAGCGAGATCGAAGTGCCCGCGCGAACGGCCTGGCCTCTAGTTCTGTCTTTTGGATTTACGCTGTTGTTCGCAGGACTCCTGACGAGCGCCTCGGTGAGTGTTCTCGGCGCGGTGCTCGCGATCGCCGGCTGCGTCGGCTGGTTCCGGGAGGTTTTCCCCCACGAACACGAAGAAGTTGTTCCGGTCGTTCCGGAGGATCTCTCGGTGGCCACGGAGCGCCGCCTTGTCGAACGGTTCCCATTGGCTCCTGAACAAGTACGCGCGTGGCTTCCCATCGAAACGTATCCGATATCCGCCGGTGTGAAAGGCGGGTTGGCCGGAAGCGTGGCAATGGCTGTGCTCGCTTGTCTTTATGGCCTGCTGAAAGCCGGTAGCATTTGGTACCCCATCAATCTTCTCGCCGCGGTTGTATACGCGCCGTCGGAAGTGCCTTCCGCTTCGCAATTCCATTCGTTTCACGGAGGGATCTTTTTCATTGCCGTGGTTCTGCACCTCGTTAGCTCGACGCTCGTGGGATTGCTATATGGTGCGATGCTTCCCATGTTCGCGCACCGCCCCATTCTGCTGGGCGGCCTGCTCGCTCCCGTGCTGTGGTCGGGGCTGCTCTACTCCATCATGGGCATTCTCGATCCTGTGCTCGGCAGCCACATCGACTGGGGATGGTTTGTCGCTTCGCAGATTGCTTTTGGGGTCGTCGCAGGCGTGGTGGTCTTGCGCCAATCGCGTGTGCGCACTCGAGAGAACCTGCCCTTCGCACTGCGCGCGGGAATCGAAGCTCCCGGCATGATGCCGCCACGCAGAGACGGAGAGAAACGGCCTTGATCTCCTTTCGGCATCTGTGTGCGACGGCGGCGCTTGCCGTGATGGTGCTCTCGGGCTGCAGCACGCCACACGGCCAGCCGCTCCAAGGCTCCGAAATTCTCGCGCCCCGTGAGCTTTTAGATTTTGAGACTTTGTACTCTGAAAATTGTTCGGCTTGCCACGGCGCAGAAGGTCGCGGAGGCGCTGCCGTCGCAGTGGCCGATCCAGTCTACCTGGCTATCGCGGACAACACGGCGATCCGCAAAGTGATCGCCACCGGCGTGCGCGGAACCGCCATGCCCGCCTTCGCCGAGAGTTCCGGCGGAATGCTTACCGACAAGCAGGTCGACGTGATCACAACTCAAATTCGCGCACGATGGGGCCCGAGCGGTCACCTTAACGCAGGTAATCTGCCGGCCTACGCTACAAAATCACCGGGCAACGCATCGCAAGGCGAGGCCGCTTACAAAACGTACTGTGAGTCCTGTCATGGACCGGGCGGCCGCGGCGGATCAAAAGGCAGCGCTATCACGGATGGTTCTTTTCTCGCGCTGGTCAGCGATCAAGGACTGCGCACGATCGTCATAGCTGGCCGTCCTGAGTTGGGCGCCCCAGACTGGCGCGGAAACGTGCCTGGCAAACCTATGTCGGAACAGCAGATCACGGACGTCGTTGCGTGGCTCGTTTCCCGCCGTGTTCAGAACCCAGGACAGCCCTATTCCGTTTCGAATGACGCGCAACACTAGGAGCTTCGCGATGTCGAATGACCCTACCCTCTCTCGCCGCGGCCTCTTGATGAAGTTGGGAATTCTGTTCAACGGCATCGTGGCAACCGCGATTGCGGTACCGATCGTGCAATTTGTGCTTTCCTCAATCACTCGGGGGCGCGCGAACTCGTACCTTGCATGGGTGCCCCTCGGATCAGTCAGCGAATTTCCTGAAGGCGAAACGCGCCTTGCCACATTCCGCAATCCCAACGTGATGCCGACCGATGGCAAGACCGTGGACACTGCCTGCTGGGTGCGGCGCGTTGGAGACGATCAATTCCAAGTTTTTGCGGTCAACTGTGCGCACCTCGGCTGCCCCGTCCGCTGGTTTCCGCAATCCGGGCTGTTCATGTGCCCTTGCCACGGTGGAGCGTACTACCGCGACGGCTCGCGTGCCTCGGGTCCGCCGGAAAGGGGGCTGTTCGAGTATCCGAACAAAGTGCAAAACGGTCTGGTCACAATACAGGCTGGCGAGTTGCCGACGCCGGGATCGCCGAGCGCCGCTCTACTCGGAAAGAAGCCGCCATGCGCCTGATCTCGCAAATCGGCGAATGGTTCGACCGGCGCTTGCAGCTTGCTGCTCCCATTCGCGAAGTCGCGGAACATCCCGTGCCGCGCAACACGGCGAGCTGGTGGTACGTCTTCGGCAGCGCTGCGCTCACCGTCTTCGTTCTGCAAATCGTCACCGGAATTCTCCTCGCCATGATTTACGTTCCATCCGGCGGTGAAGCTTGGAGCAGTCTCCAGTCCCTCAACCACGATGTAACTCTCGGCTGGTTCATTCGTGCGTTGCACGGCTGGGGCTCGAACTTCATGGTGGCCATCGTTCTCATTCACATGGTGCAAGTCTTCCTCTTTGGCGCTTACAAGTTTCCGCGAGAACTCACCTGGATCCTGGGTGTTTTTCTTTTGCTGATGACGCTCGGAATGGCGTTCAGCGGCCAAGTGCTGCGCTTCGATCAAGACGCTTACTGGGGATTGGGAATCGGCGCGTCCATCGCAAGCAGAGTGCCAATTATCGGTCCGGCCGCCGTGAAACTGATGCTGGGTGGACCTATTATCGCTGGCGCGACACTCTCACGATTTTTCGCTCTGCACGTCTTCGTGATTCCGGGATTGCTAATTGGTTTCGTGTGTCTCCATCTCTTGATGGTGGTGAAGCTTGGCATTAACGAATGGCCCATGCCTGGGCGCCTCGTAAAGAAAGCGACGTATGAAACCGAGTATCACGAATTGACGAAGAAAGATGGCGCGCCGTTCGTCCCCTACGCGGTTTGGAAGGATATGTTCTTCGCCGCGTTCATCTTGTTGGCGGTCGCTGCGTGCGCTGTGTACTTCGGTCCATTTGGTCCAACGGGCCAACCGGACCCTACGATCATTCAGACAGCCCCGAAGCCCGATTACTTTTTCCTATGGCTCTACGCGTTGCTCTCGCTCTTGCCTCCTTCGATGGAAACGCCCGCGCTTCTCATCGGCCCCGTCGTTGCCATCATGGTTCTGCTACTTCTACCGTTCCTATCGGGCGAAGGAGAAAAAAGCTGGCGCAGGCGGCCCATCGCGGTTCTCACCATCTTGCTGCTGGCGATATCTCTCGGAACACTGACGCATCTTTCCGGATATACACCTTGGAGCCCGCACATGAATGCCTGGAGCGGCGATCCTGTGCCGGACCGATTCCTCCGCGGCACAACGGCGCTTCAGCGGCAAGGCGCGCTGGTTTTTCAGGGCAAGCAATGCCGCAACTGCCATTCCCTCGGCGACGCGGGAGGCCAGCGAGGTCCGGCTTTGGACAGCGTTGCCACGCGGCTCACGCAGGACCAACTCATCCGCCAAGTCATCCAGGGAGGCGGAAACATGCCGGCGTACGCTAAGAACTTGAGTCCGGCGGAGACAACGGCGCTCGTGGCATTTCTCGAAACGCTGCATCCGCCAAACCAAGCCCCAGCGCGCGACGCGGCGCGCGATGTGGTGCTTAGTGACGCCCAGGAAAAACGCCCTGGCGCACAACCGTAAAAACCAATCCATGTCACCTCACGTTCATGTCGCATCGGGATCCGGGTGGTTTCCGACTTCGCTACTCTTAGCCCTGCTCCTCACGGAATTTTTGTACTTGCGTGGATGGCTTCGTCTTCGTTCAGCCTCCGTGAAGCTCATTCCAGCCTGGCGCGTCATTAGTTTCTCCCTCGGCCTATTCTTAATCTGGATGGCTGTGGGCTCACCCTTGGCCGCGCTCGACGGGCAGATGCTGACGGTCCACATGATTCAGCATCTGTTGCTCATGACCTTTGCCGCGCCATTGATGCTGCTTGGTTTGCCCGTGACGCCTTTCTTGCGGGGTCTCCCCCATCCATTTGCGCAGGCAGTTGTTGGTCCACTGTTCCGCTGGCCGCCGGTGCAAAGGTTAGGGCGGATGCTCGTGCGACCTACATTTTCCTGGCTGGCGGCAACTGCAACCTTGGTGGGATGGCATATTCCGGCGATCTTTGCGCTCGCGTTGCAATCGGGAACATGGCATCTGTTCGAGCAAGCAACTTTCCTTGTGGCCGGTCTTCTCTTTTGGTGGCCCGTCGTTCAGCCCTGGCCAAATGCCCCAGCGGAGCCGCGTTGGTCGATTCTCTTATATCTCTTTCTGGCCACGTTGCCCTGCGACATTCTTTCGGCATTTCTTGTCTTCTCCGAGCGAGTCGCCTATCCGGTGTACCTCTCGATCTCGCGGCAGTCTGGCCTTTCTGTTCTCGTGGATCAGCAGTGTGCCGGTGCATTGATGTGGACCTGCATCACCATCGTATATCTCGTTCCGCCGGCTATTCTCTCTACACGGCTGCTCGCACCGCGGGACTCCCGAGCCGACTTAGCGCAATCGGAATTTCTCGGCATCGTGACGCCGCAGAGTAATCCGAAAAGGGTGGAGGTTCTCTGAGGATGGCAACTGAGCCTGTTCTCGCTGCTTTCCAACTGACGGCCCTTCAGCGCCGTCATTCAGTGCGTTGGCACGTTCTATCCGACTACTGGGAGCTAACGAAGCCCGAAGTGAACTTTTTGATTGCCATGACCACCGTGGCCGCTTTTTGCCTGGGCTCTCAGAAGCCACTGGCGCATTTCCCCTGGTTGCTTCTTCTGCACACGCTGCTCGGCACAGTTCTGGTTGCCAGCGGCGCAGGTACTCTGAATCAACTGATCGAGCGGCGGTTCGACGCGCAAATGCGGCGCACAGCTCGGCGTCCGATAGCGGCCGGCCGAATCGAACCCACCCAAGCCTTCATTTTCGGATCGCTGTTATCGCTGGCAGGGGCCATTTACCTCGCCTTGGCAGTGCGGCCCACTGCGAGCCTGCTCGCCCTGCTGACGCTCAGTGCGTATTTGTTTCTGTATACTCCACTCAAACGTCGAACGCCCTGGTGCACGCTGGCCGGCGCCTTTCCGGGTGCCATGCCCGTGTTGATCGGATACGTCGCCGCGACCGGGAAACTCGACTCTCAAGCATGGCTGCTCTACTCGATTCTTTTCCTCTGGCAATTCCCGCATTTCATGGCGATTGCATGGATGTATCGCGACGACTACGCGCGCGCAGGATACGAAGTTCTTCCACCGGGGACAGAGAAAGCACGATTCATGGGATGCCAGAGCCTGCTTCCGGCGCTCGCTTTAGTGTCGGTCGCATCTGCGCCAATGGCTTTGCGGCACGCCAATCCGGTGTTTGTGACGGGAACACTGCTGCTCAGCTTAGGCTTCCTTTATTGTGCCGTGCGACTCGCCTTAATTCGCTCAAACCAATCTGCTCGCCGTCTGCTTCTCGTCTCGATCCTCTATCTCCCATTGGTGTTCTTGCTCGTAGTGCTGGCAAAAGTTTGAGGAAATGAATGCTCCGCCTCCCAAGAATGTTCCGTACGATCGAGAACCGTAACTACCGGCTCTATTTTTTCGGACAAATGGTTTCCTTACTGGGGAGCTGGCTTCAGTCAGTTGCGCAGGCTTGGCTCGTGTACCGCCTCACGGGTTCCTCGTTCCAGTTGGGGCTTGTAGTTTTCATCGGGCAAGTGCCGCTGCTGTTCCTATCTCCTATCGGTGGCCTCATCGCGGATCGGTACCCGCGGCGATGGGTCGTGGTAGCGACTCAAGCAATCTCGATGCTGCTGGCGTTCGTTCTGGCTGTTCTGACCCTCTGGGGGCACGTCCAGTTATGGGAGATCCTGGCTGTGGCTGGGCTGCAGGGAATCATCAACGCCGTCGATGTCCCCACGAGGCAGGCCCTGGTGTCCGAGATCGTGGACACCGACAATCTTCTGAATGCAGTCGCGCTCAACTCTTCGATCTTTAGTAACGCGAGTTCCGTGGCACCACTCATCGCCGGTTTTCTCGTGGCAACCTTAGGGGAAGGCTGGTGCTTCGCGATCAATGGAGCGACCTATTTGGCAGTTATCGCCGGGCTCTTGATGATGCGCCTCGAGGAACACAAGAGGGACCGGGGACCGCAATCGGCCCTATCGAGCCTTCGCGAAGGATTTCACTTTGTTCACGACACCGCCCCAATTCGACGGATCCTCGTGGCCTTGGCTCTGGTGAGTCTGCTTGGCGCGCCATTCACGGTGCTCATGCCCATTTTTGCCAGCAAAGTCTTGCATGCCGGGCCGCGGGGCTTGGGTCTGCTGATGAGCGCAAATGGGGTGGGCTCGCTGATCGGATCGCTCTTGCTGGCGTCGAGACGCGGCTTGACGGGCCTCGGCCCCTGGATCGTATTCGGCTCCGCTGGGCTCGGTGCCGCGCTCATTCTTTTTTCTCTGTCACGTTCTTTCGCGCTTTCATTGATGATCCTAGGCGCCGTCGGATTCTGCACGTTCTATCAAACTACGGTTTCCAATGCTTTGATCCAGGCGATGTCTCCCAACGCTTTGCGTGGCCGAGTCATTGCCATTCTATCCATGCTGATTCTCGGAGTGGTTCCCTTCGGAGCGCTCCTGGCTGGTTTCTTGGCTGAACATTTCGGTGCGCCATTGACGGTTGCAGTAGGCGGACTCGCCTGCATCGCTGGGGCGGTCCTATGTTCGGTGAATCTGCCGACGTTGAGGGTGCAGGCCAGACAACTCATCACTGCTAACTTCGTGGTAACGGGAATTCACACGTGACTTCGGATAGTTTGTTCCCGACAGGGCCTGGGGAATCCGCGAAGGGGCTTACGCTCGCAAGGCATTGGAACAAAATGGGCCCGATATCCCGGCGGATCACGCCTCCGGGAGAGCGCTTGGAGAAAGTTCCTGCAACACCTTCAGGAGCGGTTTAGTCGGGTATAGGCAGGACAATTCTCAAGCTCTCGTCTAAGGACGTCGGCTTCATCGCGTCGTTCGGTGACCGCTCAGTGTTAGTATCCGCCCCGAGGCTCTTCTAGTCGAACCCATGTTTCTAAGGTCCGCCCACCCTGTGTCACTTCGCAGGTCTCCAGAAGTTGGCCGTTAAGCACCGGGCCAAAGCCCGTTTCGTACTCTTTGCCTTTCTCCAGAGCATCCTTCATGCCCTGGTACGCTGCCCTGAATTGGTCCTTGTTCGAGAACGGCATATTCTGTGCTTCGAGGGCTTGGTTGCCTCGACAATTCAACTCGATCGGCGTCTCATTGTTGACAGTAAGACCCTCCAGGAACGGCGGCCCGCCGGTGCTCCCTTGCGAGCTACTTTTCGCCCCGCCACAGCCCGCTGCGACTACAACAGACAGCAACAACGCTATCTTCACGAGCTGTCCTCCTCGGGACACAGTCTGTCTGGTTTGATCAACTCAGGTCGCGCCCCTCCCCACAAGGTCTTCCGTGCCTGAATCTAGATTTGAGTGTATAAGTTCAGAACTCCTGACATACCCCTAAGAAAGCGGCCAGAATTGGGGTTTTTCGAGAGTAGGGTGCGGACCTAAACCTGTCCGCTTTTTGAGTCTGGAATTGCAGGTT
>Ga0210398_10000981_pt1 | contig 30778 bp, 25 predicted proteins | sample IncBWC4OmetaG_FD_161047 | JGI IMG/M metagenome (GOLD analysis project Ga0210398, IMG submission 161047) | Forest soil microbial communities from Barre Woods Harvard Forest LTER site, Petersham, Massachusetts, United States - Inc-BW-C-4-O | ecosystem: Environmental > Terrestrial > Soil >... | reverse complement strand
CTCGCGCGGGCCTACGCCATCACGAGTGACACGGCCACACGAGAAAAGGTGCTTCAGCTGAACCGGCTTTATGCCCAGACCATCAGTGCGGACTTCTACGTAAAGAATCGCTTCCCGGCTTATACGTACGACAAGCTGGTGCTGGGATTGCTGGACTCGCACACCCTCGCCAATGATCCGCAGGCGCTCGAGATCCTCGACCACACTACCGACGCCGCTCTGCCTCATCTGCCGGGTCATGCGGTTGAACATAATGCTCGGTGGCGTATGGATAAAGATCCGGATGATCAGTCCTGGACATGGGACGAATCTTATACGTTGCCGGAAAACCTGTTTCTGGCGTACCAGCGCGGCGCTGGCCGCAGATACTACGACCTGGGGATTCTGTATCTCGATGACGCAGCGTGGTTCGATCCCTTGTCGCGCAATGAAAACGTACTGAATGGCCGTCATGCCTACAGTTATGTCAATTCGCTGAATTCCGCGATCATGGCCTGTCTGGTTGCGGGCAGCCAAAAGCATTTGCGTGCCGCCCGCAATGGGTTCGCCATGTTGCTGGCGCAGAGTTATGCTACCGGTGGATGGGGGCCCGACGAGACGCTGCGCGCGCCGGACAGCAGCGACTTATATGCGAGCCTGACAAACACTCACAGCAGCTTTGAAACTCCCTGCGGTTCTTATGCACACTTCAAGCTCACTCGATACTTACTGCGAGTCACCCGCGACGCGCGCTACGGAGACAGCATGGAACGCATGATGTACAACACGGTTCTTGGTTCCAAACCGCTTCAGGAAGATGGGAATTCCTTTTATTATTCCGACTATAATTTCGACGCGAAACGTGTATATCACCTGGCTCGATGGCCTTGCTGCTCGGGAACGTTACCGCAGGTCGCCACCGACTACCGAATCAACACGTATTTCCGTGGCCTGCAATCTGTCTATGTAAATTTATATATCTCCTCAACTCTGCGTTGGGCCGAGAAAGGAAGGACGCTCTCTCTGACGATGGAAGCTGACTACCCTTATGACGAACACATCACCATCTCAGTGATGAGTTCGCAGCCTACCGATCAGATGCTCTACTTCCGAATTCCGGAATGGGCCGACAATGCGGCGATTTTCGTCAATGGAACGCGCCAGAAGGGGCTGGCCATCCCTGGGCAGTTTGCTGCGATTCGGCGCGAGTGGAAGACTGGCGATCGTGTTGAACTGGAGTTGCCACTCCAGCTCCGGCTGGAACCCATCGACGTGCACCACCCTGATACGGTGGCCCTTCTGCGGGGCCCGCTGGTCCTGATGGTGGTAAAGGCAGAGCAAAACAGTCCACCTCCGCTCGTGACGCGCGAGGAATTGCTGTCGCCCGCGCGCGTGAGCCAGCGCGAATGGCGCGTCAATACCTCGACAGGGGCCGTGCGGCTGCTCCCCTTTACTTCAATCGGGGAACTGCCCTATACAACCTATCTGAAGCTCAGAGCATGAATGTAAATCGCTATCTCGCTGCACTTCTATGTGCCGGGCTCCTCACCTGCCGGCCCGCGGCAGCAACCAACCTGGTTACCGACAATGGTTTCGGATTCGCTGTGGTATCGCCGGAGACCGGAGCCATCACCAGGTTCTACGCGCACCCATACAGTTTTGCGCAACCGGATTCGGCAAATCCACTGAGTGAAGGAATCGAGACGGCCAATTTCATCGCGAGACTCGCCTGGAACGAGGGAACCCCGCGAATCATCACAGCAGACTACGACCAGGATTCTCATGTCATTCACGCCGTCAGCTCTGGAGGCGAGGGCCTTGTGTTCATGCCCTTTGGTCTGCGGCAAACGGCTCTCGTCATTGGTTGGCGGCCATCTGCGTTTTCGCGCGGTCATTGGGATGTTGCCGTGCCCTGCCCGCTGTTTCCCGGAGCAACAGGTGATCCGACCGGAGCCAGGCCAATGGTTGGATACGGCGCCAGAGCTTATGTCTTAGATGTAATTGATCAGGGTGGATCCGCAACGCGCCAATGACTCTGATCATTTAATGAAACTCGCTGATCGAGTGACGGGAGTTGGAAAATGAACCGGACAGTCCTTGCCTCATGCTTTCTGGTCATGTCGATGTCAGCGACCGCTGCGGTTTCCCAGTCATTTGTGAGCCGATACAAGGGCGTGCCCTATCACGACAGCCGCTATCAAGGCGGCCCACAGAAAATACCAGGACGGGTATTGTGCGCCTACTATGACCTGGGCGGCGAGCGGGTGGCATATCACGATGCCGATCCGCAGAATCACGGCAGCGGAGAATTGAATCCGGCTGACGGAACCTACCTCAATGACTTTCGTATCCATGAGGGGGTCGATACTTCATACACGAAGTTCGACCGAACGCCTGATCCGATTGATGACAGCCCCTTCGACAAGATTGTTCCTCCTCGAGAGTTACTCTATGTTGGCTGGACAGAATCCGGAGAGTGGTTCGACATAACGGTCGAAGTGACGAACGCCGGAATTTATGATGTCGACCTGCTGTACACCTCCAACCGTGGGGGAAAAATCTCCATCGACGTGAATGGAAAAGATGCAACAGGACCACTGGAGGTTCCAACAACATACGACCCTGCAGACCCCGTGGCCTGGCGTCAGTGGCACCACTGGAACCTGGCGTCGAATTTCTTCAGCGTTCGCTTTAGCAAGGGAAGGAATGTCATCACCGTCCATATTGTGACCAGAGGCAACATGAATTTGGCCTATTTTGACTTCAAGCACGATCACTGACGAGGAACATTACTAAAACGGGCCGTCTTCGCGGTCCGGCCCGCGCAGCAAGAGATGACGAGCCGGCACGGGTGCGAATCTCCAGTTGCTACAGGAGCTCTTGTTTTTCAACGAGCAGCCTTTAAGCGGTGCCACTTGGGGCGCACTAGTCACGTTGGCCCCCCTGGGATCCCTCGATAGGGTGTTATTTGAGCTCCGGAAAACACGATTGGCCTTTTGGGCCGTCATGTAGCGAGAGAGTTATCAGGGGTCCGGCAGCCGGCGCGGTGGCGCCGGGGCCGGGGAACAGGGGGCGGATCCCGGTTTGGGAGCGAAGAACTGCTTCTCCTTATCGACAGAGCAGGAATCGACGCAGACCCTCCTGGCGTCCGAGAAGCGCAGCCACGCAGGGAGAGGCCGGGGAGCAGAAGGGTGGCCACCGGGAGGAGGCGGGAGGCGTTGCGCGAGCAATGTATCAGAGTGAGTCTTTCCTCCACACAAGAGGCGGCTGCACGCGCGTTTAACGACGCAGCTTCGACCTACGCAGCATTGAACGAGCGAATTGGAGAGCTGCTAAGGCAGCTTGATGATGACGACCAAAGCCGAATGAATATTGATCGAAACCCACTGTGGCGACAAATTGTCGTTCGCCGCAAGTTCGCCTCGGCGCGTGTTGAATTTGTGTTGACAAATAGCTAAGGCCGACTTCTTGTCGGCCTGTAAGCTGTTGATTTTATGGCGCGCCCTGAGAGATTCGAACTCCCGACCTACTGATTCGTAGTCAGTCGCTCTATCCAACTGAGCTAAGGGCGCGCTGGAAGAGCTGTTGCGACTCCTCTGAGAATAGCAGTTCCCCAGGAGCGGATCAATCGAGTTGCGGGCGGATGAGCAGGACCTTCAGAATGATCGGCGGGAAGGCTTAACACCAGTCGGCTGAACGTCGGGGAAGCTCGTGAGGCTCCTTCGACTCGACCGCTTCGATCGGCGTTGCAGTCTCCCCCGAAGCGATGGTCGGAGCGCTGGGTAGGGCCGCGGCCTCGAGTTCCTCTTCGGTCAGGATGAAGCGGCGGATGTAGCGCAGCGGCTCTTCCCAGACGGCCATTTGCTCCAGATGATACTGCCACACCGTGTTGGACGTGGAACGGGACGAGCGGCGGGTGAAGGACTTCCGTTTGATGGTGACGACTTTTCCGTTGGCGTCGAGCCGCGTGTATTCCTGCGAGGGCAGCAGAAAAGTGATTTGCGTTCCCTTCTTCCAGAAGTGGCGGGCGAATTCGTGGGAGAAAAGCAGCGCGTAATAGCGGCGGCCGGCGGAGAGCGTCGCGACGGCCTGTTCGAAGCCGGGCCATTCAGATTCAAGGTTGGTTTGGAACCAGTGGCGGAACTCAAAGCCGTGGACACGAGCGCGAAGCACGACAATACGCAGGAGCTCTTTTCGGGTCATGGGAGCATGAAGCCTGACGGAGACGCCGTAGTAACACCCAGCGGTTCCACTCTCGGTGGCCCCAACGGTAATTCAGAACCGGTGCCCGAGGCAAGGGAAAAAGCACTGATCTGTTATCCAGGCGGATGCCTCGCGACGCGCCTTAGGCCACGACAAAGAGTTGGCTGCCCGTTATATATCGATTACCAGAGGAATCCGTCTATCGAACTGGAAGCGAAGGCGTAACAACCGTCGCCGGCGTGCCTCGCGCCTGTTAGCGTATACCGAATCGACAGCAGGAAAAGGGCTTGGCTAAGTGACGGCGGAGCCGATTTTCAACAACTAGATACTTTCGTAACTTTTGTAGAGTGCCCTGTTTTGGCCGGTCAACGGCGCGCGCCGATGCACGGCGTGTGGACGGATCGTCAGGCTTGCTGGTCAGCAAAATGCCAGGGGTTTCCGCCGGAGATTCAACGGATGAAAGGAAGGTAGGCTGGGGTGCGCGAACGGTAAGCGCGGAAGGAATCGTGGAAGCGGGATTCGAGAAGACAGTCTTCGGCACGGATACGAATTTCGGTTCCGGCGATGAAGAAGGACGTCGCGGCGAGGAACAACGGCCACCAGGTCCAGCAGAATCCCGTGGCGAGCTGCATGCCGAACATCGAGGCGTAGATGGGATGGCGAAGCCATCGATAGGGTCCGGTCTGGATCAGTTCATGGTCTTCGCGCAGGGCCGCGGCATAGCGCCACTGCTTGCCCAGATGGCGCGTTGCCACCCACACCAACACAACACAGGGAGGCGCGAGAATCATAGAGACGATCAGCGATGGAACGGACTTGTGAAAGCCCGGGGGCCGAACGTAAGACCACACCAGTGCGAAGCTGATCATAACGAGCAGAATGCCCCATTTCGAAGCAGACGACTTTGCCACCTCTTTGCGATCGGCCGCCTGCCGGCTGGGTCGAATGAAGGCCAGCGACCAGACTATCCAGCAGAGAATGAGTTCAGCGAAGGCGACCCATTGCAGCATGCGCGGATTATAGCCTCGTCCATGGGACGAACGGCTGTCATGCAGCGCAGAACAGATTTGAGACTCGCCCGGAAAGGCTGCGTCTACAATCCGTGAAGACCATGCTGCGCTCCTTGCGTGCCCATCGAAATCTCGCCGCGTTGATTCTCTTGTTGGCGCTGCCGGGAATGGGGCGCGCGGCGACCGTGGACACGAATCCTCTCAACCGCGAGCCCGAGGTGGAGGAGACCTTTCGGCTCTTCTACAACATGGACTACGACGAGGCGCTGCCGCGCTTCGAGAAGATCCAGAAAGAGCACCCGGGCAATCCGATGGCGACGGCGTATCTGCTCGATGCGGTGCTGTTTCGTGAACTGAACCGGCTGGACCTGCTCGACACAACGTTCTATGCGAACGATGGATTTCTCACCGGGAAACATACCGTTGTCGAGAATTCGAGGGTGCGGGATCAAATCAAGGCGCTCGGGGATGAAGCGGTCAACGAAGCCAACGCGGAGCTGAAGACCAATCCGAACGACGTCAACGCGTTGTTTGCGCGGGGATGGGTGAGAAGCCTGCAGGCGACGTATTCGGCGATCGTGGAGCGCGCGTTTGTGGGCGGCCTGAAGGAAGCACTGGGAGCCCGGAGCGACTGCGACCGGGTGCTGCAGCTGGATCCGAACTACGTGGACGCGGAGCTGGTGACGGGCGTCTATCAATATGTGGTGGGCGCGCTGTCAGTGGCGTTCAAGGTGGTGGTTGGGGTCATCGGGATTCATGGCTCGAAGGGCGCGGGTCTGGCGCTGCTGCGGGACGACAGCGAGCGCGGCCTCATCACCCGCGTCGAAGCCAACACGGCGATGATGCTGTTTCTGCGGCGCGAGGCGAAGTATGACGCGGCCGTGAAGATTGCGCAGAGAATGACGGACGAGTACCCGCACGATTATCTGTTTCGCCTGGAAGAGGGGAATCTGGAGAAGGACGCCGGCGATGGGATGGTGGCGGTGGAGACGTATCAGCGGCTGATCGAGATGGCACAGCGCCCGGGCTACTTTCCGAGCGCGCACCTCGAGCTGGCGTATTTCGGCCTGGGTGACACCCTGCGCGGGCAAAAGAATTTCGATGCGGCGGTGGCGGCATTTCGCGAGGGAGCGAATCAGCCGACCACCAGTCCTGAGCTGAAGCGGCGCTGTCTGCTGGAGGCCGGGAAAACCTACGATCTGATGCGGCAGCATGATAAGGCGGTCCAGCAGTACGAGGCGGTGCTGAACGCGGGCAGCGATACGGCGCAGGGCGATCAGGCTCGGAAGTACATGAAGTCGGCCTACACCGGAAAGTGATTCTATGGCCTTACGGCCATAGATCAGCGGATAGCGTTCAGCGTTCAGAAAGAAAGGCCACGAGCAACCGGCTCGCTCGCAGGAGGCGGACGCTGGTCACCAGTACGGACCACTGCAATAAAACAAAGGCGGCGGCTCAGATTCGAGACCGCCGCCTTTCGTGGGTCAGGCCGGGGAGGAAGTTAGTCCATGTCGTCGACATAGCGAGCCAGGATCACCGAGTCTCCTGAAGTGGGATCCTTGATGAGCAGACCCACAACGCGGATGTCGGTGGCCGAGCTGACGTCGCCGATGGAGTTGAAGCCGCTGCGGAATTTGGTTCCCGGACCGGTGTAGACGGTGACCGGCTGGCCGGGAATGAGCAATCCCGCAAAGCCGTTGACGTTCATCTGGAAGGTGTCACCGGTGACGGAGCTGGGGACCAGGGTGCCGTTGTAGCCCCAGTTCCGCAGGACGATGCGCTTCACGCTCAGGGCGTCGCCATTCGCCGCGCCGGAGAGCGCTCCGCCCACCGACACATGCTGGCCAGGCAGCAGGGTCGAGGGGTTGAACAGGAATTGCGTCAGCGGGTTGTGCATCCAGTAGATGAAGAATTTCTCTGAGCCGCTGAGGTCGACGGTCGCCAGGGTGCCGTCGGTGACGCCGTCACCGCTCGCGGGGAGCGTGCCGCGCACATAGAGCTGGAAGTCGCTGGCGTTGCCGGAGGACGGCTGCACATAGGTGATCTGGCCGGCCGCGTAGAAGCCGTTCTGACTGAGGATGGCAACTTCGTCGGCATCGATGGTGGAGTCGGCGCGGTCGAGCGTGCCGGAGATCTGGACGATGCTGGTGGAAGTGAGGTCGCTGAGGCTTTCGCCGTTATCCCATTCCGTCTGGCCGTTGACATTGACGGTGAAGACGCGGCCATGTGGCCCCTGGATGGTGAAGGACTGCGCGGACAGGGTGGGATTCACGACGCCGGCGATGAACTCATCGATGTAGGCGCCCGGATCGCTGGGACCGACGGCGCCGATCTCGAGGGTCGGATTCACATCCCCGGTGATCTGGCCGTTGGAAACCTGAATGGATTTGTCGAGGCGAAAATCCAGGTGGATGCCGACGGGTCCGGTGGAAGAGACGACCAGCGGGTTGGCCAGCGTCTGCGTGACGGTGTTGGTGGTGAAGGTCGCGGGCATGCTGGCGATGGTGGGCGCTCCGGAGCCGGTCTGCAGATAGCCGATGGTGGCACTGGCAAAGACGACCTGGATCTGGGTGTAGGTGTCGGCCGGAACATCGTTCATGTCAAGCAGCGTTTGCAGGCCGTTGTAGCGGGCGAAGTCGACGGTGGGACTGCCGCTGACCAGGGGGACGGAGTTGTTGTTTGCGTCGATGGCGTTAATGGACTGAATGGTGGCGTTAAACGAGACGACGCTCGCGACCGGCGCGTCGGTGCCGATGACAAAGGCAGACCCGGTGGAGGTTCCGGTGTTGGCTGAGGGATTGCCGGAGGTCATGCCGCAACCAGCCAGCAGAAAGAGAGCGATCAGCAGAGGAGCGGCGCTCAGGCACAGAGCGGAAAGAGCGAAGCGAATCCGTGTGTGGCGAAGGGGTGCGTGGGTAGACATCGGGAGAAGTCGCTTTCCGCAGTTCCGGGAAACCCTGGTCGGGAGCGCGAGGCCGCCAGCGGAAGATCAGGGCCTGGACGCAGGGGGAGCGTGCGCGTAGACGACGCGAATCTCATTGCAGCCAGGCTGTGATCCTCGGAAAGCGGCGGTCGTCGAACGCGAAGGAGGTGTGCCCGTGAACCGCTGTTAGTTTCGATAGTGATCGGCGAATCTCGCCGTCGCAAACGTGAACACAGGGTTGTGCACGAAGTTTCGGAAATATTTTGAACCTTGGTAACTCTGCGTGCGTTTTTACGTCGGTGGTGGTTACGAAATGGGTCCAGCGCGAGCGAAATTATGTGAAATGTAATGCCCTGTTGACGGTGCATTGTGCAGATCGATGAGAAGGTGCATCAGAGAAGGGAAAGTGCTTCTGCCGCAGCCGCCGGGGCATAACACGAAAGTTGCAAACGATGCTAGGTAACGTCGCAACCCGGGATCGAACAGCAGCGAGCTGGCTGTTTCCGCTGACGCACTGGAACTGGAAAGTGGCACTGATGACCGCAGTGCTGCGCGGGCTGGCCTGCATCGCGGCGCTGCGGCATATGGAAGCGCATGCGCGCAACCACTTCGGCGCGGTGGAGGCGGCCTTTGTGCTGCTGACCTGCGGCTTCTTTTCGGCGCTGCAGCAGCAGTCGCTTTCAATTCGGTCTGAAGGGCTGGCCTGGTTCTCCTGCGTGGTGGTGGTGCCGCTGACGTCGCTGGGCTGTGACGCGGGGCTGCACTTCTGGCTCGACGGGCGGCAGACGCGGCAGCTTGGAGTGGCGGCGCTGGTGTTCACGGTTTTGTCGGCGACCTTTCACTGGCACATGATTCGGAACGGCGCGCTGCTGGTCGGCGATGAGGCGCACTCGCTCAGGACCGACCTGAAGCGGATTCCGCTGTTGACGGCGACGTATTTTGCGGCGCCGGCGTTGTGGCTGTGGCGGACGGCGAGCGCCCTGGTTCGGGACGAATCGGTTATTGCGGTGGGGGTTGGCGATTGACGCAGGGGCTAAAGCCCACTTCAAAAAGTGCACGTTGCGGCACGACTGTCCGTGCCCTGATACAACGGCCCCAAATTCAGTTAAGGCCAAGAGCAAAGCGGCGCCGAAGGCGAACGCCTGAACGGCTAGTTCTCGAGCTTCTTCGTTACCAGTTCATTCAGCAGCGCCGGGTTGGCCTGGCCCTTCGACGCTTTCATCACCTGGCCGACGAAGAAGGCGGCGACGGTTTTCTTGCCTTTGCGATACTGCTCAACCTGAGCAGGATTGGCGGCGATGACTTCGTCAATCAGCTTTTCGAGCGTCGAAGCGTCGCTGATCTGCTGCGGCTTCTCGCGCTCGTAAACCGAGCCGAAGTCTTCGTTCTTTTCAAAGCAGAGATCGAAGAGCTGCTTGAGCTGCTTGCTCGACAGTTTGCCGTCTTCCGTGAGGTCGGCGGCGAGCGCGACGCCCTTCATGGAAATCGGTGACTGGTCGAGTTCGAGGTTGGCGGCTTTGAGGCGCATGGTGAGCTCGCTCTGCACAAGGTTGGCGACGCGGCGCGGATTTTTCGCGGCACGAGCCGCGGACTCGAACTGGTCCGCGAAGGCGCGCGTGGCGGTGAGCGTGTGCGCGTCCTGCTCGGTGATGGCGTATTCGGCGATCATGCGGGCGCGGCGCGCTTCGGGCAGCTCCGGCATGCGCGCGGCGATCTCGGATTTCCAGGCATCGGGGACAATGAGCGGCGGAAGGTCGGGCTCGGGAAAGTAACGGTAGTCGTGGGCCTGCTCCTTCGAGCGCATCGAGTAGGTGCGGCCTTCGTTGGCGTTGTAAAGGCGGGTTTCCTGGACGACGCGGCCGCCGGATTCGATGAGCTCGATCTGGCGCTCGATCTCGTATTCGAGGGCGGCGCGGATGAAGCGGAAGCTGTTGACGTTCTTGACCTCGGCTTTGGTTCCGAACTTTTCCTGGCCGCGCGGTCGGACGCTGACGTTCGCGTCGCAGCGCAGCGAGCCTTCTTCCATATTGCCGTCGCTCACCCCGGTGTAGATGATGATTTCCTTGAGGCGGGTGAGGTACTCGAAGGCCTCGTCGGGGGTGCGCATGTCGGGCTCGCTGACGATTTCGATCAGGGGCGTGCCGCAGCGATTGAGGTCGACATAGGTGCGCGTCGCCGAATCGGGAAAGCCGTCGTGCAGGCTTTTGCCCGCGTCTTCTTCCATGTGCAGGCGGGTGATGCCGATGCGCCTGGTGCCCGCGGGTGTTGGAACTTCGATGTGGCCGAACTCGGCGAGAGGCTTGTCATACTGTGAGATTTGGTAGCCCTTGGGCAGATCGGGATAGAAGTAGTTTTTGCGGGCGAAGATGGAGCGCTCGCGGACCCGGCAGTGGAGGGCGAGGGAAGCGAGCGTGGCGAATTCGACGGCGCGCTTGTTGAGAACGGGCAGCGCTCCGGGCAGCCCGAGGCAGACCGGGCAGATGTTGGTGTTCGGAGGCGCGCCGAATTTGTTGGCACAGCCACAGAAGGCCTTGGTCGCGGTGAGGAGCTGGACGTGGACCTCGAGTCCGATGACGGGTTCGTATTTGGCGCGGATTTCAGGCGGAAGCGTCGCTGCCGTGGCCATGGGAAAGTCCAGTTTAACAATTCAGCGTCTGGAACACGGAGAGCAGGGAACACGCGATGCGACGATCGGTCCGCCGTCATTCGTTATTCAACGGCGAGTTAGTGTCTCGGGTAACCCTGCCAGAGGTATTCCAACGCTTCGGGGAGGGTTTGGAGTTTGGTGGCGTGGTCGACGTGGCCTGCGTTCTCGGCGAAGACGAATTGGTAGTGGTAGTGTTTCGCGGCGAGGGCGGCGGCCATTTTTTCGTTGGCGAGGACCCAGTCGTGCATGTCGTCGCGCATGGCGTTGGGGTTGTAGAGGTCGCGGTCGCCGACCTCCATCCAGATGCGGATGGGCTTGCGCGGGGAGTTGGGGATGAGCGAGTCGACGAAGCCCCAGGCGCCGTGCGGGGTGGCCGGATTCCAGGGCCACTGCTGGTTGATCCACGTACCGGAGTACGCGAGGACGCGGTGGTACCACTCGGGGTGGTACCAGGCCATGATGAGCGAGACCGCTCCGCCGCTGGATCCGCCCATGGCGGCGCGGCCGTCGGGGTCGTGGGTGAGGCGGACCTTGCATTTCGATTCGACGAGAGGGAGAACTTCGTTCTCGACCCACTCAGCGTATTTGCCGGACATGGTGTCGTATTCGAGGCCGCGCTCGGAGCCCTGGGCGTCGCCGCCGCCGTTGGCGATGGAGATGGCGATCTGGACAGGGACCTTGTGCTCGGCGATCAAGTTATCGAGCGCGGTGAAGAGGCTGCGGTCAGGGCCGTCGGCGCCGACGATAAACGGCGCGGCGGCGCCGGGCTTGTATTGGGCGGAGACGTAGACGGCGACGGTGCGGGTCCAGGGATGCGGGTGGCTGGTGGTGACGATGGGGCGCTCGGGGTGGTCGGGATCGGGGGAGACGGAAGTGCCAGGGTCGCGTGCGATGCCGGGGTAGTATTTGCTGTCGGCGGAAGTCAGCGTAATTTCGGTGACCGTGCCCTGGGGGACGGCGGGGTTGACGGTCATCTCGGGCGCTTGCGGGTGTGTGGGTCCGAGGATGAAGTTGCCGTCTTTGTTGGCGGGCGGGAGCGTCGCGTCGGGAAGCGTAGTGGCGCGGACGTAGCCGGGGGAGTGGGGATCGCGCGTGGGGTACGTGGGGTGGGGCTGCTGACCTTGAGCGAGGGTGGGGAGAACGAGCGCGACAAGCAGCAGAGTGCGAGGCATGGTGCCGATTGTAGTGGAGGCCGAACCCGCTCAAGGCAAAGGGCGGAGTGGAGCGAAACACATCAACGACGCGCGTGGGATCAGAGGAGCTTGCGGTAGACGATGAAGCCGGAGCGCTCGGCGATTTTGTCGTAGAGGTGCTGCGCGGTTTGGTTGGTTTCGTGGGTCTGCCAGTAGACACGGGAGGAGCCGGCGCGTTTGGCCTGTTCGTAGACTTCGCCGAGGAGGGCGCGGGCGACGCCGCGTCCGCGGGCGGATTCAACCGTGAAGAGATCCTGGAGATAGCAAATGGGCGCGATGGCCGTGGTGCTGCGGTGATACAGGAGGTGCGCCAGGCCGAGGATCTGGCTGCGGCGTTCGGCGACGAGGGCGTGGACGGGTTCGGCGGGGTCGAAGAAGCGGGCCCAGGTGGTGCGGGTGATTTCGGGCGCGAGGGCGGTGGGGCCGGAGCGTCCGTAGAAGGCGTTGTAGCCGTCCCAGAGGGGCAGCCACTGTTCATAGTCGTCCGGCGCAATGGGGCGGACGAAGAGGGTTGGGTCGGCGCTGGGGCTGGGGGCCACAGAGTCAGTTTACCTGGGGTTGATTCGGGCGGGTTGGGAGCGGTTGAGGCGAACGGCAGGAAATGAGTTCGCGATGTGACTCCGCGCCGATGGACCCAGTGCGCCGCTGGCGAAAGCGCAGGCAGCGCTCCGCTCAGGAGGGCATCCGTTCTTTCTCTCACGATGAGATGAGGAGCGCGTCGATGGCTTCGTAGCCGGTGGGGAGTTTGATGCCGTGCCTGGTGGCGCCGGCGGCGAGGAGGGCGGCGACGGAGTCCGGTTGGCGGCGGCGTTCCCAGTAGGAATCGATGCAGGCTTTGACGGCGAGCTGGAGAGGGGTGCGGTTGCGTGCGTCGGTGGCGTTGACATCGGCGCCGCGGGTGATGAGTTCGCGAACGACATCGTGGTTGGCGCGCCACGCAGCAACGTGGAGGGCGGTGGAGTTGCGGGTGTTATCGAAGTAGGGATCGCCCTCAGGCCAAAGGGCATCAGCCGGGATTCCCAGCTCGAGAAGGGTGCGGACACCTGCGAGGTTGCCGGCTCCGGAGAAGTGAGCGAGGAGCGATCCGCCGATTTGTAACAGTTTCGTTTGTAGATCGGGTTTGGCAATGATGAGCGATTTCGTCTGGGGCAGGTCGGCGAGGGCACAGGCGGCGACGATCTGATCGAGTTTGGGGGTGGGGCCGTCGTAGTTGGGAGCGAAGCCGCGGTTTTCGAGGGTGCGGAGGATGTCGCCGCGGCCGTGGTACGCAGACATCTGGAAGGCGTTGCGGCCGTCGGCGTTGCGTGAGTACGGGTCGGCGCCGTGGTCGAGGAACATCTCGATCATGATGAGGCCGTTGTCGCGGCGGATGGAATGCTGGAAGGGCGTGTGGCTCCACTGCGTCATGAAGTTGGGGTTGGCGCCGCCCTCGAGGGCGAGCAGCAGCCCCTTCTCGTCGTGCCAGTCGGCTTTGCGGGCAGCGAGCCAGGCGAGCGAGCGCTCGTTGCAGCGGCCCGAGTCGATGAGAATCTTCACGACGGTGTTGTCGTAGCTTTCCGGCGCGTGGTAGCAGGTTTCTTCATCGTTGGGGTCGGCGCCGCGTTCCAGCAGGAGTTGGGTGAGACCGGGATGTTTGGCGAGGCCGGCAGCGGCGTACAGGACCGACTCAAGGAATTCGCGCGGCGGTTCTTCGTCCAGGGTTTCCATCCACCCGGTGTTGGGGTCGGCGCCGGCGTCGAGCAGCAGGCGGGCACTGGCGACGAAGGCTTCGGAACGCGAGGGATCGAGACGGAGGTAGCGCGAGAAACAGAGATACGTGAGGGGATCCCAGTTGTTAGGGCCACCGGGACTGGTGGCAAGCGCGGAATCGCGTTCAAGGAAGGCGCGAAGGGTTGACTCGTCGGCGAGGACCGCGGCGGTGTAGATGCTGGCGGTGGCGACGTGCGGATAGCGGATGCGGATGAGTTCGGCCTGTTGCAGCGAGCCGGAGCCGTGCCAGCCGTGGCGCTCGACGGAGGCGAACTCGAGGAAGAGAGAGACGGGGTCCCGCACGTCGGCATGCGACGAGGGGTTTTCGAGAGCACGGAGGGTTTGCAGCGTCTCGAGGTGCGCGGCGAATTTGGGCCAGGAAGGGAACGCATGCGCGCGGGCGAGGACATGCTGTGCATCGGAGAGAGTGATGGCGAGGATTTGGGCGTCGGGAACGTTGCGGAAGCGAGGATGCCAGCGGCGCATGAGGTCGAGTGCGTCGAGATTGCGCGCTCCGACAGCGCGGACGAGTTCTTTGGCTTGCTTCCTATACTGTTCGAGGGACGGACGGGCGGGCAGTTCGGGCATACGAAGCTCCTTTCGTGTGGCGCCTCAGGAGTCCGCACATGCGAGGCTGAAAGAAGATTCGCTGGATTTTGGAGAAGCTAAGGTGGGCACGGCCCTTTCCGCGGACTGGATGCGCCCTTCGCGCTTGGTCCAGAGTACGGACGGGGAGGGCCCGGGTCAAGGTGACAGGTTGCAGGGGACAGGTTGCAAATGACGGCGGAGGGGCAGGGAATGTCGATGGAGGAGGCGTCGGTGTTTACGCGGGTGGAAGCGGGGTTGGAGGCGGTGCTGGAAGAGCTGCGGCGGCTGGAGCCGATTTTTCATACGCAGGAGTTTGGGCGCACGGTGGCGGCCTTTGAGCGCAGGATGGCGGCGGACTATTGGGAGGTGGGTGCGTCGGGGCGCAGATATGACCGGGAATTGATTCTGCGGGTGCTCGAAGAGAGGCCGCCGGTGGATGCGGAGGAGGCCGGGTGGACGTGCCAGAATTTTGGGTTGCGGCGAATGGGGGCGGAGACGTATCTGCTGACGTACACGCTGGATCAGGCGGGGCGGATCACACGCCGGTCAACGGTGTGGGAGAAGAGTGCGGAGGGTTGGCGAATTTTATTTCATCAAGGGACGATTGTGATGGGCGGGGATGATTTTGTGCCGGATTGAGAGCGCGCCGTGTGCGGCCGGAGTTTCCTCCGGCCGTTCGGGCGGTACGCGACGACGCTTCTTTCAGGACGCCGCGGCGAAAGTCGCTGATCTTATGTTTCCCCCACTCAAGCCAACCTCAGGCTTGAATGGGCCACCCGGCGGCTCCCCACTCAGGCCAACCTCAGGCTTGAATGGGGCACCCGCGTTGGTGCACCCAGTCAGACTAGCTCGCGAACGCGTTCGTGCAGCTGGGTAATGGCGATTTTGCCGCGGTTGGGTTCGCCGCGGACTAAGGCTTCGGCAAGTTTCAGGGCCTGGCCGGCTTTGACTTTTGGGGGCATGGGCGGGGTGAACGGATCGACGACGGCTTCGATGAGGAACGGTTCCTGGCTGGAGACGGCGGTGTCGAGTTGCTGGCCGCAGGCGGAGGGCTCGGTGATCTGCATGGCGCTGAGGCCGCAGCCGCGCGCGATCGTGACGAAGTCGGCGGGGTAGAGGTCGCAGGCGTACTCGGGATTGCCGAGGAAGATCATTTGCTCCCACTTGATCTGGCCGAGGGTGTTGTTTTTGATGACGATGATTTTGATGTTGAGGTTATACGCGGCGACGGTGATGAGCTCGCCCATCAGCATGCTGAGACCGCCGTCGCCGATGATGCAGTAGACGGGGCGATCCGGATACGCGACGGCAGCGGCAATGGCGTAGGGCAGGCCGCAGGCCATGGTGGCGAGGTTGCCGGAGCAGCTGTGCATCTGTCCGCGAAGCGCAGGAACGTAGCGCGCCCACCAGGTGGTGATGGTGCCGGAGTCGGATGTAACGATGGCATTGGGAGGGATGCGCTTGCCGAGTTCCCATCCGACGACTTGCGGCTTCATGGGTTTTTCCATGAAGGTGCCGCGCTCTTCCATGAGCTTTTCCCAGTCTTTTTTGCCGCGCTGCGCTTTTTTCAGAAAGCCCTGGTCGTGGGGTTTGAGCCGAGGCAGAAGCGCGCGCAGACACGCCTTCGCGCTTCCGATGAGGGCGACGTCGGCGGGATAACGAAGGCTGATGCGCTGGGGGTCGATGTCGATTTGGACGCATTTGACGGCGCCGGGCTCGGGGAGAAATTCGACGTAGGGGAAGGACGAGCCAACGATGAAGAGGGTGTCGCAGTCTTCGAGAACGTCCTGCGAGGGCTCGGTGCCGAGCAGGCCGATGCCGCCGGTCGTGTAGGGGCTGTCGTCGGGAACGGCGGCTTTGCCGAGAAGGGCTTTGACGATGGGTGCGCCGAGGATGCCGGCAATCTCCTCGAGCTCGGCGGTGGCCTGGAGCGCGCCCTGGCCGGCGAGGATGGCAATTTTCTTGCCGCGGTTGAGGACGTCGGCGGCGTGTTCCAGATCGACAGGGCAGGGCAGGTTGTCAGAGAAGGCCGGCGTGGCGGAGGTGTGATGCAGAGGGTTGCGCGGGGAGCGGTCTTTCTTGATGGACTGGACCTGCACGTCGACGGGGATGGTGATGTGGGCGACGCCGCGGGTTTCGATGGCGGTGCGGATGGCGAGGTCGGCGACTGATTCCATGTGGGCGCCGTTCATGATGCGCTCGTTGTAGGCGGTGACGTCGACGTAAAGCTTATCGAGGGCGACGTCCTGCTGGGTGAAGGTGCCGATGAGGTCGGAGTGCTGCATGCCGGTGATGGCGAGGACGGGGGCGTGGTCCATTTTGGCGTCGTAGAGGCCGTTGAGGAGATGAATGCCGCCGGGGCCGGAGGTGGCGATGCAGACGCCGATGCGACCGGTGAACTTGGCATACGCGCAGGCCATGAAAGCGGCGGATTCTTCGTGCCGAACGTGGATGAAGCGGATGCGCTCCTTGTTCTGGCGGAGGGCTTCGAAGACGCCGTTGATGCCGTCGCCGGGCAGGCCGAAGACGGTGTCGACACCCCAGGCGATGAGGCGTTCTACGAGTATGTCGGAGGCATTCATAATTTGTGTCCTCTCCGGGTTGGAAGCGGGGGGGCGGTGGGGAGTTGTCGGTGGCCACAGGCCACTGGCCGCAGGGACGGAGCGGGGTCGACGGCAACTGCAATATTCAGCTATGCTCGGCGCATGTTGCGGCTGGCTGCGATCGGGATCCTGGTAAGCGCGGGTTCGATTTGGCCGCTGGGTGCTCATCAGCCTGGTGGAGCGATTGATGTTCCCACGGGAGCGCGGGTAGTGCTGGAGGCGCGGGGCGAGGGCGTGCAGATCTATGCGTGCAAAGACACGGGCGGCACCGTCGCGTGGGTGCTGACCGGACCGGAGGCACAGCTGCTGGACGCCGGCGGGAAGACAATTGGAAAGCACTTTGCGGGACCGACCTGGGAGTTAACCGATGGGAGCGCGGTGCAGGGTGTGCTGATGGCGAGCCAGCCTTCCCCGGAGGCGGGATCGGTGGCGTGGCTGCTGCTGCGGGCGAAGGCGGGCAGCGCCACGGGCCGGATGAGGGACGTGGCGTTCATTCGCCGCACAGAAACGCACGGCGGGGCGGCGGACCCGTCGGCATGCCGGAGCGCGGGGGACGTGGGCAAGACGGTGCGCGTTCCTTACAGCGCCGTGTACACGTTTTACGCAGCCAAATAAGAATTTTGTCTTCAGGCGACAGCGATGGACTGCAGGGAGGCGTGCGCCTGTTTATCGTGGCGGCCAGGGTCGATGGATAACTCGAGGATGGAGACACCGGGGATGTTAACGGAGTAGTCTTCGACCTCAATGGTGGAGCCGTTGGGGCTGAAAGTCCATTGCTGGCGGACGATTTCGCGTTTTTGGCCGTTGGTGACAGCCGACAAAGTGAACTCCTGGGAACGCTCGGCATGCGACTCGCGAAATTCCAGGCGGATGCGGCGGATGGGGCGAGGCTCGTCGAATTTAAGGCGGATGGTTTGCAGGCCTGGATCACACGACTTCCAGCCCTCGGTTTCTTCGCCCTGGAGTGCGTGTTCAAACGGATGCGCGGGGTCCTCGGAGGAGATTTCGAGCGAGGCAAGATGCTCGAGGTCGATCCAGTTGTCGAGGGAGGGGCGCGCCGGAGCGGGAGAAGCGGGGTTGAGTGCGGACTTTCGCATCTGGATACCTCGGGGAAGTGAGATGCAGGAGGCACGGTGCGGGCCGCCATGAGGATTTCAAGTCACAAAAGTGCTATGTCGGCGGCGCAGCTGGCGCACTAGATTGGTGGCAGTTTTCCGGGGTCAGGTGAACGCGTGGAATCCGGGCAGGCGGGCAGGGTAAAGCCGTTACAAGTGGGCGCGGCTGTGGTCCTGCTGCTGGGAAGTCTTGCGCTGCTGAGCGCCACGCTCTACCACAACGCCGCCGATCGCGACTTCATCTGCTACTGGAGTTCGGCCAGGCTGCTGCTGGCGCATCAGAATCCTTACGCCGGGCAGGCGATTCTGAAAATTGAAAACATGGCGGGCGCGGGTTATCACGAGCCATTCATCATGCGCAATCCGCCATGGGCTTTGCTGCTGGTAGCTCCGCTGGGTTTGTTCACGGCGCCGGCAGGGGCATTCATTTGGCTGGTGGCGCTGATTGCGCTGGCGATGCTGGCGGTGAAGTGTCTGCGCCTGGGCCGCAAGCCGCCGCCGCTGGTGGTGTATCTGTTTGCGCCGATTCTCGGGTGCGCGATGGCCGGGCAGACCTCGATTTTTCTGCTGGCGGGGATTGCGTTTTTCTTCAAATATCACGGGCGGCAGCGGTGGCTGTCCGGGCTGGCGCTGCTGATGCCGGCGATGAAGCCGCATCTGTTTCTGCTGCTGTGGCCGGTGATCCTGATCGAATGCGTGAGAAGGAAGAACTGGCAGCTGCTGGCAGCCCTGGGCGCGGGGCTGGCGGTAGCTGCGACGGTCCCGCTGTTCTTCGACGCGCATATCTGGGCGCATTATCTGGCTGCGATTCGCGCGGAGCATATTGAGGGGCAGTACCTGGCGAATCTTTCGTTTCTGCTGCGCTTCATGGTGCCCGGACATCCGGTGTGGGTGCAGGCAGTGCCATCGGTGCTTGGCATGGCGCTCGCCTCCCGCTATTACTGGCGCCGCCGCAATCACTGGAACTGGCGCGTAGATGGGGCCGCACTGCTGCTGGTTTCGACGATGGTGTCACCCTATTCCTGGCCCTTCGACCAGCTGTTGCTCCTGCCGGCGATCATGCATGTCTGTTCCGTCGAGCCGGGCCGGCGCAGAGTGCCGTGGCTCGCGATTGTGAACGGCGTGGTGGTCCTGCTGCTGGTGCTGACCATTCCGCTCAGCTCGCCGGCGTATGCCTGGAGCGGGACGGCTTGTTTGATCTGGTACGTGTGGGCCCGGCATAAGGCGGGGCTGGCGGGGGTGCACAGTCCTGAGAACCCGGGACTCAGAGCCCAGTTCGCCCATTCCAGCTAGAGTCCGCAGGCCCTAGTGCGCCATGGCTTCGGGGTCGGCTTTGTGGAGGTGGTTCTTCTTCAGCAGGAACGACAGGAAAAACATGATGCCGGTGGCGATGCCGAGGATCCAGAAAGTATCGATATAGGAGAGGGTCGAGGCCTGACTCTGCATGGTTCCATACATGCGGGCGTAGGCGGCGGTTTGTCCTGCGTGGGGACCGGTGAGGCCGGCGGTAGCATTCTGAAATTCGCGATTCGCCAGGCCGGTGTGATTGGAAAGCATGAGCTGGTGGACCTGGGCGCGGCGGCCGAGGACAGTAGTGACGGCAGAGGTGCCGATGCTGGCGCCGATGTTGCGGACGAAGTTGATGAGCCCGGCGACGGCGTTGCTTTTTTCCTGGGGAATACCGAGATACGCAACCATGGTTGCGGGAATAAAGATGAATCCCATGGGGACGTACTGGGCGATGCGGAGCCAGGTAGCGGAGGCGAAGCTCATCTGGAGATCGATGCGTTTTGTGGAATAGAACATGGCGAGGGTGAGCGCGGCCCATCCGAAGGCCATGAGATAGCGGGCCTGGATGACGGCGGTGAGCCGGCCGACGATGGGGAGCTCGACCAGCAGAATCAGGGCGGCGGTGGAGAGGACCATGCCGGCGCTTTCGGCGGTGTAGCCCATGAGGGTCTGCAGATACTGCGGCATGAGGACGGTGGTGGAAAACGACGCGGCACCGACCATAAGCATCATGACGCTGGAGTTGGCGAAATTGACGTTCTTAAATAATCGAACGTCGAGGATGGGTTGCTTGACGCGCAGCTCCCACAGGACGAGGGCGACGAGACAGACGATGGAGATGATGGAGAGGGTGGTGATGAAGTTCGATCCGAACCAGTCATCTTCCTGGCCCTTGTCAAGAACGATCTGCAGGAAGCCGACGCCGACGGCGAGGAGGCCGAAGCCGAAGTAGTCGATCCTGCTTTCCTGGAGAGTGGTGCGGCGGAGGAAGGGCGGATCTTCGACGAAGGTGAGGACGAGGAAGATGGCGAGGATCCCGACAGGAAGATTCATGAGGAAGATCCAGCGCCAGGTATAGCTGTCGGTGATCCAGCCGCCGACGGTGGGACCGATGGCCGGGGCGACGATGGCGGTCATGCCATAGACGGAGAAAGCGAGGCCGCGCTTGCTGGGCGGGAAAGTATCCGCGAGGATGGCCTGGGCCATGGGCTGGAGGCCGCCGCCGCCGATGCCCTGGATCACGCGCGCGAAGAGCAGGAAAGGCAGCGTGGGCGCGATGCCACAGAGCAGAGAGCTGACGGTGAAGACGGTGATACAGATGAGGAAGAACTTCTTGCGGCCCATGAGGGAGACGAGCCATCCGGTGATGGGCAGAACGATGGCGTTGGAGACGAGGTAGGAGGTGAGGACCCAGGTACTTTCGTCGCTGGAAGCGCCGAGGTTGCCGGCGATGTGGGGGAGGGCGACGTTGGCGATGGAGGTGTCGAGTACCTCCATGAAGGCGGCGAGGGAGACGACGCAGGCGATGAGCCAGGGGTTGGCCTTCGGCGTCCACACAGCAGCAGGAATGGGGCGTTCGAGGGTCGTTGTGGCCACGGGTCTCTGGGGGTCGTAAGGGGTTGCTGATTAGATGGGGATACGGAGGAGGGGATTCTGTATTTGGCGGGTGCGGATTTGGGGTGGTTATGGATCTTTCCTGCGCCTGAGATTTTCTCTCGGCCGCTACGCGACCGATCCCCTCCGCACGAAGGCTGTCATGGCGCACGCTGCCCGTTTCGCTACGGGGGTTCTTCGCCCATTCGACGCGCATCTCGCTGCGCTCGAAGCTTACTCAGGGTGACATTGCTGCGCGCGGTGAAAGATTACGCTCCGCTGGAAAGGTGTATACCCCGCGCTTGCTCTCGATGACGTTTGGCGCTTCAGATTTCGAGGATGACGGGCATGATGAGGGGACGGCGGGAAGTATTTTTCTGGATGTAGCGTTTGAGGTCGATGCGGATTTTTTCTTTGATGACGCCGTAGTCGGCTTTTTCTTCGGGGCTGGAAGTGTCGAGGGTCTGGGTGACGACGGCGCGGGCGCCTTCCATCAGGCCTGGCTCGGCGCCGACGAAGCCGCGGGAGACGAGCTCGGGCTGGCGCTCGACTTTGCCGGATAGCTTGTTAATCGTCAGGATGGGGAGGACGAAGCCGTCTTCGGAGAGGTGACGGCGATCGCGGATGACGAGGTCTTCGACGACGTCGGTAGCGGAGCCGGAATCGATGCAGACGCGGCCGGCGGTGACTTTGCCGTTTTTGCGGGCGTCATTGGGGTCGAGCTCGAGGATCTCGCCGTTTTCGATGACCAGGGCGAGGTCGACGACGCCGAGGCCCTGCGCGACTTCGGCGTGCTTCTTCAGGTGGCGGTAGTCGCCGTGGATGGGAATGAAGAATTTCGGCTTGAGGAGGTTGATCATGAGCCGCTGTTCTTCCTGGCTCGCGTGGCCGCTGACGTGGATGAGTCCGTGGGAGCCGTCGTCGTAGATGACCTCGGCGTCGCGGCGGCAGAGGTGGTCGATGACGCGGAAGATGCTCTTCTCGTTACCGGGAATGACGCGGGAGCTGAGGACGACGGTGTCGCCGGCCACGATGCGGGCGTGCTTGTGGTTGTCGACGGCGGCGCGGCTGAGGGCGCTCATGGGCTCGCCCTGGGTTCCGCTGATGAGGACCATGATGTGTTCGGGCGAGTAGTCGTTGATCTGGCCGGGATGGATGATGAGGGAAGAAGGAAGGTCGAGGTAGCCGAGGTCCTGGGCAATCTCCGACGACTCGAGCATGGAGCGGCCAACGATGGCGACTTTGCGATTGTGCTGGCGGGCGAGCTCGCACGCGATGCGGATGCGGTAGATGGAGGAGGAGAAGCAGCTGAAGAAGAGCTTCTTTTTGGTGCGGGAGAAGATTTCGTCGAGCCGGGGCTTCACGGCCCATTCGCTGGGCGTATACCCGGACCGGTCGACGTTGGTGGAATCCTGGAGGAGGGCGAGGACGCCGCGCTGGCCGATTTCGGCGAAGCGATGGAGGTCGAAGGCCTTGCCGTCGGGCGGAGATAAGTCGATTTTGAAGTCGCCGGTGTGAACGATGGTGCCGATGGGGGTTTCGATGGCCAGGGCGACGCAGTCAACGAGGGAGTGGGTGACGCGGATGGGCTCAACGGTGAAGGCGCCGAGAGAGAATTTTTCGCCTGGGACGATCTCGATGAGCTCGGCGTCGTCGAGGGCATGTTCTTCGAGCTTGCCGTCCACATAGGCGAGGGTGAACTCGGTGCCGTAGACGGGGACGTTGAGCTCGGAGAGGATCCAGGGGAGTCCGCCGATATGGTCTTCGTGGCCGTGCGTGAGGATGATGGCGCGGACGCTGCCCTTGTTTTCGATGAGGTAGGTAATGTCGGGGACGACGATGTCGACGCCGAGGAGCTCGGACTCGGGAAACATGAGGCCGGCATCGATGACGATGATGTCGTCTTTGTAGCGGAGGGCGAGGCAGTTCATGCCGAACTCGCCGAGTCCGCCCAGGGGAATGATTTGCAATTTTGCGTCAGCCATGGGACTTGCCGTCCAGGCGAGCCGTTGTGCGGCGCCAGGTTGGACGAAACTGTGGATTTTTCACTTCTGTGGGCGACTTTCTCGGAGCAAGAGACAGGATAACAGCGAATGCGAAGAAACGAGGGACCGGTGCGAAGCTGCGCGGTGTTCAGCCCAGGTGAAGGAGGGAGGGGTCAGGGCTGGTAGTCATTGATGGAGGGGTAATAGCCCTGTTTGGCATCGATCTGGAGACCGCTGAGGCCTTCGACGCGCACATCGATGGTGTGGTACTTGTCGCTGATGGCGCGCTGATGGCTGATGTAGTCGATGGTGTAAGCGGTGCGGACAGAATCGCTGATCTTCACGAAGGCGTTCTGGATACCGTTCTCGCTGAGCTCGCGATCGACGTCGCCGCCGGTGGCGATGGCGTAGCGGGGCAGGACATCTTCCGGCTGCAGGAACGGTAGTTTGGTGCGATCGAGGAAGCCAATGCCCCAGATGGCGGAGTCGCCGACGTTGGTTCCGTAGACGGAGATGTTGTTGGCGAGCAGATACTCGACCACTTCCTTATAGCTGGCTTTGCTGCGCGAGTTCTTGCCATCGCTGACGACGTAGATAACGCGGCGGCGACCGCGAGGCTGCGAGGAAAGCTGTTCGGCAGCGTACAGAATGGCGTCGTTGAGGGGATGGACTTCTTTGGGCTGGACGAGAAAGCCGCTGGCGTTGCCGCGCTGCGGCGCCAGGGTGGGGTCAGCTTGCTGGCCGTTGACCATCGGGCCGGAAGCGAAGGGGCCTTCCGTCATCGGGACACCGGGCTGCTCGCCGGGTTTTTTGGCCATCTCGAAGGCTTGCGGGAGGCGATTGCCCTGGGCGGCGGTGAAGGGGGTGATGAGCTGGGGTCCGGTGCCGGCGTAGCTGACGATGGCAACGGTGTCGGAAGGCGTGAGGGCGTTGCTGACTTCGGAGAAGCTCTGGTTGACCTTGTTCATGATGTCGGAGGGGAGCGTGGCATCGATGACGAAGGCGATGGAAAGCGGATAGGCGTCGGTGGTGAAGAAGGCGATGTTCTGGCGGATGCCGTCCTCAAAGACGCGGAAGCGCCACCACGGAAGGCCAGCAACGAGGTTACCCTTTTTGTCGCGGACAGTGACGGGGACGTCGACGACGGTGAGACTGGTGTGGATGGTGTAGGGGGACGCGCCGGCCGGCCCGGTTGCGGGCGGGGCAGTCTGGAAATTATCGGGAGGCGGCGTCTGCTGGGCGCCCACGGTGCCGTTGTCGACCTTGGGGGCGGGCTGGCCGGCAGCGGCTGCGCCGTCCTGATCGGGGGAAACGCCTTTGCCCGGGGCGACCTGGTCCTTGAGGTCGGGGATGGAGGAAGGCTGCGATTGGGGTGCGGGGGCGTTGGGAGGAGCGGTCTGCTGCGTGGATTGGGCCTGCGGGGCTGGCGCATCGGGCACATTCTGCTGCTGTTGGCCAAAGACCAAAAGCGCGAAGGCCGCCGGAAAGAGCAACGAAAGAGCGCTGAGCCGAACTGCCCGCATCACGCTGAACCCCCCTAAAGCTTTCAAAAATCCCCCAACCGCGTCTGGCGCCGTCGATTCTGTAGGTTTAAGTGCCCGGAAAGCGGACGCGATCTTTCTACTCTGATGAGATTCGCGGGCAGAGCGGCGCACCTTTCGGGCGTATGCTCAAGATTAACAGAGCGAGAGGCGCACTGTTTCTGAATAACCCATCCCTGAACCCTTCCGTCTAAGGAGACATGGTCTTGCGCTGGCTGCATGTTTTGAGCATCCCCATCGTGTTTGCGGCGACCGTCACCCCTCATCAGACGTGGGCGCAGTCGGCTCCGTCACCCGACGCGCCACCGGTGAGTACGGTCCCAGCGGACAATTCTGCCGTGGAGGAGACGCCGAGGGAGACGCTGAAGGTGACGTCGAACCTGGTGAGCGAATACTTCACGGTGCGGGACAAGAAGAATGCGCTCATCCCGTTCTTGACGAAGAATGACTGCAACGTTTTTGAGGACAAATCTCCGCAGAAGCTGACGAGCTTTGTCGCAGAGGCGAACCAGCCACTGACGCTGGGAATCCTGATCGACACCAGCGGAAGCCAGCAGAACGTGCTGCCTCTGGAGCAGCAGTCGGCGTCGGCGTTTCTGAAGCGGATATTGCGGGAGAAGGACCAGGCGTTTCTGGTGAGCTTCGACGTAGGCGTGAACCTCGAGCAGGACTACACGAATAATGTGCGCGAGCTGGATCGGGCGATCAGCAAGGTGCAGATCAACACGGCAGCGGGCGGTGGGTCGGCGGGCGTGCCGGGAATCGGGCAGGGTCCGGTACCGACGCAGGGCGCGCCGAAAGGGACGCTGTTGTACGACGCGGTGTATGAGGTATCGGACCACAAGATTCACTCCGAGCAGGGGCGGAAGGCGCTGATCCTGCTGACGGATGGCGAGGACGAGGGCAGCGTGACGAAGCCGAAGGAGGCGATTGCGGCGGCGGAGAACGCGAACACCATTATTTACGTGATCTTGATCGCGGATCGCGGGTTCTACGGTGGCTGGGGTTATACCGGCGACATGCAGATGCGGACGCTGACCGAGTCGACGGGCGGGCGCGTGATCAATGTGGGGAACAACGGCAAGAAGCTCGAAGACGCATTCGATCAGATCGAACAGGAGCTGCGGACCCAGTATGTCGCGCAGTACATTCCGGTGAACAAGCAGATGGATGGGCGGTTCCGGAAGGTGGACATCTCCTGCAAGGATCAGGACGGAGATCTGAAGGTGCAGGCGCGCAAGGGGTACTTTGCGGTCGGGGATACGGATTAGAACAGCGTTCGGTGTTCAGGTCCGTGTCGAAGCCCGGAACCTGCGCCATTCTTCTGCTGTGATCTCCCAGACTTCGCTGGGAAGGCGGCCGGAGACGAGGTCTCTTTCTTCGAGACCGACCCTGCGCATGCCGGTTTTTTCGGAGATGCGGCGCGAGGCTGCGTTGGCGATGGCCTTGGGCGCGCGCAGGACCGGGAATCCGAGGACATCGAACCAAAAATCATTGACGGCGAAGACCGCCTCGGTCATGAGCCCCTGGCCGTGCCATGGAGGCGCGAGCCAGAAGCCGCGATTCTCGGTGGTGCCGCGGATGAGGCCGATGACGCCGAGGAGTTCGTCAGGATATTCCTTCAGGCGGAGCGTCCAGTGCCACTGGTCGCCGCGCTCCATCGCCGGGAGAGCCTGGTCGCGGATGTACGCGAGCGCGCCGTTGGGTGGATAGGGCCAGGGAATTTTGGCGTTAAGGAACTTTACGATCTCCCACTGGGGAAAGATGCGCTGGATCGGATCCGCGTCGGTGAGCGCGAGCGGACGCAGGATGAGGCGCGTGGTTTCGAGCGTGGGCAGCATGGAGCGATAGCGCACAGCGGTCAGCGGTCAGCGTTCCGCCAACAGCGATCAGCCTACAGCGAACCGCCAGGGACCTGCGAACGGAGGCGCTGATCCCGCAGTTCAGGGATGAACCGGCTTGCTTTCGCCGGGCTTGAGCGTGCCGCAGTCGGAACTGAGGAATTTCGAGCTGATGGCGGAGCTGACGGCCATGCCCTGGGGAAACATGGGACCGTTCATTTTGGTCGTCGAGGATCCGTGCATGGCGCTGTCGCTGTCGAGAACCATCTGGATGTGGTAGTTGATGGAGTACCCCTGATCGGCGCTGCACTGGCCGTCGAAGGACAGGGAGTGGCTGTCCTGCTGCAGGTTGGACGTGGTGCAGTTTAATTTTTGCTGTTGACGAGCCTGCATTGCCTGCATGGATTGTTTCCAGCTGTCGGGGGTGTAGCAGGACTGGTTGGTGATGGCTCGGCCGGCCTGGCCCATGCTGCTGGACGTAATCGTGACGCTGGATTGCCAGAGTCCCATTTTGATCGGTGGGGGAGCGATGTTGGGCATGACGGGGTCCTGAGCAGCGGCGAGGGCGGCGAAGAAGAGCAGCGGGAGCACGGGGGCGAGGCGGAATTGCATGGCGGTTTCCTCGTGGGTCGAGATTCCGGGGTGAGCAGCGTTATAGCACGAGGAGCTGTGGGGTGGCGATGGGAAGATTGCGGCCGGTGCAGGGCAGGCCCGGCCGTATTTTGCGTGGTGTGACCGGGAGGCCAGACGGGACCGACGGGCGCCGCGCTGAATCCAAAATGCAGGGGAGAGGCTATGTACGCGCTGCGCAGGGAAGACTTACCGTTTGCAGGGAGCTCGTTTCAGTTTGCCGGAGCTGATCAGGGAAATGTTGCTGTTTCTTTCTTTTTGGTGGAGGCGAAGCCGGGGCGAGGGGCGCCCCTGCATCGGCACGCGTACGACGAGATCGTTCTGGTGCAGGAGGGTCGCGGACGCATGGTGATTGGCGATGAGATATGCGAGACCGGCCCCGGCTACATCGTGGTAGTGAAGGCGGGGACGCCGCATGGGTTCGTCAACGCGGGAGAAGGCGTACTGAAGCAGATCGATATACATGTGAATCCGCGATTCGAGCAGGAGAATCTGGAACCGACGGAAGTGTCGCTCAGAGCGGGGTTGCCGGTGGGGGGATGATTCTTCGCCTCTCTCCCCTCATGCCAACGACTGGCTTGCATGGGCCACCCGAGGGCTTGCCACCCGAAACCTGCGCCGGCTATTTCTGGTCGTGGTCCTTGTGGCCGAAGTCGAGGCCGATGGCGGGGTGGGAGGCGGTGCCTCCTACTTTGATGGGGACGAAGGTGCCGGCTCCATTTTTGGCGAAGAAGGGATCGACGGGTTTGAGGAGCAGGGATTTCCAGCCGGTGACCATCTGCGAGACGTGGGCGTCGAGGCGGGCGGTGCCGCTGAAGTCGAGGGTCTGGCCGTCGAGAGCGTAGATGCCCTGGAGATCGATGGCGGCACCGGGAACGAGGTAGTTGAGGGTGGGGATGGTGATCCTGCTGTCGCCGAAAGTGAAGTTGCCGCGCATCTCGGAGGCGATGTCAGCGGTGACAGGGGCCTGATCCTGATCCTGATCTGACGCGCCGTTCTGGGGCGGGTTCTGGCCTTTATTCTGTTTCTTGTTCTTCATGGCGTTGCCTTCGTCGTTGGCCTGTTGCGCTTTGCCCTGGCCGCGGAGGCTGAGCTCGTCGACCTTGCTCTGAATCTGGTCGTTGGTGAAGTGGGCGTCGCTGAGATCGAAATTCCCCTGGAGGCGGATCTTGTCGGTAACGGAGGCGGGGCCTGGGGGCAGATCGAATTTGGCGTGAACCTTGATTGTGCCAGTCATGAGGGGCTGATCTTTGACGGCAAGCTCGAGGATGTCCTGGATGCGGCCCGGATCGACGGTGACGTTAAGGCGGATGTCGCGGCCCTGAACGCCGGCGACATGCACGACCTGGCCCTGCGCGATGATGTGCGTGTGCAGGAGCCACGCATCGACAGGCTGGAGGTTGGTATCGCCATTGGTGCCGTCGACAATGGCGTGGAAGGTGGTATTGAGGGGTATGGGCCGTTTCGCGATGTCGAGGCGGAAATCCGGGGTGGTGGTGGTGCCGTCAACCACGATTTTGTTGAGCTGGCCGGTGTATTGGCCATCGGAGGAGAGCATGCCGCCAATGCCTTTGATGGTGCTGAGGTCGGCGTTGCGAAAGATATAGCGGCCGTCGACGGGGGTGTCGCCAGGGCTGTGCTCGTTGAAGGGGCCGAAGTCTCCGGTGGAGTCGATATGGCCCGTGGGGCGTGGGTTGATAAGGTCAGCGTGGAAGCGCATGGGCTGGCCGGCAGCAACGGAGCGGAGCTGGAGCTTATTGATGAGGAAATCGAGAGGGACTTTGCCGGGCTTTCCGTTTTCGATGACGAGATCGGCGCGGTCGACGTCGATTTCGCGAACCAGGATGTCAATCTTGCCGTGACTTTTGTCTTCGCCAGGTTTCTGAGCCTGGTTCATGGGTGCCATGTCGGCGCGCTGCTCTTTGGGAGGCAGATGGATGTCGAGGCCGGTGACCTGAACATGGTTCACCACAATGGGGGTGCGCAGGAGCTGGCGCCAGTCGAGGATGCGGAAGGAGAAGCGTTCGACGGCAAACATGGGTTCGTTCATGTCGAGGTGGTTGGGGTAGAGCTTGAGGCCGGAACCGGAAACCTGGAAACCGTCGACGAACGAGGCGTGAAACTGATCGAGCTCGACGCGGCTGTCGAAGCGGGTGCTGAGGGTTTCGATCACTTTGGCTTTGAGCAGAGGGCCGGCGCGATGCAGATAGATGTTGCCGGCGATGACAGCGGCGATGGCCAGAATCGCGAGGATGGATCCGACCCAGAGCAGGGCAACCACGAGGGCATGATGACGGCGCCGGCGGGCGGGTGGGGCTGCGGTTGCGTTCACGGGAGTGCTCACTCTTACCTCTTCTCTGATTGTGGACCCGGATTTGAATCTTTTGGTTAGAGACGGATGTGCGCGGTGAGGCTGCCACGCCGGAGGGCGAATTCCGGGTTTATCCTCGGTGAGGGTCAAGGTGGGTGGCCATGACCGAACGGAAGACGGAACAGCGCGTGGTGGTGGGACTGGGCGAGCTGCTGTGGGATCTGTTGCCGGAAGGGGCGAGGTTGGGCGGAGCGCCGGCGAATTTCGCGGTGATGGCGGGGCGGCTGGGAAATCGTGCGGTGGTGGCGAGCCGGGTGGGCGCCGATGCGCTGGCGGAAAAAGCGCGGTGTGAACTGGAAGGGCTTCCGGCGGAGAGCGGGTCGCTGCAGACGGACGCCGAATATGCAACCGGTACCGTTACAGTTGCGCTGAAGGATGGAGACGCGGAGTACACCATCCACGAGCCGGTGGCGTGGGACCGGCTGGCGCTGACGCCGGAGTGGCGGGAGCTGGCAGGGAAAGCGGATGCGGTTTGTTTCGGCACGCTGGCGCAGCGGGCGGAGGCGTCGCGCGCAACAATTCTGGGATTTCTGGATGGAACGCGGCGGGACTGCGTGCGGGTTTTCGATGTGAACCTGCGGGCGCCGTTCTGGTCGGGCGAGGTTTTGCGGGATTCGCTGGGGCGGGTCACGATCCTGAAACTGAATGCAGGCGAACTGCGCCACGTGCTGATGGGGACGGGCGTTTGCCCTTACCCGACGGAGGCGCGGGACGATGACGATTTGCTGCGGGCCGCGCGGCAGCTGCTGGAGCGGTATCCAGTAGAACTGGTGTGCATCACGCTGGGCGCTCGCGGGAGTTTGCTGGTGACGCGGAGCGGGCATGACCGGCATCCGGGGCTGGCAACGAAGGTGAAGGATACGGTGGGCGCGGGGGACGCGTTCACGGCGGCGCTGACGCACTATTATCTGGAGGGCGCGCCCCTGGCGGTACTGAATGAGGCGGGGAATCGGTGGGGCGCCTGGGTGGCCTCGCAGGCGGGCGGGATGCCGCCCATGAAAGCGGAGACGCTGGAGCGAGTGAGCGAGGAGATACGAGCGACGGCGCGGCCAGGCCGGCACGATCCTGAGGCTTGAGCGGTGCCCGGCTTACTCGGCGGCGCTGCGGAAAACTGTGGAACATCTTTCAAGGCATCGCCGGTGCGCTGGCGCGGAGCATCTTCGCGGTCCAGGCGGCGCCGGGCAGGCCACTGGCGGCGAGGAGTTGCAGCTCTCGCTCGAGGTCGTATGCGACGCGGCGGATGGTGGGCCGGTCCTCGTCGAGGAGCAGCCAGGAAGCGCGGGGATCGCCGTCGTAAGGGAGGCCGACGCTACCGCTGTTGATGAGGAGCTTGGGTGTTCCGGTGAGGGAGCGGACGGAGGGAAGGTGGGTGTGGCCCCAGGCGACGATGGGCTGGCCGAGCGGTGAGTAGATCGCTTCGAGGTCGGCGTCGGTGGCATCGGCGGCAGGAGCGCGCCAGCAGCCTGCGGGGCTGGCGTGAACCAGAGCGAAGCCGGAGGAAATGTCAGCGCGGGCGA
>Ga0210398_10000980_pt1 | contig 30854 bp, 32 predicted proteins | sample IncBWC4OmetaG_FD_161047 | JGI IMG/M metagenome (GOLD analysis project Ga0210398, IMG submission 161047) | Forest soil microbial communities from Barre Woods Harvard Forest LTER site, Petersham, Massachusetts, United States - Inc-BW-C-4-O | ecosystem: Environmental > Terrestrial > Soil >... | reverse complement strand
GCGTTTTATTTTTGCGATGCGGCGCGCGAGGCGGGAGCGGTGGTGGCTTCCGGGGTTGGGGTTGCGGAGATTGTGCCGGGGGAAGGCGTGCGGCTGGAGGGCGGGGAGCGGATTCCGGCGCAGGTGGTGGTGTCGAATGCCGATCCGAGGGTGACGTTGCGTTTGCTGGGTGGTGCGGCGGATGGAGGATGGAAGGCGCGGGTGGAGGAGATCCCGATTGAAGGCTGCACCGTGAAGCTGAACGTGCTGTTGCGGCAGCTGCCCAATTTTAAAGCGCGGCCGGGACTGGATGAGCCCCATGGCCCGGCCCCGCACCACCTGGGACAGATCAATGCGCCGCTGACGAAGGCGGAGTGGAAGGCTGGGTTTGCTGCAGCGAAGCGGGGCGAATTGCCCGAGGCTTTGTGGTGCGAGCTGTATTTCCAGAGCGTGCACGATCGGAGCGTGGTGCCGGAAGGGCTGCACACGATGAGTGTGTTCGCGCAGTATGTGCCGTACACATTTGCGCGGGGCAGTTGGGACGAACGGCGCGAGGAAGTGCGGCGGCTGGCGCTGGGGTCGCTGGGGCGATTCTGTTCGAACCTGGAAACGGCCGTGGTCGAGGCGCAGGTGCTGGGGCCTCCCGACATTGAGGAGAAGGTGGGGCTGACGGGCGGGCACATTTTCCAGGGCGAGTGTTTGCCGCCGTATATGTGGTCGAAGAGGCTGACGGCGCGGACGCCGATGGAGGGTGTGTATCTGTGCGGTGCGTGCACGCATCCGGGAGGCAGCGTGATTGGGGTGAATGGGCGCAACGCGGCGATGGCTGTGCTGAAGGACCGGGAAAGCGGCCCGCGTGGCTGAGATTCCGATCGTGCCGGTGATCATCGCCACCGATGCGGCGGGGCACGGGCACGCGCAGGGGCTGAAGCGGACACTTGGGCTGCGCGATGTGGCGCTGCTGTACATTGCGACGACACTGAGCGTGCGCTGGGTGGCGACGGCGGCGGCGGCGGGGCCGAGCGCGCTGGTGTTATGGATTTTCGCGCTGGTGGGATTTTTTGTGCCTCTGGCGGCGAGCGTCATGGAGCTTTCGTCGCGCTATCCGCAGGAGGGCGGGCTGTACATCTGGGCGCGGGAGGCATTCGGGGATTTTGCGGGGTTTTTGAGCGCCTGGACGTACTGGATGTCGAACCTACCCTACTTTGCGGCCATCCTTTATTTCGGCGCAGGGGCAGCACTGTTTGGCGCGGGGGAGCGGGGACATCGGCTGGCCGCGAGTCCCTTGTACTTTATGACGTTCGCGGTGACGTGGCTGGCGGTGATCACCGCGGTGAACGTGGTGGGGTTGAACGCGGGGAAGTGGCTGAACAATATCGGATCGACGGGGATGTGGCTGTCGATGGTGGTGCTGGTGGCGCTGGCGGCGGTCGCGGCGCAACGGTTCGGGGTGGCGACCCGATTTTCGTGGGGGGCGATGACGCCGCATTTAACGGCGAGGAATGCCGCTTTTTGGGCGACGATTTTTTGCGCGTTTTCGGGGTGCGAGACAGGATCGTTTATGGGAGAGGAGATCGAGGAGCCGCGGAATACGATTCCGCGGGCGCTGCTGGTGAGCGGGGTGGCACTGGCACTGGCCTACGTGCTGGGGACGGCGGCGCTGCTGGTGACGCTGCCGCCGGGACAGATTTCCGGGGTAGACGGGTTTATGCAGGGCACGGCGGTGCTGTGCGGGCGGCTGGGCCTGCCGTGGCTGGCCGTGATCGTGGCCGGGCTGCTGGTGCTGGGGGCGATCGGCGGCGCGGCGGCGTATCTGTCGTCGACCTCGCGGCTGCCATTTGTAGCAGGCATTGATCTTTATTTGCCGCCGGTGTTCGCGCGGGTGCATCCGCGGTTCCGGACGCCGTGGGTGGCGATTGTGGTGTATGGGCTGGCGGGGATGCTGATGGCGGCGCTGGGTCAGGCGGGCACCAGTGTGCGCGGCGCGTACGACGTGATGGTGAGCATGACGATTATCACGACGTTTATGCCGTTTCTGGCGCTGTTCGCCGCGATGATGTGGGCGCAGAATCAGCCCGCGGGCCCGGAGGTGATGCGGGTGCCGGGGAAACGGCCGGTGGCGATCGCTGTGGCTGTGGTGGGATTCGTAACAACGGCTGTGGCTATCGTGCTGTCGGTGTGTACGGCGGAAGAGGACCCGCACAAGGCGATGGCGGTGGCCAAGGTGCTGGTGTTGACGGCGGTGCTGGTGGGGGCGGGAGCGATGGTGTTCTGGATGGGGCAGAGAAAGCGGGGAAAGCTGCTGGAGCAGCGTTCAGCGTTCGGCGATCCGGGTTCAGGAAAACCGGCGCGCTCGCTTTAGGCGGCGTTTTTCTGTTTTTCTTTTTCTATGCGGGTGTGAAGGAGTATTTTCGCGCGCTCCAGTTCACGGCGGCGCGTGGCGCTCAGTCCTTTCCCTGCCCGATTGATGAAATATGTCAGCATGCGCATGCCGGAGGCCGGGCCTTTCGGCGAGACTTTCTTCGACGCGAGAGAGCGGGCGATGACCGGCGCTGATTGGGTGAAGAGATCTTTGGGCGGGTGGGTGGAGTCGGTGGTGACTTCTTTTATCCACTTTTTCTGCCTAACGCCTTTTGCCGACCGCTTGCCCGACATCTTCCGGGCGGTTTTCGCCGCCTTCTTTGCCGCTGTGAATTTCCTCCTGGGGGCCATTAGTGCCTCTTGAAATACTGGACCGCGCGCTCGTGTTGCTCAGCTTTTTCTCTTGTGGAGAAGGTGCCGAGGTTGCGGCGCTTGCCGGTGGAGGCATTCTTCTTGCGGGAGTAGAGGCGAAATTCTCCGGATTTGAGTTTCCGAATCATACAGAAAAAGATGCCGGGAGTGCGGGCTCCGGTTGTCGGTGTGCAAGGACCAGGCACGGAGGGATGACATTCTTTCTCAGACCCCGACGATTTCGCCTTCGTCATCGACGTCGATTTCTTCGGCGCGGGAGATTTTTGGGAGCCCTGGCATGAGCATCATGTTGCCGGCGATGGTGACCAGGAATCCGGCGCCGGCGGAGAGCGAGACGTCGTTGATGTGGAGCGTCCAGCCGGTGGGCGCGCCGAGGAGTTTCGGATTATCCGTGAAGGAGTACTGCGTTTTGGCGACGCAGATGGGCAGGCCCTGATAACCCCAGTCGACAAACTGGCGGAGTTTGGTGCGAGCGGTATCGCTGAGAGAGACGCCGCTGGCTCCGTAGATCTGCGTGGCGACCTTATTGAGTTTCTCTTCGTACGAGTCGGAGAGCGCGTAGATGGGGTGCGCCGTGGCGCCGGGATTGCGGTCGATCAGGTCGATGACGGCGCGGGCGAGGACCTCTGAACCCTGGCCGCCCTGGGTGAAGGGCTCGGTGAGGGCAGCGCGCACGCCAAGCGTTGTGGAGAAGGCGCGCACCTTTTCGAGTTCCTCCAGGGTGTCGTGGGGGAAGCGGTTGATGGCGACGAGGGTGGGGAGGCCGAAGCGCTGGAGATTTTGCGCATGGCGGGCGAGATTGGGGAATCCTCTTTCGATCTCGCCTTCACCCTGATTGCGCAGGCTCTGCACGGTGGTGACGAGCACGGCAGCGGAGGGGCTGGTGCCGGAGATGCCCATGACGATGTCGAGGTACTTCTCCGCGCCGAGGTCGGCGGCAAAGCCGGCTTCGTTGACGACGTAGTCGGCGAGGCGCAGGCCGATTTGCTGCGCAATGATGCTGCTGGTGCCATGAGCGATGTTGCCGAAGGGGCCAGCGTGGACCAGAGCGGGAGCGCCTTCGGTGGTCTGGACGAGGTTGGGAAGGATGGCGTCGGCGAGGAGGGCCATCATGGCGCCGGTCGCGTGGAGGTCGTCGGCGCGGACCGGTTTACCGTCGCGCGTCGCGCCAATGACGATGGCAGCGAGGCGGCGGCGGAGGTCGGCGCGATCTTTGGCAAGGGCGAGAATCGCCATGATTTCGGAGGCCGCCGTGATGACAAAGCCGGTGCGGCGATTGGCGCCGTCGTGTTTGCCCTCGACGTCGATGAGGATTTTTCGCAACGCACGGTCGTTCATGTCCATGGCGCGCGGCCACCAGACTTGGCCTGGATCGAGATGGAGGTCGTTGCCGTGGAAGAGGTGGGCATCGATCAGCGCCGCGAGCAGGTTGTGCGCGGAGGTGATGGCGTGAAAATCGCCGGTGAAATGCAGGTTCACCTTTTGGCTGGGCTCGATTTGGGAGAGGCCGCCGCCGGCAGCACCGCCTTTCATGCCGAAGACCGGGCCCAGGGAAGGTTCGCGGGAGGTGATGATGGCTTTTTTGCCGATGTGATCGAGGCCCTGGACGAGCCCGATGGAGGTGACGGTCTTGCCCTCGCCGGAGGTCGTGGGCGTGGTCGCGGTGACGAGGATCAGCTTGCCGCGTGGCGGACGGGATGGGTCGCGGAGGAGGTCGAGATGGAGCTTGGCGTACCAGGGGCCGAGCTGATCGTAGTCGTCCTCGCGCAGGCCGAGCTTGCGGGCGATCGCGGTGATGGGCAGGAGGTGTTTGGCTTGGGGAACTTCGGGAGTTTGCGTCACCCGACATTTTCGCAGAGAGACAGGCGAACAGGGATGTGATGGTACGCACGCTGAGTTAGAAAGGCGAGCGCGTTCGGGATTCAGCAGCCGTGGCCGGAACGATGGTGGCGGAGCTCGCGGTGGGATTCCGCGACCAGTGTGCGGGTCTCATCGCACAGGTCCTTCATTTCGACGAAGGCGCCGTGATCCCGCCCGATGAGCTTGAGAAGCCGTGAAGTCTGCAGGGAGAGACGATTGGTGAGGGACCAGCTGTTTTCTTCCAGGTCTCGTCGCAAAGGGCAATAATGTGCGGTCAGATCCATGTCGGCTCCTCCGATCAAGAGGAGCCAGCCGGAACCAGCGGATAACGGCTCTTGATTGATGCGTTGAGTTAAATATTAGACCCTTCCGCGAGACCGGGTGCATCGGACGAAGAGTCGATTGGCGGCGAAGGGTGGCACCTGAGGTAATCGGCGGATGGTAATAGCCCGTTGCCTACACTCCCGAGTCATCGTGTGTCCCCATAGAGCCATTGTTCCGCCGGAAAAAACAGGGCAAGATTCTGCGCATGGCATTCGCAGAAGGGCAGCAGGTTCGTGTGAAGGGTGGGCAGGTGAGCGGAGTGGTAGCAAGAAAGCTCGCTTACCTGCAGGATATGTACGTAGTTCATCTGGATGGCAACCAGACGCCGGCAAAGAAGCTGGCGCACGAGTCCGATCTGGAGCTGCTGCTGCGGGTCGACGAGCGGCGGAGCGCATAACAACAGCGTTGGGCACGCAGCGATCGGCAATCAGGCGCCGACCGGCAGGAGCGAGGGTGGGCGGAGCGCGCTGAGGCGGGCGTCAGAGAACGTAGGCGCGGAACAGCCACCAGACAAGAAACAGCGCGACGATGGCGAGAACGACGTGGCCGATCCACTGCATCGGCGTTTCCGGCTTGCCTAACTTGAACATTGCGAAATCCTGAGAGGGATTTAAATCCACACTGGAACAAAGATGCAATCCGGAGGCGATTCTCTCCTGCCCGGCTTGCGTTTTCAGGAACAATTGGCGGAATTGCGAAAGATGCGCGCTGGCAGGCGAGGCTGCGCCGGTAGAGGGTACGGCACTGCTGGGACGCTGGCACGGGTTCGGATCTCAGTTGCGGATTCGCGCTGCACAATCCTGCGGCGATTTATGAGGGCGCGGCCAAGTGGGAGACCTTTTGGACCTGCGGCCTGAGCCCGTCATCAAGGACCCAGAGGCGGGGCTGTGTTGGCGAAGGTGTTGGGGGAAACAGCTGGTTGGGGAGATCGATGGTGGGCGCAGCAGGATTCGAACCTACGACTTCCACCGTGTGAAGGTGGCACTCTACCGCTGAGTTATGCGCCCGGGTTGAGCCCGAGGGAGGGGCTGGCGGGACAGGATTTAGGGTAACACGGGCCCGGGGCGGCGTTCAGGACAGCGTTCGGCCTTCCAAGGCTGGAGCTTTCACGCCGGCTGTCTCCTGGTTCGGGGCAGCGGAGTGCCCCGGCCTTCGCATGCGTAGACCGCCGAAAGTGCACCAAAGTCTATACAGGACGTCGGTTGCGGGTAGAATGGGGCAGGCACGTATGGCCTTTCGCGACCCGTCGCCGCATCCGGACGACCCCCATGATCCGCTGGAGCAGCCTCTGGATGAGGACGAGGATGTTCTGGGCCCTGTCCCCGAAGTAACCGAGGGTTGGGAAGGCGAGGAAAACGAAGGGGAAGAAGACGAACTTTCCCCGCAACCTGACGACCCGGATGGGGTTAGCAGGGATATGGCAAGCGTTGCTCTCACCACGCCGGGGTTGGGCAATCGAGAAGCGGAAAGCGCTCGAAGCCTGAAGCCTGCGGCAGGACCGGCCGACTGGCGGTCGATGACCGATGCGGAGATCATGCTCCGGGTTCGGGAAGGCGACGATGTCGGGTTCAACTTCCTGATCGAGAAGTACCGCAAACCGATTATTAACTTCATGTACCGCATGGTGCATAATCAGGCCGTGGCGGAGGAGCTGGCGCAGGAGGTTTTCCTGCGGGTGTACCGCTCGCGGCAGACGTACCGGGCCGAGGCGAAGTTCACGACGTGGCTGTACCGGATCGCGACGAATCTGGGAGTGAACCACGCGCGGGATACGAAGCACGAGCGGGCGGCACAGACCATCTATCTGGATCAGCCGGATCCGGAGACAGGCACAACGCCGGATGTGGCGGATATGCACCCGGGCGCCGAAGAGGAGATGGTTAAGGACGAGCGGATGAAGGCGATCCGCAAGCATGTGATGGCGCTGCCGGAGCGGCAGCGGACAGCGGTGCTGATGCACAAGTATCAGGGGTTGGATTACAAGGAGATTGGCGCAGTCCTTCGGCTGAGCGAGTCGGCGACGAAGTCGCTGCTGTTCCGGGCGTATCAGACGCTGCGGGAGCGGCTGAAGGAGTTCGTGGAACAGGATTAAGGAGAATGGGGAATTGGGGGATGCAATGATTTGCCGTGAAGTGAAAGCGAGTTTGCCGGACCTGCTTCTTGCCCCGAAGTCGGTACCGGCTGAGGTGCGCGCGCATGTGGCGAGCTGCGCCGAGTGCGGAAAGGAGCTGAAGGAGCTGGAAGCCACGATGGCGTTGATGGACGGGTGGGAAGCTCCGGAGGTGTCTCCTTATTTTGATACAAGGATGGCGGTCCTGCTGCGGGAAGAGCAGCAGGCCGCGCCAGCCGGATGGCTGGAGAGGATGCGGGCACGGTTCCTGTTTGGGAATCACGTGAGCATGCGGCCACTGATGGCGGGGGCGATGGCGCTGGTGGTGATGGCGGGAATTGGGACGTATGCGGGGTTTGGCGGATTCTCGCCGCAGAAGCCGCCGCAGGTGCAGGCGTCGCCGGTGATTAAGGATCTGCAGTCGATGGATGAAAACGCGCAGGTGTTCCAGCAGCTGAGCTCGATGGAACAGCAGGACGCTGGGGACAACGGCGGAGGGACCGGCAACAGCTTATAAGAGGGACGGGAAGGAAAGTGGGCGAGGCGATGAGGAAAGTAAAAGAACAGCCAGCCCGAATAGATTCGCAGCCTGATTTGCGGTTCTGCTCTTGGGGAAGTAAGGCGATGATCTCGGGAATCTGGAACAAGGCGCGGGGCAGCTTGACGCCCGGACGCAGGTTTGTGTCCGGACGGGCGTGTGTTGGCGCCTTGTGTCTGCTGGTCCTGAGCGCGCCCCCTTCATTTGCGGGCGGGGGGCCGTGGGGACGGCAGCGGGGACAGGCTGCGCGACCGGCTCCGATGCGGACAGCTCCGGTGAGGCCGCAGGCACGGCCAGCGGCGCCTCAAAACAAGAATGGAAACGCAAACGGGGCGGCTCGGCCGGCAGGACCTAATCCCTATCAGATGAGGCCGGGCGTTGGCGGGAATCCCGGGATGATGCGGCCGGGAGTCAATGGCCAGCAGGGTCATTTGGGAGACTGGCTGAACAATCATCGCAATCTCTCACCGCAGCAGCAGGAAGAAGAGCTTCGCCGGGAGCCTGGGTTCAATCGGCTGTCGCCGGACCAGCAGCAGCGGGTGCTGGGCCGGTTGCGTACGCTCGAGTCGCGCCCGCCGGAACAGCAACAGCGGATGGTGGGCCGGGTGGAGATGTTTGAGCGGCTCTCTCCGCAGCAAAAGGCGGATGTGCGTAATTTCCCCGAGGAAATGCGGCAGATGCCGGCAAACCGGCAGGCGATAGTGCGGCGGGCCTTCAACGATCTGCGGCAGATTCCGCCCGATCAGCGCACGGCAATTCTGAACTCGGCACGCTTCTCGCAGACTTTCTCGCCTGAGGAGCGGCATGTACTGGGCAGCATGTTGTCGATCGAGCCCTACGAGCCGCGGTAGAACCAGCGTTCAGCCCAGTCAGCCCGGTAAATGCCCGGTGAGCGAAGAGCCGGTCCGCGAAGCGCCCAGCGCCAAACGCGGCGGGGTTCACTTGCGAAGCATGTTCCTTGCGATGAAGAGGACGTTGGCCGGGCGTTCGGCGAGCCGGCGCATGAAGTACGGGTACCACTCATTGCCAAAGGGAACGTAGACCCGGACTTTGTACCCTTCCTTTACCAGCGATCGCTGGAGATCGCGGCGGACGCCGTAAAGCATTTGAAATTCGAAGCTGGCGGGGTCGATGCTGTGGGTGCGGACGAAATCCCTGGCCGCGCCGATCATGGCGGGGTCGTGGGTGGCGATGCCGTGGAAAACGCCACTTTTCAACAGGGTTTCGGTGAGAGCGACGAAGTTCCGGTCGACGTCTTTCTTATCAGGGAAGGCTAAATCCGGGGGCTCCTGATAGGCCCCCTTGCAAAGACGGATGCGGATGCGATCGCTGAGCAGGTTGGCGATGTCATCCGCACTGCGACGAAGGTAGGCCTGGATAACGATGCCGACGTGGCCGCGATTGGCAGGGACCGCGTGTAAGTTGCGGACCATGTCGATGGTGGCCTGGGTATAGGCGGAGCCCTCCATATCGACGCGCACGAAGGAGTTTGCCCGGACGGCATGGTCGACCAGCCCGGAGACGTTTTCGGCGGCCAGTTCGGGACTGAGGTCCATCCCCATCTGGGTGAGTTTGAGGCTGACGTTCAGGTCGAGCGTGGACTGCGCGATGGCGTCGAGCAGCCAGTGGTAGACCTGGGCGGCCTGTCGGGCTTCGGCGGGGTTGCTGACGTTTTCACCGAGGCTGTCCAGGGTGCCGGCAAGGCCCTGAGAGCCGAGGACGGTGGCGGTGCTGAGAGCGTCTTCAAGCCGAAAGCCGGCGACAAAGCGGGAAGACATGCGGCGGCCCGGGGCGGAATTTTCGGCGAAGCGGCGCAGGCGGGAATTTTGAGAGAGGGCGATGAAGGTAGACCGCAGCAGGGACATTTTCGTTCCAAAATGAGCACGAAATGAGCAAACGATCATTCTTGCACAAGGACGTGGAATGGCGTTTGGAATTCACACGAATTTTTCCGCCAAAGGAGAGGGGGTCGTGCAAAAATGGAGTCAGTTAACCGTCAGATACCAGCGCCATCGCGACGATGGTGATCCCCCGGCTAACGAGCGCGGAAAACGAAAGCCCCGTATTTCCGCATCCTACTGTTACGAACCAATTGAATGTGTTGCATTGCGGGAAGAGACCCGGTGTCGGTCATCCCGCTGGTCCCCATGGAACGGCAGCAGCGCTCAGGATCGCCGGGCGGCGAGCCTGGATTCGACGGAATCGGGAAGCGCAGATGTGGAGATGGTACATGGTGAGTCATTGCGCAAATCCGAAGTGCGCCAAGCCCCTGCATTACCTGCGGGAGGGGCGCATCTTTGTATTCGATGTGGCCGCGGGCGAACCAGACGGCAGAGGCAAGCGTTCGCGAAGGATGGAACACTACTGGCTTTGCGGTGTCTGTTCGCAGACTCTGGCGATGCAGCAATCGCCTGATGGTGTGCGGGTGGTGGCGCGCGTTCGAAGCCGTGTTCAGGAGTTCAGCTCCGCTCGTACGGCGATGGCGTCCTAAAGCACACAGTTTTTCGAGCCAGCGCGAAGCCCGCGTGACAGCCTGATGCTGACGCGGGCTTTGCTTTTTTGGTTCGGCGCCCGAACTTACTGGCCGATGGAGGGCCAGTCATTCGTCCAGTCCAGATTCTTCAGCCACAAATACACGGTGCCGTTCTGAGTCAGGTTGAGGGCGTGGAAGACGATTAAGCTGTCTCCATTGGTGGGGTCGAGGTAGGCGGTCCCGCCGCCCGTGCCGCTCCAGGCCGCATCGCTTTGCAGCAGGACGGTGCCGCCGCCGTTCATCATGGATGTTCCCATCTCATCGACAAAAGGACCGTGTGGACTGGCGGACCGGCCCACCGCTTCCTTGTAGTTGTCGGTGGCGACGTTCTGATTGCAGCAGTAGTCGATGGAAACAAAGAGGTAATAGTAGTTTCCATGATGGACCAGCGAAGAGCCCTCGATAGGATTATTGGGGACGCCAGGGCGCGTCGCGAGGTTGTAGCGGGTGGGGTTCGACAGGAGCAGCTTGCCGGTGGATGGGTCGATCTGCTGCTGTTTGATGCCGGACCAATAGCTGCCGTAGGTCATCCAGACAGAGCCGTCGCCGTCGATGAAGATGTTGGGATCGATGGCGTTGAAATCGTCGCCGCGGTTCGATTCCAGAACCTCTCCCCGGTCGACCCATTGATAAGCAGGATCACCGGGATCGAGGGTGGTATTGGTGACGAGTCCGATGACGGACTGTTGCGAACCGAGGGTCGATCCGGCGTAATAAACGTGGTAGAGACCGTTGAAGTACGAGATATCGGGCGCCCAGAGTCCGATAATGCCGGGAACCTTGGCGACGACCCAGGAAGGCATCGCGGCGGGGAAGATGCTGCCGCAGGCGGTCCAGTTGATCTTGTCCTGGGAACAGCGGATCGGCAGGTAATTGCCGGGTGGAAGACCAAGGACGTCGGTGGTGAAGGCGTAGTACGTCGATCCCTGACGGATGATGCTGGGGTCGTGGACCGGCTGGGTATCGCCGGTAAGCGTGTAGCTGGCGAGTGGGTCGCTGCTTTCGGGGGCCCACGAAATATTTCCTTCGTTGGAATCGCCGGAGGCGGCAGAAGCTGCAACGGATCCGGGATGGACGACGTTTCCACAAGAACAGACACACAACGAACATGCGAGGAGCAGGGACAGACCTGCGGCCCGCCTGAGGCAAGGCATAAAAAGGAACTACCTTTCCGGGAATCTGAACCGGACAATAACCGATGTTTACCGGAAAGGCAATTGTTATTTTCGCTAATTGCCGCAGTGGCAACTCTGGCGAGGGGCACCGGGAATCAGGAACGGCGGAAGCGTCGCCAGCCGGCCGCGGCACCCGCAGCCGCGGAAATTTTGAGGATGTCGCCGGGCAGGAACGGCAGGACGGAGAGCGCGAGAACGGTTCCCGCGGACTGACGCGTCAGGATGCCAAACCAGAGGGCTCCGCAAAGCAGGATCAGGAGGCTGCCGGCAGCGCCGGCGAGAAGCGATGGTCCGAACGCGCTCTTGCCGCCAATGCGGCGGCGCAGGAGGGCGGTGAGGGCGGCGGCGAGTGGATAGGAGAGAAGGTAGCCCCCGGTGGGACCGAAAAGATGCAGGAGTCCGGCGGGAGCGTGGGGGCTGAAGACGGGAAGACCGGCTGCGCCTTCGACGAGGTAGAGCAGGAGAGCCCCAGCGGCGGCAGAGGGCGAGAGAAGCAGACCGAGGAGGATCACGGCAAAGGTCTGGAGGGTGATGGGAACCGGCGTGAACCAGAGCGGAATGGAGACGTGCGCGCACACGGCGACGAGGAGTGAGCCAAGAGCGACGGCCAGAGGCCAGCGGACGAGAACGGACTGGCTATGCGGAAGAGCTGGAGATGCAGTGGAAACGAGGTTCATGGCGGCTCCTGATCAGAGAGGTTCGTCGTGAGGTTCAGCCTGGGAGCGGGCGGCGGCGCGCTGATGACGGATATGCCGAACTACGGCGAGAGCCGCCCCAATGAGCGCCATCGTACTGAGAATGAGGACGCCAAACAGAACTCGCACAGGGGAGAGGATAACAAAGACTGAGGGTGGCGGGTGAGCAGGTCGCGCTTCGCGCCCTTAGAGAGCCGTTTCCGTGCCAACACCCGATAGTGGCAACCGACAGGACAGCGTGAGACCTGAGGCTCGATTCAGCGAAGCTTCCCCAGGAATCGGAAATATGAAGAGGAAATCCGAACGCATAATCTCCGAACCTGCTCGTTTAGTGAGCTGCTGCTTCGCCGATGTGCAGACTGCGTTCCATCCCCAAGGATCGCAATATCCTTAGCATCCTCATCCATGACTATTAACAGGAATCGATAGCTTATTTTTCTTACTAATCCGATTGCATACGGCCGCCCGGACCGTTCGACAAACCGGCGGCTACGTCCCACACCAGGCAAAGATCGCCGTTTATTTCTGACCCGTGAGCCTGACCTTTATGGATGTGTGATCCGAGATGCTCGACAGAATAAAAGAAATGGAGATGATAGTCGAAAGTCCATTTGTAGAACCGTTGTTTCGGCGTCACAATGAGAACGCGCCCTTTGCTGACGCGCTCAAGATGAAGGAATGCCCTGGTGAGCGATCGTGCGTGCTCAAGGACGTGCGCCAGTATCACAACATCGAATGACTTGTCGGGAAAAGGGAGCCGCTCAAGAGTTCCCTGGATCCGGTTCGCTGAATCGGTGTCCACACTAAGCTCGAGCTCGGTCACGGAATGTCCCGCATCGCGAAGTCTCTTTGTCAGGTATCCAGCGCCCGGGCCAATCTCGAGTACGCTCGCATTCTCCTGGCCGATATTGGCAAGTATCCATTCGGCCTGAGCTTCCGTAGTGTCGGAAGGACGCTCAGTGTAAAGACCGCCGAGATCGCGATAGGCTTTGGCGAAAGCCTCATCTGACATATCGAAGGCGCGGCATTTGAAATCGGGAATCGCATTTGGGCCGAGCCAAAGCCTGACTGCCAGGCGAAAGATGGCCGAGTCGCGGACAACCGGCGGAAGCCAGTCATCCAGGCTAGCACGAAGTTTATTCGTGATGTTACGACCGGTAAGGTGCATTCAACCACCAGCTTTGGCGCACACCGAACAATGGCGACCCGTACGGAAAGTGAATTTGCTTTCGATCTTACAAGGGCTCCCGGTTTTGAGGAGCGAGTAGTTTTGACGCCCTCGCTACTGCGCAGCAATGGGGCTGTTCACTACCGATGCAAGTCATGCCGTATTTTGCCACGTCTAGGATGGAAAAACAGCCGCAGCCCCTTGAGCTGCATCGCCGATATGGAGCCTGCGCTTGATCCAAAACATGAACATATCGCGCAAAGACCGAAGGATAACTTTCGGTTTACCCGAAGTGGCTTCGCCAGACACCCGCGGGTGGTAGTCTATGTCGACTTCTCTCATTCTGAAACCCAGCTCACCGGCACGAATGATGATTTCCGGGACGAGGAAAACCGTGCTTCGCGAGTTGGGCCGCGCTGCGCTCAACACTTCCCTCCTGAAAAGCTGGGTGTAGTTATAGTCGCGCAGCTTTGGATTAAACAGTCGGCGAAGAATGAATCGATTCGCTCTGGAAGCCAGCTTTCGGTAGGGAGTGTAGCCAGCGTACCCCTTTCGAGTTGCAATGATGACATCCGCCTCCTCCAGAAGAGGAATCATCTTGTCGAGGTCACGGAGGTCAAACGGGTAGTCCATCGCGTTTTGGATAACCAATTCCCCTCGGGCGCATTGAAATCCGCGATAGAGAGTCTCCCCCATTCCCCGATTTTGCCGGTTGTGGATAACGGTAATCTCAGGGTATGTTTTCGCCAGATCCTCGGCGATCTCACCTGTACGATCCGTACTGCCATCGTTGATGATCAGCAGCTCAAAGACATGAAACCTTGGACGCATTGCCTCCACGGCTCTTACCATCGTCGATCGGATATTCTGTTCCTCGTTGTAAGCAGGAAAAATAACTGTAATGCTCTTCGCGCATTTGCGTGAAGTGCTGGCTTGCGCAGCGCCGGGCGTTCGTCGGCCTGCTGAACCTCTCGTTGAGCGGACAGCCTCTACTTCCTCATCCGTCAACTGCACATTCGTTCCCGGTTCCATGTCACTTGCGATCATTCTTCACCCTTCAACACGAATACCTTGACCGGCACCGGGCTCTCTTGGAGAGTTATAGCCGCCTCCAAACGATAATCGGCATCAATGAGCTGATATATCTGGTCATGTAAGTCACGTTGTCCACTTCGATGACCTGCCCGAAACAACTTTTCGTTCCACAGATCGCTGTCGCCGACGAAGTCCACGATGACCGCAGGGCGCTCCTTCACAATCCGTTCGGCATCTCGCCGGCACAGACCGTCCGGGGCCACATCGAAGAAGTGAACCTGAGCATAGGTGGGGGGCCAACGATTCGCCAACACGTACCATAACGGCTGATAGGAGTAGATAAAGACCGAGTCGTTCACTCGAGAGTGGCTGTCGATAAGACTCGTAAGACGGTCAGTAAACGCTGCCATGTCAGGGGACATGTAGATCCCCTTCAACATCGGCTGCCGGGACTGTGCGGTAGCCTTCGATATCGGATCGTCAGTCCAGCTATCCCAGCTGAATGGGGAGGACACTCTGCCGGCTTCACATACTGACAGAAGCAGCACGGCGGCCGTTGCCAACGAATAGCGGAGAACAGGGGTGCGAGGTGTCGAGTGAAGGTCGTCCAGCATGAATGCGATGACGACTCCCAGGCCTGGAAACGCCATGGGCCCCCACGCCACCCATGACCAGGACATCGTGTAACAGATCCAAAAAGAGGCCACTAGAATCAGCCAACGCTGTCTTTCCGCTTCGGTCATGCCACGCCGAATCAGGATCAGTGTGTAGTAGACGGCGAGCGAGAATATGCCGAAGAAGCCAAAGTAAATTGACCAGATTTCAAGCCTGTAGGGCGCCATTGAACTGGCCGGAACCAACGCTCCTCCTGCATATCCAACGAGGAGTGCGGCCGCACCTGCCACTGCGATGACGGCGAGCTGTACCATTCCCGGGGCCGCAGAAGGCAGTGCTGTCCGCTTTCGCTTCATACGAACCACCAGCAACATGGTGCAAATTCCGAAGACCAAATAGGCAGCGTTTCCTGGCCAGGAACCGTATCCATTGAGGAACACGCGCGTGAGCAAATGGCCGGGGGATCCCTTTGCCGACGGCCCGTCTGAAAGAATTGCAGTTGCAAACGGCCTTAAAGCGCCTTTACTTGCCAACCATCCAAGGATTGTCCCCGCAGGCAGGATCCATCCCATGCAAAAGGCCAGGAGACGTAAAAGCGCCGGCCGCAGGCCCAAATCACGCGTGGATAGGCCGGCAATGACGATAATCAGAGCGAGGGTAATGCCTCCCCCCTCGGTCTGCTTCGTGAAGAAGCAGATCGAGCAGCACGCACCCGAGCAGCAAATCACCGAGATGTTTCTCAGGATCTCTCTTCGTTCCCACTGGACATATGACAGCAGGAAGGCGCCTGTCAGTGCCCAAAATGTGGCTTCCAGATGATAAGAAGTCAGAGAGTCGCCGGGATCCGTCGAGAAAACAATGACCGCCGCGAGGGCTCCGAGCAGCGCATAGGGGATGCGCACCACTTTCGAGAGCCAGATCACCAGGATCGCTCCCAGTGCGCATCGATACCCGATGTCAATCAGCCGCAGAATCGCCAGGCTTGGTCCAAAAATCTTTACGATGGCCGCGGTTTTGAAAATATAGAACGGAGTTACTACAACGTAAAAATCTCTGTAAGGAACCTTGCCCGATAACAACCGGGATGCAAACTCCAGGAACATGCCGGACACACTGGGCGCCAGAAATCGGTTCCAGAAGCTGAGAAGGAAGGCGAGATTCAGCCCGACCACGATTACGACCGCCAATGCAAGTTGCCCTCGCCGCTCCAGTATTTTCCGGGAGCGTGCGCTGGCGGGGGCGGCAACGGCGTCGAGTTCCAACACGGGGGGCATGAAGATCTGGCTTTAAATTGAGGCGAGTATAGGGAGATTTAGGGCTCGTCACCATGACCCAATTGGGTCACCGTAGCAGGAAGATGTGGCGCGGTGTTTCCACGATAAGCAGGAGATGGGCGGGGAAGCTCGATTCTAAGTGATTTGGGCGGCCATGCGGGCTGAGGTCGCGGAGGAGCGTCCCTCAGAGCGCGGCGTATCCATAAGCAGAAACAACGCAATCAGGAAGGGCAGCAGGGGATTCCGAAACGGCAGGCAGTCGCACACGATGCGAGAATGCCAGATTGCTTCAGTGACGATGCCGAGGGGGACGGAGACGAAAGTCCATACCAGCAGCGCCTGGGCGATGCGGTAGATGACGACGGGCAGCCCGTTGCCGCCGGGCCTCTTCGTGCAGACCAGGAGGACACAACCTGGGAAGAGGAGCATTTGGTTGTAGACATTCCAGACGTAGCTGGTGAACAGGGTGGCGGCGAGGACCAGGGCGATGGAGCGGGCGAACTGAGGGGAATCGGCGGGGCAATTACGGTTCTGCCAGAGGCGCCAGGCCGCCCAGCCTCCCAGCGCAGCGGTGACCACGAGGGTCAGCCAGTGGCCGAGGACCGGCTCCAGAGGCAGCTCGCCAAACTTGGCCTGGTAGGTGTGCAGAGCTGCGATCCAGTGTGGGAACCAGCCTGGGACGATTCTCTCCGCTCCCGCCAGGAGCAGGGTGACGGTGACGGCAAGGGATGCGAGAAAGCTCCACCGGCGCCGCATGCAGGCCCAGACGGCAAGCCAGAGAACGAGGGGAAGTACGATCTGCGGTTTGAAGGTAGCCAGGGCGAGGAGGATTCCGGCGGCCATGTCATGATCGCGCGTGAGCAGGTACAAGGCGATGAAGATCAGGGCGATAGCCAGCAGGGTCGGCTGCCACATGCGCAGGCCCCAGAAAGACGGCCAGCTGCAGAGCGCGACAAAGACAATCAGCGCGGCGTACCCAGGGGTAATTCGGAGATGCAGGAAACGAATGCAGAGCCACAAGGCAATAGCCAGCAAAGGGATGATGAGAAGGAGATAGACCACGCTGAAGGTCTTCCAGGAGAAGATGGCGAGCGGTGCCAGGACGATCACGAGAGAGGCCGGATAAGCGAAGGCCTCTGAAGTGTCGTGATCGGCGATTGCCTGGATCTGGTCGGTCATCTGCGGCGAGTAAGGATCCTGCCCGTGGAGAGCGGCGCGGGTCCCCAGCCAGCGCCCGATCATGTCGTTGTGGATGAGCGGCAGCTGGAAGTCGCGATCCATGTCGTGCAGGTGCCAGATGGGCAACGCAAGGGCGGCAACGAGGAGAAACGCACGGACGAGGTTTCGGCCGAGGAAGGTCGAGCGCGGGACGGAGATGGGAATCTGGAGCGATGCCGCCATCATGGGCGAGTATAGGAAACCCGGGAGCGCTTGCCGATGCCACCTTCGTGACAGGGCACTCGCGAGGTAACCGGGCCAAAACCAGGACCATTCCAGCGGGTATCCCGATTGTCCTGAGGCGGAGTTCCCGGTAAACTGAAATTTCGGCATTGCGCGGCTTTGCGAGCGGGTGCGGGATCAGGCGGGATTTGGGCTGGCGGGGCATCGCGGGTCTGATGGCGCCCAATTTTGACGACATCCTTGAGCGGACTCGTCTTTTTCTGGAGAAGACATGGCACAGGTTTGCGATATTTGCGGCAAGGGTCCGCAGTTTGGAAACAATATTTCGCACGCGCACAACATCACGAAGCGTCGCTGGAATGTGAATCTGCATCCGGTGAAGGCAAAGGTGGGCAGCGGAGCAAAGCGGCTGCGGGTTTGCAGCAGCTGTCTGAAGGCGGGCAAGGTTCAGAAGGCGTAATAGCCAGCGTTCAGCGTTGGAACGCAAATCTCTCGCAAGGTTGCCTTAGTCTGCGAATCACTGCGACGGCGTGATGCGACCCGAGGCAGGAGTTTGCGTAATCGCGGCACGGATGGCGGCCTCGGGCGCCGAGTTATCGAAACGGACGCCGGTTTCGGTTCTGACAATTCCTAATTTCTTCCAGAGTCCGTCCAGGTCGATGGTGACGGGCGCGTTCGCCATGCGGTCGTACTGCTCTTCAAGGACACGCGTGCCGGTGCCGGCGTCTCCAGCCTGAAAAGCTTTGCGAATTGGCCAGTTCTGATCGATGGTGCCCCCGGCGGCGACGATAGCGCGCAGCGCGTCCTCCAGACCCTTCTTATTGTGGGTTTGTTCGCGAATGGTGACGTCGGCGAGCAGGCAGAACTGCGCGCCGCCCCAATACGTGCGTCCCCAAGTGGGGGTGTGGTCGAGGCCCTGGTCGCCGGGCTCGGGATCGCCTTTGGGCATGTCGCGCACCATATCGCCCCAGATCTTTTCCGGCTGGAGAAAACCAGCCTGCACGCGGGCGACGGGCTCGACATAGACCGCGATTCCTTCCTCAATCCAATGTTGCTGGTCCTCCTGAGAAGGGAAGGCGGTGTGGACGAGTTCGTGCGTCATCATCCAGTCGTCGGTGAGGTCCTGCATCGTGGTGTGCTGGCCGAGGCGAATGCGCGTGAAGGCTGGGAATCCGCCGACGTCTCCCCAGGTGGTGCCCTGCATAACGCCGCGGCGATCTTCTGCCGGCTGGATGAGGATGCGATCGCGCGGGACTGGAAAGCGGCCGTAGTAGGTGGCAACGGAACTGGCGGCGTTTTCGACCCACTGCATGATTTGCGCAGTGGGCAGGTCGAGGGAGCCGGGGGAGAAGTCGACCTGGAGGGTCGAGCCGGCGATGCGGAAAGTCTGTGTCGAGGCGACAGGAGAGCGCCAGGGCGGGCCGTGTTGTTCGCCGGTGGAGTTCGGATTTTGCAGAGCGGTGGCGACGAGGAGCGATGCGGTGCAGGCGACACCGGTCGCGATGGAGAGCGTCAGCAACGTGCGCGGCGGCGGCATCCGGAGAGGTCATTGTAGCCTCTCGCGATGAAGTCCGATCAGACCGTCTGCAGGGGAAGTGACCGATGGTCCGAAGTTGTTGCGGTTTCTTCCACGGGCGCCTGTCGCAGCCAGCGAAGCATTTTCGGACAAATGGACGGCCGACCGGCGAGAGGCTGGGTGGTGAGTCCAACCCAGCACAGAATGGGACGCTGATCCGTCATTTCGTCTTGTCGAAGTTCAGGGCCGCGGAGTTGATGCAGTAGCGCAGGCCGGTGGGACGAGGTCCGTCGGGGAAGACGTGGCCGAGGTGCGCGCCGCAGCGGGCGCAGGTAACCTCGACGCGGCGCATGCCCAGTGTGTTGTCCTCGTGGGTTTCGACGGCGGTTGAGTTGACGGGAAGGTAGAAGCTGGGCCAGCCGCTGCCGGAGTCGAATTTGGTGTCGGAAGGGAACAGGTCGGCGCCACAGGCGACGCAGCGATACATGCCGGTGTCGTGATTGTAGGTGAGCGCGCCGGTGAAGGCGGGTTCTGTGCCTTTTTGACGGGTGACGTAATACTGCTCAGGCGTGAGCTGCGCGCGCCACTCGGCGTCGGTCTTCTCCACTTTGGCGGGAGCGGCCTCGGTGGTTTTTGTCTCAGACTTGGTCTCGGTCATTGGGGTCTCCTGGGGATTGGATGAGCGTGGAGCTAGACGGTCGCGATGACTTCAATCTCCACCAGGGCGTTGCGTGGCAAGCCGGCAACGGCGACGGTGGAGCGGGCAGGCGGGACGGTGCCTTCGGGCGCCAGGTATTTCGCATAGACAGTATTCATCGAGGCGAAGTCATTCATGTCTTTCAAAAAGACGATGGTCTTGATCACATGAGCGAGATCGGTGCCGGCGGCCTCGAGGATGGCCTTGATGTTCTCGAGAACGCGCGTCGTCTGATCGGTGATGGCGCCGGGAACCAGTTGGCCTGAGGCGGGGTCAAGGGCGATTTGGCCGGAGGTGTAGAGGAGGTTGCCAAGGCGGACGGCCTGCGCGTAAGGGCCAATGGCTGCGGGAGCATGCGGAGTGGAAACGGCGGACTTCTGCGAATCGTTCATGGGAACGATTGTGCCGGGTCGAGCAGACCGGTGGCAAGGATGGTACGCGGGGCAGGACCGGAATGTTGGGTTAACACTTTTGATGAGTGCGCGTCCAAATTGCGTCACGGTAAAATAGAGTCACGCTTCGATGAAAACCGCAGTCGTTCATTCCCTTCTTGTCCTGACGTGTGCATTGTGCGCGGCGGCAGCTCTAACGGCGCAAACGCCTGCGCCTTCGCAGCCAGCCCCGGAACAGAACCAGGCGGCGCCGGCCCTGCAGTCGCGGCCGGACGCAAACGGGCAGAATCCGCAACAGAGCGGCGATCAGAGCCAGTACACCATCAGGGTCCCGGTGAACGAGGTCTATCTGGAATTTGCGGTGACCGACAAGCATGGCCACTTCATCAAGGATCTGCAGCAGAATCAGTTTGCGCTGCTGGACGACCACAAGGCCCCTGCCCAGGTATACAGCTTTACCCAGCAGACCAATTTGCCGCTGCGGGTGGGGATTCTGATCGACACCAGCACGTCGATTCGGCAGAGATTTCAGTTCGAGCAGCAGGCAGCGGATTCGTTTCTGCTGGAAATTCTGCGGCCGGCCTCGGACAAGGCGTTTATCGAAGGCTTCGATGTGACGCCGGACTACAAGCAGGACTGGACCAACAACATCGATTCGCTCACGGCGGGGATTCAGGGGCTGCGTCCGGGCGGCGGAACCGCGCTCTATGACGCGGTGTACAGCGCCTGCCGCGACAAACTGCTGACGGCGCGAGGGCAGGAGCCGGTGCGCAAGGCGATTGTGCTGGTGAGCGATGGCGACGACAATCAGAGCCACGCGTATCTCGAGGATGCGATCAAGGAATGCCAGCGCGCGGAGACCATCGTTTATGCGATCAGCACGAATGTGAGCCCGAGCCGCGATCGTGGCGACGACATCCTGGAAAAGATGGCGGTGGCCACGGGCGGGAAGGCATTCTTCCCCACGCGGATTGAGGATATGCCCAATAGCTTCGGGGAGATTCAGGAGGAGCTGCGCAGCCAGTACGCACTGGTGTACAAGCCGGCGGACTTTCTGGCGAATGGGGCGTTTCGGCAGATTTATCTCTATTGTCTGGATCGGCGCTACACGGTGCGCGTACGCGAAGGATATTTCGCGCCGAAGGGATAAAAGCCGGGCGACAGGGAGCAGACCACTGCGCTCTGAGGTTGCTCCTGAGTGGTTATGGCGTGCGGTCGCCTGGAGGGGCTACCCTCATTTTGCGCGAAGCTGTGAGTCGTGGCCAACAGGCCTTGCGCTCCCGCTTTTGCCGATGAGCTGGTATTAAAAGGGGCGAACAATGATGAGGTCTCTGGCGGTCCTGACTTTGACTGCGATGGCGGGTGTGGCCTGGCATGCGGGCCCACCGCCGGATATGGCGAAGACGCCGATCCTGCTGGAACTGTTTACATCAGAGGGATGCTCCAGCTGTCCGCCGGTGGATAACTGGGCGGAGCGGCTGGATGCGGCCCAGCCGATTGCGGGCGCACAGCTGATTGTTCTCAGCGAGCACGTGGACTACTGGGACCACGACGGCTGGCGCGATCCCTTCTCGTCTGGTCTGATCACGGCACGGCAACGAGGCTACATGCAGATGCTCGGCCTGAGCGATGTCTACACGCCGCAGGTCATCCTCGATGGCGCCGTGGAAGTGCATCCCTGGAAGGTGAGTGAGGTGAAGCAGGGCCTGCAGAAGGCGGCGGAAGAGCCGATGATCCCGCTGCACATCGAGGGTGCGGCGCTGACGGCCGGGGAGCCGGGCGAGCTGACAGGCCGGATCGAAGCGGAGGGGTCTGCGCAAAAGCATGGTGGAGACGTCTATGTGGCTGTCGCGCTGGATAAGACCGAGACCGATGTGCTGGCCGGCGAGAACAATGGGAAAAAGCTGACGAATGTTGCGGTGGTGAAGGATCTGGCGAAGATCGGGAAGCTGGAGAAGGGGAAGAGCTTCGATCAGACGTTTCGCGTGAAGTTGTGGCAGGGGGCCGATCCTGCGAATTTGCGGGTGGTGGCATTCGTCCAGGAGCCGGGACAGGGAAAAGTGCTGGGAGCGGCGATGACGAAGGAGATTGCGCGAGGCGCCAGCTAGAGCCCTCCGCTCAGGCGCTCAACAGCTTCTCCAGCTCCGCTTCATCAATCACATTTACGCCCAGCTCGCGGGCCTTGTCGAGTTTGGCTCCGGCCTCTTCGCCAGCGACGACGTAGTTTGTCTTTTTACTGACTGAGCCGGACACACGGCCTCCCGCGGATTCGATTCTGGCTTTGGCGTCTTCGCGGGAGAGGTGCGGGAGAGTTCCGGTCAGGACGAAGGTGAGGCCCTCTAGCTGAGAAGTTCGTTTGCGCTTCTCGGCGGTGAAGGTGATGCCAGCCTTTTCCAGCTTGCGGACCAGCTCGCGGTTCTTGTGTTCGCCAAAGAATTCGCGAATGGCTTCGGAGACCCGTGGACCGACTTCGTTGACACGTTCCAGTTCTTCGCTGGTCGCATTCATCAGGGTCTCGATCGATCCGAATTCCTCGGCTAACAACTGCGCGGTGCGTTCGCCGACGAAGCGAATGCCCAGGCCGTAGAGAAGGCGGTTCAGCGGAGCCTTCTTCGAGGCTTCGATCTCGTCGAGCAGGTCCTTGCGTTCTTTTGGTCCCACCAGGGCCTGGGTGCGGGTTTTCTGCTCCCCGGTTTTCCTGTCGCGGGTGACGACTTCGTGCTGGAGCTGGGCGAGCTGCTCGTCGCTGAGCGAATAAAGATCCGCGATGCTGCGAACGAGCTTGTGCTCGAGCAATTGCGCCACCACAGCTTCGCCGAGGCCTTCGATGTTCATGACGCCGCGCGAGGCGAAGTGAAGCAGGCTGCCGAGGAGGCGAGCGGGGCAGTCGACGTTGACGCAGCGGTAGTCGACCTCGCCTTCGGTCCGGACAATTTCGCTGTTGCACTCCGGGCAGTGCGTGGGGAAGTGGAACTTCTTGTGGCCGCGCGGGTGTTCCTTGTCCTCGACGACTTCGACGACTTTGGGAATGACGTCGCCGCCCCGCTCGACTTTGACGTAGTCGCCGATGAGGAGACCGAGGCGTTCGATCTCATCGGCGTTGTGGAGGGTAGCGCGGGAGACGGTCGTGCCTCCGATGGAGACGGGGGTAAGCACGGCGACAGGAGTGAGCTTGCCAGTGCGCCCTACCTGGATGCGAATGTCTTCGACCTGGGTGATGCCTCCGCGAGCGGTGAATTTAAAGGCGACCGCCCAGCGCGGGGCGCGGCCGGTGTAGCCGAGGCGGCGCTGGACGGTGGCGGAGTTGACCTTGATGACCACCCCATCGATTTCGTAACCGAGACTGTTACGATTGGTCTCGGCCTTTTCGACGAAGGCCAGCACCTTATCGACGGAGGGCATGGCCTCACGGTGAGGGTTGACGCGAAAACCGAGGGTGGTGAGAGCGTCGAGAGCTTCGGACTGCTCGGCGAGAAGATCCTCGCCGGTTTCGGTGAGCAGGAAGTAGGCGTAAAAGTCGAGGCGGCGCTGGGCGACGATGTTGGGCTCGAGGGTGCGGATGGTTCCCGCGGCGTAGTTGCGGGGATTCGCGGCGGGCTCGAGGCCCTGCGCTTCGCGCTCTTCGTTCGCTTTGCGGAAGGCCGCGAGCGGCATGACGATTTCGCCGCGAACCTCGAAGGTCGCGGGGACGTGCGCTTTTTTGAGTGTAGCCGCGGGGATGGAGAGCGGGACGGACCGGATGGTACGGACGTTGGTGGTCACATCCTCGCCAATCGTGCCGTTGCCGCGGGTAAGTCCGCGGGCGAGGTGAGAGGAGCCATTAGCAGCCGCGTGATACTGGAGGGCCATGGAGAGGCCGTCCATTTTGTATTCGCAAACGTAGCCGATGTCGGCCTTATCTCCGGCGAGGGAGCGGACGCGGCGGTCCCAGTCGCGCAGCTCCTCTTCGCTGGTGACGTTGTCGATCGACAGCATGGGGCGCGAGTGGGCGACCTTGGCGAAGCCCTCTTTCGGCTTGCCGCCGACACGCTGCGTGGGCGAGTCGGGCGTGACGAGGTCGGGGTGGTCTTTCTCCAGGCGCTGGAGCTCGCGCATGATGTCGTCGAACTCGGCGTCGGAGATGGAGGGCCGGTCGAGGACGTAGTAGAGGTGCTCGTGGTGGCGAATTTTTTCGCGGAGGGCTTCGATCTTCTTCTGGACGGCTTCAGTCATGCTTCGAACATGGTAAAACCACCGGCAGGCGACTGACTTGCGGCGAAGTTTTATTGGCGTCAGTCCTTCGCTGGCACCTGGACCGGCGTGAGCGGACGCACCTTGCCCTCCGAATTCATTGCCTGTTTACCTGGTTTTCAACTGCGACCGCATCTAGGTCTACACACTTTCCGACAAAGGAGGAGAAGGGCGTGGGTATCAATCGCAGAGAATTCCTTCGCAGTGCCGCGGGTGCGGCATCCGCAGCGGCGCTGGTGGGCGTGCAGTCCGGAACCCAGAGTGATGCGCAGGCGTTGCCGTCGCCATCGGCTTCGCAGATCGAGCACATCGTGGTGGTGATGATGGAGAACCGCAGCTTTGACCATTTTCTCGGGTGGCTGCCGGGGTCGCGCGGAACGCAGGCAGGGCTGAGCTATCTGGACAGCGACGGCGAGGCGCATCCGACGTGGCATTTAACGACGTATGTAGGCTGCTCGCATCCCGATCCGGATCACTCCTACGCGGGTGGGCGCAGCGAGGTCGACGACGGCAAAATGGATGGATGGCTGCGGACGACGACGAACGATGTTTTCAGCATCGGGTATTACGAGGAGAGCGATCTGCAGTTCTTCAGCGCGGCGGCGCGGAACTTTACGACTCTCGACAATTACTTCGCGTCGATTTTGTCGTCGACGTTTCCGAACCGCGTGTTTCAACACGCCGCGCAGACGGATCGGCTGTCGAACACGTTCGATATTTCGACTTTGCCGACCATCTGGGACAATCTGCAGGCGGCGGGAGTGAGCTGTAAGTATTATTTTTCCAATGTGCCGTTCCTGGCGCTGTGGGGTGCGAAGTACATCGGCATTTCGGCGTTGTACGCAGACTTTCTGCTGGATGCGGCCACCGGGAATCTGCCGGCGGTTTCGTTCCTCGACCCGAGGTACACCATTCTGGACGATGGGCTCGGGAATGACGATCATCCGCACGCGGATGTACGCGCCGGCGAGGCGTTCCTGAGCCAGGTATACCTTGCGCTGACGAGCGGGCCGGGCTGGAAGAACACGGTGCTGATCATCAATCGCGACGAGTGGGGCGGGTTCTACGACACGATCGTGCCGCCACGTGTGATTGCGCCGAACGATGTGGATGTCGATCTGATCGACGGCAAGGCGCTGCTGGGATGCCGGGTGCCAACGCTGGTGCTTTCACCGTGGACGCAGGGGAATCCGGCGACGCCGCGGATCGATTCGGGGCTGTACGATCACACGAGCGTGCTGAAGCTGATTGAGTGGAGGTACAATTTACCGCCGCTGACGGCGCGCGATGCTTCGAATGAGATTGCGAATCTGGCCCAGGCACTGAATTTCGTGAGTCCGGTGTACGCGCCACCGGCGTTACCGCTGGTGACGCCCCCGATTCCGACGCCGTGCGGGCTGTTCGAGCTGGCGAGCGGGGTCGACAACGAGAGCTACGACTTCAACACGCTGAAGAACTCGGATCTGACCCAGGGATGGCCGTTGCCGTAAACACAGAGTCAGTTTTAGGGATCCGGCGAGGAGGCGGTCAGCAACGGTGCACCTGGTTCATTTCCGCGTTGGGAAGACACAAAGGCCGCGAGGCAGAGACGCCCGCGGCCTTATCTTTTAAGGTTGACGCAATCGCGATTTAGCGGCGACCCTTTTTCTTCGAAGCCTTCTTTGCAGCCTTCTTTGCGGACTTCTTCGCGGCTTTTTTCGCGGACTTCTTTGCGGGCGCCTTTTTGGCGGCCTTTTTCCCGGCTTTTTTCGCGGACTTCTTCGCAGACTTCTTTGCGGCTTTCTTCGCAGGCGCTTTCTTCGCGGCTTTTTTCGCTGCCTTCTTTGCGGATTTCTTCGCCTTCTTCGCCGCTTTCTTCGCGGGTGCCTTTTTGGCTGCCTTCTTCGCCGGTGGCTTTGGCGCTGCTACCTTCGCCGGAGCCTTCTTCGCCGCGGCTTTCTTCGCTGCCTTCTTTGCGGGAGCAGGTGGAGGCGCCGGCACGACCTCAACAACGGCGATGGCCTCTTCGTCTTCGCCTAGTTCGTCGTCATCGGAGGTGATAGTTGTGGAGACTTCCTCTTCTTCCTCGTCGTCCCCGAAGCCGCTCTCCAGCTCTTCCAGATCGTCTTCTGCTTCGGGCTCGAATTCGCCGTCCGCGCTTGCATACAGTCTGTATTCGTCCTGCATCAGATGTGCCCTCCGGGCTCCGCTTCAGTTTGCACCGCTGTATGAGTATGCCAGAAAAACAGCAAAACCCCTGCGCGGCGGATTATAGCAACAGCATATGCGGTTGCCAACGCAAGCGCGAGCAGCATGACACAATGAGATGCAATCGCGAAGGGGCTCGCTTGATCGGGTATTACGATTTCTGGCGAGGCCGGCGGGGCAGTTTTGCAGAAGTGCATGCGCTTCGACCTGATCACCATTTTTCCTGAGTTTTTCACGAGCATCCTGAGTCACGGGGTGCTGCGACGGGCGATTTCCGGAAGCCTGGTGGGGGTTGAGGTCCACGATCTGAGGAATTTTGCCCACGACCGGCACCGCACCGTGGACGATCGGCCGTTTGGCGGGGGCGAGGGGATGGTTCTCAAGCTGGAACCGCTGGCCGAGGCGGTGGAATCGCTCGGGATTGCCGGGAAGGCGGAGCGGAATGAGGGACGGGAGCAGGTGGTGCTGCTATCGGCGCAGGGCGGCCGCTTTACGCAGGCTGTAGCACGAGAATTCGCCGGACTGGAGCGGCTGGTGCTGCTATGCGGTCGCTACGAGGGTGTGGACGAGCGAGTGAGCGAGCTGCTCTGCGACGGGGAGCTGTCCATAGGGGATTACGTGCTTTCGGGCGGGGAGCTGGCGGCGGCGATTGTGGTTGACGCAACCGCTCGTCTGCTGCCGGGAGTGCTGGGGAACGAGGCATCGAGCGAGTACGAGAGCTTTGGCGTAGCGGATGACCCAGCTGTAGCCAAAACCTCTCTGGATTCGGGCGCCCAGGGGGGGCCTCCGTCGTCCGTGCACGGATCGGGAGGGCTGCTGGATTATCCGCACTACACGCGGCCACCGGAGTTTCGCGGACTGGCGGTGCCGGAAGTGCTGACCCAGGGGGATCATGCGGCGATCCGACGATGGAGGCGGGAGCGGGCATTGGAGAAGACGTGGCGGAACCGGCCCGATCTGCTCCCAGGAGCGCAACTGAGCGAAGTGGATCGGCGGTTCCTGAAAGGCCTTGGATGGCGCGGGTGAGCGCTATTCGCTTCTCGCGAAAGCTGGCAGGGCGCGCAGGACATCTTCGGGTTCAGGGCGGACGCGGAAGTCGGCGTGGGCCTCAGCGTAGAGTACTTTGCCCTCTGGCGACAGGACGTAGGTGGCTGGCAGGGCCAACTTCCAGCTCTCGTCCCCGTTGACGAACGGGATGTTCAGCAGAATGCCCCGGTAGTAGCGCTGCAGGTAAGACGGGACGGTCCAGACGAGGCCGAACTTTTCGGCGACGGCGCAGCTCGCGTCGGTGAGGAGAGGGAAGGGCACGCTGTGCTGGCTGGCGGTGAAGTCGCACTGACGCTGGGTTTGGGGCGAGATGCCGATGACCAGGGCGCCGCGCTCGCGCAGACCAGGGTACAGGTCGCGCCAGGCCTCGAGCTCGGTGACGCAGTAGGGGCACCAGCGTCCGCGGAAGAAATTCACAATCACAGGGCCGAGGGCGAGCAGGTCGGCGGAACGAACGATCTTGCCGGAAAAGTCAGGCAGGGCGAAGCTGGGGGCAGTCGCGCCGATGGGGAGGATGCGGTCTTCGATGCCGGACGCGAACAGCTCCTCGATAGAGCGTTCGCCGATGGCGAGGCGTTCGGGCTGAACCAGGGTCCGGGTCTGGGTGGTGATCTCGTCAAGCTGGTCCTGGAGGTGCGCCATGACCTCAGTGTAGATGGAGGGAGCCAGATTGGAGCAGAGGAATTGTGGATGCCGGGTTACGATGGAGGTCGGGCGGCGACCCTGTGGTGCCAGGGTCGGGCAAGATGGGGACTACGGAAAGAGGGTATGACGATGACGATGCGGGGATCCCGAGTGAGGTGGGCGGGGTTGGCGGTATTGCTGTGTGGGATGGCGGCAGCCTGGGGGCAGGGCTACACGCCGGTGACGGTGGTGGTGACGGATCCGTCGGGTGCGGCGATTCCGGGGGCGGAGATCAGTGTGACGCCAGGCAGTCCGGCGGGCGACAAGCTAATCGCCGATGACCAGGGACACGCGCAACTGGGGATGCCGGCAGGCGAGTACAAGCTGCATATCACCGCCCAGGGATTCCTGACCGGGCAGCGGGCGCTGACCGTAGGCGACAAACCGCAGACGCTGACGGTGGTCATCGAGCCAGCTCCGCCGGCGAGCGGTGGGACGGTGAGTCCGGGAGCCGCGGGCATGCAGCCGAGCGCAGTACCGCTGGAAAGCACGATTGAAAAGCCACACGCGGAGGGCGCCGGATCGGCAGGCGCGAGCGAGCAGCCCGCGGCGACTCTGACGATTGTGGGGACGGGTGGGCTGCGCGGTGTGTTTACGCCGGAGTCGCTGCGCGAGTATCCGCAGCAGACGGTAACGATTTTCGACCATCACACCAACAAGCAGGAAACTTACGGGGGCGTGCCGCTGATCGACCTCCTGGCCAAGCTCGGCGTGGCCCATGGGAAGGACCTGATGGGAAAGGCGCTGGGGCAGTATGTCGTCGCGACAGGCTCGGATGGTTACAGAAGCGTGGTGGCGCTGGGAGAAGTGGATCCGGAATTTCATCCCGGGACGGTGCTGATCGCGGACACCATGGACGGCAAGCCGCTCGACGAGAAGGCCGGGCCGTTTCGCCTGGTGGTGACCGAGGACAAGCGGCCCGCCCGCAGCGTGCGCAATCTGGTGAAGGTGGAACTGAGGACGGTGGAGTAGGAATGAAAGCAGCGTTCAGCGCTCAGCGTTCAGCGCTCAGAGAAGCAGCAGTGAGCAGTCGGTGTAAAGCGGTCAAAACACCAGCGTTGTGCGTTCGGCATGCAGTGTTCGGCAGGGTTCGAAGGGGTTGGTTGGTTCCTGTTGGGGTTGTGATGGCGGGTTGGGCCGGCGTGGCTGGGGCCCAGGGCGCTGCACCCAGCGTGCCGGTTCCGAAAGCGCTTATTCCTTACACCTCGTGCAGTTTTCCTGATGGACTGCGAATTGTGTCGGTCGAGCCGCTGGTCCAGGGCGTGAGTTCGCGCCCTGTGCAGACGGTGGAGGGAACCCAGCAGATTGAACTGGAGGCGGGGGAGCGCGTGATGTTCCAGTATCCGCTGACGGATTTTTTCGCTGATGCGAAGGTGGAGTTGCTGCCGGCGGATCGTTATCCCGAACTGAAGGCGGCGCTGCTGGCGAATTTGCATTTCCTGGAGTCGGAGCGCGGCGGGCCTACACCGGCGCGGGCGTTGCCGGTTGGGCTGCATGGGTTCGAGGTGCACGGGAACGATCGGCAGAAGCTTGAGGGGAACGTGGTGGGGATGTATGTGTTGTTCGACGATACGACGCACGTGGCGACGACCGTTTATTTTCTGAACCAGCAGACCTGGCAGCGGAAGTTCCAGACGATGGATGAGTACGGGCGGCTGCGGGACGGATTCCTGCGGACTTATACAGGGTGCGTGAGGGAGAATCAGGCGATCGAGAAGTAGCCACGATTCAGGGGCTGACGATGCGTTCGCGAAGGTCCGCGGCGATGAGGCAGAATGGTCCGCTTTCATCCTGAAAATTCGAGTGCACTTCGTTCTTTCGGCGGTCTGCAAGTGCAGCGCATCGTAAACGCGGCCGCCGGACCAGCTCGGACGCACAACGTTGAACAACGGAGACGTAGTTGGCAGGAGTGAGCGGCTCGACTTTGAAGAGACGCAGGATGTGCTGTTCGATAATCTGTCCAGCTCCGCCGGGTGAGATGGAACGGGAGAAGGGCGCTTTGGTGAGAACAGAGAAGATCTCTGCGAGGATGGACGCGCGGGGATTGGCGATGGCGTAGTCTGGTGGGGACTATGAATCCATCGCATCCACAACCAAAGATCCAGCTAAACCAGACGGCGGAGTATCGCGAAATCTACTCGAACAGCGTGCAGGTGCGGGTAAGCGTGTGGGATTTTCTGCTGGTGTTTGGACTGGTGCATCAGGAGACGCCCGAGCAGGTGAGCGTGGACAACGCGCTGGGGGTGTATCTGAGCCCGCAGCAGGCCAAAGCGCTGTGGAACATCCTGGGGCAGAACCTGGCGCAGTATGAGCAGACGTTTGGGCAGTTGGCGCTGGAGCCGCAGCCGCCCCGGGGGCCGGTGCACTGAAAAGGCAGCCAGTCAGCGAGCCAGCAAGTGAGCGAGTCAGCGAGTAAGCGGGTGAGCGAGCCGGAGAATCGGCGGAACCCGTGGGAAGATCAGGGCTGAGGCGAGAGACTGCCAGGGATGATGCGGCCAGGAGTAAGGCGGCCAGAGGCGCGACTGCGGCGGGTTTCATGGTGGGTTGTGCTGGCGGCGGCGTTTGCTGCGGTGCTGGCTGCGCACGCTTCGCTGCTGCGGCTTCCTTATTACTGGGACGAGGCTGGGTATTACATTCCGGCGGCGTTTGACTTTTTCCGCA
>Ga0210398_10000978_pt1 | contig 30880 bp, 23 predicted proteins | sample IncBWC4OmetaG_FD_161047 | JGI IMG/M metagenome (GOLD analysis project Ga0210398, IMG submission 161047) | Forest soil microbial communities from Barre Woods Harvard Forest LTER site, Petersham, Massachusetts, United States - Inc-BW-C-4-O | ecosystem: Environmental > Terrestrial > Soil >... | reverse complement strand
GAGGTTCTCTCGTCTGTCGCCAAGTCTACCGTGACAAAGGCAGCTTCCGGCGACGAGCTTTTTGGCTCGTTCGCGGAAGCAGCCTTTGTCACTGCCTTGCGCCTCTTCACGGGGTTGGACATACAAGGTCACAAGGATCATAAAGGAATTCCCTCTGTGCTCTTTGTGATCTCTTGTGGCTAATCATATCAGCGACTATCAGTGGTTGAAACCTTGGATCGATCTTCGCGTTCCTTTGCCCGTTCGACCGGCTCAGGGCCAGCGGCCTTCGTGTAAACCAACCAAGTCGTGGTCATGAATTTGTCGGCGCCCGCCGCGCCAGCAGGTTGATGGGCATGCGCATGAACCAGGATTTGCCGGCTCGCCGTTGCGCAAGCACGCACGCGATGGCGGCTTCAAGGCCCTGGGCAAAGGCTTCGGGCGAAAATTCCTTTATCATCTCCCGGGATTGTTGCCCCATGGCTGCACGCCGGGCGTTATCCGTGTTCGCCAGCCGGGTCAAAAGCTCCGCGAGTTGCGGGACATTCTCCGGATCAAACGTGAAGCCATTTTCGCCTTCGCGCACGAGGTCGGGCGCGCAGCCGCAGCGCGTGGACACCAGCACGGGCAGGCTGGCGGCCATCGCTTCGTTCACGACCAGCCCCCATTGGTCGGAAGTGCTCGGCAGGACAAAGGCACCGGCGAGGCCGTAATACATTGGCAAATCGGAATACGGGAGAAGGCCGGGGAAATGCACCTGCCGATTGAGCCCGGCCGTGCCCACGGAGGCGCGTAGTTCCGACTCCAGCGGGCCGGCGCCCGCGAGCACCAACGACCAGGCCTGCGGGCCGGCCTGCATCGCATAGCGGGCATAGGCCTCGACCAGCCGCGGCAGATTTTTTTTTGGAATGAACCGGGACACGCAAAGAAAATAACGGGGCGGCAGTTTCAGTCTCGCCCGCAAAGCCGGTTCATCCTTTCGACTGATCCCAGCACCGCGTTCAAAATAGGCATTATCGACCACGTCCCACGGTTGGAAGCGGCGATCGCCGCGCAGGCCGAGGCTTTCCAAATAATCGTGGGCGCGGCGGCCGGCCACAAGGGCCGCATCGAAAACGGAGACGATCCGGCGCTTCAACGCTTCTTTAACCCATGACCGGGGCTCGTCGTCATACGTGCTGTCGCTGCACGTGACGAGTGGCACCCGCCGCGGCAGGGCCCAGGCGGCGGCCTGGTTGATCTCCGGGTCGGCATAACCCACGCACACGATGACCTGCGGCTGCAGTTCGTCGAGCGCGCGGCAAAGTTCTGCCCGCGAGTGGGTCTGCCGGCGCAGGTAGCCGCCATCTTCTTTGACCGAAGTCCACGCATAGACCGCATCGGCGGGACGAAACTCGATCACGTTGATGGCACCCGGCCTGGCGGCGGCCCAGGCGCACAACCGGGCGTGATGATAGGGCCCGATGCGCTGAACAAGAAAAGCGATAGTTTCCATCAATGCTTAAGTGGTAATCGCTGAATAAAAAGCATCGGCCGCCGTCCGGCGGGCGAACTGGGGCAAAAGCCGCCGCTGTTCAGCCATGCAGCGTTTTCGCAGGTCCTGGTCGACCACCAGGGAAAGCCACTTGCCGGCGATTTCATCGGTATCATCCGGATCCGCCTTGCACTCGGGCAATGAAACCAGCTCTTCACACGCGGCCCGGTTGGAAACCAGCACGGGAACGTCCGCCGCAAACGCTTCAATGATGGGCAGCCCGAAGCCTTCATCATACGAAAGCAGGAGAAGCAGATTGGCGCCCTTGAAGAGGGCGGTCATTTCGGCTTCGTCCAGGTGCCGGTCGACAAATTCCACCCGGTCGCCCAGGCCCAATTTCTCGATCTGGGCGCGATCTTCCGGATAACACCCGGTTTTCAAGCGCAGCTTGTAACGGCTGCGAATATTCAGCGGCAGCCGGGCAAACCCCGCGATGCACTGGCGGATGTTTTTTTTGGGTAGATTGCTTCCGACAAATAGAAAATAAAATCCGTGGTCGTCTGTTCCGGCGCCCGGGGCCGGCGCGTCGGGCCGGCCGGACTCCGCTATCTCCAGCCCGTGGTAACAAACTTTGATCTTTGGCAGCGGAATCCCGAGGTGCCGGTGAAGCATGGCCTTCGAAAAATGTGAAACCGTGATCGTCGTGTGGGCGCGCCGGTTGGTCCAGCGCATGGCGCGCTTTAAGATCTTCAGGTAAAGCGGTGAGGAAAGGAGCCCGCGATTGAGCTTGGGCGGGATATAAAAAACGCAGCAATCATGGATCGTGTTGAACAGGCGGACGCCGCGGCAATGCGGGGGCAGGAAATAAAAAGACGAATAGAAAACCGCCGCGCCATCGCGCTTCAAGGCCTGGGGCAAACGGAAGTACAGCCAGAGCAGGCGCTGGAGCCGCTGGCCCGGAGGCCCTAGCGGCCGGATCGTCAGGTTCGGAGCGTGATAGCCCTTTCCGATTTCGGCGGCGCCGGTTTTCTGATCTGTATACAGGATGATCCGTGCCGGGTAGGGCGTCAGCGCATTCTGTTTCAAAAAAATGTGGACCAGCCTGCTGTGCGGGTGCACGGCGCTGGGGGAAAGGAACCGGGCATCAAAGGCAATGGTCATGGCAACGATGCGCTCAGCTGGTTGGATCTGGCCTCGCGTCTTGGGCTGTTCTTCCATCCGGCCAGGTGACTTTTGCGTGCCTGTCGGGTAATCCAGGCAAAGATCACGATCCCAGGGATAAAGGGCATCAGCCAGAGGGGAACGAAATCGCGCGATTCCGCGGCGATGAATGCGATCAGCAAGGCCGCGTAGGCGCGGTGAAAATCCGAGGCCGCGCCGGTCGCATACAACCAATCGGCCATCGCCAGGGCCACGCCAAACCAGAAGAACAGGGTGAGCGGGCCGAAAAGACCGTACTTCGCCAATTCACGGCCGATCAGTCCCGGGGAAGCGCCCAGGAACACTTCGTCCGTTGACACGCCCAGGCGGACGTTTTCAAACCACAGGTTATAAGCGGTGGCCGTATTATCCACGCTCTTCCAGGGAAACAAAGACCGCGGGACCGGCAGCAACAGCGACTCAACGGGGCGCCCGACCAGGCCTCCCCAAAGCCCGAGCACGGGGTTTGGCAGCTGGTGCTTTTCCACCAGCTCGGTCCGGGCATACTGAATGCCGTCGATCTCGGAGGAGGCCCCTTCATTGCCACGGATTTCAAACATGTGCGTGGACACCTCCTGCCAGTCGAATGATTGCAACCCGGTGCTCCGAAATAGCGTGGTTATCTGCTGCAACACCAATAAAGCAGGCACGATCCACAAGGCATAGATCAGGACCTTGTTCCCGGATTTCGAGCTGCCCATGAAATAGACCACGATGGCGGCCCCCATGATGGCGAGATAGGTGCGGGAACCGTGCAACCCGACACCGGCCGTCCAAATCACAACCAACGGCGACAGAATCAACATTAACGAGCGGTATCGCGAGCCAAGCAAATACATCCAGATCACCGAAAGGCTGGTGGACCAAATTGTCATATTGACGATGCTCACACCCAAGGCACCGCCCCAGGTTGAAAATCCACCCAGGCTTTCGCCATCCGCCGCCACCGTGCGCTGGTAAATAATGCTGTCGATGGAACCCACAACGACTTTTCCAAAGAGCACATTGGGGATGGCCACCACCGTGAACAGGATCCAAAAGCCGACCATGATCTTATGATCGATCTTCTCCCGCGACACCCAGGCCGGATCAGGCACCCATCGGTGGATTTTGTGGTGCATCGCATTTGATACGATGCGGCAGGAAATCAGAAGCATGGCGGTGGTGAGATTGGCGAGAAATATTCCAACCGCCTGGTCCTGGATCGGAATCGACTGGATTGATCCGACAAACTCCTGCTGCGTCACCGGGTTGGCCTGGAACGCCTGGTAGAAAACAAATCCGCAGAGCGTCGCGACAAAGCCGGCGAGGTCGGTCTTGTGGATGCAAAAGCGCAGGGCGGCGATGGCGGCCATGAGTCCCCCGATAAGCCCGGGCGCGGTTGTATAGAGCAGGGGTGAATTATACAGGATGCCGATCAAGGCGATAATGGCCGCCGCGAAGGATCCAATAATATAAAAAATGTGATAGGAGATGGCGGGCGGTTTCATGGGTTCACGACGTTGCGGCGACATAGGCTGCCATCATGCAGGCGGGGGAGAACTGTTGGAGATAATCGCTTCGTTCGCTGGTTTCAGCGCAGGACTTGGTCTGCAAACTGGCGATCAAGGCTGCGGCCAGGGCTTCCGGGTCAGCCGGGGAGACCAGGGTCCCCCAACGGCCGTGGGCCAGGGCTTCAGCGCAGGCGGGAACGTCGCTGGCGACAATGGGTAGCCCCGCCGCCAGCGCCTCGATCAGCACCGTGCCCAAGCCTTCTTCCCGGGTCGTGGAAAAAACGAAGACATCACTCTGTCCGAGTAAAGCCGGCACATCGCGGCGCGAGCCGAGGAAGGTCACCGTCTCGGTCAGGCCCAATGATGCGCTCAGGTTTTCCAAATGATCACGCAGTGAACCGTCACCCGCCAGCCAAAGTTGCACGGCTGGCACCGCGCGGACGACCGCGGGCATGGCCTTCAGCAACGTCGCATGGTCCTTGTGCGATTCCAGCGTCGCCACCATGATGAGCCGCGGGCGGTGATCTTTCCGCTGCGCGCGCGCCTCCGCCGCTGCGGCACGAATCAGTGTGACCGGCGCACAGTTATAAACGACTCGCAGCACCGAGGAAAACACCCCCGGCGAGCGGGCAAATTCACCAGCCACATAATGTGAGCAGCAGACCATGCGGCCGCCGGTCACCCACGTAACGAAAGTGCAAAACACGGTGTAGATCCTGCCCATGGGATTCCATGCCGGTGGATTTCCCCCATGGGTGATCAGCTTGGGTGTTCCGGCCAGCCAGGCCCCGGCGAACACCCACGGCGAAAAGCCATTCATCCAGCAGATCACCAGGTCCGGTTGTCGCTGCCGGCAGACGCGCCAGACTTTTGCCAGCATCCAGGGAAATTTTCTCGGGCCCGCGGGAAATTTTTCGCCTTGGGTAAACCAAGCCGCCCGGCTTCTGAGTTCCTCCGTCATCTCCGCGGGGTTTGAATTCAACACCAGGACCTCCTGGTCGAGGCCGGATTGGGTGAGCCAGTCGAGGGCCAGCCTGACCGTTCCTTCCGCCCGGGGCGTGTGCAGCACGTGGAGGACTTTCATGGGCAGGCGCAAACTTCACCCAGCGCGGCCAAACGGCGGCCCAATTGTTCGAGGTTGAAAGGCCACGTTCCGATTTGCGTGGCCCGGCGGGCCAGCTCGGTTGGGGAGGCCAGGATTTCATTGATGACCTGGACGATGGCGCGGCCCGACACATTCGAAAGAACCCAGCCGGTCTGGCCGGGCTCGACCACTTGGGCGCAAAACTCCGAGGCAATGATGGGCAGCTTCCAGGCCTGGGCCTCCAGTTGGGTCAGGCCAAAGCCGTCGGAATGCGTGGGGAAAAGAAAGACATCGGCTTCGCGATAAAACGCATGGCATTCGGCGCGCGAAACCCGCGGGAAATATCGGATGCGGGCGCGCCCAAAATGGCTCTCCAACGCGGCGATGTCGGTGTTTCCCACCAAGGTAAATTCCACGGGGAGATCCGCCAACTCCTGCGCGGCTTCGATCGTCTCGGCCATCCCTTTGCGCAGGATGCATTGTCCGAGAAAAAGCACCCGGAGAGGCCGTTTTTTGGAGAAGGCTGCCGGGTAATTTTTTCTCAAATCGGCCGCTTCCGGTGGCGGGGTGTAAACCAGTGGGAGGATTTTAATTTTATGATCATCGATCCCCGCCTTCACCAAGGCGGCGCGTGACCACTCGGAGTTGACCACAATATGTTCGGCGAGCCGGCACTCCTCGCGCCAGCCATTATAGTATTCTTCCGTCCCCGGCTGAAATGGGGTTTTATATTCGGGCCGTCGCCGCACAATTTCCGTCACCTTGCGATCCTCTTCCGGCCCCGGGTCGATCTGGCCAAGGACGGGAGCCAACCCGAGTTCACGTGCGGCCAGAAAGGAGGGGAGCGCCTCGTAACAATAGCCAAAGATATACTTGGTCGAAGGTTTAACCTGGCGGCGAAGCTCGCGGGTAGCCAGCGCGGCCCACCATTCATTGCGGGCCAAAACCCGTGCGCTGCCCCGCAAACCACGCAGGCTGGCCGTGGCTTCCCACGCCAGCGCGTGCCCGGTGAACGCTTTCACTTTTTCGATTGGCAAATCACGCTGAAAACGGTCGCGCAACCGCCGACCCAGGCGACCGAAAGCCAGCCTTGAGACCAGCGAGCCGGGCGGTGCCCACAGGTCGGTGATTAATTTATCCAAGGCCCCCGCGCGCTCAAGCGCCCGCGGAATTCCGTATTGCTCGCGATGTCCCGCCTGCACGCAGACCCAGCCGGCATTTTTTGATGGGGCCAATTCAATCATGGTCGGCAAGACGAAGTAGTTGATGTTTCCAGTCCCCGCCAGGGTTGCACCGGACATTTCACGGAACCCGTGGCCAGGAGTTGCTGCCATTCTTTCACGCAACGCTCCCATGTGACGAAGGGCGACCACGCTCGCGCGGTCTCACGCAATTTGCCGGCGGCGGCCTCATCGCCAAAGGCGGTGTGCAGGGCCAGGGCGACGGTTTCGGCGGTGGTGTCCGGCTCGAACCGGAAACCGGCATCCGGCGGCACCGTGTCGGCCACGCCTTCCACCATGAAGCCGGTCACAGGCACTCCGGCCCGCAAAAACTCCAGGGTGGAAATGCCCAGGGGTTCGCGTTCGGAGAAAAGGCAGCCCACGTCGCAGCTGGCGAGAAACTCCACAAACCGGTCCGGGGCGACGGCCTTGTCGATAAAGCCGGCGTATTCCAGGCCGGGTGTCCGCCGGAGTTCATCCGGGCAGTGCCCCGCGCAGCGAACCACGGCCGGCAGGCCCATGCGCTCCAGCTCGGCGCGCACCTCAAGTAAAAACGGCAGTCCCTTGCGCTTCCAATCCTTGCCGACAAAACCCAGCACCAAGGGCCGGTCGCGCCCGGCTTCCCCGGCCACGAGGGGAAAGGCATAATCCGGCGGCAATTCCAGGTTGGCCCCGGGCAAAATGACGGCGACCTTGGCGGGCGGCACCCCGCAATCCCGGATGACCGAGTCTGCCGCCCAGCGCGCCATGGTCACAATCCGTTCACTGGCCGCATAATTTTCGCGTTCGATCGCCTGCGCGCTTGCCCGCACTTGCGCCGGCAAATTTTCCGCCAGTCCGCCCGGTGTGCAAAAACTGGCAAACGTGGCATCAATGTAGTGGGCTAGCTGTCCACCCCGGGCGGTCACGCTGCGCCCGCGCGGAAAGTGCTGGTTGAATGTGACCACCCGCCCGCGCCACTGGTCGGCCGGGATGGCCGCTTCCGCCCGGTTGAGAAAGGCCTGGCTGTATTGATAGCCGCCGACTCCACGGCCGCGAAGCACCTGGCCGAGATTCCACCACCGTCGGGCCGGGCCAAACGACCCCAGCTCAAGCCGCCACGGCGCCGCCGGCTCTCCCTGTGCGCGTGCGGCTTGGGCAAAATGATGGGGAATCCCGCTCCAACAGTTGATGTCACCCGCATCGCCGGTGACGGCAATCGCATCGATCATACGAGCTCCTTGGCTGGATCGGGAGAAACCACCTGCAAGTAGGCTTCGGCGACTTGGGGTCGCGCGAATATCCGGCGCGCCCGCGTTTGCGCAGCGAGGCCCAGCGCTTCCCGCCGCGCCCGGTCTTCGATCAGCAGAAGCAAGACCTGGCCCAGTGCCGCCGCATCGGCCGCCGGGACGTAATGCGCGCCATCGTCGCCGCAAACTTCGCGCATGACATCCAGGTCGCTGACGATGCACGGCAGGCCGGCCATCATCGCCTCGGCCACCGCGGTGCCCATGCCTTCCGCCGCGGTTGTTGAATGCACATAGATATCCCACTCCGCCAGCAAGGGGCCGACCTCGACAAATCCCAGGAAACGCACGCGGTCGGCCACTCCGAGCCGGCGGGCTTCATGCTCCAAGTCGCGGCGCAAATCACCATCGCCGGCAAACTCGATGATAATATCACTGCGAATGGGAATGAGGGCGGCCAGCGCGCGGATGACGGTGGAGTGATCCTTGATGCAATCGAGCCGAGCCACCATCCCGACGCGCGGGCTGCTGCCCGCGGGGAGCTTCCGATATTCATGCGCCTGGTCGAGCGCCGGGGCCACGGCGTTATAGATCATTTTCGTTGGAAACCGGCGGAAGTAAGAAGCGTGGCGGTGGCTGGCCGCCACATGGTTTGAGCAGGCCACCAGGGTGACCGTGCGGGGTGTCGGATGAAGCTGTTCATGCACCCAGCGGCGGACGTTCGGGATCAATCCGGTCGCGACCGGATTGCCGAGATAGACCGCCAAAGGAACCGGCCAAAGCCGGAGCGCGCCAATGACCGCAGGCAGCCGGCTGGTGCTCCAATAATATATTCCATCAGGCTGGGGCTGCGTCTTCACCCAGGCGGCCAGGGCTGATCGGAATTTCCGCCGGCCTGTTCGCCAGGCGGCGAGATGATCCACCTGCGCCCCGGCCGACTCCCATTTCGCCGACATGGGTCCGCGTTCATCAAAGACCAGGACTTGGTGCAGGTAGTCGCCCAGTCCCTCGATGACGCGCAAGCAATTGACCTCGCAACCTCCGATGTCCGCCAAAGGTGAAAAATGCAGGAGCGTTTTTTTTGACGTGGTCATTTTGACGCAACCGCCCGTGTGATCAATTCCTCGAGCTTATTCGTGAAGGCGGCTTCACTAAACCGTTCTTCGGCGTTGGCCCGGCATTCGCTCCGGGAAATTTCCGTGATCCGCTGAAGGGCCGTGACCATTTCCTCGGTTGAATCGCACAAAAAGCCGGTCTTGCCCTGGATGATCACCTCGGGGGTCGAGGCCGTCCGCGAAGCAATGACAGGCACCCCGCAGGCCAGGGCTTCGATCATGACAGATCCAAATGGCTCCATCCATTGGATGGGAAACAGGAGCGCCGTGGCCCCGGGCAAAAGTTTGGCGCGGGTTGCATTATCATACGGGCCAATCCATTTGCACTCCGGGCCGAGGTGGGGCTCGATCTCCGTTTCAAAAAATTCCATGGCTCCCGGTTCGTTGGGCAGGTTGCCTCCCAGCACCAGTTTGAGGCCCGCCCGCCGGGCCACCTCAATGGCGATATGGGGTCCCTTATTGCGGGTGAGCCGGCCCAGAAAGACCACATAAGGCGGAGTGGAGGGAACGGGGCAAAAGGGAAAGACCTTCATGTCCCTGGCGTTGTACACGATCTCAAAGCGGGCGGCGGCCGCCTGGCCCGATACCTGGGAGTGGCTCAGCCCGACAAAAAGATCCCGCTGGCGGCGACGTAATATATACTTGGTTTCACGGTCACTCAGGGGATTGTGAAACCAGTGGATGATCGGCTTTTGGATTTGATAGAGGCTTTCCAGGTAATCGATCCGACCGTGATTAATGATCAGGTCCTTCCGAAAGGCCGCGCGCAAGGCAATGAATTGAAACAATATTTTCCGATAGGCCCGGCTATAATAGGCCGCTGAAGACGGGCGGTGAACCGTCAGCCCCCCGCCGTAGTCCTTCGATCCGCGGGCGGCGATCAGGTGCACCCGATGACCCCGTTTCACCAGCCACTCGCACATCAGGTTGATTCCCCGTTCCGTGCCCCCGTAATATTTAGGAGGGACGGGCAGGACGGCATCCGCGATCACCAGGATTCGCCTCCCGTTTGGTTTTTTGCGGAAGGGGCGGCTTTCCGTCGGGTGCAAGCCGTGGCCGTTGCGATCACCCCGTGGGGTCCCGGACGAAAGCGACCTGGGCGCTTGTTGGGGCAGGGTCGTTGGTTCGGCGACGACCCGCGTCAACAAATCGTCCACCTGATGCATAAAGGCGGGCTCGCTAAACTGTTCCTCGACGCTGGCCCGGCATTCGCTCCGGGAGATTTCCTTGATCCGGTGAATCGCGGCGGCCATCTCCTCGACCGAGTCGCACAGGAAACCCGTTTTGCCATGGGTGATCACCTCGGGGGTGGAGGCGATGCGTGAAGCAATGACCGGGGTTCCGCTGGCCAGGGCTTCGATCATGACAATGCCGAACGGCTCCTTCCATTGGATGGGAAACAAGAGGGCGGTGGCCCCGGCCACGAGCTTGATCCGGGTTGAATCATCGTAGGGGCCGATCCACTCGCACAGCGGGCCAAGATGGGGTTTGATCGATGTTTCGAAATAGGCCGCGGCTCCCGGCTCATTGGGAATGTTTCCTCCTATCACCAGTTTGATGCCGGCGCGACGGGCTGCCTCGATGGCCGTATGCACGCCTTTGTTTTCGGTGAGCCGGCCGAGAAAAAGCAGATAGGGCGGGGTGGCGGGAACGGGAGAAAAAGGAATCGTTTCCGTATCCACGGCGTTGTAAATCACGTTGAAGCGGGCGGCCTCCGGGTCATCCGCGATTTGGGAACGGCTGATGCCAATGAAATGATCTCCCTGTTGGCGACGGCTAAGTATATAGCCAACCTCATCTCCGGTGAGAGGATTTTGGAACCAGTGTATAATCGGTTTCCTGGTCCGGTACAGGCTTTCCAGGTAATCCAACCGGCTGTAATTTATGACAACATCCACGGCGCGCGCCGCGCGCAGCGCGGTAAATTGAAACAATATTTTCCGATAGGCCCGGCTGAAATAGGCGGACGAAGGCGGCTGGTGAATGGTCACCCCCCCGCCATAGTCTTTTGATCCCGGGCCGGCCAGCAGGCGCACCTGATGCCCCCGTTTCACCAACCCCTGGCACATCAGGCCAGCCGCCCGTTCCGTTCCACCGTAATTCACCGGAGGGACGGGGATGTGGGGATCGGCAATGACCAGTATCTTCAAAGGGATTTTTTTTTCGCGAAATAAACGGGCTCGCGGCCGGCGCCGAACCGCTCCAGGAAAAAGCCGAACGGTGCGAGGTGGCCATTGAGCCGCTCGACCGTGGTGTTGGGATGCACCTCCATGATGATGGCTCCCACCCTGGCGAGCCATTGGTTGTCATGGGCGAGCAGGTCTTCCTCTGCTCCCTCAATGTCGATTTTGACCAGGTCAACATGGTCCCAGCCGGCCTGCTCCATGACCTTGGGCACCGTGGTCACGGTCACCGTGACCGAATGGGAAAGATCGTGCATGCCGGTTCCGGCCAATGATGAGCAGGTGGGATTCGTGCCGAAGCGCAGGGCCAGTGTTCCCGCCGCGGATCCGATGGCCCCTTCTATGACCGTCGCCGAGACCCGATTTAGACCAAGGTTCTTGCGCAAGAGAGGCAGGTTTCTCGGGTCGGGCTCAACCACGGCGAATTTCGCCTCCGGGAATATTTTTGAAAAAAAGACCGAGCCAAAGCCGATGTTCCCGCCCAGGTCGAGAATCCGGCGGGGAGCTGGTTCAAACTGTGCGGCGCAATCATACTCCTGGTCTTTAAAGACACCCAGGAAGGAGCCTTTATACGTTTCGGCCATGGCGAGTTCCAAACGTTTTCCGCGATAGGAGAATACGATATTCTTTGCCGGCATCGTTGCCCCGCGCCGGTCATACCATCGCCCCAGGTAATGGAAGTAAATCGACCATCCGGGCGGACGGCCTAAATTCCTGAAATCGGCGTCCTCGAGGCAGACACCGCAAAAAGCGCGGGTTGAGTGAAATAGATTCATCGATAGGTCGTGGTTAAAGATATCAGGCCGTCCCGCTTTTCCTGCCTTCGCCCGGCAGGGACCACGCCAGCCGGGCGAGATCCTTTCCGGCCGATCTCCAGCCGACGCCGCCGGCCTGGCTCGCGCCGTAACCGCCCGTCGCGGCCAGGCGAGTCCAGGAACCAAGGCGGGCCACCATCGAGCACTTTGGATCCCAAATCATGGCCCGTCGCTGCAGGTGCCTGGCCATACCGGTATAGATCTTGGCCCCCGTCTCCACCCGTGCGCGCACGGAGCCGGTGAGCTTCGCCGTTTGCGCCGACAAATAAACGGCGAATTGATTGGCGTAGTCGCTCGCATTTTCAAACGACATGTGTGCGGCCGAATCCGCCAACTGGCCCTTGAGATCGGGACCCCGGTTGAATTGTGATTCGTTATTCTGGTGGCGCCGGTAAAGAGCCAGGCGGTCCGGCAGGAAGGCCGTGTGGCCGGTGACGTTTGCCAGCCAGAATATCCAGCGATCATGGGTGACTTTGGGCGGGCGCTCCTCGAACGGAAAATCCTGGATCAGGAAACGGCGGAAAATCTCCGTGAAGCCGAAGGGTGTGCGCCAGAGGCGGTGTTTCAACGGAGGGAACACGGTCAGTCGGTCCACGGGAGGCTCGTTGAATTCGGCGCCCGGGTTGCCGTGCTCGTCGATGAGGGTGGCCCGATGTGCCGCAAAAATGACCTTTGGGTTGGCTTCCACGATCTCCGCGATCCGCGCCAGCTTTTGCGGCAGCCAGACGTCATCCTGGTCGCAAAAGGCAATCCATTCGCCCGCGGCCCGGCGCGCGGCCTGCAAAAAGTTTTCGGAGGGTCCCAGGCGTTGTGCATTCCGCTGTACCCGCACCGGAAACGGGGCGCGCGCCGCAAACTCCCCGACGATCTCGAGCGTTCGATCCGTCGATCCGTCGTCACTGACGACCAGCTCACAGGGCCGGAGCGTTTGCGCCGCCAGGCTTTCGAGCTGTTCGCGAATAAACCGCTCGCCGTTGTACGTGGCCATGACGACGGAGACTTCCATGGGGCTCACGCGATTTCCCTTCTCAAGAGCAGGGGCAAGGCCCGCTGCCGCCAAAACTCCGGGATGCGGCTCCAGCCCCAGAGCACGGCGGCGGCCAGAAGACCGCAGGCCACCACCCACCGCCAGGGATTGTCCGGCGTCAGGATGATTACAGCCGCCAATCCGGCCAAAAGCATGAGGCACGGTGCCACCAATTCGGCGAGGCTGGAACCCTTGTCCTCCGTCGCCCAAAAGTGCAGGATCGCGTCTCCGGTCAGGCGCAACGTGCCGGCCAGGGCCGCGCCGGCCACGCCCCAGAACTTCAGGCCCAGCCAAAGCACCAGCAAGTACGGCAAGATTTCCATCAAGTGAAACATGGCGGAAATCCGCGGACGGGCGTTGGCCTGCAGGTAAGCATGGGGCAACAGGGCCAGGCCATTCACCCAAACCCCGATGACCAAAAGCTCGCCCACCAGGGTTCCCTTGGCCGCCAGTCCCGGGCCGACCCAGTGGGTAAGAAAGGGCCCGATGAGGAACATCATCCCCAAGGCGACGGGCGTGAATACGGCCGCCAGCGTGCCGGTGCTCTGGACGAGGAGTTTGAGCCGCACCGAACGATCTCCCTCCGCATAGCGGGGGAACGAGGCACTCGCCAACGCGGAGGGCAGGATCGAGGCCCGTGAAACAATCCCGAGCGGTACGCCGTAATGCGTCACGGCCGCAGCTCCGTTCATGATTCCAATCACAAACCGGTCGACCGAGGTGAGGATCGGGCTGGCGATCGAGCTCACGGTGACCCAACTGCCGAACGAAAACAAGGACCGGACCAGCGACCGGTCAAAAACCGGAATGCGCGTCATCGGAATCTGCTTGCGGCAGACGATGAACATCCAGATTCCGGTCACGACCCGCGACGACAAGGCGGCCGGAACGAGCCAGCGTAGATCGACCGACCACCACGTGGCCACGGCCATGGGCACGAGCTGGGACCAGAGCACCGCCACGTTCTGGATCAGGTTCATCTTCACAAATTGCTCCCGCCCCTGCAATGCGCCGGAGAGCGTTCCGCCCATCAGGTTGGCCGGCAAAACGAGTGCCATCCAAGGCAGCGCGGCGAGAAACTCCACCCGGAGGGATGCGTCTGCGCCAAAACACTGCGCGAGCCCATGGTTGCCCGCCAGGTAGAGCGCCATCCCTCCGACCACGCTCAAGGCGCCGGCCAGGAAAAGGGCGGTCCAGACCACGCGATTGCGGCCCCCGGTCAGATCGTTTCGCAGCTCGGCCACGCGCTGGGCCACGGCCCGGCCCAGTCCCAAATCAAATAATCCAAAATAGCCCAGGAACATCCAGACCATCAAAAGCACCCCGTAGCGGGCTTCACCGATGACATGCAGGTATCGCGGCACAATCAGCAACGAGACCAGCACCGGGAAGATTTGGCCGGCCAGGTTTACCGCGGTGTTGCGACCGATGCTCATGGTGATACGGGTAGGCGAAGAAAACTATGCATGAGTGCGTTCAAGCCTGGGCGAGGAAACCCAATTTCTCGCATCGTCAGGCCCAAGCTTCGCCCCGTCGCTTCCGGGAAAAAAAGCGACTGGGTGGGAGGATGCGAAAGTGCGCATCGGAAAATTCTTGGGTGGTCAGGCTCGGCCGGGCCCGGGAAAGTCACGAACTGGAAACAGGCTCAACCTCACGTTTCGGCCCCGCGCCGGCTGCCCACCGGCGGGTTTGAACGACTCATCGACCAATCTTTTGGTAGTGGCCTTGGATGTCCGGCTGGTAGGGGCGAATGGGCGAAGATGACTCACGCTCGCAGTCTCAAACCCACTTGGAGATGTTCAACGCGAATACCGCCGGAATGGTTACGCGGAGGTTAAATCTCACTAAAACACCCTTTTTTACACCACCGACACCCTTAGATGGGATTTTAGTCGCATTTTACAGTCAGCCGGATTTTTGCCACGAAGGAGCACAGAGATCACAGAAAACAATGCAGGCGTAAGCATCAATCTGACCGATGTTTGTGATCCTACAGGCCCGATTTTTCTCTGCGCTCTTTGCCCGTTCGACAGCTTCGACAGGCTCAGGGCAGGCGAGCTCAGGGCAAGCGACCTTGGGGTGAAATATTTCTTACAGAAGGCAACCAAGTTAACGAAGCGCCCAGTGTGGACGTGATCCAAATTTCCAAGCAACATTGCTTTTGCATTTGATACCCCAATCCGCGTCATCCGCGTGATCCGCGGGGAAAAAGATCCCATGTCCTGAATTTTGCCGCGGATACCGCTGATAGTCGCGGATAAAAAGAATCCTGCTAACCGTAGAGGCGCTCGGCGAAATTACCCAGACCCGGCAAAGGCCCGCGTTTTGGATCAAGCTCCGGTTCGATCGCGGCTGTCCACACCGTCACGCCGGGGATGGCCGCCTGGACGCGTTTCAAGCCCGGTGAACTGATCAAAAAACTGAGCAACGAAATATCCGATGCGCCCGAGGCGTGGACGAGGTGCAGGGCGCTGCTGGCGGAGAAGCCCGCGCCCACCACGGGATCGAAGATAATCACCCGGGCATCGGGCAACATCGGCGCGTTCACCAGGTGGATCCGCGGCTCACGATGTTTGTGGCTGCGGTTGTGATCCAGGGTGATTGAACCAAACGACATTTCGGGAATGAAGTCGGCGAGGGTGTGGGCGAGGCCCAGGCCCTGGCGCGTGAGGGAAAGGAAAATAACCGGCTTGCCCAGCACGCTGCCCACATGGGAATCAGCCGGGGTTTCCACCGTTTCCTCCAGCGTTGGCAAGGTGCGGGTGGCTTCGAGCGCGAGCAGCACCAAAAGCTGGTTGCTATGCACGCGAAATTGCTTGGTCGGGGTCTCTTTGTTTCGCAGCGCCGTGAGGGCGTGCTGGGCGACCGGATGCTCCACCACGTTGATGTTCGTGGGCGGGGGCGAGTACGATTCGTCCACTGTACCGCTAGTCGGCCTCGGATATGAGCCGACGTTGCGCACAACCGGGCGCTGGATTTTTTCTGGCTTCGATGGAGGGGCGACGACCATGGTGGCAGGATGATTATTTAACAAGCCGGCCTTCGCCGCCAGCCGGGCTGAATGAACTAAACGAACTGCCGCAGTGAATCAGCATGCGAGGCGTCTATCCTGCTTGAATCGGGGCCGTCAAGGCAGGCTTTCCCAATCGGCAAAATGTTACACGAGCGCCTGCATTCCGTTACCATAATGCAACATTCGCGCCTGGCGGCGGGTAGTTGGTAATTAGTAGTTGGCAGTTTGTCTTTGGTAATTTGTCCTTCGCCATTGGTCATTCGTGCAAGGTTCGCGCCCACCTCGGCCCAACCGCCAACGCTGGATTTCCAGTCTCCAAGAGCCAGTGACCAACTACCAATTCCCAACTACCAAATACCCGGACCCGCGAAAGCCGGCGCCGCGATTGTTACAGTGTGGTGACCAATCTGCTGCAAACAGGTGAAATTTCGACCGGCGGGGCACCGCTCCCTTGACCTCGGAAAATCCTTGGGCCGAGAGTGGGTCTGCTCTTATGCGACTCCTTTCTCACGGTGTATCCGGATTTCTGATATCCATGGTGCTGGCCGCCTCGGCCCTGGCGTCGGACCAGGCCACACCTGCGGCCGCCGGGGCGGCTGCACCCGTCGCCGGAGCCTTGTCCTTGAAACTGGCGGCCCCCAGCGAACCGGCCGCGCCAAAATTCAGCGAGGCCCAGCTCTCCCGCGTGAGCGGCTGGATGCGGGAGCTGGCGCCATCGTGCCCGCCTGCCGCCCTCGCCGCGGCCGCCCAGCATTTCCTCGAGGAATTGCAATGGCGGCAGCCGGGCGACCTCGATCGCCTGCTGACCGACGGCGTTTCCGCCAAGGATTTCTCATCGATGTTGCTTCGCCACCTGGCGGCGCAGCTCACGGCCGCGCCGCAGGCGGCCTTGCGCGAGGAGCTCGCCCGCCAGCGCGTGCAGGTGCTGCTCGCCCAGGGCGGCAGCGGGTCCGCTTCCACCGCGCAGGCCGCCGCCGGGCTGATTGAAAAATTGAAGGGCACCTCCGACGTCTATTACCGCCGGCTGCTCGAAGGCCGCATTGAGGATGAAGACCTGATCCCATTGCTCGCGGATGCGCGCCAGGCCGGCACGGCTTCGGCCCAGCCCGCGCCGGTAAAACCGAAAGAGCCGACGGCGGCAGATATCGTGGCCGAATTTTCACGCCGAAATCAAAAGGACCTGGCACTGGATCACCTGCGCGCTTATGCGATTGACGGCACGCTTACCGACGCCGGGGGCCATGAGTCGCGTTTGCTGTTGTTCAAGCTGCGTCCCGACCGTTTCCGGCTGCATATCCTGGTCAAGGACGCCACCCAGTATATTCTCTCTGCGGACGGCACGCAATTCTGGCAGCAGGTTCCCGGCGGCGCCCCGCAACTCGTTTCCCGGGAATCGCTCGGGCCGCGGATTTACCTCGCGGAGTTCATCAACCCGCTGTTTGGCGAACTGGAGAGTTATACTTTCAACCGGATCGAGGACGGGACGCTGGACGGCCGGAAAATTTACCGGATCTCGGTGTTGCGCGCGAATGGCTCGCACTACGTGGCTTGCATCGACCCCGACACTTTTCATGAGGTGGGCGAGGAATATTCCGGGGGTATTGGCGTTCGCTATTCGGACTTTCGCGAAGTGGCGGGCCTGACCATGGCCTTTCGCGAGGAAACGACCGATGCCAAGGGACACAAGGACGTGTTTGTGCTGAAGCAGTTCACGGCGAATCCCGGCCTGGTCCAGGAGTTTTTTGAAACCACGCCCCACGACCTGAATTATTTTGCTTTCGAACAGCTTGCCGCCCGTGCCCCGGCGTCGGTCAGTGCGCCCGCCTCCCCGGTGGCAAAACCGTTATAACGATGAAAACAAAAACTCCTTTTTCCGGGCAGACCGCGCTGAGAACCTACCTCTTTGGCAGCCTCACCCTGCATCGCAATGAGCAGAAGCATACCTATGCCCTGCGCGTCAACGCGCCGCGGCTGGCGTTGGTGGCGGGAGTTGCGTTCCTGCTTTGCTATGGGGTCGCGGTTTCCGCCGGCTATGTCTGGCTGCGCGACGTGCGCAAGATCGACCGGGTCGGTCTTTTTGAGGTGGCCTTCTTTCGCCTCAAAGCAATCCGCCAGGACATGGGCGCGCAGCAGTTTGCCATGATGCAATCGGCGCTGGCGGCCAAGGATTATCGGGGGGCCTTTATCGCGATGAATTCCGCCCTGCACAACGACCCGGACAATATCCCTGGCCGGCTGCAGGCTGCTGGTTTCCTGACCTCGGTTGGTGGGACCGCGCTCGCCACCAACTTGCTGGAGGACGGGCTGGCGCGCGCGCCGGACAACCATGATTTGATCGAGGCCACGCTGGGCCTTCTCGTCAAGGTGGGCCGCGATGCCCAGGTCCTCAAATTATTGCGCGGGCAGCTCGCCCCGCAGTTCTCCGGTCCGAATGGAACGTTGCTCCGGACGTATGAAGTCCTCGCGTCGTTGAACGTCGAGGGGCCGGCCGCGGCCCGCCGGCTGCTCGACGGCTATCCTGATGTACCGAAGACGACCAAATCCCTGCCGGTGGTTGCCCAGGTGCTCTGGGCCACGCAGGATCGGTCGGGGGCGATCGAAGCGCTTTCGACTTTGATCAAAGCCCGGCCGGACGATTTCCTGGGCTATGCCGAGCTCGCCACCTACCAACAACAGGCCGGCCTCATCGCCGACGCGCGGCAGACGGCCCATCTCGCCTGCACCCAATTTCCCAAGGAAATCGCGCCGCGTGTCCTGCTCATCACGATGCTGGCGCCCACCCAGCCCGCCGAGGTTCTCCCCTGGGAAAAAGAAGTCGGGTTGTTTGTGAAGGATTTCGGGGACAAGCCGGAAGCGGTCACCATGCTCGCGGAAATATCCGGGCGCAAAGGGTGGGTGGACCTGGCCCGCCTGCTCTACGAGGCGGCTGCCGCCCACCAGCAGGATGTTCGCATGCTGGCGATGTACTATAGCGACGCCTTGATGTACCAGGGGAAATTCCCGGAGGCGCAGCGCATCCTGGCCGAGGTTGACCGGCAAACGCCGGACGCCGGCAACTTTTCGGTTTTGCTCTGGCAGCGCGAGATCGTGGCGGCCGCGGCGTGCGGCGACCACGATGATGCCCGCGAGGACGCGCAGCGCGTGGCCTCCGCCTTGCGTCGTGACCCCGACGGCCTCGAGGCCATTCGCCAGCGTTTCATCAAGCTGAAAATTCCCGAGGCGGTGGCTGAGCTCACGATCACGCCCCCGGCATCGACGAGCGCGCCCGCCCCGGTGCTGAATGCCGTTACGCCGAACAAAAGCTGATTCTCATGTTTTTTGAATTCAAAAAACATTCCGTCACCACCCTGTCACACGCTGCTGACACCGAGGGTTCACAGAAGAGTCACACAATCGACGGTCTATTGCGACAATCGTGGGGTATTTTCCTTTCCGGAGCGGGGGAAAGCCTGTCCGAGCGATCATCCTGATCTTTGGCACATGGCTCCGTTTCAAACGATAACAACCTCATAAATAACACGGCTAGTCATATGAAAATGATCAAACTACTCACGGCCAGCATGCTCGCCATGCTCGCCCTCAACGTCGCCTCCGCGCAGACCGAGATCCGGTTCACCGGTTCCACGGCCTTCCGCAAAGCGACCGTTAACTCGATCGAAAACATCCTCCAAGCGGGCTATGTGTGGGGCTCGACCACCGGCACCGGCGCTGGTGCCAACCAACAGGTCTTCGTCGGCACGACGAAAACCACCAATGTCCAGGTCATCATCAAGTGCTCATGGTCCGGCTCTGCGGGCGGCGTTCAGTCGCTTGCTGCGGGCATTGCGGCTGGCCAGCCTTTCATCATCGATCCGGTGGTGACGAGCTACAGCACCCCCGCGGCCACCGTGGGCGGAATTGCTTTGAGCACGATTACGGCCACTCCCAACGGTGCCAACATTCCCTCGGGTGATATCACGGAAAGCCATATTCCTGACGTGGCTCTGTCGGATGCCTTTGCTTCCACGACTCCCTTCACCGGCGCCGGGTTTGCCCCGTTGACCGACACGGTGGTCGGCATTGTGCCATTTGAGTTTGTCAAGAGCGCCTACACTCCGGATGGCACGCTCGGTTCCGCGGTCCCCGGCGGCTATCCCGGCGTGGCCAACATCTCTGGTGTGCAAGCGCAGGAGCTGCTCGGCGGCGGTCTCGCCCTCAACCAGTTCACCGGCAACCCGTCTGACCAGGCGATTTTCGTGCAGACGATCGGTCGCGACCACGATTCCGGCACCCGCATCGCCACGATCTATGACTCACAATATGGCAATTACTCCTCGCCGGTCCTCCAGAATATCGCCAACGGCCAGACCGTGGGTGCGACCCAGTTTGCCTCCCAGAGCGCCGGTTCCGGCGTGATTTCAACCTTGGCTCCCTGGCCGGTTGAAACGGTTCTCGGCGAGAACCGCGCGGCTGGCAATGAAGGCTTCTTCAGCGGCAGCAATGTCGCGACGACGCTAACCCGCCCGGTCGATGTTACCCAAGGTAACTACCTTATTTCCTATGTCGGAATGAGCGATGCTTCGAGCGTGAATCCAGGCACAGGCGTCTCCGGGTCGGATGGTGCGGGCAACCCCTTCACCTACGCACCCAGCCAGAATGCCCTCACCCTTGACGGTTATTATCCTGGCACGGCGGCGCACCCGTTTGCTCCTCCCTATACCAACCTCGAACAGGGCATCTACACCTTCTGGGGCTACGAGCACTACCTGTATCTCTCCTCCCTCGGGGCGGGCAACCTCAAGACCGTGGCCAATCAAGTTGCGACCCAGCTCACGACGGAAGCGAACTTCGGTGGCTTTGGCGACCTTCTCAGCAACATGAATGCCAGCCGTCTGACCGATGGTGCCGCAGTCACGTCGCCCTAATAAGCCATTCTATCCTAATATAGTTTTTCAGCTTAATTAATCAGCTAAAATAGACTAAATATGAAAACAAAATATATCCTCTCAGCCCTGCTCGCCGCCGGGCTTGCCACGGCCGCTCACGCCCAAGTCGTGGGAGATCTTATCGTTGGTTTCCAGCAGGCTAGTAACACGACCAACTATGAAATCGATCTCGGCAGCCTCGGTAACTATCAAGGCCTCGCTGCTGGCAGCGTGGTCAATCTGTCCGCGGATCTGTCTGGGGCCGATCTGACCAGCATCTTCGGCGCTTCCGCCCTCACCGGCGGAACCGTGACGTGGGGCGCTGTCGCCACCAACGGATCTACCACCCTTCCTACTGTGACTGGCCCGGCCAAGTCCACTTGGGTGTCGCAGTTCGATAGTGTTCAGACAGGCGTCACAAACCTCAACAACGCAGCGTTGCCGGCCTCCGTATATAAAGATACAACCGGCGCAGGCCTCAACACTCGTGAACTCGACATTCAGGCCGTGGAAATCGGTCTGACCGGAACGAATGGGTTTACCCAATCAGCCAACACCTCCAACCTCACGGGTAGCCTTCCTGCTGCCTCTCCAGGTTCTTGGACGAAAGAAGTGGCGAGCAGTGGTTTCCCTGTGACCCCGTCGATTGATGGAGCCACCGCATTGAGCCTCGGAGCTGGACAGTATTCGATCATCGATCTGTATCAGTATATCAGTGGTACGAGCAGTACCTCCGGTACCTATCTCGGCTCACTCGAGCTGGGTTCGAATGATTCACTGTACTTCACCACGGCCACCGCGATTCCGGAGCCCTCGACCTACGCCGCGATTCTCGGCGCAGCGTGCATGGCTTTCGTTGCGATCCGCCGCCGCAAGCAGCAGGTCCTCGCCTGAGTTAGTTTAGATTGTTCTTTGTCCTGAAACCTTAACTGCCGGTGGCCCACAGTGCGGCCACCGGCATCCTTCGCGGTGGTGCTATAGCCCTGAGCTTGTCGAAGGGGCGCCCGTGGCATCACCGCACAGTCAAAGTTAACCCGCATCGCTCTTACTCCTTGTATGAGCGATGCGCCCTGTCGGGCCGACTTTGTCGGGGCTAAAGTTCAATTTTGACTTGGTTAATCAAGGTCGCGGCTCCGCAGAGGGGCCGCGACTTTCCAATTTCTTAATCCCGCTGGTGTTTTTAAATTCAAAAAGCTGTCATTTAACCTGTATCCGCTTCGGGGCCGCTCTTCGGCTGACACGCGACGCCCAGCGGAAGAAACCGATCCTTGCAGTGATGATGTTATCATTAGCCGCCTGGCTGGGGGCGCCGTCTGCGGAGGCAAGTGCGCCAGCCTTGCCTGCGAGGGGTACGACGGCGGAAGATTCGACGACGGTAGGGCGCGATCAAAGCGGGGTGGGGGCAACCCGCCCACAGAGTGCCGATGACGATGAGCCTCCTCCCGCGCCGGCCATCGCAACGCCAACCCCGGGCCGTATGTTCATCCAGGAATACCGGGTCAAAGGCGCGCATCACCTGACCCGGACGGAAATTGAAGATGCGGTTTATCCCTTTCTCGGCCCGGGTCGGACGGCCGAGGATGTCGAGCAGGCGCGCAGCGCGCTCGAGAAAGCTTATCACGACAAGGGCTACCAGACCGTCGCGGTGCAAATCCCCCAGCAGCAGGCCATTGGCGGCATCGTCTATTTACAGGTGGTCGAAGTTGCGGTGGGGCGGCTGCGGGTCCGGGGTGCGCACTATTTTTCGCCCGCCAGGATCAAGGCCCAGGCGCCGTCGCTGGCCGAGGGGAAGGTGATCAACTTCAACGAAGTTCCGCACGACATTGTCGCCTTGAACCAGTCGTCCGACCTGCGGGTCACGCCCACGCTGAGCCAGGGCGTGCAACCGGGCACGGTCGATGTCGACCTGACCGTGAAAGACACGCTGCCGGTGCATGGCAACCTGGAATTGAACAATCGGTACAGTGCCAACACCACCCATCTGCGCCTGAACGGTGGAATCAGCGATGATAACCTCTGGCAACTGGGGCATACGGCCAGCTTTAGCTTCCAGCTTGCGCCCGAGCGCCTGAAGGACGCGGAGATTTTCTCCGCTTACTACCTCGCGCCAGTTCCAAGTGTCGAAGGGTTGAGCCTGATGGTGCAGGGGACGAAACAGAACAGCAATGTCTCCACGCTCGGCGGCGCGGGCGTGCTCGCGCGCGGCACCACCGTTGGCCTCCGGGCCAACTACAACCTGCCCACGGGCCCGGATTTTTATCACTCCGTCAGCCTGGGCGTCGACTACAAGCATTACGACCAGGACATCGTGGTGGACGGCAGCGATATCACTGCGCCCATCACCTATTATCCCTTCAGCGCCAACTATAGCGCGACGTATGCGCCCACGGGCTCCGTGACCCAGCTTGACGCCGGCGTTACCTTGCATGTGCGCGGCCTTGGCAGCACTTCAACGGACTTCGATGACAGCCGCTTCGGGGCGGGCGGCGCTTTTATTCATTTTAATGGCGACTTGTCGCACACGCACGACCTGCCGGCCGGCCTGCAAATTTTCGGCAAGATCCAGGGCCAGATTGCCGACCAACCGTTGGTCGCCGGCGAGCAATTCAGCGTGGGCGGGCTGGACACTGTGCGCGGCTACCTCGAGGGCCAGGTGCCCGGCGACAACGCGTTTACCACCTCGCTGGAATTTCGCAGCCCATCGGTCATCAGCTGGCTGGGCCAGAAATCCGGCGAGTGGCGGTTTTATATTTTTAGCGATGACGGCTGGGTGACCCTGAACAGTCCGCTTCCGCAGCAGGCTTCCCGTTTCAGCCTCGAGAGCCTCGGCTTGGGCAGCCGGATCCAGGTGCTGGACCATTTGAGCGGCTCGATTGATGCAGCTGAACCACTGACCACCCAGTCGACGACCCGGGCCCATGGCATCCATGTCACGTTCCGCGCGCGAGTGGACTATTGATGAACATTCAACATTCAACGTTCAACTTCCGGATTACAAGTGACCAATGACCAAGGACAAATGACAAAGCACCAACTACTCGCTACTCGCTACTCACTCCTCGCTACTTGCTCCATCAAGCAGCTCCTCTTTGCCTGCCTGGTCGCGCTGACTTTCGCCAGTCCCGCCCAGGCGTGGTGGAATGGCGACTGGACGATGCGCAAGAAGATCACGGTGGATACCACCGCGGCCGGCGTGGCCATCGCCGATCCGATCGGCACGGCGGCGGTGTTGATCCGACTGCACGACGGAAATTTCCCGTTCGCCAGCACCAACGAAAATGGGGACGACCTGCGCTTCGTCGCCGGCGACGACAAGACGCTGCTCCCGTATCACATCGAGAAATATGATTCGGTGCTCAATGAAGCGTTTGTCTGGGTAAAGGTTCCGGATTTGAAACCGGCGACCAGCACCAGCATCTGGCTTTACTACGGCAACCGGGACAACAAGGCGCCGAAGGGCGACGATCCGAAGGGGACCTACGATGCTGATACCGTGCTGGTTTATCATTTTGCCGGACAGAACGTGGCGCCCAGCGATTACACGGCCAACGGCAACAACGCGCAGAACGCCGGCGTGTCGGTCGACGGTTCGATGATCGGCGGCGGGCTGCGGCTCGACGGCCACGGGGCCGTGACCATTCCCGCTTCGCCCTCGCTGGCGTGGAGCGACGGCGCAGAAATGACCTGGTCCGCCTGGATCAAACCGGTCGCGCTGCAATCGGATGCTGTGATTTTTAGCCGCCGGGATGGCGCCAACACTTTTATCATCGGCGTGGATAATGGAATTCCCTTTGCCGAGGTGACGGGGGCGAAAGGCACCCAGCGCAGTTCGGCGGGTGCGCCAATCGCGGCCGGCAACTGGCACCATCTTGCGGTGGTGGCCACTGCGGCCAACATCACGCTGTATCTCGATGGCGCGTCTTACGCGACCTTGGACAACCCGCTGCCTGCGTTGAACAGCGCCGCGCTCATTGGCGGGGATGCCTCGGCGGGCGATGTCGGTTTCAATGGCGAGATGGACGAACTGGAAATTTCCAAGGTCGCGCGGCCCGCCGGTTTCATCAAGCTGGCGGCGGTCGGGCAGGGTGGGGACGATCAGTCCGCGAAATTATTGGTGCTGGGCGCGGACGAACAGCAGACCAACTGGCTGAGTTTTCTCAGCACCGGTTACTTCGGGATCATTTTCAAATCGCTCAGCGTGGACGGCTGGGTGGTCATCGGCCTGCTGGGGGTCATGGCGTGCATCAGCTGGTTTGTGATGGTCAATAAAATTTCGTACCTGAACGGAATCAGCAAAGGCAACGCTGCGTTCATGAGGGAGTGGCGCCAGGTCGCCACCGATCTCACGGTGCTCGACGGCGGCGATGCCGAGTCCGCCCGGACTTTGGGCGGGCGGGTGAGCAAGGCTGGCCAGCGGACCATGCGCAGTTCCTCCGTTTACCGGATCTATCACATCGGTGTTGAAGAGATCCGGCACCGCCTGGCGGCCGACACGGGTGAGGGTTCGACCGACCGCCGAAAAGGACTGTCCGGCCGGTCGATCCAGGCCATTCGCGCCAGTCTCGACGGCGGGTTGGTGCGCGAGACCCAGAAGATCAACAAGCTCATCGTACTCCTCACCATCTGTATTTCCGGCGGTCCCTTTCTCGGCCTGCTCGGCACCGTGGTCGGCGTCATGATCACCTTCGCCGCGGTCGCCGCGGCCGGCGATGTCAACGTCAACGCCATCGCGCCCGGCATCGCGGCCGCCTTGCTGGCCACCGTGGCCGGCCTGGCCGTCGCGATCCCGTCGCTCTTCGGCTACAATTATATCATTACCCGCGTCAAGGACGCGACCGCCGACATGCACGTCTTCATCGACGAATTCGTGACCAAAATGGCGGAGTTCTACCGGGAATAGCGCCGCGGTCGCTGCCGCGACCGCGAACGTTCAACATTCAACATTCAACGTCCAAGTATAGGCTGACCAATAACCGATGATCGCTGACGAATGACGAATGACGAACTACCAATTCCCAACTACCAACTACCAACTACCAACTACTAATCCGAAATGCAAATCCAGGAAGACAAGCCCTACGACGACATCAACATCACGCCGATGCTCGACCTGGCCTATGTGCTGCTCGTCATCTTCATCCTCATGTGCACCGCATCGGTGCAGGGCATGAAGGTCAACCTGCCGAAAGCCAGTACCACGGCCAGTTTGGCCAAGCCGAAGACGAAGGCGATCACGGTCAACAACGAGGGGAAGATTTTCCTCGATACGGTCCCGGTCACCTTGCCGGAGCTGGAGCAGCGCCTCGCGCAAATCAAGGCGCAGACGCCGGATTTCCCGGTGGTGGTCAAGGGTGACAGCCTCACGCCGTACCAAGGCATCATGGACGTGCTCGATGTGCTCGGGCGCCTGGACATCACCCAAGTGGGCTTGGCGACCAAGCCGAGGAAGTAGCGGCGACCGCGAACATTCAACGTTCAACATCCAACATTCAACGTCCAAGTACAGACCGCAAAATGACCAGTGATCCGCCTTCGCCCCATTCGGCGGGTTCGACAGGCTCACCGCCAGCAGGCTCAGGGCTTCGGCGGACAGGCCAATGACGAATGACCAACTACCAACTACCAACTACCAACTACCAATTACCAATTACAAACAGACCGTGAACTGTGAACTGTGAACCGACAATGAACTACGACGATGACATCGACGAGCGGAGTTTTCTCCGCAAGTACGGCATCATGATCGGCGTGATGGCCGTTATCATCACCGGTCTCGTCGTCGTGGGCAAGCAACTCGCGTCCAGTCACACTCCGCCGCCGCGCCATGAGGAGGAGATCACCATGGTCAAGCTGCAGGCACCGCCTCCGCTGCCACCGCCTCCACCGCCGCCCCCGGAAATCCAGGAGCAGAAGATGATCGACCAAACACCGGTGGACGCCAACGAGCCCAAGCCCGACAACAAGCCCGCGCCGCCCACGCCTTCGCTGGGCACGGGCATCAAAGGCAACGGACCGGCCGATGGGTTTGGCCTCAGTGGTTCCGGTGGCAGTGGTTATCTCGGGGGCAGCGGCGGCCATGTCGGCAGCCGATGGGGTTGGTATGCCGGCGAGGTGCAGGCGGCGATCGGGGATGCCCTGCGCAAAAACAACCTGACGCGCACCGCCGGCTTCCGCAACGAGGTCCGCGTCTCGCTCGATAGCACCGGCCGGATTACTCGCGCCCGGGTGGCTTCCACCGGCGACCCGGCGGTTGACCGGGCGATCAACGAAGCCCTGACCGGCTTGCAATTAACGGATGCCCCACCGGCCGGCATGCCCATGCCGATTGTCATTCGCATCACGGCGCTGCGGCCAAACTGATTCTTCGGAAATGACCAATGACAAATGACCGATGACCAATGACGAATGATCCGCCTTCGCTGAAGCTACGGCGGACAGGCGAATGACGAATACTAACTACCAACTACGAATTACCAACTACTCGCTACACGCTACTCACTGCTCGCTACTAATGCCCATGTTCTCCCGAAAACACGTTTCCCTCTTCCGGCTGCCCACCCAACTGCTCGCCTTTCTCATGTGCACGATCCTGGTCGCGCCGTTGGCGGCGGCCGATCCGGCACCCCTTTCCGAAAACGTGACGATCAACCTGATCAATCGCCTGGTCGAACGCGGGGTCATCACCCAGCAGGATGCCGATGAGCTGATCAAACAGGCCGAGAATGATGCGGCCACGGCGACCGCGCAAGACGCCGCCCAACAGGTCGCCGCCGCCAAGGAAGCCGCTGCCATCCAACTTGCCGCGGCGGATGAGGCCGCGGCCAAAAAGGTGGCCGCCGCGAAGGAAGCTGCCGAGATCCAGATCGCCGCGGCCAAGGAAGTCGCCGCGATCCAGGCTGCGGCCAAGCAACAAACGGCTGTGGTTCAAACGACGGGTGAGGCCCAACCTTCCGCGGCGCCGGCGACGGATGCATCAGCCCCAGCAGCTCCGGCCGCCGAAGACGACACCGTGCGCGTGACTTATGTCCCGGAGATCGTGAAGGCGCAGATCCGCGATGAAATCAAGACAGAGGTTTTGGCCCAAGCCCGTAAAGAAAACTGGGCGGCCCCGAACGCCGTTCCGTCGTGGGTGTCGCGCTTTACCCCTTTTGGCGACATCCGCATTCGCTACGAAGTCGATTCTTATCCTGTGGGCAACGACAACACCGGGTCTTTTCCCAGTTTCAACGCGATCAATACGGGTGCGCCCTTTGATACCAGCCAGAACAATAATAATTTTCCGCCGGAGTTGAATGTTGACCAACGCCGTGACCGGGTGCGCCTGCGCGTCCGGATCGGCACGGCGATCGATTTGGGCGAGGGCTTTACCTCGGGCCTTCGCATCGCCACGGGCGAGAACGATTCCCCCGTCACGGAGAACCAGAGTCTCGGTGCAGCCAACTCGGCCCAGGGCGGAAATTTCAGCAAGTATGCGGTCTGGCTGGATCGCGGCTTCATCAAATACGAGGTGGGCGGCCTGCCGGACAAGGATCTGTCCGTTTCCTTTGGCCGGTTCGATAATCCGTTTTTTACGACCAGTGGCATGATCTGGGCCGACGACCTTGGTTTTGACGGCGCGGCCTTGCAGGGAAAATATCCGGTCACCGAAAAGATCACGCCTTTTCTCACCATCGGCGGCTTTCCGGTTTTCAACACCGACCTCAACTTTTCCTCCAACCAGCCGGCCAAGTTCAAAAGCGAGGACAAGTGGCTCTATGCCGCCCAGCTCGGCACGGATGTGAAAATCACCAAGGATTTCAACTTCAAGGTTGGCGGTGCCTATTACTATTACCAGAACATCGAAGGCAAACTGTCCACGCCGTTCACCCCCCTCAGCTCTGCCGACTCGGGAAGCACCGACGACAGCCGTCCCGCCTTTGCCCAGAATGGCAATACCTACATGCCCCTGCGCGACATCGTGGACGACTCGCTCAACAATTTTGGCACGGTCAACCAGTTTCAATATTTCGGGCTGGCCACGCCCTTTCACGAACTCGCGGGCACGGCCCGGCTGGACTATAATCATTTTGAACCCTTCCAGGTTTCACTCTCGGGCGAATATGAAAGGAATCTAGCCTTTGATCGAAAGGCCATCGCCGCCGATGCGGTGAACAATCGCGGCACCACCAGTTCATTGACCGCTCCCGGTCCCTTTGTTGGTGGCAGCACGGCGTGGATTGTGGGGGTGAAAGTGGGCAAGGTGTCCCTGGACAAAAAATGGGATTGGAATGTCGGACTGAACTATCGGCGGGTCGAATCCGACTCGGTGGTGGACGGTTTCGTCGATTCCGATTTCGGCGCCAGTGCCGCCGGCACCAATCTCCAGGGCTACACCCTCAGTGGCGCCCTCGCGGTTTCCTCCCGCGTCTGGCTCGGGCTCCACTGGATGAGCGCCAGCCAGGTCGTGGGCCCGGTTTTGAAAAGCGACGTTTTCCAAATAGATCTCAACAGCAAATTCTAATTTCCCACCATGTTCACCATTCGACGTTCAAGGTTCCAGGTTCAAGGTTCCAGGTTCAAGGTTCAAGGTTCGGCGTTCAGCGTTCGGCGTTCAGCGTTCGGCGTTCAGCATGCCGTCCTCTTCCTCGGATTATTGCTGCTCTCATTCGCCGTTCCCCGGGCCGCGGCCGACGAAACCTCCGACGCCGAGGCGCGCTTGCGCGACACGCTGCGCAGCACCGTCCTGCAATTGCGCGATGCGCAGAACCAGATTGCCAACCTCCAGGGCACCCAGGCTGACAGCGATGCGAAAAACAAGGCGCTGGCCGACCAGCTGGCGCTGCTGAAAAAGAACTCCGCGGACGACAAGGCGGTGTCGGACAATGCCATCGCCGGGCTTACGGCCAAGGCGGCGGACCAGGCGGCGGAAATCGAGAAGCTCAGGAAGTCGCTGGGAAATTGGAAGGTGGCCTGTGTGCAGACCGCAACCGCCGCGAGCACCTTGCGCGCGCAAGGCGACAAACTGTCGGATGAAGCGATCGTGCTCCAGCGCCGCGTGGATTATCTCGAGGCAAGGAACATGGAGCTGTTCAAGCTCGGGAACGAAATCCTCGGCCGCTACGCCGACTTCAGCCTGGGCAACGCGCTCAGCGAGAAGGAACCCTTTGTCGGCGTCACGCGCGTCAAACTGGAAAACCTGGTGCAGGACTACCAGGACAAGCTGCTTGATCAGAAAGCGACGCCGTGAGGGCGTCGCTGAACATCCAGCTTCCAACATCGAACATCCAACGTCCAACTCCGGACCACTAAATACAAATTTCCAAATACCAACTACGAAGGACCAAGTATCAAGTAACAGGTAACAAGTATCAAGTGCCAGGAACTGTGAGTGATGTATCAGTTTGCTTATTTGTCATTCCGAGCCGTGCGAGGAATCTCACGATTTGATTCGGTGAGATCCTTCGCTTCGCTCTGGATGACAACGCTGAGGGTTGTAGGCAGGACACCATCGCCAAACTGATACTCTACCGAACTGTGAACCGTGCCTATTTCAAATGGAGGATGCGTGTCATCTCCTGGTACTTGGCACTTGAAACTTGAAACCTGACACTTGTTACTTTTCCACAATGACTCTTCGAGCCCGGCCTCTCATTTTTTTTATTCTATCCCTGTGCTTTCTGGCGAAGCTAAATGCGAGCGTCCTGAAGTGGGATGGCAACGGACGGATCAGCATGGCAATCATTGAAGGCCGGCAGAAGAAAGTGAAAGCGGGCTTCCCTTTTAGGAATGAGAGTAATCATCCCGTCACCATCACCTCCGTGAAAACAGACTGCGACTGCGTCACCGCCGAGCCGAGTGAAACGAGCTGCCCCGCGGGTGAGAAGGCGATGGTGATCGTTACCTTTGATGTGGTTGGGCTCACCGGCCTGCAGGAGAAATACATCACGGTCATGACCGATGAGCCAAACCAACCGCCCACCCGGCTGCTTTTGCGGGTGAATATAAAAAAGCAGGAACCGTGATGGGTGCCAGGCAGATGATTAGTAAGAGTCCGGCCGAGGACCTCCTATTGGTGAGCCATACGACAGTGTAAACTGTCGCAATGGTGAGCATTACGACGAGATATACCGAGAGACTACGACATCGGAAGCCAATGTCGGGGCGTCAG
>Ga0210398_10000977_pt1 | contig 30894 bp, 28 predicted proteins | sample IncBWC4OmetaG_FD_161047 | JGI IMG/M metagenome (GOLD analysis project Ga0210398, IMG submission 161047) | Forest soil microbial communities from Barre Woods Harvard Forest LTER site, Petersham, Massachusetts, United States - Inc-BW-C-4-O | ecosystem: Environmental > Terrestrial > Soil >... | reverse complement strand
AGACCACCACCAGACGAAGCCGCCTTCATAGGTGTTAAGGTTGATGGTTCGTCCCGTGAGTAAGGTCACCGGAAAAACGAAACCGTTAGCACTGGGTTCAACTGTCACCCACTCACCCGGTCCTATCAGAGTGCCGGTCCCCTCGACCGAAATTCCAGGATGAACGTGCCAGCGTCCTGGATTGCGCCCGAGTATTACCATCTTGAACTGGTAGATACCTCCCTTTTCGACGAAGAAGGATCCTGGCGACGGCTGTCCATTGACGGTCCTGTCCTGCAAAGCGAATACCGGACCTGGCACGACCGGCGTAATATAGGCCTTACCCGGCGGATCGAGCGTGTAAGGCCAGGTTTCCAGAATTCTCACAGTGCCAGTAATAGTGACCGGCTCTCCGACCTGGATCTGGGTCGGTGAAATCTTGACGTCATAGAAGGCCGTGGTGAGATCCTTGAGGAACGGCTCGTCGCCCGCTTCGCCATGCGCAAATGCCTTTGGGACAGTGATGGTCGAGACCATCAGCATCAAGGTCAAAGCCACTACCAGGCGGTTATACATCGTTCGCTTTCCTCATGAATCCCTGGCCGCCGCGTGCAAGATTGCTCTCGATCTTTCGCAACTTTGGATTTTGACTCGGAGTGGCCGTTTTACGCGATCGCGTTTGGCGCCGCTGATCCTCGTCGACTGGTCTCCGTCGTCCATCAGGAGCGTCATCCGAACTTCGCCGCTTCGAGGTTGGCCATAGGATCACCGCCCAGTAACAAACAAATGCCAACGCCGCGGAGGTGAAAAGCGGAGGCCCCAACTCGTCCGGTCCCGCCATGCCACCATGGGCCGAAGCGGTCGAAGCAGTGACTAGAAGGCAGGCGGCGATACCTGTCCCCGGTCGGATGATTCGCCGGTACCATGGCAGCCCATTGCTGTGCATCGACGTAAGCCTTAGACCGTTTTGATATATCGCCGTATCGGCCATACAGCGAGATAGCGGCCGATGAACTGGCCGATCCAGTAGCCGAGCACAGCTAGAGTTCCTCCAAACACCAGCGAAACGTATTGAGTCTCCCCGAGGAAGCTGCGCAGCGCGCCGCGTTCGATGTGACGCAGGTATTCGGGCGTCTGCGATCTGATGTAGACGATACCTTGCACATCGGCGACAGTCAGCACGTGGCCCATGAAATGAGCGGGCTGCAAAAATGGCGCGAGCGGGATGTAGTTAAACCCCCATACCAGGAAGGCCCAGATTGGCCCTCCAATCAGCGAGGTCAGAATGAAGCTCTTGGTCTTCATCAGCAGCCAGTCAAGAATGATCGCGGCGCAGACGGTAGATATAGGCCACACGAAGTTTAACGGATAGCTCTCGGCCACATGCCACTGGAAATAGCGCCCGATCCATGCCGCCATGAAAAAGCATACTGCGGTATAGGTGGCTCCGGTCGGGAAACGCCACGCCGCCCATTGAATGTACTGCAGTGCCGAGGGAATGATGATCGTCGCGAACGCGGTTATAACCGGCCACCACTGCGGGTCTTTCCAGTCAGTCCAGAAGTCCCAGTCGCCGGCGAACAGTTGTTTGGTGATGTCCGCCGCGCCGCCAACGATAAAAATCGCGGTGATCCAGAACACCAGATCCCATTTGCGATCGATCCACTTGTATTTTTTCTGCAGTAAGGCACGAAGCTCGAGGCGCTTCTGCCTCTCCGCCAGGGTTGCCGGGGTTGCCGCCATTTCTATTCGCCTCGTAAGCTGAAGTCAGTCCGCGACCGCATGCGTCTGAGGCGGCGCCTGCGTGTTCTCTTCTTCCTCGGCTTTTTCGATTTCATAGAGCCTGAGAATCGTCTCGCCCCACACCGCGAACATGCCACTGGCCAGCCACCCATAGGCGACAAAGGGCCAGTGAAATGGCACCGCGAAGAACTCCTCTGAAATCCACAGACTGTGGCCCCATTCATTGAAGGCGACTTCCATGCATTCCAGGACCGCCGCAGCGATCAGAAGGAAAAAGGACCACGGGAAGCCTTTGTCCCGGCTATACAATGCGGGAATTCGCGAATTGCCGTAGATATAAGCCCCTAACGCTAACACGACTGAAAGTGGAAAGAAGAAGTAGAACATCGGAATATGAGTCGGGGTCAGCGCGGTGTCGCGGACCAGGGTCTGATGCCATGCCCCGTCCCAGTTGGGCCAGAAGCTTGCTTCGATATAGATAGAAAGACTGGTGACGCCGATGATGCTCCATAGCACCGCGATGCGGCGGACTTCTTCGGGACGCGAGAATGGCTGATTGGCCATTTCACGGCCGGTCCGAATCAGCCAGCCGTACCAGATGCCGGTGAAGACACCCAATGTGATCAATTCACCCCAAAACAGCGTCCGGTAGTATAGGGTGAACTCGCGGCTTGCCGAATTCAGCCCGGCCGAAAATGCAAATTCATAGTCCCAGAACCATAGAAAGATGTTCGCGCCCATAACCAAAGCGCTGCCCCAGAACAATGACTTCCAGCCTATACTCCAGTCGGTCGGATTTCTGGCCCGCCCGAGCGCGGAGGAACCGTTCTCGAAGTCATGCTGTAATTTGCGAGCCGCCTGTGGTTGTGCCATATGCGCTACTCCTCGATCTGCGCCAGTGCGCAGACCTGAAGACGTTTTCGTTCAAGCGTTATTTCATTCATATCTATACCCTCGATGCTGCCTTGTCAGGATGAACCCGCGTGGTCGAGGGTATCCCTTATCTGGGCCACGACAGCGGCGGAGTTCATCACCATTCCCTGGTACTCATGTCTCTCGCGACCATCCGGGCCCAGCAGAAATACTTGCGTGATATGGTTAGGAGACCCATCCGGCAGGCGGGCATTGTTTAAGCCGAAGGCCTTGATTACTCGCTCAACATCCTGCGGTTTACCGGTCACGAAGAGCCATCCCTTAACATCTGCCTGGCTGCCGCGCGCAAGTTTGAGTAACTCGCCGGCATTGTCATGAGCCGGATCGTTGGTAACCGAGAGGAGCACCACCTTAGAACCTAGGTCGGGTCCGAGGCTGTCAGCGATTTGCCCGAATTTATTCACCAGGTCGCTGCATATGCCCGGACAACCAACGTGAATGAAATCGAGAAGCACCACTTTGCCCTTGAGCGAACCCAGTGAAACGGGGTTGCCGTGATCGTCGACCACTTGAACATCGGGTAGCGCCGCCACCGACTGATTCGCTTGCTGTTTGCACGAAGCGAGAGATGCCGCGCCAGTAGTCAAAACGACTACCATCAGCCATGATCGCAGCCGCGATCCGGATACACGACGCGCCGGACGCGGCGATCGGTTCAGGGGACGAGGGGACTTGCGCTCGACCAACTCCAATATCGGATCCTCGCTCGCGGAAGTGAGGTAGTAGCGAATCACTGAAATCGCTAGCAATGCGAGAACCGCGAGGACGATGAGCGCCGGCATTATAAGTGGTCGATACCATGCGGCCACCCGAATGTGAAACGAAAGTAGCTGTCGCGCACTACCATCGCCGAGCGAGATTTGCGTGACATACGAACGGCCGCCATCGAGAATCACCTGAGCGTCGGCGACGCCGCGCCGATAGATCGTAGGTGGTATCGACAGCACGGCCTGCTGAGAGTTGGATCCTTTAGTCGCAAAGACCTGCACACCGAGTGGCAATCGCCGCAGGTCATCGCCCAAAACGTCCACCACTAAAACCGTGTTGCCGGCGCGTGGCACCTGATCGCAATATTCCGCGTCCGGATCAAACTCGGGTTGATAGAGCGTGATATGAATCAGCGAGGTTCCTATCTTTCGTTCGCAAGGATCGTTTGGCCCGCCGAATCGATGCGCGAAAGCCACGCCTTGCAGCAACCATACGACGATAACCGTCACGGCTGCCCAGGAGATTAGTAATGACTTCGCGCGCAACATCTAGCTATCCATCAAAGGTTCTGCTTTCCGCACTGCTCGCCTATATAGTCGGCCTGTCTTATCGCGAGGCTTACAATTGTCAGGGTCGGATTCTCAGCCGCACTCGTGGTGAATTGACTGCCATCCGAAATAAAGAGGTTCTTCACATCGTGGGTCTGTCCCCATTTGTTGCAAACGCCATCACCCGCCTTTTCACTTTGACGACAGGTACCTAGATTGTGAGTCGACGGATAAGGTGGAACTTCTATGGTCCTGGTCGCTCCCACCGCATCATAGATAGCCGCGCCCTTCTTGAATGCATAAGAGCGCATCGCAAGGTCGTTCGCATGATCGTCGTAATGAACGTTGGGAATTGGTAGGCCGAATTTGTCCTTCTCGGTAGGATGGAGGGTTACAGCGTTCTTTTCCTGTGGCATATCTTCGCCGACAATCCACATTGCCGCCATGTTTGGATATTGTTCAAGGACGTCGGTGTAGTCCGCGCCCCAGGCACCGGGATTGAGAAACGCCGCGGTAAACGGCAATCCCAGCGAGATGGTTTCCAACTCGAAGCCTCCGGTAAAGCCACGGCTGGTGTCCAGTACCGCCTCGTCCTGAACGATTCCGGCCATAACCGTGCCGCGATAGAAGTGGACCGGCTTCTTGAAAACGCCAAACACCGATCCGGTAGTATGCCGCATGTAGTTCTTTCCGACCTGGCCTGACGAATTTGCTAGCCCGTTCGGAAAAGTCGTCGACGAGGAGTTCAACAGCAATCGTGGAGTTTCGATCGAGTTTCCCGCGACGCACACGATTCGAGCCCTCTGCAACTGATGCTGCCCGTCCTTGTCGGCATACAACACACCGGTCGCTTTCCCGTTCGCGTCATGCTGGATTTGCATGACCATCGACTCAGGCCGCAAGTCTAGTTTGCCGGTAGCTTCGGCTTTCGGAATCTCAGTATAGAGGGTCGACCATTTAGCTCCCGACTTACACCCTTGAAAACAAAAACCTAGCTGCCAACAAGAGGAACGCCCGTCGCGAGGCCTGCTGTTAATCGCCATTCGCCCGGTGTGGACGGTCTTATAGCCCACGCGCGTCGCACCGTTATACATCACCTTGAAGTTATTGTTACCGGGTAGCCCTGGGATGTCGTTGGTGCGAGTGACGCCCATCTTGGTCTCGGCTTTGGCATAGTAAGGTTCAAGCTCGGCGAGGGTTAGCGGCCAGTCGAGAAGGTTGGCGCCATCGATGCCGGAGTAGTGTGTCCTGGCCTGGAATTCATGCTCTTGCAGCCGTAGCGAGGCGCCGGCCCAGTGCGTGGTGGTGCCGCCGACCGTTTTGCAAATCCATGCCGGCAGGTTGGGGAAGTCCTTTGCGACGCGCCAATTGCCCGAGGTGGTGCGCTTGTCGAGCCATGCGAGCTGATCGAATGCGAACCATTCCTCGTTGTGAAAGGTGGTGGAGGACTGATGCTGTCCCGCTTCAAGCAGCACCACCTTAAAACCCTTCTGGCACAATTCATTTGCGAGCGTGCCGCCGCCCGCGCCGGAACCGATCACAACGATTACTGAATCGTCGTTAAGTGCGTGCTTAACCATTCATGCCTCTAGGCCGGCTTCGGGCTCGCCGACTGGGGCGGGTCGGGCAACCATTTGAGATCGTTGAAGCCATGATGCAAGTAACCACCCATCGCATAAGACGCGCCCTGGTACCCCATTGCCTTGAAGACCGCCGGATCGCTATAGAGAGTCTGCAGCTCGACGCCACGAACTTTTTGAAAGAAAGGCGTCGTCTCGATAGCCTTAAGTGCTTCAACCTTATGCTGGTCATTGAGGTCCACAAACTTCGACCCTTGAGAGCTATTCAACTGCGCGACCCCATCTGCCAGCATCGTCGCGACCGAAGGATCAGCCTGCGCCGCGATATCAAGCTGGCTGACCACCGCCCAGTAGGGAGCATCGGTCAGTTTGCGGTGAGGGAAGATCTGCCGCGATACCTGCAGGAGGGTCTGCGCCTCCGCAGGCTTCAAAGTGGAGAACTTCGGAACCGCTTCCTCGGCGCCACTCGCGGTGGTGACAAGTCCGGAGGCCGCTACCGCGCTGCCAACCACTGCCATCGCTCCGGTTTTGAGAAACTCTCGCCGCTTCATCTTACAGTCCTTTCCGATGTCTACTGCTTTCGCTTGCTTGCCAGACTTCTGATGTGCTCCACCAGGGCCGCGACGACTCCAGGTTGCGTCTCGAGGTCCGGGTTCGCGGCCATCGACGAGCTAAGTCCTACGGCCGGCCCTCCGTAGACGATAACTTTGGCGATGGTCTCATCTGTCACCGTGCGCTGCCATTTGCGGTTGCGAAAATCCACCGGTTTAGGATTCAGGTTGGAAGCTCCCGGTCCTTTGCCGTCTCCATCTGGTCCATGACAAACCGCGCATCGATCACCAAATAGCGATGCCGCAGTGGTGCGCGCGCTTTCTGAAATCGCCGGCGCAGTACGCGTCTGCGCGCATGATCCTGTTGGGTTAATTAGGCTCGTTACTACAAAAATAACAAGCCCCGCGAGGAACCATCGAATCGGGATGCCGAGGTTGCCCGGGTCAAATTTCGTAGGATGTCGCGCAGCGATTCCATGGATAGCTTTCGTCATAGCTTTGCCGTCGGTTCGGGTAACACGGTTCGCGCGAAAAACGCAACCCGCTGATGAGTTGCGCGAAGTGCATTTGACAGGCACGCATCGGGCGGACTATTCGAGCAGCAGACGCTTTGACTTCGATGATTCCAGCCACCCAACTTCTCAACGAGATCGTAACTTCGCTACGCGAGGTAATCGCGCCGGCCGTCGCCGATCCATACCCGAAGGCGCAGGCTTACATGGCGGCCGTCATTCTCGAATTCGTGGTACGGCAGGTTCAGGAGCGCAGCGATATCGAGGCGCGCAAGCATGAGGTGATGCTCGAACTGGTCGGCGATCTTACGCCACTGCCCGGCATGAACGGCCTCGTGCGCGGCGATCATCTGAGCGAAAAGGGTCTCTGCGACTTGATCGAACATCTATATGCCGAGCGTGACGGCCTCGGCGCGGAGACCTTTGCGGTCGCGAATCGTCGCATCCGCGAGGCGCTGCGGCAGCTCCTAAACCAGGACCTCAAGGTCGCCGGCAAGGCGGAGGGTTGAGCCGTGGCAGGCGATCGCACTGTGCAAGAAAAAATCGCCGGCTATCTCGAATCGAAGTTGCCGCGCGCGAAAGATCTCGCGCTCTCGGATTTCGTTCACAGCGCCGGCGGATGGTCGCACGAGATCTACCTCTTCTATGCGAACTGGATCGAGGACGGCCGCGCCATGCGGCAGGGCTTCTGCCTGCGCAAGGACCCGGGAGCAGGATTGCTGCGCGAGCTTTCCAGCCTCCGTGAGCAGTTTGGCGTCATCAAGGCGCTCGAAGCGACGCCCGCGCCGACTCCGAAGGCGTACTGGTACGAAGAGGATCCATCGCTGCTTGGTGGTCCTTTCTTCGTCATGGAAAAAGTCGAAGGCGACGTGCCGAATCCGTGGTCCCGCGCCGGAAAACAGTTTTATGCCGAGGCTGCGAAACGCGGAAAGTTGCCGCGTAGTTTCATCGAGGCGCTGGCCGCGCTGCACAATCTCGATTGGCGCGCCGCCGGGCTTGATTTCCTCGGCGTGCCGGGCGCCGGCAAGGATTTCGTGTTGCGGGAAATCGCGAAGTGGGAATCGCTGATTCATCAATCGAGTCGCAAGCCTGAGCCGGTGCTCACGGAGCTTCTGATGTGGCTGAAGGCCAACGCGCCCGAGGCCAAGCGCCTCGGATTCGTGCACGGCGCCTACCGGACGGGGAATTTAATTATCCATGATGACGCGATCGCCGCGGTCATTGACTGGGAGTTGCAGGTAATCGGCGATCCGATGTACGACGTGGCCTACGTCTTGTCGGATCTCAATCGCGAGGGTTCGCCCCTGCTGTCGTGCGTGGTGGAGCGCGAATTTTTTCTCGACTATTATCAGCAGCTCACCGGCCTCACGGTCGACCTCGAGGTCTGCCGCTACTACGAAATCCTCTACATGATGCGTAGCACCGCGTTCTGGCTGAGCGCGTCGGGACTCTTTGCGGACGGCCGCAACAAGGATCTGCGACTGGCGCGCAGCACCTACTCGGTGCCGGTGGTTCTCGACATGGCGGCCAAGGCGCTCGGTTTTTGAGGTATTGGAAATGCTGACTGCGTGGGATGAACTCATGTGCCATCAACTGCCCGCCACGATGGACCATGTGCATACCACCAATCCGGAGTGGACCGAGCGCATTTACGTCAGCATCTACAACGTCCGCGACAAGAACACCATTCTCGGGTTCGGGGTCGGGCAGTACCCCAACAAAAACGTTCAGGATGGATTTGCTACCGTTTGGCATGAGGGCAAGCAGTACAACTTTCGCGCCTCGCGCACGCTGCGCCCTCGCATCGATGAGGTGAAGATCGGGCCGCTCTCGGTCGAAACCCTGGAAGGACTGCGCCGCTTCCGCATCCGGCTCGGCGATAACCCCTCGACGCTGCGGCTCGATATCGAATGGACCGCCGCGATGAATCCGCACGAGGAGGAACACGATCTGCGCGAGAGCGGCGGCAAAGTGGTGCAGGACATCTCGCGTTTCGACCAGGTCGGGCGCGCACGCGGCACCCTACAATTTGGCGGCAAAACCGTCACGCTTACCGATGACGCATGGTGGGCGCATCGCGATCGCTCGTGGGGTACGCGGCGTCCCTTGCGCACCGACCAGGCGGACTCGAAGCGCACCACCTTCGCACCGTTTCTGTTCAGTTGGTCGGTCGCACAGTTCAATGGCTATGCGCTCCATTGGCGTTTCGTTGAGCGCGCGCCCGGCAAGTACAGCTACTTCAGCGGTGAAAAAGTTTCACCTCTCGGGGCCCCCGCCGATCCTGGGTGGTCGCTGGAAAAAGCTGAACAGGATTTTCGCTGGGATGGGTCGGGCCCGGTGCAGACGCTCAAGGGCGGTGACCTTGCGCTGCACTTCAAAAACGGCGCGACGCGCGCGGTTTCCTTCGTCACGCTTTCGCCGCGATGGCATCTCAAGGGCGGCGGCTACGGCGGTTATCGCGGCTGGTACCATGGCGATCACAAGGGCGACTATCACGCCGAGCACGAAATTTGGGATCTCCGCGATCCCGCGGTCCTCGCCGAGGCGAGCACGCTCAGCGATCATCTTATCGAATGGCGATGCGGCAATGACGTCGGTTACGGGATCATGGAATACGGCGTCGGGCCTGGATACTACAAATACCAGGACATCCAGCATCTCCCGACTTTCTAGGCGATGGCCAACTTCGATATCAAAGACCGCTCAGCGATTGTGGGAGCCGGCAATTCGGCGTACGGCCGCAGGCTGATGCGCAGTCCGATCGATCTCGCCGCGGATGCGATCGGCGCTGCTCTCGATGACGCGGGCCTCATACGCAAGGAGCTCGACGGCCTCATCGTGAGCTTCGGCTCGCCGATCGGCGCCGATGGCGACACTCTCGCGCAGGTACTCGGCCTGAATCTTCGCGCTTACAATCAGACCTGGGCGCATGGCCGCTTCACTGCGAGTTGCATCCAATGGGCCGCGATGCTCGTCAACGCCGGCCTCGCCGATGCGGTCGCATGTCTGGCGTCGGTGAGCTTCTCGGGCATGCGACGTCCGGTCATGGGCGGCGGCGCCGATCGCGAAGGCGCGCGCGAAGCGGGCGGTGGGCATGGCGAGGATCCGGTTTTCGGCATGACCTCGCCCGGTGCGGGCGCCGCGATGGTGGCGCGCCGATATTTCGAGCGCTACGGCACCGATAGCCGGGCGCTCGCCGCGGTGCCGATTGCGTTTCGCAAGCATGCCGCGATGAATCCGATCGCGATGATGCGCGAGCCCTTCGGCGTCGAGGAGCATCAGCGCTCGCGCTGGGTGTGCGAGCCCCTCCATCTGCTCGATTACTGCCTCATCAACGACGGCGCCGCGTGCGTGATCGTCGCCACCGCCGAGCGCGCGCGCGATTGCAAAAAGAAGCCGGTCTACATCAGCGGAATGCAGGCGCTCCCGGGCAGCCGCGACGAGTTCATCTGGGCCTACCCGGGGCTCGGCGTGGCGCAGCAGTCGGTATTCGATTACCAGCCGGAACCGCAACCGGTCTACAAAATGGCGGGGATTACGCCTGCCGAGGTGGACGCGCTCTTCACCTACGACGCTTTCTCGATCCTCGCATGGATCGCGCTCGAGCGCTGGGGCTTCTGCAAGCCGGGCGAGGCGCCGGCCTTCACCGCGGGTGGCCGCATCGAAGTCGGCGGCGCGCTCCCGATGAACACCAACGGTGGCCTCCTGTCCGAGGCGCACGTGATGGGATGGAACCATCAGGTGGAGATAGTGCGGCAGCTGCGCGGCGAATGCGGTCCGCGCCAGGTCGCGGGCGCGCGCGTCATTCAATGGGCGAACGCTTATGGCGACTCGCTCATCTATCACACTTAGGGTCAGCAACGATGCCGCAAACGCAATACCAGAAGCCACTTCCGGCGATCTCTTCGCTCAACCAGCCCCACTGGGAGGGCCTGCGCAATCGCGAGTTGAAACTGCAGAAGTGCGACGGATGCGCGATGGTCTGGTATCCGCCGTCACCGCTTTGCCCGTCGTGCTGGTCGCGCAAATTCACCTGGACCCGGCTCAGTGGCCGCGGCCGCGTGAGCTCATGGGTGGTATTCCATCAGTCGTACTTTCGCGGCTTCGAGGCCGAACTCCCCTACAACGTAGCCGAGGTCGAGCTCGAGGAGGGTCCGCGCCTGCTCACCAACCTGGTCGGCCTCAGCAACGATGCGATCCGCGCGCAAATGCCGGTCGAGATCGTCTTCGAGGATGTGACCGGCGAGGTCACGCTGGCGAAGTTCAAACCTCGCGCGGGCTAGCCCGCCGCCGACCAGGCGCCTGCTGCCTTTTCGCCCGCCAATCGATATGTTACGCGGCAGGCGGGGCCGGGCATGCAATGCTCATCATGCAATCACGATAACGAAGCGGGCCGGAATTTCTGCGCCGAATGCGGGAAGCCACTGCCGGTCAATTGCCCGGCGTGCGGTGCGCGCAACTCACCCACTGTGAAGTTCTGCGGTGGCTGCGGCGCCGCGTTGAACCCTTCGGGAGCGACGCTTTCGGCTGCGCCCGCGCACACCACCTTGCAAAATCCCGCGCGACCCGATTCCTTCGTCGGTGGCCGATACAAGGTGGTTCGGCTGCTCGGCGAGGGCAGCAGCAAAACCGTTTTTCTCGCGCACGACAACAAGATCGATCGCGATGTCGCCTTCGCCCTCATCAAGACCGCAGGTCTCGACGCCTCCGGGCGCGAGCGCATCAGCCGCGAGGCGCGCGCGATGGGCCAGCTCGGCGACAATCCGTACATCGTCAGCATCTACGATGTCGGCGAGGAACGCGGCCAGCCTTATATCGTCAGCCAGTACATGGCCGGCGGCTCGGTCGACGATTTGATCCGGCGCTCGGAAAATCACCGACTCCCGCCCGCCGACGCGATCCGTATCGCGTGCGACGTTTGCCGCGCGCTCGACTACGCGCACTCGCGTGGAATCATTCATCGCGATCTGAAGCCCGCCAACGTGTGGCTCACTTCTGATGGCATCACCAAGCTGGGCGATTTCGGCCTCGCCATCGCGAGCGATCGGACCCGCCTCACCGCGGCCGGGATGATTGTGGGTACCGCCGCCTACATGCCGCCAGAGCAAGCGCTCGGCAGGCCGCTGGATGCGCGCAGCGATTTATATTCGCTCGGCGCGATGCTCTACGAAATGACGACCGGGCAGCCGCCGTTTCGCGGCGACGATCTACTCGCCGTGGTCGCGCAACACGTCAATGCTCAACCCGCAAGTCCTTCGGAAAAAGTCGCGGGACTCGCGCCTGAACTTGACGCGCTGATACTGAAGCTGCTGGCGAAGAACCCCGAGCAGCGCCCGCGCGACGCCGCCACGGTGCGCAGCCGGCTCGAGGCGATTATGGCGCCGCCGGCCGCGACTACCATCGAGGATGTCGCCGCATCGGTGGTGATGGAGCGGCCGAATCTGCAAGCGCACGCGGCGCCCGACGGAACCGTCAGCATTCTTTTTTCGGATATCGAAAACTCCACCATGATGACCGAGCGGCTCGGCGATCTGCGCGCACAGGAAGTTCTACGCGAGCATAACGAGCTGGTGCGCAAGCAGGTCGTGGAGCAAAAAGGCTTCGAAGTGAAGTCGATGGGCGACGGCTTCATGGTCGCGTTTTCCAGCGCGCGGCGTGCGCTCCTATGCGCCATCGGTATCCAGCGCGCGGTCGCGGAATACTCGCGCCAGCATCCCACCGAGCCGATTCGGGTGCGCATCGGACTGCACACCGGCGAAGCGATTGCCGAGGGCGGCGATTTTTTCGGCAAGAGCGTAATCATGGCGGCGCGCATCGCGGCCAAAGCACGCGCGGGCGAAATCCTGGTGTCATCCGTCTTCAAGGCGGTAACCGACAGCGCCGGCGACCTCCAATTTGATGACGGCTACGACGTCGAGCTGAAAGGTCTCTCGGGAACCTACCGGGTGCATCGCGTGCTGTGGTCGGACGAGGATCGAGCCGGGCAGAACCGGGCCGCTGCGCATGAGTATGACGAGCCCGCGCGCAGAACTTCCCGCGGCTTGACGCGCGAAACCAGGGAGAGCGCGAGATCGTCGCGCCGTGAACGGCGAAGATTCCGCCCATGGTGGATCGGGCCTGCAATCGCCGCTTTTTTCATTGGCCGCGGTTTCATCGAGCGGCTACTGCATGAGCGTCGCGAGCGCGTAGTCGCACCCGCCGCTGAAGCGCAACGCGATGAGCAATCCGCTGCGGCGCCGCCACCGAAAGAGATCGCGGCAGCGCCGGCATTGCCTGAAGGCAACCCGCCACCGACGGTCTCGGGCATATTAGTCAACGCTCCGGGCATATCGCCCGAGGAGCGCGAGAAAGCTCTCGCCGCGGTTTCGAGCTGGCTGAGACTGGTAGATGGAGGCCACTACCCGAAGGCATGGGAGCAGTCCACCTTCCTGGTCCCGAAGGAGGAGTGGGTACAAAATCAAAAAACGCTGCGCACGCGAAGAGGGATAACCATTTCGAGGACGCTGGAGTCTGAAGAGTTGAATCCGGGCCGCAATCCCCATCGCATGCTGTTCCGCTACCAGACCCAGTTCGAGCACGGCAGGCCGGTCACTGAATCAATCTTTGCGATCCCGCAGCCGAGCGGCGAGTGGGTAATCGCCGGCTACTTCGTGAAGATGGAACCCGAAGCATCCGCCTCGCCATAGTGCTGAGCGGCCCGACGCGGAGGTTTCCCGCGCGGGCGACATCGCATTAGTAAAATTCGTTGTTTGAAGCCTAGATTTATCGCTGAAAACCGCGCCCCCAAAAAGGCCGCGAGTGAACGCACGACGGAGCTGCATGATGAAGACTGAGCTTGGCGCGAATGGTCACGCGCGAAGTGCCGAGAGCTTGCGCGGGCTGGTCGACGAAAAAAGCGGCCGCCTCGATCCGCGCATTTACTGCGACCGCGAAATTTATGAGCTGGAACTCGAGCGCATCTTCGCCCGCTCTTGGCTTTATCTCTGTCATGAGAGCCAGCTGAAGAAACCGGGAGACTTCTTTTCCACCTATATGGCGGAAGACCCGGTGCTCGTGGTGCGCCAGAAGGACGGCTCGATCCGCGCGTTCCTCAATCAATGCCGTCATCGCGGGATGCGCATTTGCCGCGCCGACGGCGGCAACACGCGCGCGTTCACCTGCTCCTATCATGGCTGGGGTTACGACCTCGGCGGCAACCTGGTTTCCGTTCCGCACGAGTCCGACGGCTATCGCGACGAAATCGACAAGAGCCAGTGGGGTCCGCTGCAGGTCCCGCGCCTGGAGTGCCGTCACGGCCTCGTCTTCGGCACCTGGGATGAAAGCGCGCCCAGCTTTCACGATTATCTCGGCGACATGCGCTGGTACTTCGACGGCTACTTCGATCGCACCGTGGCCGGCACCGAGGTCGTCGGCGGAATGCATCGATGGGTTCTGCAGTGCAACTGGAAATTCGCGGCGGAGCAGTTCTGTTCGGATATGTATCACGCCGACTTCAGCCACATCTCGGCGCTCATCGCGCAGCTCCCGGAAGGCGTCGACGCTGCGATGGGCCGACTGCCGACGGTCGGAAAGCAATTCAGTTCGAGCCACGGTCATGGCACTGGATTTTTCACCGATCCCGGCTCCGGTTCGGTCGCGAATATCAACGGACCGGTCGCCGGAGGATGGTACCAGGGGCCGCATCAGAAGGAGGCGATTGAACGGCTCGGCGAACCGCGCGGCTCGCAGATCTATGGCGGGCACATGACGGTGTTCCCGACCTTTTCGTTTTTACCGCAAATCCAGACCTTGCGCGTCTGGCATCCGCGCGGACCCGGTGAAATCGAGGTCTGGGCGTGGGCGCTGGTCGATCGCGACGCGCCACCCGAAGTCAAAAATGCGGTGCGCCTGGGGGTTCTGCGTACCTTCAGTCCCGGCGGAATTTTCGAGCAGGACGACGGCGAGAACTGGCTCGAGATCCAGAAAGTATTGCGCGGCTACAAAGCGCGTCAGCAGAAACTGAACCTGGCGATGGGCCTCGGTCACGATCGCGCCGACGACCAGCGCTTCCCCGGCAAGATCAACCACGTCTATGGTGAAGAGGCAGCGCGCGGATTTTATCGGCAGTGGGCCGAAATGATTTCCACCGAGGTGCGAGCATGAGCGCCGCATCGATCAATCACACTGATGCGCCGGCCTCCAGCGCCGAACGAGTCACCCCCGAGTTGCAACAGGAGATCGAGCAGTTCCTCTACCATGAGGCGCGGGTGCTCGATGAGCGGCGCTACGAAGAATGGTACGCCCTGCTCACTGACGACATTCATTACTACATGCCGACGCGCTACAACCGCCTCAAGCGCGAAGCGGGCAAGGAATTTTCTGCGGCAGGTGAAGCGGCCTTTTTCGACGAGAACAAGCGCTCGATCGCGCAGCGCATTCGCCGCCTCAACACCGGCATGGCGTGGGCCGAGGATCCCCCGTCGCGCACCCGGCACTTGGTAAGCAACGTAGTGATCCGTCCTCGCGGCAACGGTGAATACGAGGTCGATTGCTACTACCTGCTGTATCGATCGCGCCTGGAGCGCGAGGTTGAGACGTTCGTAGGCATGCGGCACGACTTGCTCCGCCGCGCGCCCCACGCGACCGGGTTCATGCTCGCGGGCCGTACCATAATCCTCGATCAGGCGATCCTGATGGCGCGTAACTTGAGTTTCTTCTTTTAGGAAGAGCGCGATGGCCTGGAAAAAAGTCTGCCGTGCCGATCAAATCGCGGACGGAGCGGCCCTGCAGATCGAAGGCGAAAATCCACTCGCGGTGTTCCGTGTCGGCGAGGAATTTTTCGCCACCGATGACACCTGCACCCATGCGAAATTCTCGCTGGCCGAGGGCTATGTCGAGGGCGACGAAGTCGTCTGCGCGCTGCACGAGGCGCGCTTTTGCCTGCGCACCGGCCGGGTCCTCACACCGCCCGCTACGGTTCCGTTGCGAACCTACCCGGTACGCGTCGAGGGCGGCGAAGTTTTTATCGAGTTCGAGTAGGAGATGGCAAGAATGGGATGGCTGGAAGGAAAAGTTGCGCTGGTAACCGGCGGCGCCTCGGGCCTCGGGCGCGCGATCGTCGAGCGCTTTGGCGAGGAAGGCGCACGCGTCGTGATCCTCGATCGCTCGCGCGAACGCAGCGAGGAACTCGCCGCACGCCTTGGGCCGAACGTCGCAGCGACGATTGGCGACGTCACGGTGTTAGCGGACAATCGGCGCGCCGTCGCCGAGGCAGTGAAGCACTTTGGGCGGCTCGATATTTTCGTCGGCAACGCGGGCATCTGGGATTTCAACATGTCGCTGGTCGACTTGCCCGATGATCGAATCGGTGAAGGCTTCGACGAACTGTTCAGCATCAACGTAAAGGGCTACCTGCTGGGCGCGAAAGCCGCCTACCAAGAACTCGCGAAGACGCACGGCTGCATCATCTATACGGTCTCGAACGCGGGTTTCTACCCGTGCGGCGGCGGCCCTTTATACACTGCCTCGAAACATGCAGTGGTGGGACTGATCCGGCAACTCGCGTATGAACTGGCGCCCAGGATTCGCGTCAACGGCGTGGCACCCGGCGCGATTCCAACCGACCTGCGCGGGCCGCATTCGCTGCAGATGGCGGAACGCTCGATCGCCGCTCTGCCGCTTAGGGAAATGGTCGAGCGCGGGCTGCCGCTGGGCAAGCTGCCGGAGCCGCGCGACTACACCGGTTCGTACGTGCTGCTGGCGTCGGCGGAAAATTCCTCGACCGCGACCGGCGGCGTCATCATTTGCGAGGGTGGGATGGGCATTCGGGGATTTGGTGACAACGCGGCGGGTGGCCGCGATTTGTGACCGCGCGTCAAGCTGGAGAGAAAGACGACGAGCGCGGAGGATTCCATGGATCGCAACGAAACCGCCGGTGACGCATCGCGCAAAGTGGAGAGTGACTCGATGGGCAAATCGATCATCGAAAAGGCGATCGCCTTGGCGCCGCTGATCCGCGCCAGCGCGGACGAGGCCACGCAGCTGCGCCGTCTGCCGGACGCGACCTGGAACTCCCTGCTCGCAGCCGGCATCCAGCGCGGACTGCAGCCCGAGCGATGGGGCGGCGGCGAGTGCAATCCGGCCGACTTTTACGAGGCCGTGAGCGAAGTGGCGCGCGCCGACGGCTCCCACGGATGGGTGACGGGCATCATCGGTGTGCATCCGTGGCAGCTCGCGCTGTTCCCGCTCGAGACGCAGCAGGAGGTATGGGAGGACGACGGCGCCGTCATGCATTCATCGTCATACGCGCCTACCGGCAAGGCACGGAAGGTGAGCGGCGGATATCGCCTCAGCGGGCGCTGGTCGTTCTCAACCGGATGCGACCACTGTCAGTGGGTGAACCTCGGAGGCATCGCGGGCGGCATCGAAATCGAGGGCGCGGAGGTGCCCGATTCGCGCTCCTTCATGCTTCCGCGCAGGGACTACAAAATCGATGACAACTGGCGCGTCGCGGGGCTGAGCGGCACGGGCAGCAAGGATATCGTAGTTGACGATGCTTTCGTCCCCGAGCATCGCAGCCAGTCACATTGGGATTATGCGATGGGGCGCGACCTCCCGGGTTGGATCGTCAATCCTTCGCCATTGTATCGCCTTCCGTTCGCCATCGTTTTCAACTATGCGCTGACAGCTTCGGTCCTCGGCGCCGCGCGCGGCTTTCTCGATCTGTGGATCGATCTTAGTCGCACGCGCAAGGGCGGCCTCGGCGGCATCGTGTCGGAGGATCCCTACTGCCAGAGCCTGCTCTCTGAATGCACCTATGCCATCGAGGGCGGCTTCCTCGCGATGCGCCACGACTTCGACGAGTTGATGGAGGCCGCGCGCGCCCAGCATCCGGTTTCCTTCCAGCGCCGCGCCGCGATGCGTTACAACGCCTGCCGCTCGGCGCAGCTCGCCGCGCGCGCCGTCGATCGGCTGTTCGAGGCGAGCAGCGGCAAGGCAATTTTTCTCGACCATCCTTTACAGCGCCGCTACCAGGACATCAAGGCGATGCTCGGCCACGCCTATCTCAATGTGGACGCACCCGCGCGAATGCACGGCGCGCTCGCGTTCGGCCAGCGCATCATGAACGCGTTTCTTTAGAACTCGACTGCGCGACTGCCCGCGCGCGAGATAGGCAGATCGCATCCGCAAGTTGTATAGAAGCCGTAGAGACAGGAGGTCACCATCATGGCTACCGACTACAGCGAATATGAATTTCTCAAGGTGGAGGTTGCCGATCGCGTCGCGACCATCACCATCAATCGACCCGAGGCCCTCAACGCGGTCAACAACGTCGTGCATCACGAGCTGGAGCAAATCTGGATCGACGTGCGCGCCGACCACGACGTCAACGCGATCATTCTAACCGGTGCGGGACGCGCGTTTTGCGCGGGGGGCGACGTGAAGGGCATGGCCGCCGGCAGCCTCACCTCGTCGACCAGCAAAAAAGGCAAAGGCCGCGGACGCGGACCTATCGCGGCATCGAATGGACGCCGTCTGGTCGACAACATGCTCGATGTCGAGCAGCCGATCATCGGCGCCATCAACGGCGACGCGGTGGGACTCGGCGCCACCCTCGCCCTGCTATGCGATATCACGGTGGTATCCGAAAAAGCGCGCCTGGCCGATACTCACGTCAAGGTCGGAATCGTTGCGGGCGACGGCGGCGCGGTGATTTGGCCGCTGCTGATCGGACCATCGCGCGCGAAGGAATTTCTGATGCGCGGCAATTTTATCAACGGCGCCGAGGCTGGACGCATCGGAATGGTCAACTACGCCGTGGCGCCGGAGCAAGTGATGACCAAGGCGCGCGAGCTGGCGCAAGAACTTGCTGACGGTCCCACCTGGGCAATTCGCTGGAGCAAGGTCTCCGTCAACAAATGGCTCAAGCAGCAATCCAATCTCATCATGGATGCGTCGCTGGCATACGAAATGATGTCTTTCAATCATCCACATCAGAAGGAAGCGGTGAAGGCCTTCGTCGAGAAGCGCAAACCAAACTTCGTCGATCAAAAAGAGTAGGCCGATGGCGAGAGAGAAACCGATTCGCGTCCATCTGATTGCGGGAGGCTATCCTCCGGGATCGTTCGCCGGCCATGACATGGATTACGTGCGGCTGCGGCTGTTAGGCATGCTGCAGGAAAATGCGCAACTGCTGACCACCACGGCGAACGACTACAACGACGTATCGAAGTGGCTACCTGGCAGCAACTTCCTCATCACCTATGTCGCGGGCCCCTTTCCTACTGACGAGCAGAACGATTTCATGCGCCGCTGGCTCGAAGACGGCGGACGCTGGCTGGCGCTGCATGGTACCAGCGGCGGCAAAGCGGTACCGGTGGATGAGAATCGGCACGTCCGCAAAATGGTCAAGGGCAACTATCATGCGACGCTCGGCGCGTTCTTCTTGAATCATCCGCCGGTGCGGAAGTTCCGCGTCAACGTCACCGATCGCGCGCATCCGCTCACCGAGGGACTGCCTCTATCATTCGAAGTGATGGACGAACTCTATCTCATCGAGGTGCAGGATCTCTCGCGATGCCAGGTGCTGCTGACGACTGAACTCCCGAAGGATCCATCGCCGGATGGATTCGGCTTCGTCTACGATCGCGATACTTCGGTGCTGCCCGATGGCAAAACGCGCGTGCTGGGATACACTCGCGACCTCGGCAAAGGGGGCGTAACGTATATTGCGCTCGGCCACTGTCATTCGCCGCTGAGCAACACTCAGCCATTCGTGGATGCGAGCGTCGAGGCGTCAGGCACGACGCCGAAGACATTCCGCGGCTCGTGGGAAACTGGTGAATTCGACAGGTTGCTGCGCAATGCAATGAAGTGGGGCATCGACGGGGCGGGCGCCTGACAAAAGCGGAATCAACGCGCTAAAATAGCTGCGATGAAAGCGACGGTAAGAAAGACGATTTCCCTCCCGCGCGAGCTCGCGCGCGAAATGGAGCAAACCGCGCGTTCCGAAGGAAAGACGCTCAGCGCTGTGATTCAGGATGCACTCCGTGCACGCCGAGCGGCGCGGCTCAAGACCGACCTGAAGGCCTTACAGGCCTACGGAAGCAGGAAAGCCAAAGAAAAAGGAATTTTTACTGAGGCCGATCTGCGTCGCTACCTCGCTAAGTGAGAGTCGTCTTCGATACCAACATTTTCATCTCGGCATTTCTGTTTCCGGGACGGCAAGCGGACAAAGCACTTGATAAAGTGACGGGAGCGCCCGACCAGCTTTTGATTTCGGCGCCGATCGTCGACGAGACTTTGACTGTACTTGATCGCAAGTTTGGGTGGGAAAGTGAGCAACTCGCCCAAGCCGCAGCCCTGCTCACACGAATCGGCGAAATCCTCGCGACGAAACAGCGGCTCAAGTTACTCAAGGATGATCCCGACAACCGCATCCTCGAATGCGCGGTCGCGGGTCGCGCGGACCTCATAGTCACCGGCGATCGCGACCTGCTGGAGCTGAAACAGTTTGAGGGGACTCGAATCGTGTCGCTGAGGTCCTATCTCGAAATGAAATAGAAACGCGATGCCCCTCGCGCGGGCATCGCGTTTTGTTTTCCTGTTTTTGCAATGCGGAGGTTACTTCGCGTTCTTCTCGATCCCTTCGGCGGCGGCTTTTTGTGCCGGTGCCAGACTGAACGGGCTGCTCTCGGTCATCTTCGCGAATGCCTCAACGGCTTTTTGATCCGAGCTGATCGCCTTCATGATGGCTCCGGTCGCCGCGCCCATCAGCTTGGCCTTGTTGGCGCTGACCCGCGCCGCGCTTTCGTCAATCGAGGCGATGGTTCCGTTAAAATGCGGGATGACGAAGCGCGCGAGCATTTCGTAGCTGCGCCACATCGCTTCGCGTGGTGCCCAGTCGTGCGCGAAGGAGAGCACGGTGCCGAAGCCACCCGCCAGGGCCTGCAGCTTGGTCAGCTTCTCGATAGCGTCCTGCGGGGTGCCGAAGATGCCGCCGCCCATTTCATTCATGAACTTCGCCGCTTCGTAACCGTCTTCGAAAATCTTGCCGTCCGGACGCCCCAGGATGCCGACCACGTACTCATTATTCCAGCGCTTGAGACCCTCGCCGACTTCACGAATCGCCTGCTCCTTCGAATCGGCAAGGTGAAACGGCATCACGATGCGCCAGTTGTCGCGATCAACTCGCTGGCCGTGTTCCTTCGCAGCACTCTCAGCGAATGACCATTGCGTCTTCAGCGCGCTGAGGCCTTCCGGCAAATACGAACCGACCGACAGCACACCGACGCCATGCTTGCCCGCGGATTTCATTCCGGCCGGCGAAATCATCGAGGCAACCGCGATCGGCAGTTCGCGCTGAAGCGGGCGCAGATGCAGCGCCGCGTCGCGCAACCGATACCATGAGCCATCGACGGTGATGGGTTCGCGCTCGGTCAGCAGCCGCTGGATGACGCCGAGACCCTCGTCCATCTGGTCGCGCTGCGTCATCGGATCGATGCCGAGCATGAAGGCGTCCGACGGGAGCGCGCCGGGACCGACCCCGAGCATCGCGCGCCCCCGGCTTAAATGATCGAGCATCACGATGCGCTGCGCGACGGTGAACGGATGATGGTACGGAATCGAGACGACGCCGGTGCCGAGCTTGATGCGATGGGTGACCATCGCGGCGGCGGACAGCATCATCTCGGGCGATGCGATGGTTTCCCATCCCCCGGAATGATGCTCGCCGACCCAGAATTCGTCATAGCCGAGATCATCGAGGAGCGTGGCGAGTTGCAAATCGCGCTGGAGCTGGAGGGTGGGGTTTTCACCGGTGGGATGATGTGGCGCGAGAAATACGCCGAAGCCTAATCGGTTATCCATTTTTTATTACTCCTCAGCGCGTCCGCCGCGCTCCGCCTCGTGATCGGCTCGCGCAAGTGCGTCGCGGCCTTGGTAGGGATTCTTACTCCGGTCGGCCCGCAATCCACAAACGGCGCAATCCGCCAACGGGAGGAAGCCGGCGTGTGATCCCGGCCCTTCCCGGCGCGGTAGACTCTCGATCGGAATTGTGGATATCTTCTTTTGCTCATAAGCCTTTTATTATGGCCTAGCACGCGATGACCAACTTATTTGTCGCTACGCGATTCCGCCCGACTTTTTGAGCGGGGATCTTCAAATTCTCGCGACACCTTAAGTATGCGCAATGTTTTGGAGAATTGAACACGCAAGGAGTTTCGTCATGCCAGATATGAACGGGAATTCGCTCCCGCATCTGATCGTAAACCGCGCGCAGGTCGTGCTCGACGGATGCGTAGCCTGCGGTAAGGAATTTGCGCAAGCGCCCGCTGGCGAGCGCACTCTGAGCGCCGCGGTCGGCCAGGACAACATCTACATGTTTTGCGCGCAATGCGGAGATTCGATCATGGGCCGCGTCCAGGCGGACTCCGCCCGGCAGCATTACTCCTGGGATTGGGCAGTCCCGTTGAAAGGCAGGACCCTCGGCCAAAACGGCGTCGTAAACAGCTAGCGCACCTTCGCCGGCCTCGCCTTCGAAAGCTCGGGGGCCTTGAATTAACCTTGCCGCAGGATTAACTTCCTGACGAGTTTCCCGACTCTGAGGCGGACCCCTCCTCCACCCGGCATTCGCATCAAACCCATCCTATCCGCCGCCTCGCAAAAGAGTTAGGCTGCGTTCGTTAGCGGCGCCGTTGCGGACGAGGAGTGTGGGGGTCATCGGGCTGCAGCATCAAACGCAGTTCGACGACAAGGAAACCGGGATGCGAATGGATGCCTTAGTGAAAGAGCGAGCCAGGCTATGAAAGTCCATCCGCCTGTCATTCCAACGGTGAAGCCGGGCCTTAAGTTGCCGTCGTTCAAACCCAGGAACGAACCGCTGATGACGGTAAACGAGGCGACCTCGTTTCTTAACTGCCATCGGGTAACCCTGTTGCGCCTCATTGGACGGGGGCAGCTGCGCCTGGTGAAGAGCGGGAGCCGGTGGAGTTTTTACCGCGCCGAAGTGAGCGCGGTGAATAATCGCAATATCGCCGTCTACCCACATCTCACCCCGGTCCGAAAAACCAACCCACCACCCGACTAAAGAGAATTGCTCGACCCCCGCAACTTCACTGGTGGTTACCGTTTGGTCGCTTCGAAGTGGGCAGCCGCGCGATAGCCTAAAGCATTCAGCTTCCTTCGCGGCGGATTTTGCTCATAGTGCGCGCCGCTTTTGTTCGCCCATCGACCCGATCGAGCGTATCTTGCGATGGTTGCTGCAGTGGTACTGTGGCGGGGAAATTTCCCAGTGTTCTAGCGGGCATGGCGGTTTGCCTTGACTCTCGATTCAAGGCGGGTTTACCTACGCGAGGGCGGAGTTGTTGTCGGAATCCAACCACAATCATCGGGTCGTTATAATCGGTGCCGGACCGGCGGGTCTCACCGCGGGCTATGAGCTCGCGCGCAATGGCTATCAGGCGGAAGTGCTGGAAGCCGATTCGCGCTACGTTGGCGGGCTCGCGCGAACGGTCGAGTATCGCGGCTTCCGCTTCGATATCGGCGGCCATCGCTTTTTCTCGAAGAATCGCGAAATAGAAGCGCTCTGGACCGAGCTACTCGGCCCCCGGATGCGCGAGTGCGCGAGGCTCTCGCGCGTGTACTATCATGGTCGATTTTTTAAATATCCACTGGAACCGCTCGACGCGTTGAAGAACCTCGGGCCGATCGAGGCGATCCGCAGCCTCATCAGTTATGTGCAGGTCCAGCGCGACCCACCGGCCCATATCACCAGCTTCGAGGACTGGGTGGTAAGCGCTTTCGGACGGCGCCTCTACGAAATCTTCTTCAAGACTTACACCGAAAAGGTCTGGGGCATTCCGTGCAGCGAGATCAGCGCCGACTGGGCGGCGCAGCGTATCCGGGGCCTGTCGCTGGTCTCGGTGATGCGCAGCCTTCTTCGGGGGCCCAGTCACAATGGCGCGGTCATCAAAACCCTGGTCGATCGTTTCAGATATCCGGTGCAGGGGCCGGGCGAGATGTGGGAAAAAACCGCCGCCGCGATCGTGCAGGCCGGCGGCGCGGTGCGGATGGGAGAGACGGTGCGCGAAATCCTTCGCGACAATGGTCGCATCGTCGCAGTCACCAGCCAAAACGGCGCCGAGCCGCAGCTTCACAGCGCTGACAGCTTCGTCTCCACCATGCCGCTGGCGGATCTAATCGCGGGATTCAATCCGCCCGCGCCCGAGGCGGTGCTGGCCAGCGCGCGCGGACTGCGCTATCGCGACTTCATCACGGTGGCGCTCATCATCGAGCAGGCGGAGCTGTTCCCCGACAACTGGATTTATATCCACGATCCGGGCGTGCGGGTCGGACGGATTCAGAATTTCAAGAATTGGAGCGCCGATATGGTGCCCGATCCGCGCTTCACGGTTTTGGGATTGGAATACTTCTGCAACGAAAACGATGCGCTGTGGTCGTCGTCCGACGCGCAGCTGATTGAGATCGCGAAAGATGAAGTCGCAATCCTCGGCCTCGCCGACAAGTTCAAAGTCGTTGATGGCGCGGTGGTCCGGCAGCCCAAGGCCTATCCGCTTTATGACCATGACTACCGAACCAATGTCGCCAAGGTTCGCGAGTTCCTCGAGCTCGAGGCGCCCAACCTGCAAGTCGCCGGGCGCAACGGCATGCATAAATACAACAACCAGGACCACGCCATGATGACCGGCTTGATGGCGGCGCGAAACATCATGGGTGGTGCCTACGATTTGTGGCGGGTCAACTCGGACGCCGAATACCTCGAGAGCGAGGACACCGTCACCGATAGCGGCCGCGCGGTTCCCAACCCCATCGACGACAAGGGCGAGGTGTGGGGAATCCCGGCGCTGGATGTAATCTCGACGCGCTCGGGATACATCGGCGCCGCGGGCGTTCCCTTGATTTTCGATATCACCGTTTACCAGGTGCTGATTTATTACTTTCACGTCTGGTATCCGATCGCGTTTGCGGTCAGCTGCCTGGTCGGCGCCGCGATCCAACATTCCAGCCGCAAAGATCTGGGAACCCTGCCCTGGTCGCGGCGCGCCTTGATCGTGCTGGCCGATGGCGCGGATTGTTATCTCATCAATATCGGCCTGATAATGCTTATCGTGCAGATCATGCATCGCCACGCGACGATTGGGCGCGCGATTGCCGCCGGAGTGATTACGCTGTTAGCCTTCGCGCGGCAGAATCTCCTCGCAATGCAGCGCCGCCACCTCCTGGTCGCCGCTGAACAAAGAGTCCTTCGCTAACCTTGTCGCAGACGCCGCGAGCCAGCGTGATCGTCCCCGCCCGCAATGCGCAGCGGACCCTCGCGCGATGCCTCGATTCATTGACCGCCCAGACCTCCGCCGACATCGAGACGATCGTGGTCGATGACCACTCCACCGATAATACCGCGGCGATCGCATCGCGCTACCCGGTAACGGTAATCGCATTGCGGCAACACGCGGGAGTTTCGGCGGCGCGCAACCGAGGCGCCGAAGCGGCCCGCGGCGAGGTGCTGCTCTTTCTCGACGCCGATGTGATCCTGGCACCCGGCGCAATCAACCGCGTGCTCGCCACGATGGCGCAGCCGGAGGTCGGCGCCCTCATCGGTTCCTACGATGCGGCCCCCGATGACACCTCGATCGTAAGCCAGTTCAAGAATCTCGCCCATCATTATTTCCATCAGCATTCTCACCCCGAGGCGACCACTTTCTGGGGCGCTTGCGGTGCAGTCCGGCGCGAATACTTTTTCGCGGCCGGCGGCTTCGACGAGAAACGCTTCAAGTTGCCATCGATCGAGGATGTCGAGCTGGGCTACCGGCTACGGGATCAGGGCGTGCGGATCGTCCTCGATCCCGGGCTGCAGGTAAAGCATCTCAAGAAATGGACCCTGGCATCGTTGGTCGCAACCGACGTGACCCGGCGCGCGATTCCATGGACACGGTTATGGATGGAGCGGCGCGGGCTACAAAAGGATCTGAACTTCTCCCACATCCAGCGAATCGCCGCGCTGGTGAGCGTCGCGCTGGTGCTCACAATGGTCTGGGCCGTCGTCAATCCGCGTCTGTGGGTGGTGGTTGCCGGTTTGCTCGGCGCCGCCTACTGCCTCAATCGAGGTTTATTCGGTTTGTTGCTGGCAAAGGGCGGCCTGCGCCTCGCGCTCGCTGGTTTTTTTCTGCAGCAACTCTACTATTTGTATTCGCTCTTCGGGCTCGCGGTCGGCACGGTGGTCTATTTTCCGCGTTCGTTTTCCCGTCGCGAGCGCCAGCCGCTCAAAGAGACTTGAATTTAGTCGCCGACGTTTCGGCCCTTCCTCTACCTTCATAAACCAGCCTGTCCTCTCCGCAAATCCGATCTCGCTGACCGTCCGTACTCACCATTGCGTACTCGATCGGGTGTCTGGCGAATTGACCGCTCTAAATATCCACAGGAGAGGAAACTTTATCCCCATGAAACGAATGAACCCCGCACCATGGATTATCGGCTTGGCCGCCATCTTGACGTTGCCGGTCGTCGCCCGCGCATCGAGCCATCGCGAGGCGCCGCTCATCACAACGATGCCCAAGGTCGACGGCACCGACTTTTACATGTTCAACAGCTACGAACCCGGCCGCAGCGGCTTTGTCACAATTGTGGCCGACTATCAGCCACTCGAAGATGCCTTCGGCGGCCCGAACTACTTCACCATGGACCCCGAGGCAACGTACGACATCAACATCGACAACGACGGCGATGCCAAACCCGAACTGGTTTTCGAATTCAAATTCACCAACACCTACAAGAATATCTCGCTGCCGATTAACGGCACCAATGTTACGGTTCCGCTGGTGAATGTTGCGCCAATCACAGCCGCTGACACCTCAGGCTCTAACGTCCTGGAGACCTACACCGTTGAACTGTTCAACGGGAAGAAACATACATTCCTGACCAACGCGAACGGCGGCTCCAATGTATTCACCAAGCCGACCGACAATATCGGCAATAAGACCTTCGGCAGCACGGCCGAGTACGAGACTTATGCCGACACTTTCATTTACAACGTGAATATCCCGGGTTGCCCGACACCAGGGAAGCTCTTCGCGGGTCAGCGCAAGGATCCATTTGTGGTAAATTTGGGCGAGACCTTCGACCTCATCAACTACTCTAATCCAATCGGAGCTCCCGACGAGGCTACCGATGCGCTCGCGGCAAAAGACGTAACCGCGCTCGAAGTGGAAGTGCCGGCGGCTTGCCTGACGGCCAGTTCCACCCAGCCAATCATCGGCGGCTGGACCACGGCGTGCGTGCCTAAAAGCCGCACGTTAAATCCGACTCCCAAGGAAGGTAAGCCGGTGGAAACCGGAAGCGCTTCAATGGTCCAGGTTTCCCGTCTCGGCATGCCACTGGTTAATGAACTCGTTATCGGAATCAATGACAAAGATCGCTTCAATTCCAGCCAACCTCAGAACGACAAGCAGTTTCTCACTTATGTGACCAACCCCACGTTCCCGGCCATTGTTCAGACCGTGTTTCCCAGTGTGACCGCGCCAACATTGTTCCCTCGCGCCGACCTGATAGCCACCTTCCTTACTGGAATCAAAGGCGTCAATCAGCCAGCCAATGTTACGCCATCCGAAATGTTGCGCTTGAACACGACTACCACACCAGTAGCTATGGGATCGCAGAATCGACTGGGTGCATTAGGAGGCGACCTGGCCGGATTTCCAAATGGACGGAGGCCTGGCGACGACGTCGTCGATATCACTCTCGACGTTGCGATGGGTGCTTTGATCCACGCCGGCAGCTTTGGCTTTGGAACGCCGAGTCAGGCTCCCTCGGGTGGCCTGCCGTTCACCGACGGCGCCCTCGTCAACGACAGCTTCTTTAACGATGCGTTTCCGTACCTGAAGACTCCAATTCCTGGTTCTCCTAATGGCGATGTGCCGTTGAACAATGGACTGCCGGTTAGTGGCGCCGCCAACGGTGGCACTTGATCTGATTAGCCGGATGGGGCGATCTGTCGCGAGACCGATCGCCCCTCTACTATCCACTTCAAACCTACCCAACCGCGGAGTCATCGTGCTAGCAGATCGTCATAGTCATCGCTCGGCAGCAGGCTTGTGCTTGGCCTTAGTACTACTCGCCGGAATATTAAGCTCTACCGGGTTTGCCGCCCAACGCGAGACGGTAGATCGAGATATCGCGATCCTCCAGAAGGTTCTCAAGCAACATCCGAATGCTGACTTATACTACCGGCTCGGCGATCTTTACGTCCAAAAAGGCCGCCAGACCGGCGATATAACCTATTTCAACCTCGCGGACAGTTCGTTGCGCGAGGCAATAAACAGCAGCCCTCAATTCGAGGCTGCTCATCGTCATCTGGCATTCGTCCTCTACTCATTGCACGATTTCGCCGGCGCCACCCTTGAAGCTCAACAAGCTATCCGGCTTGATTCAAACGATTCCTACGCTTACGGCGTACTAGGCGACGCACAACTGGAAACTGGACAGTACGATGAGTGCGCCGTGACCTACGGAAAAGCGGTTGCGATCAATGGCGACCTGTATACCTATAGCCGCCGGTCAGGTCTCGAGACGATACGCGGAGCCAATGACCTCGCCATTGCCGATCTGAAGCGAGCTATCGAGCTCGGGGTCCGAGCCGGCGAACCGGCAGAGGCAATCGCGTGGGCGCAGGTAACGCTCGCCCAGGATTATTTCCTGATGGGCAAGCTTGATGATGCGGGCGCTGAAGGTGCGGCGGCTCTCCGCTCCGACCCTGGTTACCATCGCGCGTTTGCGGCCTTAGGCGAGGTGGAAGCTGCGCAGAGGAAATTCCAGCAGTCCGCGGATTCTTATCGGCGCGCCATCGCGGTGATTCCGCTCCCCGAATACGCCGCTGCCCTGGCTGATGTAGAAACAAAACTCGGCAATCAGGAGGACGCGCTACAACAGCGTCAGCTCGTCGAGTTCATTGCAAAGCTCAATGCCTTGAACCGAGTCCTCTACAATCGCGTGCTAGTCGATTACTACGCCGACCATGATATTGAACATCAGGCCGCGCTCGATCTGGCAACGAGCGAGTTCAAAATTCGTCATGACATTTACGGGCAAGATGCACTGGCGTGGGCGCTATACCGTGATGGCAAAGCGCGCGCAGCGCTACCTTATGCGATGGCCGCCTTGCGCTTCAACACTGCTGATGCGCGACTTTATTTTCATGCTGGAATGATTAACGCGCGGTTGGGCCGCAGCCGGCAGGCGCGCGCGTATTTGAAGCGAGCGCTCGAGGTTAATCCACACTTTCAGCCCATCCTTGATGACCTCGCTGAGCACCAATACGCGATCCTTAACAACCACCAACCGGATCAATACGCCGGCGGGAATTTCACTTCCCGTTGAATACTATGGTTCACTTTGCGAAACGGTATTCTCTTGCGTTTGCCGTGGTGCTATCCGTCACCTTCGTGGTGTCCAGCCCGGCGGCGGCGCATCCAATGGGAAATTTTTCTATCAATCACTATTCCGGAATTCGGGTCGAGCCATCGAAAGTCGAAATACTGTACATCATCGACATGGCTGAGATCCCTACTTTTCAGGAGCTTCGTAGCAATTCGATCTCAGCGCTTCCCGATGATCAAAGTACTCAGAAATATGTCGCGCGCACCGCGGAGGGCTTTCGCAAGGGCCTGAGCCTCTCCGTCGATGGATCGCAGGTTATGCTTCGCGAGGTCTCTCATGAGGTAATCTTTCCGCCCGGCGCCGGCGGACTGCCGACCATGAAGATTGCGATGCGCCTTGAGGGCACACCGGCAGCGCGCAAATCCGCCGCAGCGCCGCGACACCTTGAGTATCACGATCGGAATTTCCCCGAACGTGCTGGATGGAAGGAAATAGTGGCCACGGCCTCGTCGGGCCTCCACCTCGCGTCTAGTTCCGTTCCGGAGAAGGACCGTAGCGATCGGTTGAGTAACTATACAACGAACTTGCTCAACAGTCCGCCGCAATTCCTGGATGCCAGGATCGAAGTTACTCAGGCGCCCCCGACGCAAGCGCGTGGTGATACCACCCCCAGCCTCAGCGAACCAGTTTTGCGCGCCAATCGGCAAGGAACGCCGAAGAGCGCTTTCACCGAGCTCATCGCGACGCGAAAAATGAGTTTGTGGTTCGTGCTGACGGCAGTGCTTATATCTGCCACGCTGGGGGCGTTTCATGCGCTGGAACCCGGGCACGGAAAAACCGTGGTGGCTGCTTACCTGGTCGGCTCGCGGGGCAAGGCCCGCCATGCCGCGATGCTTGGTTTGATCGTGACTGCGTCGCACACCGGTGGGGTGTACGTGCTAGGACTTATTACCCTCTATGCATCTCGCTATATTGTCCCGGAGCACTTGTATCCATGGCTGGGTGCGGCGTCAGGGCTGATCATCGCGGTCCTTGGAATGGTCCTTTTCGTGCGAAGACTCGAAGGTGTGGACTCCCATGATCACGATCATGGCGGGCAGCCTCATAGTCACGGAATCTTCAGCCCTTCTCATTCTCACGATAACGGACCTTCCCAAAAAACCACCCCGCGGCCGATTTCTCGTCGCGAGCTAGTCGCGCTTGGCATTACCGGCGGCATCATACCATGCCCGGCAGCGCTAGTGGTTCTGTTGGGCGCTATGGCGGTAGGACGGGTTGGCTTCGGACTGCTATTGATCGTGGCCTTCAGCGTCGGCCTGGCTGCCGCGCTGATAAGTACCGGATTGGTCGTGGTGTTCGCGCGACGTTTCATGGATCGCTACCAAACCGACGGACCGATCATCACGCGATGGCTTCCACTTGCCTCCTCAGGAGTGATAACCACAGTAGGAATAGTCATCGCACTCAGATCGCTCATCACGACAGGACTATTCTGATGACGTCAATGTTGATTTCAGGCCACCTCGCTCCGTTGGGGATTATACTCCTTGGACTAATTCTCGGTATGCGTCACGCGACCGACACCGACCACGTCATCGCGGTTACCACCATCGTCAGCGCCGAAAAACGGATGAGTGCGGCAACTCGCATCGGAATCGCATGGGGACTTGGTCATTCACTGACAGTCTTTCTCGTGGGCGGCGCGATAATTCTTTTCAAGCTGACGATTTCTCCCCGACTAAGCATGGCAATGGAATTCGCGGTGGCGGTGGTACTAATCCTGTTGGGTTTTTCCACCCTGGCGCGATCCTCTTCCATCTTCAGACGTTTGCTCGGCCTTAAAGCGAACGATCTCCTCGCGCACATGCACCCCCATGAACATCATGGGGTCAGTCATTTGCATCCGCATGCACATGTCCGCGGGGATGAGCATCGCCACGAGAACCATCTGCAGCCGGTTGAAAAGCGCGCG
>Ga0210398_10000976_pt1 | contig 30896 bp, 21 predicted proteins | sample IncBWC4OmetaG_FD_161047 | JGI IMG/M metagenome (GOLD analysis project Ga0210398, IMG submission 161047) | Forest soil microbial communities from Barre Woods Harvard Forest LTER site, Petersham, Massachusetts, United States - Inc-BW-C-4-O | ecosystem: Environmental > Terrestrial > Soil >... | reverse complement strand
TTGAATTCAATCGGTTCTTTGACCGTACAGCTTTCCAACTGAGTTTTGGTATTTTTTTTCAGAACTTTACAGTTTTTGAACTTTACTTCGCCTTTCGAGGCACCGCCAGCTTCCAGTTCACCGCTAAGTGTATCTTCAGCACATTCAATGATGATTTTGACGCCACCCGCTTCGCCTTCGAGTTTAGACACGCCGCTTTTGCCTGTGACTGTCGCAACAAGACTCGTATCATGAAGGAACCAAGTTTTGGTTCCACCAATCGATGAGCAGCCCGGATCGTTGTAGGTGCCGCTTCCCGGCGTAGTTTTGAGGCAAGTAAACCAGTGATTGGCCCCACCTATAAACGCCTTAGCATATTCTTCGGGGGCCGCCTGGGCCCCACATGTATTATTGGGATAAGTACCCGAAGGTGACCCTACCTTGAAACATCCCACGAACTGCTGTGCGGAAGCTGACTCCGCAGCGATCACCCCGATCGCCATCACCGCCAACATACTCAACAACACCAATTTAAATCGTGACATGAGTCACCTCTCCTTCTTACTCGCATTACCAATCCCGACCTGGGCGCTCACCGTAAGAACCACCCTGCCCGGCTACTGCCGCTACGCGACAACCGGGTTGCCGCCGCGACGACCTCGCGTTTGACTTGTAGGTCCGCCTCCGGCCTCCTGGCGGCGCCTACAGTCGGATGACGGCCTTGGATCGCTCACCAACCGGCGAAAGACGCGGGTGCGTCTCCCGTCCCGATCGCCGCCCGCTGCGAAGCAACGGGCGGTGATCGGCACTTCTGGGCCGTTCGCCGAGTCGAAGCCAACCATCGCAGTCCAACGTAATGGTCACGAAGTTGGAGCGCAAGCAACGGTTTCTATCTCGGCAGGTCCCGCTGGGGCCGGACGTGTATAGGCTGCGAGGATGCCGCTCGATTTTGGACGCCGGCGGAACCTTCACCAACGCCGTCCTGGCGTCCCCAGGGGAACATCAACCCGGCCGCCGCCGAGCCGGAGCGGCGCACATGCCAAGGTCCCGACCACGGCCTTGCAATGGTGACTGGGGCCGATTAGACGTCCCCAGTCACCATACCTTACTCACTCATTCAGCTGCCCAAAATTCTTTGCTGTGCAATTTGACACTCTCCGTACTGGTGAATTCGGCTGGGTTGCCTGCAAATTTTAGGCTGCTGCCCGTCGGTTTGCAGACAATTTCGTGTACTTCTTGGAGAGTGCCCGCAGACGGCAGTTCGCACTTCTGGGTACCTTCCACTTTATCTTTCCCTGCAATTTTGCAAGGCGATCCTCCGATTTCGAGTTCAACGAACAACGTGCCAGAGGATGGTTTGAATTCATCTTCCACCGGCGACCCGACGAGCTGGTCTTTGAATTTGAATTCAATCGGTTCTTTGACCGTACAGCTTTCCAACTGAGTTTTGGTATTTTTTTTCAGAACTTTACAGTTTTTGAACTTTACTTCGCCTTTCGAGGCACCGCCAGCTTCCAGTTCACCGCTAAATGTATCTTCAGCACATTCAATGATGATTTTGACGCCACCCGCTTCGCCTTCGAGTTTTGACGTACCGCTTATGCCTTCGGCCGGGATTAGTTCTCCTGCACCAATCCCAACTCTTTCCCATTCTCCACTACCAATTTCACCTTTTTCACACTTGAGTTTGGTTTCATATTTATGTCCTGGGCCGACCTTCATGCATAAAACAAATTCATGGGCCGACGCCGAGGACGCCAAGGACGCCGCCCCGACCGACATCACCGCCAACATACTCAGCAACACAAATTTAAATCGTGACATGAACTACCGTCCTCCTTATTACTGGATTTACTAATCATAGCCAGGATACTCATCGTAAAAACCACCCTGGCCGGGTACTACCAGAAGGTCGACCCGACAGCTGAACTACCACGGCGACGACCTCGCGTTTGACCTGTAAGTCCGCCCCGGTCCTCCGACACCCGCAAAGACGCTTCCGCCCGGACGGACAGGCTCCCCCCGCGTGCTCGCGAAAGCTCTGGCGAGTCTCTCGTCCCGATTGCCGCCTGCTGTTGGGTGACAAAGCGACGATCGATACTTCTAAGCGATTCGCTGAACCAAAGCGCACCATCGCGATCCAAAAGTAATGGCCACGCAGTTCGAGCGCAAGCGACGGTTTATATCTCGGTCACGTCCCGCTGGTACCGGCCGACACTGGCACCGATCGGCTGTGAGAACTTCGGGCCGGACTGTGCGTCGCCCACTCCCGCTGCGATTCGTCCCTCTGACGGCCCGCCCACTCGAACGCCTCGACGTTCCCCCGGCACACAGCAACAAGCTCATGCGTAAGCCCCCGCAGACGCCCATCGCACAGGCACACGCGCAGCACAAGACTGCCCTCCTCCACTACGCGCCGCACCAGGGCGCCTGGAGGGCCTGGCGTATCCGGGCCCTCACGCAGGCTCCAGCAGACGACCCGCTCAACCAACTGCGTGGTCTTCTCGACGCGTCTTGTCGTCACCGCCCCCAACTCGGGCGCCTCCAGCACCACCAACCGTGCGGCCTTGGCGTGGGGGATGATCTGCACGGCGAAGAGCTCAACCAGCGTCCCCAGCCGCTGCGAGACGGGGATGCGCTGCAGCTCCCGCAGCCTGCGCCCGTCGCGGCCGAGGATCTCGTTGCGGGCGCGGCGCACGATGACGTCGTAGGTCGCCAGGAAGCAGTCCTGCTTGCCGCCGGGAAACCGTTCGTAGAGGGTCCGCTTGGAGACGCCCGCCAGCCCGCACAACTCCCGCACTGTGCTGCGCTCGTACCCGCGTTCGGCGACCAGCTCGATCATCGCCCCGTACAGTCGTGCGCGCTGGTTTGAGGCGACACTGCGCTCGTCGGAGTCCGGGTGCGGCCCCGGCGGCAACTTCGGATACAGCGTCCTCGTGCCCACCCCCGTTATCGGACTCCGTGCAGACAGAACGTCACGACACCCTACACAGACAGAACGTCGCTACGGCACGACCGCTCGGATAACATGGGCAGTGCTCGCCGGTTGTGGCGGGTGTCGTGATTACCGATGCCGGCGGCGGGGTGCTCATCGTAGGTAGTGCCAAACCACCCTGGCGCCCGTGCTTTTGATCGAGCGTGGCAGGCCAGCCACTGCTATTCCATGCACCAGGGCAATCCCATTGATGGGCATTTTGGTCCACAAGCTCGTGTAATACACGCAAATGGCGCTTATATCCATCGATGTTTCCCACTAACCGTACTTATCCCTCACCCATAGCGCTCGTGAGCTGGCCGTCATCCGGTCCGTGCCGCGCGTAGGCCGCGAAGATGCTGCTCGGTGTAGACGTCGGCGGAACCTTCACCGACGCCGTACTGGTGGTCCCGCACGACGCCGTACTGGTGCTCCCGCAGGAACACGCGCCGGCCGCCTCGAAGCCGAGCGTTGTGTACACCGCGAAGGCCCCCACCACCCCCGACGAGCAGTGGCGGGGCGTACTCGTCGCCGTGCGCGAGGTGTTGGCCAGCGCCGGCGCGCGGCCGCGGCAGGTGGAGCGGTTTGCGCACGGCATGACGGTCGCCACCAACGCGCTGCTGGAGGGGAAGTCGGCGCGCACGGCGTTGATCGCCACCGACGGCTTCACCGACGTGGTTGAGCTGGGCCGCCAAACGCGGGCCAGCCTCTACCGGCTGTGCGAGCGCCGGGCTGCACCGCTGGCGCCGGCCGAGCTGCGGTGGGCCGCGCCGGAGCGGATGACGCCCGACGGCCCGCTGCGGGCGCTGGACCCCGGCGAGGCGCGCGCGCTGGTGGAGGAGATCGCGCACGCGGATGGCGTGGAAGCGGTGGCGGTGGTGCTGCTGCACTCCTACGCCCACCCCCAGCACGAGCGGCTGCTCGGCGAGCTGCTGGCGGCGCGGCTGCCCTCCGTGCACGTCTCGCTCTCGCACGAGCTGGTGGGCACGTTCCGCGAGTATGAGCGCGCCGCGACCACCGAGGTCGACGCGGCGCTGTCGCCGCTGCTGGGCGCCTACCTGCGCCGGCTGAGCGCGGAGGCCGACGCGCTGGGGCTGCGCCGCCCCGCGGTGATGCAATCCTCCGGCGGCCTCACCGACGCGGAGGGAGCCGCCGCGCACGCAGCGCTCACCGTGCTGTCGGGCCCCGCCGGCGGCGTGCGCGGCGCGCTGGAGCTGGCGCGGCGGGCGGGCGAGGAGAACGTGCTGTGCTTCGACATGGGCGGCACCTCGTGCGACGTCTGTTTGATCGCCGGCGGCCGCGTGGCGGAAACCGCGGAGGGCACCGTCGCCGGCAGGCCGCTGGCGCTGGCCACGCTCGACATCCACACCGTGGGCGCCGGTGGCGGCTCGATCGCCTGGCGCGACCCCGGCGGCGCGCTGCGCGTGGGCCCACGCTCAGCCGGTGCCGACCCCGGCCCGGCCTGTTACGGGCGCGGCGGCACCCAGCCCACGGTGACCGACGCCAACCTGCTGCTGGGCCGTTTGCCGCCCGACGCACCGCTGGCGGGCGGGCTGCGTTTGGACCGCACCGCCGCCGAGCGCGCGGTCGCGGCGCTCGGCGCACAGCTGACGCTCACCACGCTGCGCTGCGCCGAGGGGATCGTGCGCGTGGTCGAGACGGAGATGCTGGGCGCGCTGCGCGCCATGACCGTGGAGCGCGGTATCGACCCGCGCGGCTTCGCGTTGATGCCGTTCGGCGGCGCCGGCCCGCTGCACGCCTGTGCGCTGGCGGACGAGCTGGGCATGCGCCGCATCCTCTGCCCCCGCGCCTCCGGTGTGCTCAGCGCGTTGGGACTCGCCGCCGCGCCGCCGCGCCGCGATGTCGCCCGCACCGTGATGCTGGCCGAAACAGGGATGCTGGCCGAAACGGGGATGCGAGCCGAAGGCGAGTGTCTCCCGGCTTCGGTCGGCCACACTTTCGACCCGGCCCGGCTGGCCGATGAGCGGGCGGCGCTGGTGGCGCGGGCCCAGAACGAGCTGGGCGAGCCCGTGGCGCGCGTGGGCGTGCGCTACGAGCTGCGCTACCGCGGGCAGTCGTTCGAGCTGGCGGTCGAGGAGGACGATGTGTCGAGCCCGCCCACCCCGCCCGACCCGGACGCTCTGCGCGAGGCGTTCGCCCAAGCCCACCAGCAGCGCTACGGCTACCGCGACGACGGCGTGGAAGTGGAGCTGGTGACGATCCGCGTCTCGGTCTGGGGCACCGCGCCCACGCTGGAGCTGGCCGGCGCCACCGGCCAGCCGGCGCCCAACACCGCGATCGAGGGACCCACCATCTGCCCGCTGCCTGGCTCCACCCTGTATGTGGCCGGCGGTTGGCGCGGCCAAGTGGACGACTACGGCACCATCCACCTGCACGCACAGGAACAGCGATGACCCCGCTGCGCATCGTGGCCGGGCACGGATGCCCGGCCCCCGCCAGCCACGATCTCCGCCACCGCTCGCGTGGACGATCCCCAACCCTCCCACGACCATCCCAACCCCCCATGACCATCCCCACCCTCCCATGAGCCTCGACCCGATCGAGCTGCAAATCGTGAGCGGAGCGCTGCGAGCCGCGTGCGAGGAGATGGGAGCGGCGCTGATCCGCGCGGCGCACTCCCCCAACATCAAGGAGCGGCGCGACTGCTCCACGGCGCTGTTCGACGCGCGCGGCGAGATGGTGATGCAGGCCGAGCACATCCCCGTGCACCTCGGCTCGATGCCCGCCGCCGTGGCGGCGGTGCTGGGCGAGGAGCACGTGGAGGGGTGCTCGTGGATTCTCAACGACCCGTTCGCCGGCGGCACCCACCTGCCGGACATCACGCTCATCACGCCGGTGTCCGCCGATTGCGTCCCGATCGGCTTCGCGGTCTCCCGCGCCCACCACGCCGACGTGGGCGGGCGCACTCCCGGATCGATGCCCGCCGACTCGCGCACATTGGCGGAGGAGGGCGTGGTGATCTCGCCGCGCCCCGCCACGCCCTCGGAAATCGACTCGCTGGTGGCACGCATGCGCCAGCCCGAGGAGCGCCGCGCCGATTTGCGCGCCCAGCTGGCGGCCAACCGGATCGGCGCGTTGCGGCTGCGCGAGCTGGCCGCCCGCGTGGGCCGGGAGCGGTTGCGCGAGGCGCTGGACGCGGTGCTCGACTACGCCGAGCGGCGCACTCGCGCCTGTCTGGCGGCACTGCCCGACGGGGTGCGCACGGCCGAAGACGTGCTGGAGGCGATCGACGGTGACCTCACGCTGCGCCTGCGCGCCACCGTGTCGGGTGAGCGACTGATCCTCGACTTCGCCGGCAGCGCCCCCCAGCACACGGGCAACCTCAACTGCCCGCTGGCGGTCACCCGCTCGGCCTGCTACTTCGCGGTGCGCGTGCTCACCGACCCCGACATCCCGCCCTCCTCCGGCGCCTACCGGCCGTTGGAGATCCGCGTGCCGGAGGGCTGTCTGCTGAACGCGCGCGCCACCGGCCCCGCGCCGTCCGACGCCCCCGCGGTGGCGGCCGGCAACGTGGAGACATCCTCGCGCGTCGCCGACCTCGTGCTGGCCGCGTTCGGCCGCGCGCTGGGGCAGGGCACGATGAACAACCTCACGCTGGGCGACCCCACGTTCAGCTACTACGAGACGCTCGGCGGCGGCCAAGGCGCCTGCCCCGACGCCGACGGGCCGTCCGGCGTGCACGTGGCGATGAGCAACACCCTCAACACCCCCGTGGAGGCGCTGGAGCGCGAGCTGCCGCTGCGCGTACGCCGGTACGCCCTGCGCCGCGGCTCCGGGGGCGCCGGTGCGCATCGCGGCGGCGACGGCGTGGTGCGCGAGCTCGAAGCGCTGCGCCAGCTCGACTTTTCGCTGATCGCCGAGCGCCGCCGCCACGCTCCGCCGGGCGCCGATGGCGGCGCGCCCGGCGCCCCCGGGCGCGACCTGCTGGACGACCGCCCGCTGCCCGGCAAGGTCTCGGGCGTGCTGCTCCCCGGGCAGCGTCTGCGTATCGAAACGCCGGGAGGCGGGGGCCACGGAGCGTAAAAACCTCGCAAAAAAGGCGAAGATTTGCAGGTGATTTGGGATTTCCGCTAGGATTTCGTATCTTAATGAGGTCGTTGGTCGGGCCGCACCCCTCCCCCGGGGCATGGCCATGCCTTGACCGAGCAGCAGCTCACTTCCAGAGAAACTCGTCCCCTCACATTTGCCATGCCAATTGCTTTGAAGGAATGGGCGGTCACCGTCCGCGCGCTCGCCGAAGGCGAGCAGCTTGTCACGCTGCGCAAGGGAGGGATCCGCGAGAGCGAGAAGCACTTCCAGCTCGAGCACGAGCGCTTCTTCCTCTACCCCACCTTCGACCACCAGCGCAACGACCTCGTGCGCGAGTCCCACCAGCCGGAGCTGCGCCGCGCGCTCGAGGAGGGCGTGTGGAGCGACGGTGAGCCCTCGCTGCAGGCGCTGGCGCTGGATGGTGGACTGCAGCAGCCCGACCGCGTGCGCATCCGCGCGTGGGCGGAAGTCGCCGGCCAGTTCACGATCGACGACCCCCGCTGCGTCGACGCGCTGTCGCCGTTCTACGTGTGGCGCACCGACTACGCCGAGAAGCGTTTGGCGTGGAAGCCGCGCCACCCGCTGCACGTGCTGCTGTTGCGCACCTACCGTATCCCGCGGCCGGTCACCGTGAAGGTGCGAGAGGAGTACCTCGGCTGCCGCTCGTGGCTGGAGCTGCAGCGGGAGCTGCCGTTCGAGGGCACTCCGGTTCTGTCCGACGACGAGTTCGAGCGCGCGTCGGAGGAAATCGAAGCGATCGTCGGCACCGACGTCGGCGCGCCTCAGCCGGTACTGGCCTGATCGCCCAGCACCTCGCGCGCCCGGTTGGCCTCCTCCTCGGCGACCAAAATTTCGCGCGGGCCGCTTCCCAGCAGATCAGGTTCGAAGCCGGCGCCCGAGCGGCGCACCAACGACTCGATTCCGGCGTCGCGGAGGAAAGCCTGCAGCATCTCCGCGCCGGGCGCGTTGGGCGCCCATGCGACCTTGACGACGTTCACACGGCCTCCGCGATCTCCACGGGAACCTCTCGCACCTCGCCGTCCTCGATCAGGTAGCAGCGAACCTCGGGTTCCTCGCTAGCCAGGCCGACGATCAGCCACTCCACGCCCGGCCAGTTGCGGGCAAAATTGACGTCGGTTTGCGACGGGTAGGGAGCGGTGTGGGTGTGCGAGTGATAGATCGCGCCAAGGTCGAGGCCGGCGTCGTCGAACTCGTTCATCGCACGCAGCACCTCCTTGCCGTCGATCTCGAAGCGCTTGCTGGCCATACCGGGGATGCGAGCCGAAGGCGAGTGTCCCCCGGGTGTGGCGGCGTACACGTTCTGCGCGCGGTGGATTCGCACAGCGCGAGGCTGGCGGCTTCGGTCGTCTGAGTCGTCCCACTCGTAGCCCACCATCCCGCAGCACTCGGCGTCGTACTCCTCGCGGGCGTGCGCGACCATCTCGTTGAGGAGTTCCTGGGCGATCAGCATCGTCAGCCGCGCGTCTGGGGCCGGCGCGCGCGAGCAGCCAACATAAGCACCCCTACCACCACACGGTGGCGTCGAGGTTCTCGATCTCGTCCACCGGCAGCGTGTAGATGCCGCTGGAGAGGTACTTCCAGCCGTCGTCAGCCACCAAGAACACGACGTTGCCCTCGTCCAGCTCGCCGGCGATCCTCACCGCCACGCGCGCGATCGCGCCGCTGGACACGCCGGCGAAGAGGCTCTCCTCGTCGAGCAGCTTGCGGGTCCAGATGATGGCGTCGCGGTTGGTGACGAAGATCTTGCGATCCAGCAGCGACAAGTCGATGATCGGCGGGATGAAGCCGTCCTCCAATGAGCGCAACCCCTGCACCGGCTCGCCCTGCATCGGCTCGGCAGCGACGATCTTGACGGCGTCGCCGAACGTCTCCTTCAGCCGCCGGCCGTTGCCCATCAGCGTGCCGCCGGTGCCGAGACCGGCGACGAACGCCGCCACCTCGTCCAGCTCCTCGAGGATCTCCAGCGCCGTGCCGTTGTAGTGGGCGAGTGGGTTGGCGGGGTTGCCGTACTGATAGGGCATGTAGTAGGAGGCGTCGCGCTCGGCCATCTCCAGCGCCTTCTCCACCGCCCCGTTGGAGCCCTTGGAGCCCTCGGAGTAGACGATCTCCGCGCCGTACATCTTCAGCAGCTGCGTACGCTCGGGGGTGACGTTCTCGGGCATCACCACCTTCAGGCGGTAGCCCTTGCGCGAGCAGATCATCGCCAGCGAGATCCCCGTGTTGCCGGAGGTCGGCTCGAGGATCGTCTGGCCGGGCGCCAGCGCCCCCTTCTCCTCGGCGTCTTCGATCAGCGCCCGCGCCACACGATCCTTCACCGAGCCGGTGGGGTTGCGCGACTCGAGCTTCGCCCAGATCCGCACGCCGGGCTTCGGCGACAGCCGTGGCAGCTCCACCAGCGGGGTGTTGCCGATCGACTGGACGATGTCGCCGTAGCGACCCCCACAGGGCTTGTTGCGCAGAGCCTCCACCGCCATGGCTTCACGGAATATAGCGGGGCTTGGGTCGCGCGTTGGCACTTTCGGTCACCTGTGGCTCTGCCACCTGCAGCCGCCGCCGTCGAGGCCGGCGAGATGGGGCGCAAGCCGGCGAGGACGATGCATTCTTTTTGGACGCCAACCAATCTCGCCGGGCGCCTCCCACGTCGCACTGGCCGCGCAGCCAAGTAGGATGCGGCGGGATGGACCACGACTACGACTACGACTGGCTGGTGATCGGCTCCGGATTCGGCGGCAGCGTCAGCGCGCTGCGGCTCGCCGAAAAGGGGCATCGCGTGGGGGTGCTGGAGTGCGGGCGGCGCTTCGCCGACCACGAGTTCCCCAAGAACACCGGCGATGTGCGCCGCTACACCTGGCGCCCGCACCTGGGGATGAAGGGCATCTTTCGCCTGACGCTCTTCCGCGACGTCGCGGTTGTGTCCGGCTGCGGCGTGGGCGGCGGCAGCCTCGGGTACGCCAACACGCTGTATGTGCCGCCCCAGCAGTTCTTCGAAGATCGCCAGTGGGCGGAGATGGCCGACTGGGAGGGCGAGCTGGCGCCTCACTACGCCGAAGCGCAGCGGATGCTGGGCGTGGTGCAAAACCCCCACGACGACCCCGCCGACCAGCTGCTGCGTGAGCTGGGCGAGCACCTGGGTGTCTCCGACACCTACCAGAAGACACCGGTGGGGGTGTTCTTCGGCGAGGAGGGGCAAGCGGGCCAGACGGTGCCCGATCCATTCTTCGGCGGCGAGGGTCCCGAGCGCACCGCCTGCCGGCTGTGCGGGCGTTGCATGGTGGGCTGCCCCCACGGCGCCAAGAACACGCTGGTGAAGAACTACCTCTACCTCGCCGAACGCCGCGGCACGCGGGTGATGCCCGAACGCACCGTGATCGACATCCGGCCGGTCGCCCCCGCCCATGGCAACGGGGTTGGCGGCGACCGTGCCGACGGCAGCGCGGGATACGAAGTCGAAAGCGTGCGCTCCGGGGCGTGGCTGCGCAAGGAACGGCAGGTGCACCGCGCCCGCGGCGTGGTGGTGGCGGCCGGCCCGCTGGGCACCAACACGCTGCTGCAGCGCTGCCGCACCGGCGGCTCGCTGCCGCGCATCTCCGCGCAGCTGGGCGAGCTGGTGCGCACCAACAGCGAGGCCATTCTCACCGTCACGGTGCCCGAGGAGCAGGCAGCCGGGTTCACCAAGCGCGTGGCGATCACCTCCAGCATCTACCCCGACCCCCACACCCACATCGAGACCGTCAGCTACGGCGACGACGGCGACTCGATGCGCATGTTTTACACGCTGCTCGTCGGCGACGGCACTCGCCTAACCCGACCGCTGAAGCTGCTCGGCCAGATGCTGCTGCACCCCGGACGCCTCGCGAAGATCCTGTCGGCCAAACGCTGGTCGCGGCGCACGATCATCCTTCTGGTGATGCAAACGCTCGACAACGCCATCGCCCTGCGCCCCCGCAAAGGACCGTTCGGGACGCTGTGGCTGCGCACCGAACAGGACCCGCTGCGCCCCAACCCGACGTTCATCCCGGTCGCCAACCAGGCGGCCGAGTGGCTTGCCAAGCGCACTGGCGGGATCGCGCAGAGCTCGGTGATGGAGGCGCTGTTCAACGTACCCACCACCGCCCACATCCTCGGCGGTGCCGTGATCGCCCCCGACCCGGGGCGCGGCGTGATCGACGGGCGCCAGCGGGTGTTCGGCTACGAGAACCTGCTGGTGTGCGACGGCTCGGCGATCCCCGCCAACGTGGGCGTCAACCCCTCGTTGACGATCACCGCGCTGGCCGAGCGGGCGATGAGCTTCGTGCCGGCGGCCGGGGAGCCCGCTACAGGCGGCTCTGACGCTGCGGAACCTGCATTGCAGCACTGAGCGTCGACCCACCGACCACACGCAGCTCCACCGCGCCTCGCAGCGACACGAGCTGGTTGAGGACGCCGTCGGCGCCAGCTCGCAGGCGGACGATCGTCTGCCAGCGTCCATTTCGCGTGCGCCGTTGCAGCGACACCGCCTGGCGGGGCCTCATCAGCAGCGCCCACACGCGCACGTGCCAACGGTCCACGCGCAGCGGATCGAACGGCAGCGTGAAGCCGCGCAGGAAGGGCTTCGGGCGGGCGTCCGCCGGTTCGGAGCGACCGTCGACCGCGCCGGCGCTGTATAGGCCCGCGGGGCGGGCAACATCGACGACGCCACCGTTGGGCGTGGCGAGCGGCACGCCGGGGTAGGGATCCACCAAAAACTGCCACTCCACCATGCTCACGCCCGCCACCCACAGCCGGTGCAGCGCGCGCGAGATCCACAGCGCCTGCAGGCGGGGAGGCACGCCGTGCGCGGTTTGCGGGGCGCTTTCCCAGTTGAGCTCAGTCACCCACAGCGGCTTGTGCGCGCGCGGCAGCGCCGTGCCGGCCCGTTCGGCGCGCGCCAGCAGGTTGGTCACCTTGGCGATGTCGGCGATCGCCACGTCTTCGGAGGAGGCCGCCGGGCGGTCGGGGCTTTCGAAGGACAGCGGGTGAAACGACAGCACGTCGAAATGCGGCGGGTCAGGACAGGGCGTGTGCGCTCCCAAACACAGCATTTCCCGCAAAAACGCCACCGGGGTCATCCGCCCGGTGCCGGCCGGTTCGCCGTTGGGCGCCAGGCCGCCGGCGATCACCGTGTCTCCCGGCGCCACCGCCTTGACGGCGGCGTAGAACGCGTTGAGCAACTGGCGGTACAGCAGCGGCGCAAACGGTCGCCACCGCCGGCCCTCGGCGACCCATTGGGGCTCCAGGTAGCGGGCGAGGTTGGGCTCGTTCCACGCTTCGTACAGCCGCACACGCGGCAGCGTCTCGCCGGGCGTCAACGGGTCGGGGAACGAGCCGTCGTAGCGACTGGCCAACGCCGTGGCAAACTCGCCGAACGCCGCGGGGTCGGGGTCCCAGCTGCCCGGATAGGCGTACGGCCAGCGATGCGGGGCCTCGGCGAACTCGGGGGCGCCAACCACCACCAGCAACGGCGTCAAACCCTCGGCGACCGTGCTGCGCACCGCGGCGTCCACCCGCGCGAAGTCGTAGCCGGCGCTCGCCGAATCGTTGGCGTCGAAGCCGCCGGGCGCCGGGGAGGTCACGATGGCGCCCCATTCCACAGGTATGCGCACCACGCTCGCCCCCGTGGCGCCGATGCGCGCCAGCGCCTGTTGGCGCACGGTCTGGTCGGGACTCATAATCAGCGTCGGGTCGGAGATTCCCCTGGTCAGGCCGCCCTTCGGGAAGGGCCCGTACAGCAGGGCGTGGTTTTGGGCACGCGCCAAACCGGGGTTGGTGGCAGCGGGCGCTTTACCTGGCGCCGGCGGGGCGCCGTACGGGCGCGGTGGGCCTTCGGGGCCGGAGGCCGAGGGGATCGGCAACACCGCCGGCGGTTGCAGCCAGGCGGCCGCGCTCAGGACAAGTGCGAGCGCCGATCTAACGATCGAGCGTGACCGAGCGCGTCGGGAGGTTCAGCTTGGTGCCGGAGCCCGTTTTGAGAGTGGTCACCAGCATCGCGCGCACCCTATGGCTGTGACTGAGCGCGTGGCGGCCCTTCGCCGTGACACGCAGATGCACCGTCACTGTGCCGGCCGTGGTAGCCGAAACCGTGCCACGCGCCAACAGCAGCGCCGGCGGCTTGCGGCGCTTGTGCTTGGCGCCGTGCTTCCCGTGAGTGGATGCCGTGGCGGGCACCGAACCGTCCTCCTCGTACAGGTCCTGCGTGACAGTGCCGGCCTGGTTGATCGTCACCTGATCGCTCAGGCCCGACTTCAGCAGCTTGTGCAAGTTGGAGCCGAACAGCTTGAAGAGAGAGCCGGCCAGCGCCGGCGGAGGGGGCGGCGGAGGTGGAGGCGGCGGGGCCGGACAGGCACCCACTGGGCGAACGTCTTCGCTGCTGTATGTGAAGGAGCCGCCACCTCCCAGCGCCGTCGCAAGATGCTCGCGCACGCTAACTGTCTCTCCCAATTCCAAGGGCTTCAGGAAATCACCGCCAAACGAGGAGCCGGAGAGAGACGTGATCTGAGCAGCGCCATCGAAGCGTTTAGCTGTGTAGGAGGGGTGGACAACGTATGTGTCGGCGGTCCCTTCGACTTCCTCGCCTTCGGTGCGCTGACCGGAGAAGTTGGTGGAGCCTGCGCAGACCGTCGGGTCAAGTGATGGCAGACCGTCATATTTGACTGACTCCAGGGGAGTCCCGGCGGGAGATTCGAGATAAACGTAGTCCTCTACCTGCGGCACCTGGGAAAGCCAGACACCCCCGTCGTGCGTGTTTTGAGCAACTGTCAGACCATCAGGTTCCGCGATGCGCACGGTGACCGGCACATCCTTCGTGTGCGGCAGGGCGATGGAACCGCTGGTCGAGAGCACCGATTCTTCCGGTGCCGTGCTCTCACCCTCGACGATCGAGAGTGAGTATTCCGGCGCCTTCGGTTCTTCTTCCCGTGCATCGGCCGCGGCGGGCAAAGCCATGCCTACGCCAAGCGTCAACACCGCCGCGCCAAGCAGCGGCCGCGCAGACATCATCGCCCGTCGGCGGGCCCCAAATCGAGGGATGGGAACGATGTTGGCTCTCACGGGCAAAGGAGGGATCGTGCATCCGTCCAAGGCGATTGAGTCTTGAACGAAATCTTGGACGCCCAGCGTAGAGGCGGTTGCGGCGGAAAAACCAAAGCCCGACCGGGCGCTAGACGGTCGAGAAGCAAGCGAGGCAAGGACGCAGGGAGCGAAGTGTGCTCATCAGCACACGAGCGACCGAGGACGCAGCATCGCGCCGCTTATCGGCCGTCGCCGCCGGCCATCGCCGGCAGGATCACCAAGGTGTCACCGTCGCCCACCGCGGTGTCGAGGCCGTCCAGCACGCGCACGTCCTCGTCGTTGAGATACACGTTCACGTAGCGATTCAGCTCGCCCTCGGCGGAAAACAGCTGGCTCTGCGTGGCGGGGTGGTTGGCGGCCAGGTCGCGCAGCACCTCGCCCACGTTGGCGCCGGAGGCGCTCACCTCGCGCTCGCCGCCCACCGACGCGCGCAGCACCGGGGGAATCTTGATCGTCGCCATCTGTTCGCTCTCCCTCGTGGACTCGACTCGACTCGGTTGGACCGCTCGCCGCGTCAGCCTACCCTGCCGCCGCGCAAAACGCCTCATAGTCGGGGAACACGCCCAGCTCCTCGTCGCGGATCTCGTCGGGGGCGCGGCTGCAGATCGGGCACTCGGGGTCGCGGCGCACCTTCACCTCGGTGAGGGTGGCCGCCAGGGCGTCGTACAGCAGCAACCGGCCGATCGCCGGGTCGCCGATGTCGAGGATCAGCTTCACCACCTCGGTCGCCTGCAGCAACCCCATCGTGCCGGGCAGCACGCCCAGCACGCCGTTGGCGCCGCACGAGGGGGCCAGCTCGGCCGGCGGCGGCTCGCGGAACAGGCAGCGGTAGCAGGGGCCCGCGTAGGGCTTGAACACCGACAGCTGGCCGTCGAAGCCGAGGATCGACGCCGACACCACCGGGATTTGCAGGCGCACGGTGGCATCGTTCAGCAAATAGCGGGTGGGGAAGTTGTCCACGCCGTCCACGATCACGTCCCACCCCTCGATGATCTCCATGATGTTTGACGCGTCAAGGCGCACTGGGTACTTCACCACCTGCACGTCGGGATTGAGGCCGTGGATCGTCTCCTCGGCCGAGTCCACCTTGGGGATGCCCACCCGCTGCGTGGAGTGGATCACCTGGCGCTGCAGGTTCGACAGGTCCACCACGTCGTCGTCCACGATTCCCAGCGTGCCCACGCCGGCGGCCGCTAGATACAGCGCCGTCGGCGAGCCGAGGCCGCCGGCGCCCAGCAGCAGCACCTTCGCGTCCAGCAGCTTCTGCTGGCCCTCCGCGCCGATCTCGGGGATCAGCAGGTGGCGCGAGTAGCGATCGCGCTGTTCGGCGGTGAGCGCGCGGGGGATCTCCACCTCGTAGCCGCGGTCCTTCCACAGCGTGATCCCGCCCTTCATCGAGCGCACGTGCTCATAACCCATGTCCTCGATCATCGTGCGCGCCGCATACGCCGAGCGGATGCCGGAGGCGCAGTAGAGGATGATCTCGGCCGCGCGGTCGGGCACGGCGCTCTCGATCCGCGACTCCAGATGGCCGCGGGGGATGCTCTTGGCGCCCGGCAGATGGCCGGTGGCGAACTCTTCGCTGCCGCGCACGTCGACGATCGCCACTCCCTCCCCGATCAGCTCCTTCACCTCGGAGGGGTCCACCTCATCGATGCGGCTCTTGATCTGGCGGAGCAGCTCCGCCGAGGAAACGCTCATCTCAAAACTCCCTAACGGAGGTCGAGTTTCATGGACTTCACAAAGTATAGCGCGCCGCGGGGTGGGCGGGGCGTTACACCCAGCGCCGCCGGCGGCCGCCCAGCCAGGTCTCGATCACACGCAGCTCGTGCAGCCGTTCCGGCGCCACCTCGCGCGGGTCGCGGTCCAGCACCACCAGGTCGGCCAGCATCCCGGGCCGCAACGCGCCCACGCGGTCGCCCAGCAGCATCTGGCGCGCGGGGTTGACCGTGAGCGTGCGCAGCGCCTCCTCCACCGTCAGCTGCTGGAAGGGACCCAGCACGTCGTCGCTGCCGCGCATCAGCCGGGTGGTGGCCGTGCGCAGCGCCAGACAGGGATCGGCCGGCGCGGCCCCGTGGGAGCTGTGACAGGAGCTCACCAGCCCGTGCTCGAGGTCGCGGCACAGCGAGTGCAGATGGGCGGCGCGCTCCGGCCCCAGCACCTCGTCGCGCAGGCTCTCGCCCTGGAAATACACCTGGTTGATCGGGTGGCTCACCCCCACGCCCAGCGCCGCGGCGCGTGCGATCTGCTCGTCGCCCACCACGGCAAAATGGTCGATGCGGTGAGACACGCCCACCGCCACAGCCAACCGGTCGGCGTCGCGCCCCGCCGAGCCCCCGGCCGAGCCCTCGCCGTCGCGCACATCGCCGACACGGCCCCCCGTGCCCGACGGCAACGCCTCCAGGCAGCGCAGCGCCTGCTCGGTAGCGCGATCGCCGTCGCAGCGCATCACCAGCTGCCAACCGGCCTCGTGCCACGGACGCAGCGCCTCGCGCAGCTCGTGCTCCTCGTGCAGCAACGCGCCGCTGCCGCGACCGTTCAGGTAGGGCTCGCCCACCGCGGCCGCACACGCCTCCAGCGGCCCGTCCACAGCATAGGAGACGCCCACCACGGCGTAGCGCTCGTCGCCGCCGGGGCGCGCGCCCAGCTCCGCCGCCAGCTCCGGGGTGAACGCGCCGCGCACGCGCACCGGGGCGTCGGGGGCGCGCGCCAGCGCCTCCAGCAGCCGGTGCTCCGTCGCGCCCGCCATGCGCCCGATCGCCACGTCGTACACGGTCGTGCACCCACGTTTCGCCAGCTCCGCCAGCGCGCTCTCCACGTGCGCGGCGCACTCCTCCGGGCGCTCCTCGCACAGTCGCGCAGCCTGCTCCTCGGCCACACCCGCCATCGCCAGCGCGCTCTCCAGCACGCGCACGTGCGGCTCCACGAAGCCCGGCAGCACCGCGTGCCCCGCCAAGTCGATGATCTCGGTGGCGGCCGTGTAGTGACGTTTGACCTCGCTCAGCGGCCCCACGTCGAGGATCGTCTCGCCGCGGATCGCCAACGCCTCCCCCACCGGCCTGGCCGGGTCCATCGTGACGATCGTCCCGCCGCGCAGGATCGCCGTGCGCTCCGGCTCCTCGCCCCCGTCGGTCGGGTCGCCCGGGCCCGCCGCCGGCGCGAAGGTCGAAGCGGTTAGGTTTCCCAATACCAGCCGTGCAAATGCGCCGGCACCGGGGCGACGTGCGACGCGCATCGGTGGAGCACCTCTTCCGTGAGCCCAGTCTGCCAGGGGAGACAAACCATACCGCACAATGGATTACACAACCTCGCCCATCGCGGGTGAGCGCGCTCCTTCCTACGCCGCGAAGCCGCTGATATCCTACTCATGAGGTAGGTATTGAGGCGATGATGTTCTCCACCAAGGCCGAGTACGGCGTCCGCGTGATGGTTGCCCTCGCGCAACGGGCCCAGGCTGCTCCCGACGGGGAGGAGCCTGTCGTGCCGCTCGCGGAGATCGCCGAGCACGACGGGCTGCCGCTGGCGTATCTGGAGCACCTCGTGGCCCGGCTGCGCAAGGCGGGGCTGATCGAGAGCCGGCGCGGATCGCGCGGCGGCTACATGCTCGCGCGCGCGCCGCGCCTGATCACGATGGCCGAGGTCGTCGAGGCGCTCGAGGGCTCGATCGCGCCGATCGAGTGCATCTCGGAAAGCTCCGACGGCAGCATCGTCTGCGCGCGGGAGTCCGATCCGGCGCACGCCTGCCCCACCAAGCTGCTGTGGACGCGCGTGCGCTTCTCGATCGTCTCCACGCTCATGAACACCACGCTCGCCGATCTCCTTCCGGTCCCCGCGGCCGCGGGTCCGCCGCTGCCCACGATCGCTTAGCCGGGCAGCCCTCCCCCACCCGGCAGCCCCTCCCCCTATCCCAATTAAAAAAGCAAAGGAACACATGGCAGAGCTCGAAATCCGCAACCTGCACGTGCGCATCGAGGAGCGCGAGATCCTCCGAGGCGTCGACCTCGCCATCGGCCGCGGCGAGGTCCACGCGCTGATGGGGCCCAACGGCTCCGGCAAGTCCACGCTCGCCAACACGCTGCTCGGGCATCCCGCGTATGAGATCACCGAGGGATCGATCGTGTTCAAGGGCGAGGACATCACGGAGGCCGAGCCGCACGAGCGCGCCAAGGCGGGGCTGTTCCTGGCGTTCCAGTACCCGGTGGCGATCCCGGGCGTGTCGGTCGCCAACTTCCTGCGGATGGCGATCAACGCCAAACGCGAGCAGCCCATAGAGGTCAAGGAGTTCCGCACGCAGCTCCAGCGCGCCATCGAGCTGCTCGACGTCGACCGCTCCTTCACCTCCCGCCACCTCAACGACGGCTTCTCCGGCGGCGAGAAGAAGCGCGCCGAGATCCTCCAGATGGCGATGCTCGCGCCCGACGTCGCGATCCTCGACGAGACCGACTCCGGCCTCGACATCGACGCGCTGCGCACCGTCGCCGAGGGGGTCGACCGGCTGCACAAAGAGCAGGGCCTCGGGGCGCTCATCATCACCCACTACCAGCGCATCCTCCACTACATCGCGCCCCAGTTCGTCCACATCATGCTCGACGGGCGCATCGTCCTGGAGGGCGGCGTCGAGCTGGTCGAGCGGCTGGAGCGCGAGGGGTACGACGAGATCCGGCGGGAGTTCGGTGTTCATGTCTGAGATTGCCGTCAAGCCGGGCAGACACAAGGAGGCCACGCTCTACCACGCGCTGCACGGCGCCGGCGCGGGCGATGGGCGTCGCACGCTGGAGCAGCTGCGCGAAGCGGCGCTCGCGGTTTATGAGTCGCTGGAGCTGCCCGTGTGGCGGCGCTCGGGGTTCTGGACCACCAGCTTCGACGGGCTTCATCTCGATCGCTTGCAGGTGCGCCACCACGGCGCCGCGGCCAACGACCGGCCAGGCGGCGAGGAGGCGCTCCCCGATGTTGTTCTCTCCACGCTCCCCAACCAACCGCGCGCCGGGCGGATCGTGCAGCGCGACGGCTCCGTCGTCCACGTCGAGCTCGATCCGGCGCTGGCCGAGCGCGGCGTGATCCTCTGCTCGCTGGAGGATGCCTCGCGCGAGCACTCCGAGCTGTTTGCGAAGTGGTACTCGCGGCGGCTCACCTACCACCGCCACAAGCTGGAGGCCGCCAACGCCGCGTTCTGGACCGGCGGCGCGTTCCTGCACGTGCCCGCGGGCGTTGCCATCGAGGAGCCGTTCGAGATCGTCTACGTCATCGACGGGCCCGGCGTCGCGCAGTACGGGCGCACGCTGATCGTCGGCGAGCAGGGCTCCCAGTTTCGCGTGCACGAGTACGACCTCGCCCCCGACTTCGAGGGGCAGTCGCTGCACGCGGGGGCTTTTGAGCTGTACCTGGAGGAGGGCGCCCGCTGCCACCTCGCGCAGGTGCAGGATTGGGGGTCGGGGGAAGTGTTCGACTCCTCCACCCGGTTCGTGCGCGTCGGGCGCGACGCCTTCTGCCACTGGCTGCCCTCACTGCTCGGCGGGCACCTCGTCCGCCACCACCTCGAGCTGGCCGTCAGCGAGCCGGGGGGCGACATGGCCTTCCGGGGGATCTTCTTTTCCCAGCTGCGCGAGCTGCTCGACGTGTTCGCCATCGACCTGCACGAAACCGGGCCCTCCGGCGGCGACGTCCACTGGCGCGGCGCCGCGGCGGGCGAGAGCCGCGCCAGCTTCGAGGGGCTGATCCAGATCGACCCGGGCGCGCAGCGCACCCACACCTACCTGCAGATCCACACGCTGATGCTCTCGCCGCGGGCGCGTTTGGATGCGATCCCCTCGGTGCTCGTGTCGGCCGACGACGTCTCCGCCTCGCACGGCGGGACGGTGGGAGAACTGGACGAGGACGTCATCTTCTACATGCAGTCGCGCGGGCTCGACCGCACCAGCGCCGTGCGTGTGATCGTCGAAGGGTTCTTCGAGCCGCTCATCTCGCAGCTGGAAAATCCGGGGCTGGAAGAGGTGGTGCGGGGAAAGATCGCGGCGAAGCTGGCCGCGGCGCGGGCGGATATCGAGGCGTACGCGGCCAGCCGCTAACGCCTGCGTGCAGGACGCCCGGGCTTGCTGGGCAGCGAAGCCGTGGCCTCGCGGGTCAGGGAATTCTTCGCTCAGCTCTACGCTTCGGGGAGTCGTTCGCTGGATTCGACCGCTTCGCCGGACACGGCGACGTTCAGCGTGCCGCTCATGACGATCGAGCTGTGGCCGTCCTTGGATGGCAGCCGCAGCTCTGCGTCAATCAGCTGGCCGACAAACGCAGACAGCGAAGCTTCCCCACAGCCCTGCGCGGCGGGGACTGAGAAGGTGTTGTCGACGAGCAGCTCGTTGGGGACGCGCAGCATCACCAGTTTGGGTTCTTCCAAGGTTTCGAGCTGCCCAAGTTTTCCCGAGATCGCTTCGGCCGGCGGCTCGGGATCGGTCCTCCCGTCGGTCAGATGCCATTCGATCGGGTCGGCTTCCGAGCCGATGTAGCACGCCGCCCCCAGCAGCGCCCCCTTCAAGTGCAGCCTGACCGGGAGCGTGAGCGCAACCCCTTCCCTCCTGGCCAAACTGAATAGGTTGAAGATAGCCCGGTGCTTGGCGCTGGTGACCACTTCGAGGGCGACCTGCAGGCCCGGGTTCAGCCCGCACACCAAACGGTCTTCTTTTTCCATCTTGCCGGAGCCGGTGATGCCCGCACAATCGAGCATATCCGGCCGTATTGCCAATTCCGCCCCGGCAAGGGTCTGGCCGCCAGGATTCGGGACCATGAAGAATTCCCGTTCGTTTTCCGGATTGCCGGTCTGCGCGAACCCGCCTTCCAGCGTGATCGTCCGCGCAAACGGCACTCTGAGCCCGCCGATCGCCATCTGGCCACTCGTGATCTGCCCATAGAAACACAGCGAAGTATCAGGGTTGGCGCCCAGCTGCTCGAGCTCGCCCAGCGGACAACCCGAGAAGATGCTGAAAATGCCTTTCGGGGCCGCCACCGCCGATCCCGCCCCAAACACCAACCACGCCGCCACCACCACCGCCGCCGCAAGCCGCCCGGCCCGACCCCTAACCATGCCGCAACCCTCTCCGGCGCCCCCGCCCATCGTGCCTTTTCTTCTTGTCATGCTTCTTCTTCTTCACCTTGGTCGCCCGCGGGCAGCCGCTGACCGCGATCTTCGTGTTCTGATGGACCGCGGCACCGTTCTGCGCGAGCATTTCGGTCGGCATCGTCAGCTTCTGCTTGCAGAGGTTCCCCAAACCCGTAAGCGCCGAATAGGGACCGGCGGGGAGGTTCAGTTCGAAGCTCCCGACCGGCGCGTCGGGGACCGTCTTGAACGTGCTGCTCGTGACGCCTGATTTGCTGATCAGCGTGTTCCCGACCAGGTCGATCCTCACGCCATAGCCCTGCAGCACGACGATCAGGTTCGGCCATTCTTCGCCGCCGTTGCTGACGAAGTACGCCGGGCCTTCCAACGGCACCGGCACCAGCGGCGTGATCGCCTTGGCATGACCGACGACCGATGCCGGTGGGCACCCCGCGGGGTTGGTGTGGAACTGCGCAGCGGTGCACGCCTTCTGCAGCGTCGGCAACCGCGAGGGCAGCTGTTTGGGGAGTTCCACTTTGACCTGCTTGATGTTCGCCTGCGACCCGAACGGCGCGCTTGGATATGTGAGCTTCACATTCAGGCTCGTGCCATTCAGCCGGCTGACCTTCCCCGACGTCGAAACCGCGAATTTCGGGGCGAACCCCAACGTCGCGCAGTTGGTCGCCTGGAACGGCACCGACAGCGCCTGCGACGCGCCTTCAGCACTGCTCAAGCTCCCGCCGATTTCCGTTTTGTTGCAGTCCGTCGGGTTGAAGATGAACCCGGGACGGTTGATCGTCACGTTCACGTGCTTGATCTCCAACGGGATCCCTTCGATCGCCGTCGGGATCTTGTACGGGCCCGCGTTATCGCTCGTGACCGTCAACGCCGCCGTGGCCGGGTTGACTTCGATCTTCGCCCGCACCACCAGGCAGTCGCACGCAGGATGGTTCGCCTGCGTGTGCTCCAGATCGAACGGGCCCGCCTTCGCCGGGTTGACGATGCTCAAGCCGAACGGCGCGCCGTCGTAGGGGCCAGTGATGTACACCTTGCCACCCTTCACCGTGAACGGGTCGCCGCCGACACCGACGCCGACGGTCGTTTCCCCGATCAGGCTGTTGGGGCCGCACGTCCCCTGGTCCGCCTGCGGTTCCGGGCACAGTTCGACACCTGACAGCAGGCCGGAGAGGCCCTCCGGTATGTGCAGCGCGATCGCCTGCAGCCGCTGCTGGCCATCTTCCCTCGACATCGTCATCGTGAACGGGCTGAACCCGCCCGCCTGGATACTCGTCGTACCCGCCGTCAGCGACGGGGCGAACGGCAGGCTCGCACCCGGGCACGCGCTCCCGTTCGGACCACTGTTCACTTCGAAGCTCGACGATGCACTCACTTCTCCGGCCCCCGACCACGGCGTATAGGAGGCCTGTGTGGCGTAGCTCCCGCAGTGCGCCGGCGATGCCAGCGGTGCGCGTTCGCCACCGAAGAAATGCAGTTCGGCGTCTTCGAACGGCAGTTGCGGATCGTCTTCAAACGTCGCGACGATCTGCCCCGACGCCGTCAGGTGCACCACGCCGGGAAGCTTCACCAGCGTCCCCGACACGGGATCCTGCGCGACGATGTACATCGCCACCAGCGACCCGAACGGGTTGGCTTCCTGCGAGGCAAGGTACACCGCGCCCCGCAAGGGGTTGGGCAACAACGGCGTGCGGATCGTCACCGTGCCGATCTTCGATGCGTCCGCGCAGAAGTTGAAGCCGGGCTCAAACGCTTCGCCGGAGCCCGGAGTCCCGGGGAGCGTTGCCGTGAACGCCGGCCCTCGCACGCCCGGCTCGCTCGCCTGTTCGCGGAACCCTTCGAAGCCGACCAGGCTCTCCGAGCACGCTTCCAAGCCGTCGCCGCCGGCCGGGTTGATCGCGACGCCTTCCGGCAGCGCCACCGTGATGTCGCGCACGTTGGACTCCGCCAAGCCCGTCGGGTTCAGAACCAGTTCCTGGGGGACGTGCACGTCGACGTTCAACCCCGTCGGCGTGCTGCCAGCCGTCCCGTCCGGCGTCACCTTGATCGACGGGCCGAACGGCAGCCGGTTGCAACTGTCGAGCGCCGGCAGCGCTTCCGTGGTCCCGTACGCCTGGAAAGCACCCGGCTGCGCCCACGAGTCGGCTTCCATCGACGTCTGCAACGGCCCCGTGCAGGACGTCGGCAGCGACAGCAGCGGCGGCGGAACGTGCGCTTCCAACGGCGCGCATTCGTGAGGATTCACGGTCGTCGGGATCGCGGCTTCACGCGCAGCTTCGAGGCACTCACCACCACGCACGTTGTCGTGCCGCGAGTCGCCCGGTACGCCCCAGAACGTCACTTCGCTGCCGAGGAATTCCGCCTGCTGGCTGATGTTCCTGACATCGACCGTCACTCCGTAGTCGCCGCCGGTGCGTACGGCCGTGTCCAGGAACACCGGCACCGTGCCGTCCACCAGGAAAGCGAAGCGCGCGGGCTCCCCCGCTTCCGGTTCGAGATTGAACAAAGGAACGATGAATGGGACCGCGTCGGTGAGGCTCCCGCCCAGCGGCGCGGTATGACTGAACAGCGGGATATGAAGATTGACATATACCCGCGCAACTCCCACCACCGTCTGCGACGGGCATTCATGGCCGAAGAACTGCGCGAGCGAGCAGCGCGAGAACGGCTCCGGGTTGCCGATCAGACCGGGCGGCAGGTCGAAGTGCAGGTCCTTGGCCAGCGAGACGGGCTTGCCTTCGAGCGTTTCGTCGAGCCTCAGCGTCGTGGTCAGCTGGAAGGGGTGCGAGCCGGCCCGAGTGTCGACTTCGCCGCCCTCTTCTTCGGCGCGCACTTCGTAGCCGGCGACGCCGAACGGGGGCGCGGCGGCGTTCAGGGTCAAGGGCTGGCGCACGGCAGCGGCCGGGGCGCCTCCGCCGGTGATGCTTGCCTCGTTCACCGCGCCCGTCTTGGCCCCGGTCGAGCGCACCGCAATCCGCAGCTGAACCTGCTCATAGGGAGCCACGCTTGCGGGATAACCCAGTTCGAAGTTGCGCGCGGAGGGCGGCTTGCCCGTGAACGTGCAGGCGAGCTGGGCCCGCGAGCATGCGAGCATTTCAGCAACTTCTGCGAAGTCAGCGCCGCTGAAAGATTCGCTGACGCTCCCTTCGATACTGACCGCCTTGAGCTTGGGCGGAAGCACGTCGGCGATCGTCACCGGCTGCACCGTGGGGTCGGCGTAGCCGTCGCCGAGGTTCACCGCGTTCACGACGATCACACCATCGGGGCGTCCCCTGGTCACCTCGCTGACCGTGATGCTGAGGCTTGCGTTGTTGACCTGTTCCGCTTCGAGGAGCCTCACCCACTGTGATTCCAGTTCTCCCACGAAAGTGATCCTGTACGCTTTGCCGCCGGGCCCCGATTGACCTTCTGTGACCGACACGTTGCCGGCGCCGTACAGTTCGCTTTCCAGCTGGCGCTGGATCTGGGCCGGCGTTTCGCTCGCCGAGAGCACCACCGACTTCAGCGCGCAGCCGCAATAGGCCAATGTGCCGATACGGTACAGGCCCGTTTCGCTGCTGAGGCGGACTTCCTGGACCTCGTCGGTGGCCTTGCCCGGCTGGATGTACGTCGGCCGCGCCTGCGAGGTGATGTGCCACCACGGCGATGCGGCATACGCGGGAGCGGCACCCTGCGCGACCACGGCGCAGAGCGCCACGACGAATGCGGCGAGCAGCGTCCCGACCGCGGCGCGCTTTGAATGAAGCGGACTCATCGGTTACCTCCTCGGCGCGACTTGCCGGCCGTCGCCCTCTTGCCCTTGCCGGGCTTGGCTTTTTTTGCGGGCTTGGCTTTTTTTGGGCACCTCTTGGCCTTGCGCTTGCCGCACCTCGCCTTTGCCTTGGGCTTCGGCTTGGCCTTCGGCTTCGTGGCCGGCGTTGCCGGCGTCGCGAGGTTGCCGGTCCCCGAGAACGTCGCGCTCGCCGGTGCTCCGTACAGCGCCGGCTGCGGCGACGGCGCGGCTCGGCACGACGCTTCGGTTTCGCATTCTGGCGGCTGCGCCGGCGGCGTCGGGACACACGGCGCCGCTTCCGTGCATTCGTGCGCGTCGTACAGGTCGTAGGCGGTGTCGTAATCCTGCGTGACCAGACGCGCCTGTGTCAGAAAGAACACGTCGCCACCGCTTTCGCTCGCGTCGAGGAACGCCGATTCCACCGGCGAGGCGCCTGATGAGATCAGGCCCACGCAGCCGTCCGCGCGCGAGGCAAACATCTGGCTGGCGGAGTCACAGTCGCCGACACCGACAGGCTCGTACTCATACACATCCTCGGTGCCGTTGACGTCGTCCGGCACCAGTGCATCGGCACTGTCGAAGAACAGTCGCCCGCTATCGGAGAGATAGTGGGGCTGGTAGAAGATCATCGCTTCATGGCCGCCCGAACGAGAGTTGTCGGTGAGCTGCTGCCACGGCACGACGTTCGCCGCCACCCACGTATTGCTGAGGTTGCCTTTTGCCACAAGGCGCCCACTTTCTCCATTTACCTGCAGGCCCACCGGTCGCGCGCCGCTCGGATCGCACGACGCGCAGACCAGCTTGCCGGCGCCGGCGCCATACAGATACACCTCGGCGTCGGGCTGCCCGGTCACCGCGTCGCGCGTGTCGTACCCCGTCAGGTCGGCGCTGGACATGAACGCCAGCCATCCGCCGCTGGGGGAAACCCGGGCAAAGAGATGTTCTCTGTAAAATGAGGCACGGTCACTGCTCGACAAGGTCGCGATCAGCTTCGTCGCGCCCGCGTGACGCACATACAGGTTGAGGGCGCCCGACCGGGAGCCTGCGGCAAGCGCGCCGTAGGCGAGGAAGTACACGTACGAGCCGTCTTCGCTCGCGCCGATCACCGTCGTCACTTCCGCGGCTTCGCCCTGGTTGGGATCCACCGTGAGATCGCTCAGCCGAGCGCCGGAAGGGGCGTTCAGGTCGTATTCGTACAGATCCTCTCCGCTCGCGGAGGACTGGGCAGTCAAGTGGCCACCGTCGAGGAAGAAGATCCGCGACGCGTCGCTGCTCGCGGTCATGTAGCTCGCGCCGCTGCTCGGGCCCGTCCCCCCCTGCGGCACGTCCAGCCTGATCGTGTCGCCGGCGCCGACATCGCGTAGGTAGAGGGCCCCGCCACCTTGGAGGATGACCCGTTCCCCGTCTTCGGAGACGGCGTGCCTGACACCGGTGGCCGGGTTGCGTTCGCCCGCCAGCGTCACCGGGACTTCTTCACCCTGTGGCGGCGCGCCCACCAACTGCAGATGCCCTGCCGACCACTCGTACAGGCCTTCTTCCCCCCCGGCCGGAGCCGGGGTCGACGTGAGCTGCACCGGGGAAGCGACCACCACGTGCTGCAGATCCCCGCTGGCTCCCCTGAAGCGCGGGCCGCACGAGCGCCACGGGCATTCGCCTCGAGGTTCTTCACCGAAAACCGTGCCCGGGGGTGTGTCCGCAGCCGTGACGAGCGGCCGGTAGCACGACGAGTTGCAGGGATCGCCAACGTCCCCTTCCGGGTAGTCGGTGCGCAGATATGTCGTCGATTCGGTCGCTTCCGGCGACAACGGCGTGAAGCCGTTGGTCACCGGCACGACCGCGGCCAGCGAAAGGTCCCGTGAGAACAACCTGAATTCCCCGCCGCCGCTTTCCTGGACACCCGACTCCTGGTCGTGTGGCGGCGAGATGTCCTGCGAGGACCAGCCCGCGGCGTCACGCCGCGAGAGGACCGTCACGTCGGTCGGATAACCCTGCGGTTCGCTTTCGGTCGGTGAGCTCGTCTGGTAGGCGATCGCGTCGCCGTTCACCGACGCCTGCACGGCGCCGGGACCGGCGGACAGGATCAGCGCACCCAGCTTGTTCGGTTGGCTCACCATTTCCCACGAGCGACCATCCGGCAGCGCGAGTGGGGCCGTGGCGGGCTGCGTCGTGAACGTGTGGTCTTCCCCGTCGAGCGCTTCGAATTCGCCCGCTTTCAGTTCGTTGACGACGACGACGCGATAGTGGTAGACGGTGCCGGGCGCGAGCGCCTGCAGGCGCAGGCTGGGTTCCAAGTCGAGCGTGCCCGACCCGAGCGCTTCGCCTGGCGGCGCCGGCGCCCGCTGGCCGTATTCGGCGCTCGGGCCGTATTCGAAGTAATAGCTGGTAGGCGTCTGGTTGGGGTCGATCGTCGCCTGCATGGTCGCGGCCGTCGCGCTCACGTCCTCGACCGACTCCCCCCGGAGCAGCGCGCCGGGAGTCGTAAACGACTCATCCTGCCACGCTTCTCCGGGATTCGTACCTGCCGCGTTGCCGGCCTGCAGGCGGTAGTAGTAGGTCACGCCACGTTCGAGCCCACTCAGCGTGACTTGGACGGGCACCGGGCCTTCACCTGCGATTCCTTTGATTTCGTTTGGGCACGGCGCGACTTTCCCCAGCGCGGGGGAGGTGCCCCAGTCGAACCCGCAAGTCGCGCTACCAGCGCCATCCGCGTTGACCGTGCCGCTCAATGTCGCGCTTTCCGGCTTCAGATTGGCGACGGCAGCTGTAGTGACGTCGGGAACCACGACATCCGGACCGTACGCTTGCCGCCTGGCATAGAGGTCGTGAGAACTTGATTCCACCGCAATCGATGACGTAGAACTGGGGATGTTTTCCACGTGCCCCAGATAGGAGCCTGCGGCGCTGAACTCGTCAATCACCGGGCCTTGTTCGGGTGGGGGCGCATACGTTGCGACATAGATCTCACCATTGCCGCCGTCGGCCGCAAGGGCTCCGATGGATTCAAACGAACCACTCGGCGGCGGACCAGTGAGCTGGCGCACGAAGGTATACCCACCGAGCCCGGTCGGTTCGAACACGTCAATCACAGGGTGTCCGTTGCGGCTGTCCTCGACGAGCAGATCGCCGCTCGTTTCATCCACGGCGATCTTCTGCGCGGAGACGAAGGGTTCGCTCGGCGATACGCCCGTTATCTCTCCGACGTACCGTTCAGCGCCGTCCGCTTCGGGATGAAAAACCTCGATCGCAGGCGATTGGACACCCTGAAGAAAATTGGAAACAGCAACAAAGACGTTGCCACTGCCAGCGTCCAGTGGATTGCTCGAGTTGTCCACCGCGACATCGCTGATCGTGCCGATCTCGTAGCCGTAAGGAGCAACTGTGGGGAAGGAGCCGGCCGGCGTGGTGTGACCCAGCCAGGTCGCCTTCAGCGCCCCGGCTTCGTTGAGCACTGAGATGGACGTCGCATCGTTGGTCTGGCCAGCCACATACACCAGGCCTTCACCCGTGCCATGTCCGATCGCGATACCTTCGCCATAGCCGTAGCCATAACCCGTGTCGGGGCCGTTGAGGGCTACCGGCTGTGCGACGAACGCCCCGGTCTCCGCATCGAACTCATCAATACGAGACGGTCGCAAAAATTCCCCTTCCGCAACCCACAGATGGCCCGAGTCGACCGCCATCGACTCCATCTTCCCCAGCGGACCCGGCTGCGCCACCGCTTCACCGTGCGGCCCTGTTGCCGGGATTTCTTCCCCGAGCTGAAAGAGCGGCTCGTGGGTGTATGCCGCCCCGGCCACCGACGCGGCTGAGAGGAGGATCGCCGCGGCCACTGCCAGCACCGTCGCCACTCCAAACGCGACACGAGCACCGCATGGCTTCGCGCCGGCCGAGCGCCGGTTGTGCTCCCGTCCACGGCACACCGCATCGAACGCGGTGAGGAGCCCGGTGCTGAACTTCTTGTCTACATACTCGGCGTTATCCACTTTCACTCCTCGATCTCGATGGAGAACCTGCGACTCGTCGATGCGGCGACCAAAGCTCCAGCCTCAGGGCGCGGTCACCGCCCACGTCCCGGCCGACAGGACGGTTGCGTTTGAGGGCCCTTCGTATTCGACCAGGAGAACCGTTCCGGCTGGGCCGGCACCTCCTTCGAGGGGACCCCCTCCGGGACGCTGCGTCTCCATTATCGGGAGCCCGCCTTGTTCCGTCTTGCCTGGTTCCGGTTCGGCTTTCGGCAGCAACGTGGTGCCCTGATAGATGCAGAGATCGCCCGCGCCGGCTTTCGGGCTTTCCGTGGTTCCCGGGCAGAACGCTTCATCTGCTTTCACTTCGTTTTCGCAGGCCACCAGCGCAGCGCCGCTCAGGCTCGAGCCCACGCAGTTCTTGATCACGTAGATTTTTGTGACGCCAGCTTTCAGTGGGATCGAGAAGGAGAGCGGGACAGACCAGTGGAACCCGGTGGGGGTATCGGTCTGGAAAACAGACCATGTCCCGGTCTCCGTTTCGCCTTCCGGCAACGTTTTGGTGAAGCCGGTCGTCCCCGGAGTCCCGGCGGGACCCTGTTCGCCTTTTTCCCCGTTGCACGCGGTCGTGGTTTTCCCGCCGATCGTGAACTTGGAGCCGCCTTCTTCGCAGCCTTCTTCGCCCGCTTGGAGCGTCGCGGTGACGACGCTTTCGCCATCTGTGCCACTCGTGCCGTTGGCCCCCGCCGCGCCGTTTTCGCCCTTCACGCCGGTTTCGCCCTTGGGACCGGCCGGGCCGGCTGGTCCCGTCGCCCCGGTTGCACCCTTAGGCCCAGCGGGCCCCCGCGGGCCCGGCTTGCCTGTCGATTTGGCCTTGGTCTTGCTCTTCGCCGCAGTCGCCTGCGGGCCGCCGGCGCCACCACCCTGATCGGTGACGGCGAACGCGCCGCCGGTCGTGGCGAACAAGAGCGCTACGAACGCCATTACGGTCGCTGGGTTCAGCTGCTTGCGTATCGCATTGAGCATCGTTACTTCTCCTCCTCGTTGTCATGCGTGAAGGCGCTGCCCGGCGCTACGCACGCGTTATCGGTGTTGGCGAAGCCGGTGTGACGAAGCTGCGTTACCACCCGGTCGCCCAGCGGCGTGAGCCGCCAGGCGTTGGGCTCGCCTTTGGCGTGGCCCGCACTCGCGTTGGTAAGCAGCCCAATTCGCTTCAGACGCATCAAAAGCTTTGAGATCTGTCCGGGGTCCTGGATCCCCGCGCGCTCCGCCACCTCGCGGTTGCTGGCGCCCGGCAGCGCCGCCACACCCTCGAGCACCCGCGTGGTGCGGTAGGTCAGACGCATCGGCACGCCCCGTAGCGCATCGCCCGCGCGCGCATCCTCGGTCACGGGGCTCGCGGCGCCATCGGTTTGTGGCGCCAGGGCCGGCCGCTCCAACTCCCGTCGCGCCGCCGCCGCGCCGCGATAAGGCAGCACGATCATGCTCATCAGCTCGTTCAGCAGGCCGGTCAGCGGCCCGGGATTGCGGCGCGCCACTCGCGCATGCACGATCGAGAGCGCCGCACCCACCACGCCCTCGGCCGTCAACGGGGTGGGGCTCACACCCCGTGCACGCTCGGCGCGGCCCTCGTCCACCGCGGCCGCCAACCGCGCCAGCGCCCGCTCGCGGCGCTCCACCAGCAGCGGGCCGCCGCGCGCCGCCTGCACCATGCACACCCGCGCCAGCGCCGGGTCGCGGTCGAGTAACGCAAGGATCCTCAGCAGCCCCGCGCGCACCCGCTCGCGCCACGGGCGTCCGGCGAGACTCGCGCCGGTCGCAGCCAACTCCCGCTCCACCGAGGCGACCGCGTCGTCCAGCACCGCCGCCAAGCACTCGTCGCTGTTGGCGAACTGCTCGTAGAAGGTGCGCCGCGAAACACGCGCCCGGCCGGTCACATCCGCAACCGCCGTG
>Ga0210398_10000975_pt1 | contig 30925 bp, 22 predicted proteins | sample IncBWC4OmetaG_FD_161047 | JGI IMG/M metagenome (GOLD analysis project Ga0210398, IMG submission 161047) | Forest soil microbial communities from Barre Woods Harvard Forest LTER site, Petersham, Massachusetts, United States - Inc-BW-C-4-O | ecosystem: Environmental > Terrestrial > Soil >... | reverse complement strand
CAGGATCGGCGCTCTCTATGCGATCGAGGAGGAGATCCGTGGCGAGCCTGCCAACCTCAGACTGAACATCCGTCAGTCGCGAGCCAAGCCGCTGCTCGAGGAGTTGCGCAAATGGATGGAGAAGAGTCGTATTGGAGAACGGTGGAAGAGTTGAACCGCTCACTCCGCTGAGGAGCGCGCAACTCTATGAGGCGGAAAAGTCTTATCGGTACGCTAGAGGAAGCTTGAACACTCAAGCATCGGAGCATCGGAATTCCGATGATGATCTGGAGCGCTACGTCCCAATCAAAGGCATTAGTGCTGCGTAGGTCTAATTACAATTTCCACTTTTTTCCCAGACGCATCGGGATAACTTCGAGTTGTCATAGACATATTCAATCCATACAAATCGACGTCAGCATCGTATAACGCGTCAATCGATAAGCCACACTTCGTAGCGTTCGCTACCCCTCCAAGTAGATCTCGGGCGCTCACATTCTGTCCTCCTATGGTGGTAGGCGTCCGAGCCAGGAGATTGTTGGGGCCCCAAAACAACATTTTATGGCCACTTTGTACCTGAAGTGCATTGAGTATCTCGTGTACGGCTTGAATAGCCGACCGGTCTTTAACTTCGAGATTTATCGGGGTATCCAGAATGCTGAGCGGTTTACTATTGGTGCTTGAATTACTTCTTGAGATGCCGACGACTGAAAGACGACCCGAGGCAGATTTACGTACCTCAAATTGTCCTGGGCCACCACTCGCGTTGTAATCGAAAACGATCGACCTAAGAACTCTCTCCTCACCAGTCCTGCTCAGAATCTCGGCAGGATCACTATCATCAAAAGAAGTTACAAACTTGCCTCCTGCCGGGCGGGTGACTCCTTTAGAAGAGGGATGCTGGAGTCTCCAACTTGGGTTTGTGTCTTCTACTAGGTCTGTGCCGGAATATATTGGGTCCTCAAAATCGGCATTCCAGCCGTATTCTTTCCTCAATGCTTCCACAGCTCCCTGAAGTGGCCGGCCTTGGTTTGCGACAACTGTGACCTTCGAACCTTGATGCATCACTTGAGTCCGCGGAATTACGGTCTGAGAGGACGCGGCATAGTTAGCGCAACAGACGATGGCGCCAATAGAAGCAACCCCAAAACGAAGAGATTTAATCGGAAGACCTCGGTAGTGAAATTCAATAAATTATAGTACTGGGTATGCCTAGCCGTGTATTTACAACGGTTGTTGGAGTGATTGTTGTAGTTAAGATGTTGCCGAATTCATATGTTTGCCAACCACCCGGAGTACAACTTACTTGCATGTACTCGCTTAGGCTCCTTCCTTAGAAACCTGGTCTTCAGGGCGGGATATTCCCGCGGCGTGAGAATGACGAAGCATACCCGATGCTCCAGCGGCGGATCCCGGACTTGAATGTTTCTCCCTGGTCGGACGGTGACTTTGAACCGGCGCAAGAGCTCCCGTTGCACCGCCACAAACCGGCAAACGTCAGTTTGGAGAGGGCCTCTCAATATGATCGATCACTAGAATTTCGTCTTGCCCCTTTGTTGATTTCAACTTCAGACCAAGTTGCTCCTGGAGCGCAGCGAAGATAGATGGTTTCGAGAGACTGTTCAATTCAGATTCTTGTTGAGCCTGTTCTGCCACTCCCTCCTGGATTGACTCTGAATGTTTTTCTGGCTCCCATTCCAAAACGAAATTGTAGGTGCCCGCGAGGTCGGTAGAGTCAATCACTTGACGTTGAACCTGAACCCCAAGAACACCAGCCAACCTCTGCATGGAAATGCCCGCAGCCACTATCTTCCCTCTCGTTATCCGGAGAGTACCATTCGGAAGCGAAGGGTCGTCAGGCTTGCCCGTAGCCATTTTGGATCCCCTCCGTGAAAGGACCAATTCGAAAATTGGAATCGCCCTAGTCTCCCTATGAACTGCGAGATTGAGTCGATCCGCCAAAACCGTACGAAACATGAGTCTAAAAATGGTCTCTCTCTGATCCGGGTTCAGGCTTCGCAACATTTCCGCATCAGAGGCACTTACTTTCGCTTCTGCATCATATCGTTCAGAAGCGGCCCATTTCGGAACACCCAAGATTCCTCTCTCGCCAGACTGAATTGGGCCATAAGCAAAGGCGACGAGATTCTGCACCGTGCAGTATGTGACTCGAACTCCGTCAGGCACGGGTCTAAATACGGGAACGCCATCCTTTGAGTTATTGAGCTTGAACGATGCCACGTCGAACTCTTGCGGCTTTCGGGTCAAGTCCGTGATAGTCGGCGTGTTGGAGACATGTGCACTGCTTGCCTGTCCTTTTGCGACGGACACTGCCATACCTATTGGCCACGAAACAAGGGTGATCGCCATTACACAATGATGAAGGAGCTTGTAGACGCGTTTTAGCATAATATGGCCACTCCCTTCTCTTTCAAACGAAAGCTACTCACGTTAACTAGAAGCTTGAGAGCGAAGCAAGTCTCGGCCGCTACATATGGTAGTGTGCGAACGAGAAAGGCGACCTGCGCCTCGAAGATTTCACTCGCCATCGTTGCTACCTCCAGCGTTGAATAGTTCCATTGGAAGCGTGATCTGATAGCGTGCGTCGAAGTGGCCCTGGGGAACCAGGTGACGCTTTCCGCACACATGTCCGGTACAAGCTGTAGTCGTCGTTCTGATGTTGTCGAACGACGCAGCTCCTAGAAGAAGGTTGGTTGTGGGGTCGATGAAGGAATGCGCGACGGCACTTCTCGGGCTGTGTTCGATGAATAGGCGTAGTTTGACCCTGCTGCCGACCAACAACAGCCCTTCTGCTCATTGCCTGAATCTGCCTCTCTTTAGAAGGTGAAGGCAAAACCTACTGTGCTTCTCTGTTGGATATATTTTGCCGGTGATGATACGTCGGTCACTATTGTGGTGTACGTGTTGTCAAGCGCAGTAGGTAGATACCCTTTATAGCTCTTTTTGATTACTTGAGGATTTGCGCTCCAGGTCTCACCGTAATCCGCGCGTATCGTAAGCCGTGGAAGTACACGATACTTGAACCCTGCGCCGTATTGCAGGGCAATCTGATAGATTCCGCCTCCATTGAGCGGCGGAGTATTGCCGAAATCAATCCCTGCCTGAATGAGTCCAATATTGGAGAGGCCGAGCCGAAAATACTCACTGGATGATTTGAGCGGAGTGTCGGCAAGGGCAAGTAGTTGCACGGCTGGTCCCACGGTAATGTATGGGCGCCACCTCGATCGTGGCGGGCGCAGATTGAGAACTGTGTTGTAAGCGAAGCGTCGTGTAGCCCAACCGACCGGAGGACCGTTCAGAGATGGCTGCGGCGGGGTAGGTCCCATACAGGTATTAGTTTCATCGATTCCGACAAGAAGAAATTTCGTCTGCTGCCGCATGTAGGTGAATTCGTTGGATACCCATTTCCAACTGTTGACAGTTAGAGAGACCCCGGCGGCCCACCCATCATTAACGTCATCGCCCATGGCAAGAAAGTAGTCGCAATTGCTTGGATTGCTCGAGAACAGTCCGATGAGAACTCCTTCGTTTTCATGGGTCCGGTAGTTGGAATAGCCGAGATTGAGAGCGATCTCAAAACGTGGTGGGTCCCACTTGTGGGCCTCTATGCGCGCACGTGCTTCGGCATCGGGTTCAGAAGGCGCTGACACGCTTGTTCCACTCCACTTTTGTCGTCGCGGCGCGCCCACGACGCTGTACTCATTACCCGATGCGTCACTCTTTCTCCAGTTGCCAGCGTCCTCTCCCAACTCATTTCGCGTTGCGAGGTATTTGTGTATTCCTATTCCACCGGAGATACCGGTATAGACGACGTTGCCGCGATATAAGGTGTCTTTGATAGTCAGCATCGTGTCTCGACTGCTGCGTTCAAAGAGTGGCGCTCGCTGTGCCACAGTAGCCGGTGTTGTGTAGGGATTGGTGCAATCGTTGAGCTTCAATATCGCGGCGTCGCCATCCGTAATTAGATGATCGCCAGTGGAGTTATAGGCATCCAGCGGCACCCAAGGCCTTGGAGCTAAGTCCATCGCGTCCACGCACCCGGTGAAGCCGAGATCATTTGTAACCTTGGATCTCTCATTGTCGATGTATGGATCGATCACGTGAATAAATGTCTTTTGTTTGGCTGAAAAAGCGATGCCGATATCCTGCGTGGAAGAGGCGGTCAAGACTGATTCTCCATCAAAGGTTTTCCCGGTGCCGAAGACACGCAGGTGATGGCGAGAGGAGAAAGTGTCAGTACTCTTCTCCATAGTGAAAAGTGGCTTTTCGTTTCCCAGAATCAGGATCGACATGGGGGCCTGGGTATAGTTCTGATTTCCAGAGATCGTCTTTACTGTCTCAAAGGCGGCCGCAGCGTCAAGTGTGTCGGAAGAGACCCAACCAGCGGCTTCGAGCGCGTGGCGAAGAGCACTGGGCTGTCCCAGAAAGATCAAGTTGGTAATGTCAGAAGGAGTGCGTGTTGCCTCCGTCTGGGTGCGAAAAGGGAGATCTCTTACGAGGGCATCGAATCGGTCGACTGCAGCTCCAGAGAGATTCATTCGAGGGACCCGCGGAGCATATTGCGTCGCTGTGATGACCGGCTTATTGAACTCAATATCGAGTTCAGTACCAGCGTTGAAGAGAATTTCCGGCTCTGCAAATCCCAGGACGGCGGGCCCCGACGCACTCGCAAATAAATAGCCCATCGGATCGATCTGAGTTAGCGAGGCGATCTGGTTCTCCGCAGAATGTCCTATGGTTCCTGTGGATCGTACCCCCTGAATTGTGCCTCTCGTGGTCACGTTCTCCCGCGAATTCTCTACCTGAAAAACCTGAGCATCAATCGGTAACTTACTCCCGTCTGGCAGCTTGACGGAGTCGAAATGCAACGTGAGCGCTGCTGTTTCGTGCCGGATCCCCCAGTTGACGCCGTGCGCATCGACAATGGTTCCATCAAATTCACTTCCTTGCGGAAGTAGGATGGCACCATCGAATACACCCGGCGAAATCAATGCGGCAGTAACTGGCATCCCCTTTTTGGTGGTGCGGGATGAGAGCGGCTCGAGGAGACGTACGTTCAACCTGCTTCCAGCCGGAATTCCCATAACGCTCTTCAGATCGGCGAGATCCCAGCTGGATCCGGGGACCTTCGTTGGAAGGATGAAAAACCTGGAACCGTCGGTGAGCCAGTGGCTCCGTTGAACTTCCCCAGCCGCAGTGACTGTGATCGATTCCCCGTTGGAACGAAACTGAAGGTACGCAGGGGGTGAGCCGCCTGTAGAAAGAGTGTCGGGAACGGCGTAAATATGGGCGACAGCCTCTCGTCCAAGGAGATCGGAGATCTTAAGCTGCTGTTCATGGCCAGAGGACTGAAAGAAAAGCGAATTTCCCGAGAACCGAGGTGCAGAGGCGTTTTTCAGCTCGGCGTGAATCATTTCCTGGTCCCCAGCAAAAATAACTGGCTGCTTCAGGGAAACGCGTGTTCCGGGGTCAATACCTTCGATGGCAAACGCCCAGGGCGCAGATCCCACCTCCGCCTCCGCCAAAGTTGCCTGGGCAAATGGCACCTGACCAAGAGAGCGCCACTTGCCAGAATGCAGTTCGTAATAGTGGATGCGGTATTGTTGCCCCTTCTTCTGCGGTGACAAGAGCAGCAGCGCGCCTTGGCCGCTCATGATCGTCCACGCTTGAACCGCATGTGTCGCGATGCGTCCGCTTTTGTTGGTTATCGATCGCTTTCCTTTTACGATGACCGTCGCCTTTACGGTAGCGATGGCTTCACCGTCTGCGGAACCTGGCTTTTTCTCAATCGCTATTCGCGTGATCGCAGCCTGCTGCGCCATCAGCCTGGCGCAGGAGAGCAGGATGATGGCCGTCATTGCCAGTAAACCCGTATGACGTTTCGACGCCAGCCTTTGAGTTCGCATGTCAGTGCTTGGACGAAACCCGTGGAGGCCCCTAGATTCCGAAGAACCGCGAGCACGCAGATTATAGATGAAATTCCTTTGCCCAAAAGCCAATACCAATCCTTCCGATCAAGCCGATGGGTTAGAGAGTATCTACTCATGGTTGAGGCCATGGTCATTGTTCTTCATTAAGGACCGATCCTAACCGTCCGCCTCATGTCGGCTCGGGCTTCCGGATCCCGATGTCATTTACAGGCCAACATACTCATTAGATAGCGCTTAGACGCAAGTTCAGGATCGGTATCGGGAGTCTTTCGGATCGGACAGACTGCTCCCATGGAAAACTTGTCACAGCAGCCTCTCGCGGAAGTCTCACTCAGACGGTCCACGACCGAGAGGACCTTCGGTAGCTGTGTAGGAAAATGCGAGGTTCACGACACTTTCTTCTATTTTCTCCCTTACGATTCTCCTGCCGCCAAGCTCCCCTCAGCAGCAACGATCTTCCAAAGGCGCGTTTCGCGGAACGACGATCGATCACCCAGAGCGAATGTCAGGATCTTGGGAAGTGAAAGGCGAATACGCTACCTATGGTCATCTTCAGTTTTTCCCACCCCTCCGATTGCTACGGACAGATGGTGGAGTACGGGTTCTGCCAGCCAGCGTGGTTCGGAATCCTCCGGCGAAATGAACTGGGCGAAGCCCGGGCTCGATGGACTCTGAAGTTCTACAAAACCTCGGCTAACAGGCGAATGCCTTTCCAAATCTCATCCTCGTTTAGTGTTGTGTAGCCAAGCATGAAACCTGTGCGGGATGCTTTTTTCAAATAGTATTGAGAAATCCGATATACACCCACGCTTCGCGCAGCTGCCTTAGCAATCACCTCATCTTCCGAAGTGTCCTTCTTTGGCCAGAGAACTACATGGGTCCCTGAGCCGTCTCCGCTCAGCTCCACACGTCCGCTCAAATAGTCGTGAATTGCGTTGAGTAACGCTTCGCGGCGTTCGGCGTTTCTGCGCCGTAAGCGGCGTAAATGACGCTCGTACAGACCAGATGTGATAAATTCCGCGAGCGTCTGTTGTTCCAGAATGGCCGAGTGCTGGTCTGCCAACCATTTGGCTGTCGTGAACGCTGCGGTGAGCGATTTAGGCACGACCACATAGCCGATGCGAAGAGCGGGAAAGATCGTACGCGAGAACGTCCCCATATAGATAGTCCGTCCATTCGGGTCGAGCCCCTGAAGCGACTCCAACGGTCTTCCATCGTAGTGAAATTCTCCGTCGTAGTCGTTCTCGATAATCACCGCATTTCTGCGGTTAGCCCATTCGATTAGGGCAAGTCGTCGATCAAGAGGAAGAATTGCGCCGGTTGGAAACTGATGAGATGGTGTCACAAAGACGGTCTTCGCCCTACTCGGGAGTTTCGCGGGATCCACACCGTCCCGATCGACCGGCACCGGGACCAAGCGAGCGCCGGCGGCGCGAAGGACCTCTTTGGTCCCCTGGTACTGAGGGTCTTCAATTGCTACAGAATCGCCGCGGTCGACAAGTATACGGGTGACCAAATCGAGGCCCTGTTGGGCACCGCTGACGACAATGACCTCAGACGGCTCGCACGCCACGGCTCTGGAGCGCCGCAGATGGAGGCAGATTGCATCGCGTAATGCAGGTACACCAGCTGCCGGGCCGTAGTCCACTTCACGAATCGATGTTTTCAACGCGTGACGCATCGAGATGCGCCGCCAGGTTTCGAAAGGAAAGATCGACATGTCGCTTCGGCCAAATGCGAAGTCATATCGCAGCCGGGAGGGTGGACGGTTGGGGAAATCGAGCTTGTGCGCTGCCTCGGCTACAGCGGTACCGAAACGCGAGAGCGGTAAACTCGAGAGCTTTTTAGGTTTTCCGACTGTGCTTCGGTTCAGGCTGGAAGAAACATAGGTTCCTGACCCTCGACGTCCCTCGACGAAGCCTTCCGCAAGCAAGTGATCGTAAGCCAGAACAACAACGGTCCGTGAGATGCCCAGTTGTTCGGCCAGGTCGCGGGTCGATGGGAGCCGGTCTCCTGCGGGAAGGCTTCCAGACAAAATGGCCTTCCGCAGACCGGTATATACCTGTCGGAAGAGCGGCTCGCTATTCTTGAAAAGTGGTATCGCAAGTTCCATATTGAAGTGGCTCTTTGAAAATACCACGCGGTGGCTGATCTTCGTAGGTGTGGCTAAGCAATTGTTCGCCGGCAAGCTGCGATCGATGGCAGACCCCAACTCAGGCGGACTGAAGGATCATGATTATGAAGAAGACGTTGAATCCGGCTCTGAGGGTCAGAGAAATCTTTCTTTCAAGCTTGCTCGTTGGGTGCTTACTTTCAATAGGCGCACTCACCCAACCAGTAGCAGCAGCGCCTGAGCGGCCATCGTCCAGCGAGTTGCGGGACGGGCAGCATGATTTCGATTTCAACGTAGGGACATGGAAGACCCATATCCGCCGCCTCCTGCATCCGCTTACGGGCTCCAACGACTGGGTGGATCTGAATGGAACGGTGCACGTCAGGAAGGTTTGGAATGGCCGCGCGCAGTTGGAGGAGATCGAGGCCGATGGTTCGACCGGACATTTGGAAGGCCTCACATTGTTTCTCTATAGTCCGCAGGCACATCAGTGGGGTCAGTACTTTGTCGACAGCGCGGTGGGTGTAGTGAATCCACCTCAGATCGGCGAGTTCAAGAACGGCCGTGGCGAGCTCTTCGACCAGGAATCGTTCAACGGGCGGACTATCTTTGTTCGATTTGTCTGGTCGGACATTACCCCAAATTCCCACCACGTTGAACAATCGTTTTCCGACGACGGCGGCAGAACCTGGGAACCAAATTTTGTCGCGACACTGACACGCGATCAAGAAACATCGACCAGCGACAAGATGCCCTTACCTCCTGCCTCAAGCGCACCCGATGAGGCGCACGATTTCGACTTTAATTTTGGCGTGTGGAAGACCCATATTCGGCGCCTGCAAAAGCCTCTTACCGGTTCACACATCTGGACCGACTACAACGGCACTTCTGTAGTCATCAAGGTCTGGGGTGGGCGCGCGAGCCTCTTCGAGCTCGAAGCTAATGGCCCGGCGGGGCACATCGAAGGCGTTGGATTGCGGCTCTTCAACCCAAAATCGCATCAGTGGACACTGAACTGGGCAAACAGTTCAGACCCAGTCATGACAACTCCCATGGTTGGCAGCTTTGTCAATGGACAGGGGCAGTTCTACGACCAGGAAGAATTCCAGGGAAGAATTATCATGGCCCGCAATGGCTTTTCCGGCATTACCCCAAACTCGAGCCAGTTTGAACAGGCGTTCTCCGACGACGCTGGCAAGACGTGGGAGACAAACTGGATCATGACGTTCAACCGATAGGTCTTATTCCTCTTCTTCAATCTGATGCTCACGCAACGCCATCTCCCCCGCTTCGAGTGTTTGACACACCTAAGCATCTAGGGTTACGCTCGGGTCTAGTCTGCCAAGTTGTCTAGGGGTAAATCCAGATGGCGAAGAATGATCTGCAGGGAGCTCTCGAACTGCTGGTGCTGAAAACGCTCTCCCAGATAGGTTCATTGCACGGCTACGGGATCGTGCTCCACATCCAGAGAGCGTCGGATGATCTGTTGCGGGTCGAAGAAGGTTCGCTATATCCGGCGCTGCACCGGATGGAGCAGAACGGATGGATCAGGTCGGAGTGGGCGCTTACGGAGACGAACCGGAAGGCGAAGTATTACGAGCTCACCGCCGCCGGCAGGAGGCAGTTGCATGAGGCGGAGAAAAACTTCGAACATCTGGTGAAAGGTGTCCGCGCCATTTTGCGCTACGCATGAGGTAGCACCATGTCGCTGTTTCGCCGAATATCGAATCTCTTCTCGCGGTCACGTGTGGACCGCAAGATCGATGCGGAACTTCGGTCGCATATCGAGATGCGGGTCGCAGACAATGTGGCCGCCGGCATGGCTCCGAGAGAAGCGCGCCGCGATGCGATGTTGCGTTTCGGAAACTTGACGAAGACCAGGGAGCGCGTGAATGGCGTAGACGCGGTATTGGCCGTCGAAAGCATTGCCATGGACGCGCGCTATGCGTTTCGCCAGTTGGCCAGGTCACCGGGTTTTGCAGTCGCTACGATTCTGACGATCTCGCTCGGCGTCGGCGCCAGTACCGCGATCTTTGGAGTGGTCAACTCTGTCCTGGTACGGCCGCTCTCGTATCCCCATGCGGAACGGATTGTTCAGATGGAGAAAGTGACGACTACCGGGTCAAGCTACACCGCGTCCATACCCCTGTTCCTGTACTGGAGGGACCACAGCCGGACCCTGCAACATCTGGGCGCATACTCTGTTCTCCCGGTTGGATTCAACATAGCCGAGCGTGGAATGCCAGAACGCATACCAGGACTTCGGGTGAGCGCGGATTTTTTCCGTGTGCTCGGCGTAGCGCCTCAATTGGGACGCAACTTCACTACGGAGGACGATCAACCTGGGTCGCGTCGCGTCGCTATTCTTGGAGAAAGCCTCTGGCATCGCCGATACAATGATGACCGCGAGATCGTCGGCAAGTCGATTCGGATCGATGGAGAGCCGTACACGGTCATTGGGGTTTTGCCACAGGGATTTCAGTTTCTTGGCGTCATGCCGACGTCAAGCGCAGTTGAAATCTGGACCCCGCTCCAACTGCCGACCACAAGCCGCGATCCACGCAGTGTGCTCGAATGCATCGGGAGGCTGAATGCTGTAGTGACGCGGGAACAAGCGGCGTCGGAAGTCACCTCTCTGAGCCGACGGCTAGCAGCAGATCTGCCAACAGTCTTTCCGTCTGCAGGAGAGATCGCTCTTCCTGCCCTGCAGCAGCGGATCACGGAGGATGCGCGGCCAATTCTAATGCTGCTCTTCGGCGCAGTTGGATTCGTCCTGCTCATCGTCTGCGCCAACGTCGCGAATCTGCTGCTCGCGCGTATGGGCGATCGCGCCGGTGAGATAGGTGTGCGCAACGCTCTGGGTGCGAGCAGGCTGCGCATCATCCGCCAGCTTCTTACCGAGAACCTCTTGCTCGCGCTTTCAGGAGGGGCACTCGGAATGGTCGTGGCGTGGCTAGCCAACAAGAGCCTTATTGCCGCAGCCCCGGTTACCATCTCTCGATTCGGTGCGACCTCACTTGATTGGCGTGTGTTGTCGTTTGCGGTCGGCGTTTCGCTCCTCACTGGAATCCTGTTCGGCTTGTTACCCGCCGTGCGCAGTTCGAGCATGGGCGGCCGCGATGCGCGCCGTTCGACTTCAACCAGGAGTCATCGAAGGGTTTCCGGAGCACTGATCGTTGCGGAGACCGCGTTGTCCCTGATGCTGCTCTTTGCAGCCGGATTGCTGGTCGCGAGTTTTCTAAAACTGCAGCAGTTGAATCCGGGATTCAATTACAACCAACTTGCGACCTTCGAGACCACTCTTTCGGTCGCTAAATATGGGAGTCAGGCTTCCTTAGAGCGCTTTCTCGAGGAGGCCTTGCAGCGCATACAGAGATTGCCGGGCGTAGAGAGCGCGGCGAGCGTGAGCAGCCTCCCCACCGAACCTACTCTCGATTTCCCCTTTACGATCGAGGGCGGCGCGATCCCGCCGCACGGAGAGTCTTCCGGGGACAGCCACTACCTGATCGTAAGCTCCGACTATTTCCAGACTATGGAGATTCCCGTGCTGAAGGGCCGGCAAATCGAGCAATCAGACTCCGGACACTCGCCGGGCGTGGTTGTCATCAACCAGGCGATGGCCCGTCAATATTTCCCGAACGAAAATCCGGTAGGGAAGCGGATCGTTATCGCGCAAAACCTGGGTCCGGATTTTGCGGACGAGCCACGGGAGATTGTCGGAGTGGTCGGGGACGCAAAGGCAGATGAACTCAACGATTCCGCGCCACCGTCGATGTACACGCCTTTCTCCCAGATCTCTCCGCACTTGGCTTCTTTGTTGGTCGGGACGATCCCAATCCGCTGGGCTGTTCGCACGAAATCCGACTCCGAGAACCTCGCCAAGCAGCTCGCCGACGCCATGCTGCAAGTGGATCCAGAGCAACCAATTGCCGAGTCAAGAACGATGCGGGAGTTGCTCTCGGACGCGCTCGGGCGCTGGCGCTTCAATATGCTGCTTCTCGTCGCCTTCGCCGGTATCGCGCTTTTCCTGGCCGCTGTTGGCATCTACGGAGTGATCTCCTATACGGTCGCTCAACGGACACATGAGATCGGAGTCAGGATGGCGCTTGGGGCCGGCCGCGCATCGATCCTCCGGATGGTGCTCAAGGAAGGTGGATTTCTACTGGGCGGCGGCACGATCTTTGGGCTTTGCGGCATCACCCTCATGAGCCGCATCCTGAATGAATTTCTTTACGGCATAACGGTTGGCAATCCACTGATACTGGCCGGTGTGGTGAGCCTGATCTGTTCGGTAGGGCTGATCGCCGCGTGGAGACCCGCATGCAGAGCCGCATCGATCGATCCAGTGCAGGCACTACGCGGTGAATGAGTATTTTGAGACGGGTATGTCAAGGTGTATTTGACGGTCGATGATTCGGCCAAGCTCGCGTGGTCGGCAAGTCGATGAGTGCACTAAGGAACCACTAACCTACGCATGAGATGGTCTACCGTTTGATTCGCCCGGAAGATCATAGAGGCAGCTTCTGACAAGGGGGATCATCGTTATGTGCAGATACATTCTGTTGGCATCGACCTTGTCCACGCGAGTTGTGCAGCAGAGAGCACCTGTGAATTGTTCGCGTTACGGCCGCTTTCGAAACCGATCAATCAGCCCGGGCTAAAGCTTTTGTCCAAATCGCTTCTCGATTCCGTTGCGATAGGTTCTGCTGACGCGGGGATGAGAACCATCTTTTAAGAGAACCTCGAACTCCCCATGTGAAAGGGACTCCAACTGCACAATACTTTCGATATTGACGATCACAGAGCGATGGATGCGAAGAAAGCGGTTCGGGTTGAGACTCTGCGCGAGATCAGTTAACGAGGCTCGGTAAAGAAATTCTTTCCCGGAGGTGTGGAGGGTGACATAGACTCCCGCCGCTTCGATCCATTCAATGTCTTTCACACGCACGAACCTTGTGATTCCATCCATCTTGACTGCCAGTCGGTCCAGATAACGCGTTTCCGTCGCTTGCATCGCGATCACCCGCGCTACGTTTTGGCCGAACTCCCGAAGATGGAGGTCATCCCTGCGTCTCTTGACCCGCGTCAGCATCGCCTCGAACCGCTCATCGCTGAAAGGTTTGAGGAGGTAGTCCAGAGCATTTGCTTCGAAGGCGCGGATGGCGTGCTGGTCGTACGCAGTGACAAAAACCGTAAGGGGCATATTCTCCGGCCCAACTGCTTCAATCACCTCTAGGCCGTTCAGCTCAGGCATCTGCACATCCAGGAGCACCAGGTTGGGCTTTTCGCTTAGGATCATTCGCACTGCTGTCTCCCCATCGCCTGCTTCGTGTAGGGAACGCACCTCCGCATCTTGATTCAACAAGTCGTAGATGCGCTGTCGCGCGGGAGCCTCGTCATCGACGATGAGTGCCTGGATGCCATCAGCTTGTAGGGCCATCATCTGGTTCCTTTCGTGTGTGTAACGGAAATGAGATGGATACCTCTGTTCCGCCTTCACTTCGCCTTCGAACCTCAAATTGGCTCGTATTGGCGGGATACAATCCGGCGAATCGCTCTCGTGTCACTGAGAGGCCAACGCCCTTGTGAGCTTCGAACGACCATCCTGACGGTAACCCAACGCCATCGTCGAGCACTTGAATGACGAGCCTCTCCTGAAAGCGTTGCGCGCTCAAAACAATGGAGCCGCCCCGAGCCCTTTTAGAAATGCCGTGGCGAATGGCGTTTTCCACCAACGGCTGAATAAAGAGGCTGGGAACCAGAGCATTGGTTACATCAGGAGCGATTCTCGTCTCGACTTTCAAGGTATCGCCGAAGCGAATCATCTGTATGGCCAGATAGTGGTCGAGGAAAGCCAGTTCTTCGGCAAGCGGTATCTCGTGAACTCCCTGTGAGTTCAGAGAAAGGCGGAGTAGAACCCCCAGGTGTTCGATCATTCTTCTGGCGAGTTTTGGTTCGCGCTCGACTTGGGAGGATACGGTGTTGAGTGCATTGAAAAGGAAGTGTGGATCTAATTGCATGCGCAAGGCGTTGAGACGAGCCTCTGAAAAGTTTCTTTCCAGTCGCTCCATCTGCAGTTCAGTGGAGACGTAGCGCTGGTGATACAAGTAGGCTTCCCACACACCAACGATGAGGCAGTAGACAAGCATGCTCCAGAACATCTCTCGAATAGCTTCCGAGATGACTGCCTCTCCCGACAGTCTCGACCATGCACCCACGCCGAGGAGTGCCTTCAAAGCGGTCTCGACGTAGCAATACACTACTGTGACGAAGGGTCCCAGAAAAAGGTGCGTGATGAGGCGCGGTGCGATCCGTTGCGCTGAAAAGGGAAGGATATGGTCCAGTGCCAGGATGCCCGGAACTAAGATTCCCCAGGACCACCATTGGGCGAGCGCCGAGATGAGGACCTTGTGCAGGTTATTGTTCTGCCCTAGTTGAGGCAAAGCAAAGACCAGGGCAATGGTCGTCCAAAAGATCACTGAGTAGACCGACCATCTGAGAATGCGTTTCATCATTGCTTCTAGTCATCCAGTCGTCGAAGTACAGCGATTCTCGGGTACCGATCATTTCGAGCAAGCTCACCGGTGGCCACGAGTGAAGTTGCGAGTCGCTCGCTGACTGTCGACGAACGAGGTGGCCGGTTCCATGCGCACTCTTTCTCAATCATGCGCGTTTGTCTAGCTATTCTGACAGATCGGAGCCAAGAACTGGACTGAGCCTTGTGGAGGAATCATTGGAAAGTCCATGAGAACCCTTCGAAACTCTTAGCGAAGGTTCCTCTCGTTTGATAGATAGGCCGCCCCGCAACCAGTGGAACCCCTTCAGAACAAATCAGCCCGCTGCGCTGTGAACGTGTGTAGATTCACCTTAGACATTGCTGCTCTCAGGTTCAGATGTGACATTTGCAGCAGTGGTCGTCAAGGAGATAACGCATGAACCGTTTCATTAGCCACCCCCTCTTAGCCTTCACAATGCTGGCCAGCATTGCTGGCTTCGCTCAAACTGCTTTATCTGCCGAGGGCAAATCAGCTGTCTCCGCGAGCATCGAGTCGGATACGGTTGATATTGAGCATGTGATGGATGCTTATCACGAAGCTGTCATCACGCATGATGGGTCGCGACTAGTCCAGCTCTTCATTCCGCAAGGAAGTATGTGGCTCAATGTGCTTTCAGATGATGCGTACGCACAGGCTAAAGCGAAATCGCCGGGTGCGGTAAAGGTCCGGGTAGGAAGCGTCACCGACTTCGCCAAGGTAGTTTCGACCTCAAAAGCCAGCTTCAATCCGACGCATACCCATGTCCAAGTGAACAGCGATGGGACGGTTGCTTCGGTGTACTTTAACTTCGTATTCCTTATCGATGGAAAGGAACAGAATCGAGGAAGTGAAACTTGGGTCTTGGTCAAAGGCGACAACGGCTGGCGGATTGCCGCGATAACCTACTCCTCAAATCCCTCTGCTTAGGTCATTGCGAGGGCTCTCATGCAACAGATTTACACTCGGCGATCTCGCTTTCAACATGCAATGGGACTTAACTGAGTCGCAAGAGATGCTCGGCACTTCTCCAGGCGATCTTCTCGCGAAGGGAGTCACTCAGGGGCGCCGCCTTCGGCAAGCGCACTGCCTCCTCGCTTAGTTCATATGGGTAGCTCGTGCCATCGCGTAGTCGTAATTCACTTCCGGCACCAGTTAGGATGCGGAGTCGTGTCTTAGGGTTCCGTGCACTGGTTACAGGATTCCTTGTCGCATAGCTTGATACACAGTCGGAACCGTAGGCTGGAAGCCGAGGCTGCGAAGCCGTGATCCATCCATGCGCCCCATCCACGGCTCGGTCAAGGGCTCGGCTGACGGCTCGATCGGGGAGCTAACCAGCCTCGCCATCTCGTAGAGAGTAATCGGCGCGTCGTCGACGATATTGACGATGCGCCCGTCCATTGCCCCAGTCAGAGCAAGTTCGACCGCGCCTGCAACGTCTCGCTGGTGAACGAGGCTGAAAGTCTTTGCCGGGTGCCACTTAAAGGCCGCGACCATCTTCGGTACCGCCGCCAGATGTCGGTCCCCATCGCCGTAGACAAAGCCGAGACGGAGGATGCTCCAGTTGAGTCCGCTATTACGGAGTTCGTTCTCCGCGGCGATTTTGCTTGCGGGATACGCGAGCTTCGGATTGGTCGCGTCCTCTTCGAGGCCGGGATGGGATGCATCCGCGTCGTAGACCAGCCCAGTGCTTGCCATGACGAAGCGAGCTTGTGGAGCGTGTGCTTTCGTAGCGGCGATCAGGTTTTTCGTGCCATCGAGATTGGCTCGCCAGATGTCATCCTCATTCTTAGTCCGGAAAACCGCGGCAAGATGAACGATCGCCGAAACGCCCTCTACGGCTAGCTTCAACGTTTCCGCATCGAGAAGGTCGCCTTCAATGGGGGTTGATCCGGCAAGAACTTCCTTGCCCGGCCGTACAAGCGCACGGCAGTCCACGCCGGCATCGACGAAACCCCGTAAAAGCCGCGAACCCACGAGCCCTGTTCCACCAGTAATTAAGATCGTCATACTTGATTTCCTCCTGATATGTGTTGGTTGAGCCGTTGGGTTGCGGCCTGCAGCACACGACGAGCTATTGCCACTCCGCGGGATCGATGGCATCCATCGGAGATGTTTTTCATGAGTTGCTCATTCATGTGCTTCTGGAGATCTCGGAAGAGTTCACTATTGCCCGTTACCACGGGATCGTTACGTTTTCCCAGCGCGTAAATGTACCTGTTGGGCCATCCGGGCCAAGAAGGGCAATGCGGACCACCTCGCGAGAACCGTCCTCAATGGATTCGGTACCCGCATAGCCATTTAGATTCGTCTTGGTGAACCCAGGGGAAACCAGGTTGACTTTGATCCCAGTCGATTCCAACTCAATCATCATTGCCAGCGTGATCGCGTTGAGAGCCGCCTTGGACGCCGGATACACCGGACTGTAGAACGCACGGTACTGGGAGGCCGGGTCTGCGTTCATCGTCAGCGAGCCTACTCCGCTCGATACGTTGACGATTCGGGCGTCCGACGACTCGCGGAGGAGCGGTAACATGGCTTGGTAAACGGCGAGGACGCCGAACACGTTGGTCTCCCACACCGCGCGTACCTCATCGAGGGAGACGTTGCTCGGAAGAGTTATCTTGGCGTATTGCTGGAGGGACAAGTCGCCCTTGCTCGTATTCGAGATAGCCGCGTTATTGACCAGCAGGTCGAGGCGGCCGAACTCCTTGCGGATGCGTTCCGTCGCGGTAGCGATCGAGACCTGATCTGTCACGTCTAGTTGGAGCGCGATGGCGCCAGGCCCGATCTGTTTGGCCGCTGCTTCGCCGCGCTCGAAGTTGCGCGACCCGACCAGCACAGTGACGCCGTTCGCCACGAGTTCGTTTGCGACCCGAAGTCCGACTCCTTGGTTGGCCCCGCTGACCAGGGCGATCCGTTTGTATTGCATACTGTCCTCCTTTACGGCGTGCGACTGGGCCCTGATATGCTTTAGGGGTAGCCGGAACCATGTTCCATATAGTAAGTGGAACATGGTTCCGTTTGCAAGCTCTAGCCATGAAAAAGCGAATTGCAGAACGAACCAGCGATCAGGAACTCGAAGACAGCAAGCCTCGCCGGATTCGCGCCGATGGGCAACGCAAGATGAGTTCAATACTTGACGCGGCGATGAAGGTCTTTGCGACATCAGGAGTTGATGCGCCGGTCCGTGAGATTGCGCAAAAGGCGGGAGTGGGACTCGGCACGGTCTACCGTCATTTTCCGCGGAGGTCGGATCTCATCGTGGCTGTCTTTAGGACTCAAATGGATGCTTGCGCCGATCAGGCCCGTGATCTCGCTGGCAAGTACGAGCCTGGTGAGGCATTGGCTCGCTGGATGCAACGCTACATGGACTTCGTCGCTACCAAGCGAGGGCTTGCAGCCGCGCTGCACACGGGCGACCCGGCCTATAGCGCTCTGCCTGGATACTTCGACAAACGCCTGCGGCCAGCACTTGAAACACTGCTGGAAGCGGCTGTTGCAGCGGGAGTAGTGCGCCCAGGTATTGAAGCTGACGAGCTGTTACGAGCTGTCGCGACCTTATGCCACGGACCACACGGGGAAGAGCCCGTCTATGCGCGCAGAATGGTCGAATTGCTGGTAGATGGCCTGCGTTACGGGGCGAAGACGCGAATCGACAAGTCTTCTACACCCGACGCTCGCAGGAATCGGAAGGCTCCGGCAAAGTGAGCCTTAACGAGCCTCGGATGGGCGCTTTGGCTTATTGGCGTCAACCGAGGTCGCGTCTGGACAGGTAGGCGGAGGTTAGCTAGCCGTGGCCTCGGCCCTCACATTGCGCGGACTAGAACTAGAGGACCGCCTCTCCTGAAACCGTCTTTTCCCGGTGTTCCATCAGAAACTCACGCGTTGCGATGGCAATCTCCGGTAAGTGAGTCTCAAGCGCGAAGTGTCCGGTTGGCAGGAATTTGACCGTAGCGGTTGGGATGTCTTTCTTGAACGCTTCTGCTCCTCGAGGGATGAAGTACGGATCGAACTTGCCCCATACCGCGAGCAGTGGAGGCTTCTCGGTTCGAAAGTACTCCTGAAACTTGGGGTACAACTTCACATTGTTGGCATAGTCCAGGAAAAGATCGAGCTGAACGTCAACGTTCCCAGGACGTGCCAATAACGCGGCGTCCAGGGTATAGCCCTCTGGGTTGATGAGGTCCGGATTCGGGATTCCGACTGAATATTCGTGACGCATTCCTTCGAGCGTCAAGCCTGCGCGAATCGCATTCCGATGTTCCAGGGTGGGCTCTCGCCAGTAGCGTTGAATCGGCTGCCACGCATCGCCCAGACCTTCTTCATAGGCGTTGCCATTCTGAGAGACAATGGCGGTTACACGCTCGGGGGCCATCAAAGCCAGGCGGAAGCCAGTCGGTGCTCCGTAATCGAAAACGTACATCGCGTAGCGGGTAAGTTTAAGAGCCTGGGTGAATAGGAAGATCGTCTTTGCCAGCGCGTCGAAGGTGTACTTATAGCCGCGTTCCACAGGAACCTCAGTAAAGCCAAAGCCGGGCAAGTCTGGAGCGATCACCCGATAGCGGTCGGCAAGGCGCGGAATCAACTCCCGATACTGAAACGATGACGTGGGGAATCCATGGAGCAAGAGGATTACCGGAGCGTCCGCGGGGCCCGCCTCGCGATAGAACACCTGGACCCCGTCAGCTTCAATACGATGGTGAGACGTCAGCGGAATATTCGGCATGTCAGTCATAGACTTCTCCCTCGAAATGTAGGGTGGCTGGTTGAAATCGAACAAAGCGATCTTACGACGAAAAGTGTCGAGGCCCACAACGGCGGATGCGAGGAAACTGCGGCGATCAAAGCTCAAGGACAACCTTACCTTTGCTGCCTTTAGCTACGGCATCGTAGGCGCGGGCAATATCGTTTTGACCAAACTGTTCTTCAGCCATCAGCGGCTTCAGTTGGTGCCGCTCCGCGAGCTCTGCTGCCCTATGAAGAATCTGCCCGTGATTCGAACGCCCGACTCCTGTCAACAGCGGCAGCAGAGTGAACACCCCGGAGTATGTGGCCGCACGAAAAGACAGTGGCGCAAGCGAGTGCGACCCCCAGCCAAGACAACTGACGACATGACCCGTGTAGCGTTTGACGGATGCGAACGAGGCATCCGTCACCGGGCCGCCAAGGGTGTCATAGACGATGTCGAAGCCTGCGCCGTCGGTGTGCTCAGCAACATAGTCGTCGACCGCCGCATGCCTGTCGATTGCGATCGCGCCTACTGCCTCCACAATCGATCGCTTATCGTCTGATACCGTGGCAAATACCTTTGCGCCATAGGCAAGGGCAATCTGCACCGCGGCATACCCAACTCCGCCCGCACCCGCGTGCACCAATACCGTCTGCCCGGCATGGACACCCGCGCGATCCACCAGACCCTCCCACGCCGTAATCGTGACCAGCGGCAGCGCGGCAGACTGTCGCATGGTCAACGTCTTCGGTTTGTGCGCCAGCAGTGCTCGATCCGCAAGGACGAACTCCGCCAGCGTTCCCTGCAACCCGCCAACCCCACCGACCATTCCAAAGACCTCATCGCCTGGCCGAAACGCCGTTACGTCGACGCCTACCGCCACCACCACACCCGCCATGTCCAGCCCGAGCACAGCCGGGAGTGGCTGCTTCGCGTGTCCGCCTTCTCCCGCGCGAATCTTGGTGTCGAGTGGGTTCACTCCACTTGCGCGGATCTTCACCAGCACCTGATCGCTCGCAGGTTGCGGTGTGGGGATTTCTACCACGCGAAATGGTCCGCCTGCACTCTCGACGACATATACGATCATGGCTTCTCCTTGTGCGTCATGCGCTACACTTACGGGCACTGGTCATCGACCGTGACTGACCAAGAGCCGACTTCCGGTTGCGAATGCCGAGCAATACGACGGCGTGGTGCGCAGATCGAGCATGGCATCGCTCCGTTATGGATGGGGGTTGGTGTAGTACTTGAAGGTTTGGTTGCGGTCTTCGGGCGGTAGCCCTGCAGAGGCGCGGGCGCGGTCGATATCGTCCTGCGAGGGTGAGTTAAGCTCAGGATGCTTGCCAGCCCAGGCGTAATAATCCTTCATGGTCCAGTAAGGAAGCATCGGCCACCATCCCAGAGCAGGTCCGAAGTCGGGCTGCTTGCCGAGTACCGAGAGTGTATTGCCGTAGACGGCTTCGAGCGTCATGGCCTGCTTGAGGTGGTCGATCTCGGTGGCGATTTCGGCAGCAGAGAGTTGGGTGATGTCGGGCGTCACAGCGAAGTAGGCCGTGCAGGCTGAGAGCGCGGAGACGACAGGCTGGTACGTCTGCCAGGCATAGTCGAGGTTGGCGTAGGTGACGGCGATGCTGCTGACCTCGGCACGAGGCATGAGATCGAGGACGCCTGTTTGCCCGGCAGTGGACCATGCCGTTTCTTGCGGCCGCTGGGTGAAGATGGGCCAGTAGAGAATGCCGGGAAGCTTTTCCTGGGTAGTTCCGGGGTGATTGCGGAGATACAGAAAGATCCGCAGATTGTTGTGCAGGTAGGCCATGGTCATGATGTGGTACTCGACGTTCTGGTGGTAGAGGCCGATGTTTTCCTGCTTTTCGTCGCGCAGCGCCGCACGGGTTTCGTCGACCTGGTGGCGGTGGTGGAAGGACTCGACGGTCTGCTCGAGGCCGATGGCGATGAGCAGACCGATGACGATCGTTGCAATATGGATGAAGAAGTCTTTCCACGTGTGCGTGGGCTGGTGCGGCGGGTGCACGTCGAGCATGGGTTGTCCTCGGGGACTATGCGGCTATCATCCCACATCTCAGAATCCGGATGTGGGCACCAGGCTTGCCCCTGCCATCAGGCAGGGGCAAGCTAGAGCAGATTCAGTTTCTGCTTGGCCATATGTCAGTCCAGACAACGGACCGCTACCTAGGGAGCAAGCAGCGGATTCATATGCCGCGAATGATCGAATTGGCCTCGAACAATCGAAGTCTGCTGTTCTGAATAGCCTGACCACTCCAAGTTCCCAGCGAACCTATGATCATGCGATAACCGGTCACTCTGTTTGGTCAACCGCCATCATTCGTTCTTCGTTCATCCGGCCACCGTGCACTTCGATTTTAGAGAGAGCAGTTTCGATCTCATGAAGATCCGCAGGCGTAAGCCGGACATCGCCTGCTCTCAGGTTCTCTTGCAGGTGATCGACACTTCGTGTGCCGGGAATCGGAACGATGAACGGCTTTTGCGCGAGCAACCAAGCCAGCGAAACTTGGACTGGTGTTGTATTCTTCTTCTCAGAAAACCTCTTGAGAAAATCAACAATCGGCATATTTGCTGCGATGTTTTCAGAAGAAAAGCGTGGGAACTCAGATCGAGTGTCCTTTTTGGGGTCGAACTTCGTTTGAGCATCTATTTTCGTAGTTAGATACCCTTGTCCAACTGGACCCCACGGCACGAAGCCGATTCCTAACTCTCCACAAGTCTTCAACACACCGTTCTGCTCTACATCTCTGTTCATGAGCGAGTATTCCGTCTGAACTGCGCTCACTGGTTGAATCGCATGCGCGCGGCGGATTGTCTTTGCACTCGCCTCCGATAGACCGAAGTGCAACACTTTTCCTGCTGCGATCAGCTCTTTCACCGCGCCGGCTACGTCTTCAATTGGCACGTTCGGATCGACCCGGTGCTGGTAATACAGATCGATGCGATCGGTTCTGAGGCGCTTCAGAGATGCCTCAACCACTTTCCGGATGTGCTCCGGCCGACTGTTGAGAACAAGGCCGCCCTTTTCATTGTCGAAGCCAAATTTGGTTGCGACGACGACTCTGTCGCGGATAGGCGCGAGCGCCTCTCCGACAAGCTCTTCGTTTGTGTAGGGACCATAAAATTCGGCTGTATCGAAGAGCGTGACGCCTTTTTCATGGGCTGCACGAATCACCCCAATGCCTTGATTCTTGTCCGGAGCGGGTCCGTAGTTGCCGCTGGCATTCATGCAGCCGAATCCCATCTCTGAGACTTCTAATGTTCCGAGTTTTCGTCTTTTCATGGTGTTTCACTCCTCACTTCAACCCTAGGGCCCTCCGATCTATCTGCGGTAGCCCAATTCTTTCGAATCATTGCCTATTCGTCCGGTCGTTACGATTTAGCGGTACGGCTCGTGCTAACCGCCGGTTATGCTTAGAAGAGGGAAGGTGTCTCGAAGATGCTGAAACAAAGGAAAATTGACGGTCGAAATGCATCCAGGCTCTCCCACCTTCTGCCCGAGCTGGCGAAGAAGATTAGCAATTCAATTGGTGGCTCGTGTGAGCGCCCAACGGAGGTGCCTGGCCTAGTGCTTTATCGCCGCACTGCTCCGACGGTTCCGAATCCGTCAACCTACGAGCCAAGCCTTCTTGTCATCGCGCAAGGAAGGATTCGAGTGGACCTCGGTAAAGCCAGCTACGTCTTCGGCCGATCGAGATTTCTCCTTACGTCTCTGGAACTGCCGGTTGTGACCCAGGTGACTACGGCGAGCGAAGAGGCCCCCTACCTTTCCTTCTTCCTGAAACTGGACATATCCACTGTTCGGGACATTCTCAACACAGAAGAAGTTCATATTCCTGAGGCAACCTCTGGCGCGTGCGGAATGGCCACCGGGGAGACCACGGTTGAACTGGTCAACTTATGTTCTCGGATGATGGATCTGCTGGACGCTCCGCGGGACATTTCATTCTTTAGCAAACTCATTCAACGCGAGATCATTTATCGCTTACTGCAGGGAAGTCAGGGAGCACGCCTTCGCGCGATTGCCACGTTCGAGACCAAGTGCCACCAGACGGCGAAGGCGGTTGCCTGGTTGCGTTCAAACTACGAGAAGCCTCTGCGTGTAGAGCACCTGGCAACGATTGCAGGCATGAGTCGATCTACGCTGCACCTCCATTTCCGCGCCCTTACTGCGATGAGTCCCCTCCAATTTCAAAAGCAGCTTCGCCTCCACGCCGCGCGGCAACGCATGCTCACGAGTGAACTGGATGCGGCAACTGCGGCGTTCGAGGTCGGCTACGAAAGTCCGAGCCAATTCAATCGCGAGTACCGGCGATTCTTTGGCCAGCCCCCAATTCGCGATATCAAGTCCCTGCGAGACGGCAAAGTCGTTGCGATCTCTACCGCTTGACGCGGAATTGCTGGGGTTGCTATGGGCAACTTGTTCTCGGCTGTCGCAAACAGGCGTTAGGGCCCATTCAGGCATTGAGGACGATTTAGACAGAATCAGCAAGATTGGTCCTGAAGAACGCGCATCGCGACGGCGATCAGCGCAGCGGCCTCGATTGTGAGATTCCAGTCGCCATGCCGACTTACGAGGACTTACTCTTCGTGGTGTATGCAGCATGCTCATTCTGTCTCGCCATGTGGCGCCACAGGAATTGTTCCGCGACTTCGACAAAGTGCTGAAGGTTCTCCTGATGGGCCATGCCATGGCCTTCGTCTTCAAAGACGAGGTAAAGGACGTCGTTCCCCTGGGCCTTCAGCGCCTCAACCATCTGATCGCTCTCTCGCTGCTTAACGCGGGGATCATTGGCGCCCTGCACAATCATGAGCGGCGCATGGATCGACGACACGCGGTACAGCGGAGATTGCGCCTTCAGGAACTCCGCGTCCTTACCCACACGCTCCCAAAACATCTTGCGCATCGGCTCCCAATACGCTGGAATTGACTCCATGAAGGTTGTGAGGTCGGAGGGCCCGACGATATCGATGCCGCATCGAAAGACATCGGGACTCCACGCGAGCGCGGTGAGCACGGCGTAGCCCCCGTAGCTCCCGCCCAGGATCGCGCATCGGTCCGCATCGGCAAAGCCCTCCGAAATCGCCCACTCTTTTGCATCAAGCAGGTCTGTCCGCATCGTGCCTGCCCACTGGCGGTTCCCGGCATTGAGGAACGCTTTACCATACCCGGTAGAGCCACGAAAGTTCACCTGCAGCACCGCATAGCCGCGGTTCGCAAGCCACTGAACAATCGGATCGAATCCCCATCGGTCGCGATACCACGGCCCGCCATGGACGTACAAAACAGTGGGTAGGGCCTTGGCTTCAATCCCCACCGGCAGGGTCAGGTATCCGTTGATCCTCAATCCATCCCGCGCGTCGAATGCGATCGGCTTCATCGGTGCGAGCACATACTCCAGCAGCTTTGGACTGCTTCGAAAGAGCAGCGATATGGCATCGATATCCGACCTATACAGGTGGTACTCGGCGGGTATCGTGTCGGTCTGGCATTTGAACAGGAGCGCGCGTCCATCCGCGGAGCCCGCAACGCTGGAAATCTCGCCGTGGACTCGCTGCGCGAAGCTGCTGAAGGCCTTCTCCGCCGCAGGATGCATCGGTGTCCACACGAGCTTGTCCCGCAGGACCGCGACAGCGCCGATCTCGCGAGAACCAGCATCGATGTACACCTTATCGACGTCGAATTGCGGGTCTTCGAAGATCGTTGTGCAAAGGCCGTTACCTAGCTCGTAGCGCACGAGGCGGCTCGTATTCGAGCCCTTGGCCGTAACGGCATACAGCGATTCATTCTCGGGCGAGAAAGCGACGAACCGAGGCATGCCTTCCTCAAAAGGAATCTCATCCAGTACCGTCCACTCAGAATCTGCGCCGTCTCGTTTGCGAATCGTATAGTCCCCATCGGCCTTTTTTGCGATCGCTGCGCGGACCTTCAGCTCGTTATCAGCAAGCCAGAGCAGGACATCGCCGGGGTTTTCCGTGTCCAGCACCATCTCGCCTGACGGAAAGTGGATGCGATGCACGTCCATAAGACTCGGCTTCCGTTCGTTCAGCGTAATCAGAACCTCATCGGGAAAACGAGCATCCATCGCCAGCGGCAGGGCTCGGGTTCCACCGCCCGAGGTCAACTGTTCAGGCTCACCTCCCAGAAGATCGACGCGGAACAGATCATAGTTCTCATCGCCGCCCCGGTCCTGAACGTACAACACATGCTCACCGTCACCCTGCCAGCGCGCCCAGTGAATCGGACGCGACCGGTCGTAGGCCACGGGCCGGTCATCGTCAAGGCCAAGCGTTCGCACCCAGATGCCTAGCTTGCCCTCAACGGGCGCCAGGTAAAGCAGCAACATACCGTTGGGAGACAACCTCCCCTCATCCTTTTCTGGCTCTGCGAAGAGGAGGTTCAACGGAATAGGTGGCGCGGGTGTTAAGGTCTTGTTCATATATGCGAATGCTACATCGCATTCGCAAAATTTGCACCATTAGTCATAAACTTTTCTAATATGACCAAAGGATTCATTGAGCCGCAGCAACAGCGCAGCCGCGAGACATCGGCCAGGCTCATCGCCGCCACGCTGAAAGCACTGGAAGAGTATGGCCTCGAAGGCGCGACTATTCCGCGCATCGCCGAGCTGGCTGGTACCGCTCCGGCCAGCGTTTATCGGCGATTTCGAGACCGCAATGCGCTGTATCGTGCAGCTATTTTGGATGAGATGGAGAGGCTGATACTTGCAGACCGCTCGATGGATACATCCGGTGCTCGAACGCTTGAGGACCTTGGCTACCTACTCGTCAATGACACGCTGCAGCAGTACCGGCTGCGCCCGGGGTTCATGCGGGCAATGACAAGGTTTGTCGAGACCGACACGGACGAGGAGTTCAGGAAACGCGCGATGCAATCCATCACCAGCGGCTACGAGCATCTTGCCGGCCTGGTGCTTGCGCACCGCGTAAGGATTCAGCACAAAGATCCTCGAAAAGCGATCCTCTTTGCGCTGCTGACCATGGCCACGCTGATTGAGGTCCGCGAGCTGTCGGAGGTCTCCGTATGGAAGGAACTGAGCCGCACAACGGACAAGCAATTCACCGCCGAGGTGACAAAGAACTTTCTGGGATATCTCCTGCATCCCGCCTGAAACAGCTAACGATAAACGCCGATTGCGACGGCGATCAGCGCAGCGGCCTCGATTGTGAGATTCCAGCCGCCACGCCGACTTATGGGGACTAATCCGGTTGGACATAAGCCGTCTAGAGCAAGAGCCCTGCTGCGGACAAGTTCCTTTCCTGGGTCGTACTATTCCAACATGAACATTGCCACTATGGTTGGAGGTTTTCTCGCTGCCATTTTCCTTGTCTCCCACGCTGGGTTGGCCGAGTCCTTCGATAGACCGCTTCACAGGCAGGTACTGCCGCGCACTGTTTCTCATTCCATGCAAGAAACATCCTGTTCGCCTCGATCAAGTTTGAAACTCGCCAACCATTTCATGGATCAGTAGATGATCGCGCGTGATTTTACCAGTTGACAATGAATCGTATACATGTTTAGTCTATGCCTGTAGTAACAAGGCCTATGACTGAAGCTACCGCTCGCGATCTCTTTCCCGGCGCACTCGAAATGATGATCCTTGAGTCATTGCGCCGCCAGCCGGCGCACGGTTATGCGCTGGTTCAACACATCCAGCAGCGATCGAACAACCTTCTGCAAGTGGAGGAGGGTTCACTTTATCCGGCGCTCCAGAGACTGCTCAAGGCAAAGCTGGTGAAGGCCGAGTGGGGTGTATCTTCCACCAATCGCCGCGTCAGAACCTACCAGATCACGGCTTCGGGTCTTCGGCATCTTGAGCAACAGATTTCCAGCTTCGGACGCATGTTCGAAGGTATTGCGCTTGTCCTCAATCCGGGCAAATCCCCAGCCAGTTAGGAGGAGCCTTCCATGGACTGGATTCCAAATTTCTTCCGCCGCCGCAAACTCTACGATGACCTCTCTGAAGAGATGCGATTGCATATAGAGGAACGCGCCGAGCAACTCATGGGCGGAGGGATGAGCCGGAAGGAAGCCGAGCGGCATGCGCGCATGGCTTTTGGCAATCGAGCCGTCCTGGAGGAGCACAGCCGCGAAGTGTGGCAGTGGCCCAGACTGGAATCCATCTGGGCTGATGTGCGTATTGCCGCGCGTAATCTTCGCCGCTCTCCCGGATTCACGATCGCCGCCGTCGTGACCCTGGCACTCGCGATCGGCGCAAATGCTGTGGTGTTTGGCGTATTGAATGCGCTGATCCTGCGGCCCCTGAATGTGCCTGATGCGCAAAGCCTCTACACCGTCGAGCGCGGCGATTACAAGGAGCAGGCAACCTCGTATCCCGACTATCTCGATCTGCGCGATCGCAACCGCAGCTTTGACGGTTTGACGGCCTATATCCTCACCCAGGTCTCGCTTGATACAGGCAAGAACCCGTCCGAGGTCTGGGGCTACGAGGTGACTGGGAACTACTTTGATGCGATGAAGATTCAGCCATATCTAGGCCGCTTCTTCCACGTCGCCGATGAGCATGGCCCGAACAGCGCACCATACCTGGTGCTGACTTATGCCTATTGGCATAGCCATTTTCAAGACGATCGCGGCGTTGTGGGCCGCGTCGTTCATGTAAACAAGCATCCGTACACCGTCCTGGGAGTCACCCCGCCTGAGTTCAGGGGGACATTGCTGTTTTTTTACCCCGACTTCTTTGTGCCGATGGTCAACCGGGAGGATGGACCAAGTTTTCTGAGCAATCGCGGACAGCGCAACATTTTCATGGTGCTCGGACATGTGAAGGCAGGAGTGACTCCCGCACAAGCCATTGCCGATCTGAACTCGATCGGGGCCTATCTGGAGAAGAGCTATCCCAAGGACGATGCTTATATGACCTACTCTCTGGCCCGTCCCAGTCTGATCGGGGACATGCTTGGGCCAGCGGTGAAGCGGTTCATGACGGGATTGATGTTGCTGGCGGGATTGATTCTGCTGGCCGCCTGCGCCAACCTGGGTAGCCTGTTTGCCGCGCGCGCCGCAGACCGCTCCCGCGAGGTGGCTCTGCGGCTCGCGCTTGGATCGACCCGCCGCCGCATTCTCCGCGCGGTGTTTACCGAAGCTATGCTGATTTCACTTGTTGGTGGCGTTCTGGGACTGCTCGGCAGCGTTGTGCTATTGCGCCAATTGAGCGCCTGGCAGCCGATTCCCAAATATCCCATGCACGTGCCCCTGTACCCGGATGCGAATGTCTACCTGGTCGCACTGTTTCTGGCCTTAGCCAGCGGATTCCTCTTTGGCGCGGTCCCGGTGAGGCAGATCCTGCGCACCAATCCTTATGAAGTGGTCAAGGGAGGATCAACCGGCATCATTGCGGGCAATACTGGGCACCGGATCACTCTTCGAGACATCTTGGTCGTGGTGCAGATCGCCATCTGTGCGGTGCTGGTGACTTCCTCGCTGGTGGCGGTGCGCGGCCTGGCGCGCTCCATGCACGCCAACTTCGGCTTTCAACCCGAGAACGCAATGCTGGTGGATACAACTCTCGGCATGGCCGGATACAGCGGCGACAGGGTTCCCGCCATGCAGAGACGCATGATCGACACCGTGCAGACGATTCCCGGCGTAAAGACTGTGGGATTCGTGAGTGAAATCCCGTTGGGTGGGGGTGGATCGACTGCGGATGTCTTCACCGAACAGACCACGGATTTGAGGACGTCAAACGCTGCTGCGAATGTGCAGGTATTCAAGATATCTCCCGAATATTTTCATGCCGCGGGCACATCGTTGCTGGCCGGAAGAGGCCTCTCATGGCAGGATGACGGCAACTCACCGCGCGTGGCCATCGTAAACGCGCAATTTGCGCGCAGGATTTTCGGCTCGGTCGACAACGCGCTGGGCAAATATTACAAGGCAGAAGATGGCGCAAGCGTCCAAGTGGTCGGAGTTGCCGAAGACGGAAAATACTCTCAACTTACCGAGAAACCGAGGCCGGCGATGTTTCTGCCATTCCTGCAGTCTCCCACCGGTATGACAACCCTGGTGGTGCGCTCTGAGCGCGATCCGCAACAACTGGCGACAGCCATCCGGAATAAGTTGCGAGGAATGGATGACGGCCTGCCGATGTTCATCCAGACCTGGACCCAGGGCCTGGATATAGCCCTGTTCCCCTCGCGCGTGGCCACCGTGGCGCTGGGTGTGCTCGGGCTGATGGGAGCAATGCTTTCGTTAACCGGCATCTTCGGGATGGCTGCGTACGCGGTGAGCAAGCGGCTGCGGGAGTTGGGAATTCGCATGGCTCTTGGGGCGAAGCGCAACCAAGTATTACGGGCGGCATTGGGGCGGTCATTGAGATTGCTGGCAATTGGTTCTGCGGCAGGACTGCTCCTTGGAATCCTGGCCTCCCGGGTGCTTGCATTCATTGTGTACACGGCTACGCCGCGCGACCCGCTGGTCCTGGGAGGGGTTGTGCTGGCCATGCTTTTGCTGGGCCTTTTGGCTACATGGATCCCAGCTCAGCGGGCACTATCGATCGATCCAATGATGCTGCTGCGAGAAGATTGAATCGGCTGAATTGCAAGAATAGTTGCGGACTGCGGGTTGAGAAACGTGAAGCTGCATTCTCGCTGAATGCAAAATCACGGTTGTCAAACTGAGAGGTGACTGTAGCGAGTGCGAACTGACTGTCCTAGGCTCCTAGCCCAGGATCAGCACCCCAAAACGCCCATTGCGACGGCGATCAGCGCAGCGCCCTCGATTGTGAGATTCCAGTCGCCATGCCGACGTTCCGTTACCAATTGGTTCCTGGATGAGCACAATGGCGATTTGTCGGTTACGTCGAAGTTTCCGCCACAGAAATTAGCATCATTTCACCATTTGGTGAAAAGTCGGTGTATGATTTTGTTCCGGATTTCGGCGTAGGGGGCAGTGATGTGGACCAAATTCAAGGCGAAAGCGATAGGAGAATCTTAGGATGATTCCCGAGACGTCACCCGACATTTCACGCCGTCAATTTCTTACTGCTGGAAGCCTGGCGGTCGCCGCGGCTTGCCTTGCTTCAAGGCACCTGATCGCCCAGACAAGTAGCATCGTTCCAGGTGCATTCAAGGAAGCTGCAACAGCAAAGGTCACGATTCAAAACCTTCGACGCAATATCAGTGTCCTTTTGGGCGCCGGTGGAAATATCGCCGTTCTGACAGGCCCTGAAGGAAAGCTGGTGGTGGATGCGGAGATCGTTACCGCACGTCCAAACGTCTCGAAAGCCCTCGCAAGCATCAACGCGGATCCGATTAAACAATTGATCAACACCCACTGGCATTTCGACCATACCGGCGGGAACGAGTGGGTCCATGAGGCCGGGGCAAGTATCCTGGCGCACGAAAATACGCGCAAACATCTTTCCACGGCCACGTTCGTCGGAGGAAATTTTCAGTACACTTTCCCAGTCGCGCCGGCGGGCGCGATTCCTTCCACCGTATTCAAAGACGAACACACCCTGCACATCAACAACACCGCTCTCATGCTGAAGCACTACTTACCTGCCCATACGGACTCCGATATCTCCGTACATTTTCCTGAGGAGGACAT
>Ga0210398_10000973_pt1 | contig 31016 bp, 27 predicted proteins | sample IncBWC4OmetaG_FD_161047 | JGI IMG/M metagenome (GOLD analysis project Ga0210398, IMG submission 161047) | Forest soil microbial communities from Barre Woods Harvard Forest LTER site, Petersham, Massachusetts, United States - Inc-BW-C-4-O | ecosystem: Environmental > Terrestrial > Soil >... | reverse complement strand
TCGATGCCGCGCGAGAAGCCGACCCGCCGTTTGTCGGCTGCGAGGACTGGATGCGCCTGCCCTTGGCCCACTACCCAGATTTCGCCATCTGGCAGCCGTTTCTCGACGAGATCATCACCCATCCGGCGCCGGATGGCTTTCGCGCCGCCCACAACTTCCGCCGCACGATCGACATCCCGGGCTTCCACGTCACCAGCTGGTTCGACATTTTTCAGACGAGCGTCATGGCGGCGTTCGGCGACATTCAGGCGCGCGTCGGCAACCAGAAACTGTGGATTGGGCCGAACGAGCATTATTTTGTCTATCACGACAATTTTTGGAGCCATGATCCGTATTTCTTGTGGTTCGACCACTGGCTGAAGGACGAGCAGAACGGCATCATGGATGGGCCGGCGGTATATTATTCGCCGCGGGCCTGGGTCGCGGACCGCGAGAGCTACAGACCGAACGACTGGCGCCATGCCGAGCGCTGGCCGCCGCCGGAAGCGCGGCCATACCGGCTGTATCTGCGGGGCGACGGCAGCCTCGACGCCGGCATGCCCGGCGGTCCGCCGCGCCGTTACCGCTACGACCCGCGCCGGCCCATCCCGACATTGGGCGGGCGCAACATGCTGATATCAGCGGGCTCGCGCGACCAGCGGCCGGTGCGGGCGTTGCCCGATTACGGTTTGACCTACCGCGGCAAAGCGCTGTCCCGGCCGCTGACTGTCGCCGGCAACGTTCGGGTCAGCCTGCACCTCGGGTCGGATTGTATCGACACCGACTTTGTCGCCAAGCTCGTCGACCTCCACCCCGACGGCGGCGCGATGCTGCTGATGGACGGCGTCACCCGAGCGCTCTACCGCGACCCGGCGGGCGAGCCCCGCCCGTTGTCGCCGGATCGCGTCGAACGGCTGACGGTCGACCTTGGGCACATCCACCACACCTTCGCCGCCGGCCACCGCATCGAGGTGGACGTTACCAGCAGCAATTTCCCGCGCCGGGCTCGCAACACCAACAGCGGCAACCCGGTCCTGGCGCGCGACACCGACGCCGACATCCGCGTCGCGAACAACACCGTCCACCACGCCGAGGCGACGCCGTCCTTTGTCGAAATGCCGGTCCTACCCTGAGCGCCGGCGTGCTCTGACCGGGTCGCCGCGGTGCCAAAGCCCGAGAGCAGCGGCAGGACGGAGCCGAGCGCCTCCGGTCCCCTTCTTGTAAAGTGCGAATCCCAGCACGCCGCGCGAGGGTTCCGGATCGCTTCGCTGGCTCGTCAAAAGCTCCCATATTTGACGCGCAAGGTGGTGTCGCTGAGCTTTCCCGGCATTGAAATAAATTCTGTGCGGGCGGGATTGAGCAGCACCTCGAACATGCGGATGCGGCGCGCCGCCTGAAGCTGCTGCGACAATCCGCCGAACAGCGAGAAAATGTCGACGTTATCGCCCTCAACCGCCACGCAGCAGTCGAACTCGGTGTGCCCATAATCGGGAAAGTTATAGAGTTCTGTCTTTCCGGGGATGGCCGGACGTTCGACGATCCATTCGGCGGTCGCGCCGGCAATCTCGGGTCTGGCAGTGACCCCGTCCACGTTAACCGGCGGTGCGGCAGCCTTTACCGCCATCGCCTGCATCATGCTCAAGTTGACCATGACGACGATCACTGTCCGAGTGTTCAAAGCGGTTAACACGGCAAGCACCTGATTGCCTGGCGCTACAGCGAGCCCCAGCGGCACCGGCACCGTCTTCTTGATCCCGCGCGCCCACCATTGCGTCCATGCGTGCGCAGTTGTGGGACCGCCGCCTGCCGGCAGCGTCGAACTCGTACCGATCTGCGGCAAAGACGAGTCAAAATAAAGCCGCTGCCCGTCGAGCCCGATCCAGTTTGAGCACATGTAGTCAATTCCGTTCATTCCCTGGGAGGGAGCTTGCGGCGGGCGTAGATTGCTCGGGATGCGCCAGACGCCCCAAATTTGAAGGAACTGACGGTCGCGGTTTGCCGTAATGTAGGCTCCCGACCAGTTCAAACTGGTCTCAAATCGGGTCTCGCCGAACGGAAGTTCGTCGGTCTGTCTGAATTGCAGCCGATAATTGGGTTCCCCCAACTCTTGGTCGAAACTGAATTGCTGCAGTGTCAGCGGCGCCCCAAAGCCGCGGTCCCAGACCTGGCGAAGCAGCGGGTGGCTGTTGGGGTCCGGGCGCGGCGGGAGCCCGTATTCGCGCAGCAAGGCCGGGCTTTTGGTGGCGGGATTGAACGGTCCATTGGGAACCGGGAAACCATGGAACCGCTGTCGCAGATCGTCGCCGTCCTCGTCCGTGACACGATCGTAGTTCGACTGGCCCGCAGGCACGCCGGTCATTGCCATTGCCATTCCCCATTGGCGGCCGTAACCGCTTGCTGGTAATGCGTCTGTCCGGCGCTGTTCAGCAACGAATGCGCCCAATAAGCGAGCGCCACGCCGGCGTCAGTGTCACTCGGATAGTGCAGGCCGGCGATCTCGCGGTTGCGCGCGATGCAGTCGGCAAGCGTCCACAGATCGTCGATCATTGTGGCTTGTGGCGGCAAGCCGCTTAACACGTCGTTCATACACAACGCCATCAAGTGCGCCTGGGTCGAATGGCCGCTCGGGAACGATGCGTGGCCCGGTATCTCGATTGGCGGCAGCAGCGCCGGGCACAGCTGCGAGGGGCGCGGCCGGCTGTAGAGATTTTTGAAGTACATCGCGACAAAGGTGCCGACGAGGCTGGCGATGCTAAGCACTTTCGTGGTCGCCGGATAGGCTCCCGGCCGCGCCGTCATCATGTTCAGGAAGTAGCTGATGAACTCATTGGATTGAGAAAGGATTTCGGCCAAAGCGTCGGCCCGCTCGTTCGCCGCCGCCGTCACCAGACCGGCGATTTCGCACTGCACGACTGCGCTCGCGTCGGGCACAGACCAGTTCCAGCCAACCGGGAGCGGATATGGCACCCAGTTCGGCCAGGGCCATCCGCCGCGAACCACGATACCGGCCGGCGGCTGGGTCGGGTTTATGTTGAGCCAGCCGGTCCCGGCGAAGTCGTTTAGAGCAAGCCAGGAATACCAGTCGGCAGACCAGTTGCGAACGGGAAAGTGAGGGAGGTTGATGGTGGCTAGATGGCCGATCTCCACTGGCGGCACGGGCGCATCGGGACCCGTGTCCGGCTCGGTAACCAGGGGAAGGTTTACCCGGTCGGCGAAAAACCAACCGGCGCTGGCGCTTGTGGTGTTTCCGGAGCCGCCGGCATTGGCGGCGTTTCCATCGTTACCATCGTTGCCATCGTAACTTGCGCTCATGTTCTACCTCCTGCGAATGATGCCGGAGCGGCCCTTCAGCCGCGCCAGCTCTATTCCGGAACCCCAGCCAGGCTTAACCGGTGCGCGAAAAGCTCGCGCACTTCACTCCGCAAAGGGGTTCGCCCTCGGAAGTTGGTCAGCCGGAACGTCGGAGCCAGCTCCAGTAGACGCTGCGCGATCGTGCGAGCCTCGTCCATCTCTCCCAGGGCAACGAGGCTGGCAATCAAGCTGCGGAGATTGGAGGTATTTGCTCCCGCGTGGGCTGCCGACATGCGGCCCCACCCGACAGCGTCCTCATAACGACCGCTGAGATAGTACGCTTGTGAGAGATAATGCTCGAGCCAGAACGCGTCTGGCCCGAGCGGAGACAGGCGCACCCCTCTTTCCGCGCGGATCACGGCGGTCTCATAGTCACCCAGATATCCGCAGGTGAGACTGCTATAGCCCCAAGCCCAGGCACAGCTCGGACCAACGGTGAGGGCGCGGTTAAAGTAATCTATCGCCGTCGTGTAATCCTTCAGCAAATAAGACTGGACGTGGCCGTAAATCGCGAGCCCGATCGCATCGTTGCGATCTCGATCGATCGCCCGCCGAGCTGCGTCTGCCGCCATCCCTCGGTCCGCCATCTCGTCTTCCGACCATCCCTGGCCGATCCATCGCATGTGCAGAGAGGCCACATGCGAATAGGCCGGCGCATAGTCGGGATCGTGCGCCACCGCTTGTTCCAGCAATCCCCGCGCTCGGGTTATCGACGCCCGATCCATCCGGTAAAATAGGTCGAGCGCTTGCAAGGTGAGGTCGTAGGCGGTCATGCTGGCCGGATGCTTGCGCAGAGCGCGGCTCAACTCGCGTTCGCGCAAATGGGGCGCGATCGCGGTTGCCACCCGGATTGCGATCCGGTCCTGCAAATCGAACAGCTCGGCAAGTTCACCGTCAAAACGGTCTGCCCAGATGACCTGACCCGATTGCGCCTCGGTCAGCTCAACCGCGATTCGCAGCGCTTTGTCCGAGCGCCGGACGCTGCCGTGCAGGACATAGCGCACATCAAGTTCATGGCCGACGCGGCGCAAGTCGAGCGGCGCGCGAGCGAACATTTGTGTCGAGCTGCGGGCGATTACCAACAGGTCTTTCAGTCCGCCGAGCGCCCGGATGATGTCGTCGACCATTCCTTCTGCAAAATATGCGTCGGACTGGTCTTTCTGCAGCGTTCGGAACGGCAAGACCGCTAGCGACGGGCGGTACTCAGCGACTATGCCGGTCTCGCCGAGATCTGGAATTCCGCTTCCGCTCTGCCGAGGCAGGGATGGCAGTACCACCCACCCGGCGCAGGCCGCGGCACGGATGCCGTAAACTCCCACGGGATCCCTGATGTTCTTAAGGCGTTGTTCGCCGAGAAATTCGTAACTTGCGGTGACGGCCCGCCTCACTTGCTCGAAGACAGCGCTCGAAAGGCAAACCCCGCCCGGCTCGGAGATCTGTTCGAGGCGAGCGGCAATGTTGACCGCGGTTCCGCCAGAACGCCCCTTTTGCAACACGATTTCGCCGGAATTGATGCCGATCCGAAACATGATCCGCCGGTCGGCGGGAAGTCTGGCATTCCGTTTGCTGCTCTCCGCTTGCACGCGCAGGCTACATTTCAGGGCCTCGACCGCACTCGGGAACTCGGCCATCAGACCGTCACCGGCAAAACTGAACACGCGACCGTAAGATCGTTCGATTTCGCGACGAAAACGCTCAAGTTCGGCGCCCACGCGATCGTGAGTTTCCTCCTCGCTGCGCTCCATCAATGCGCTATAGCCCATGATGTCCGCGCCCAGGATCGCGGCCAAGCGGCGTTCTAGTCTGCGGCGACCAGAGCCGACACCCGACGCTGCTGAGTTGTAATCGCGTAGCATCACGGCTAAAGGAGCATGCGGGCGCCACAGCGGGTAGCGCCCGTAGGTTCTCTGGGAGAACCCCGGGCGACAATGCCCTCTGGCAAGGTAGACAATCGATAGCATGAGTGGCAATGGGGAAGGAGGGCAATTCGCGTCCGCCGTTCGGCCACGTTTTCGATAGTATCGGATAGTGTCGAGTTAACTGAGTGTGAAAGAGTTCACACTTCTTTAGCAAATCGGCTCGACGCGCGACCTTCTGATGCGAGAAGAACCAAAGGGGGCGGATGTCAGGCCGGGGTTGACGATCAAGGCGAGGCGGTCGCGACGAACCCAACCGGGCACCCGGTGCCGGCGAACGACACCGACGCCGACATCCCCGTCGCGCTCGACACGATCCACCACGCCGCGCCGTACTTTGTCGAGATTTCGGTGCTACTGCCGGACGTTCGGTTCTGAGGCGCGCCGCGGCTCAATAGGGCGTCCCCCGCTCCCGCCTTTGGCGGAGCGCCTTGGCGTACCATTTCGAGTTCGTCGAGAAATCGCCCGATGCGCTGCTCGAAGACGGGCTGCTTTGCGGCGCCGCGATCGTCAAATGCGTCCTGAACATGAGGGATCGGGAAAATCGACGGGATGCTTGGCATCCCAAGCTCGCCCAAGGTCATGCGCAACTGCATCGCCGCGCGCACACCGCCAAAGGCGCCGGCGGAATAGCAAACGATCGCCGACGGCCGGAAAAAATACTCTTCGAGAAAATGGTCGAGCAAGTTTTTCAAGGCCGGCGGGATACCATTGTTGTACTCGCCGCTGACAATGACAAAAGCGTCCGCTCTGCGGTAGGTCTCGGCCAGCGCTTCAAGGATCGCCGGCGCCTCGCCTTTTGGGTATTCCTTGTACATGCGGTCGAGAAGCGGCAGCGGGCGCTCGAGCGGATCGACCAGGGTAGTGGTGTGGCCGCGCCGGGCGAGCTGTTCGACGACGAACCGCGCGGCCTTGATCCCTTGCCGGGTTTGCCGAACCGAGCCGTCAAGGATGACGCATCGCAGCGACATCGCGTGTGCTCCTCAAGCCGACCGGAGCCGGGCGGAAGCCGCGCCGTGGAAGCTCATCGGCCGAGGAGGCTGCGCGCAGGAACTCAGACGACGGCGAGCGCCCGATGGGGCGGGGGCGGGAGCTCGACCCGGACCGGGTCGCCGGCGCGAACCTCACCGGCGGTCAACACGACGGCCATGACCCCGGCCTTACGCACGAGGTCGCCCCCGGCGTCGCGGCCGAGGGTCGCCGCCATCAGCCCCTTTCGGATTTTGTCGAGCTGGGCGCAGGGATTGCGCAGCCCGGTCACCTCGACGACCGCATCTCGACCCAGGTAAAGCCGCGTCCCGGCCGCGAGGCCGAGCAGGTCGACGTCCGATGTCGTGATGTTCTCGCCCATCTGCCCCGGCCGGATATCGAAACCCGCCGCGCGCAATTCGTCGTGCAGCTCGGCATGGATCAGATGCACCTGACGCAGATTGGGCTGGGTCGGGTCGCGAGCCACGCGCGAGCGGTGTTTGACCGTCGTACCCTGATGGGCGTCGCCCTCAACCCCGAGCCCTGCCACAAGGCGAATGCTGGCTTCGTTCGGCTTCACTAAAGTATGCCGCGCGCTGCGGCTCACCGCGATGACTAGCCCGGTCATGCTGTATCCTCCGCTGCCTGCGTCGCCGCCTTCGCGGCATCGGCGAGCAGCCTCAGCGCCGCGTTCAATGCCGCGTCGCGCACCGCGTCGCGGTTGCCGGGAAAGACGCGCCGCTCGGTCCGGCATGGGCCGTCGCGCCGGGCAAGTCCGAAAACCACGAGGCCGACCGGCTTCTCCGCGCTGCCGCCGCCGGGGCCGGCAACGCCGATGACCGAGACGGCGAGATCGACCGGGGCGCGCGCGATCAAACCCCGCGCCATCGCCTCCGCGGTCTCGGCGCTGACCGCACCATGCGCGGCGATGGTGCCGGGTGGCACCCCGAGCAACTCCGATTTCGCCTCGTTCGAGTAGGCCACAAACCCGCGCTCGACGACATCGGACGAGCCGGCGATCGCGGTCAGCGCTGCGGCAACGAGCCCACCGGTGCACGACTCCGCGGTCGCGACACGCCAGCCGTGCTTGCGGCAAGTATCGAGCACCCTCTCCGCTAAACCCAATGTTTCAGACGCAAACACCAAGCACTCCGCCGATCGCCGCAACTGCCCCGAGGGCAAGCAGAGCGTAGCCGGCCGCGGCAACGTCGTCGAGCATGATGCCGAGGCCCCCTTTGACGTGGCGGTCGACCCAGCGCACCGGCCACGGCTTCCAGATGTCGAACAGGCGGAACAATAAAAAGGCGAGCGCCCAGGCGAGTGGCTGCAGCGGAGCGGCAATCAGCACCAGCCACTGCGCAGCGACCTCGTCGACGACGATCGCAGCGGGATCGACCTCGCCGCTCGCCTTGGCGAATGCACCGGCCGCCCAACAACCGCCGACGAAAGCGATCAGAGCGCCGAGCGCAAGGCCCAGCACGCCCCATAAGTCATGAATAACCCAGGCAAAAGGGAGTGCTGCGAGCGAGCCCCAGGTTCCGGGCGCGACCGGGATCAGCCCGACGCCAAACCAAGTGGCGAGCACGGTTGCGGGGTGCCATGGCGGCAGGCCGAGGCGGACTCGCGGCGCGATCGCGGGTGTCAGCTTTGCTTATCGTCATGACCGAGCTCGGTCCGGTTATCCACGGGTCGGCGTCGAAGCCGCTCGTGAATTGCCGGATCAAGTCCGGCCATGACGAAGATCGTTGGGCCAAAGAGCATCTGTCACAGCGGTAGGCGCAGGGTGGCGACGGCTTGCGCGGCCATGCCCTCGCCGCGGCCGGTAAAGCCGAGCCGGTCGGTCGTCGTCGCCTTGACGCTGACGCGGTCGGCCGCGATGCCAAGGATCGCGGCAACCCGCTCGACCATCGCGGCGCGATGCGGGCCGATCTTGGGCCGCTCGCAGATAATCGTAACATCGACCGCGGCGATGACGCCGCCGCGCGCCCGGGCGAGGTCGGCGGCGTGGCGCAGGAACTGCTCGGAGGCCGCACCGCGCCATTGGGGATCGCTCGGCGGGAAATGCAGTCCGATGTCGCCCGCGCCGATCGCGCCGAGCACGGCGTCGGTCAGCGCGTGCAAACCGACATCGGCGTCGGAGTGCCCGACAAGACCGGCGCCATGCGGAATTTCGACACCGCAAACGACAACCTTGTCGCCGGGCCCAAAGGCGTGAACGTCGAACCCCTGACCGACGCGTATGTCGCCGAGGCGGAAGGCAAGCTGACGCTCGGCCGCAACCAGGTCCTCGGCGGTCGTCACCTTCAGGTTGTTTTCGGCCCCCGCTACCAGCCGCGGCGTCAGCCCCGCTGCTTCGGCGACCGCCGAATCGTCGGTCAGATCTCGGCCAGCCGCGCCGCGGTGCGCGGCGAGGATCGCGTCGAAATGAAAACCTTGCGGCGTCTGGGCGCGCCACAAACGGGAGCGGTCGACGGTCGCACGGATCACATCGTCTTCGGCTGATTTGATCGTGTCGCGCAACGGCAGGCACGGGATCGCCGCGGCGGCCACATCGAGCCCGTCGATCACGCGATCGATCAACGCAGCCTCCGGAAACGGCCGCGCCCCGTCATGGATCAGCACGCGCTCCGGCCGGTGTGTGGCCAGCGCCTCGAGCCCAAGCCGGACCGAATCCTGTCGCGTGGCGCCGCCGGAAATTGGCGGCAGCACCGCCAAGCCGGAGACGGCGCGCTCGAAAAGGGTGCGGTCCTCCGGTCGGATTGCCACCTGAACGGCGGCAATGCGCGGATGAGTTGCAAATGCCGTGATTGCGTGATGCAACACCGGGCGCCCGCCAAGCGGCAGGTACTGCTTTGGCTGGTCGCCGCCAAAGCGGCTGCCGCGCCCGCCCGCGACTACAAGTGCATAGACCCGCTCCATGCATTCCAGCCTAGCCAACGAACTTTGCCTTTGCCACCGCTTAGCTATTGGGGAGATGGTAGAGGTTGATGTTGCAGTGCAAAAAGAAAACGGCTAACATCTGCTTAATCATTAGGCAATTGTCACATATGACTTAAAAATGGGCATACGCATCGGTTCTGTAACAATCGAGGACCCGGTGATCCTCGCGCCGATGTCCGGCGTGAGCGACCTGCCGTTTCGGCGATTGGTCAAGCGTCAGGGCGCCGGGCTTGTCGTCTCCGAGATGATCGCCAGCGAGGCGATGGTCCGCGAGACCCGGCAGTCGATGACCATGGCGAGGACCGCCTTCGACGAGCAGCCAATGGCGGTCCAGCTCGCGGGCTGCGAGCCGCGGGTAATGGCCGAGGCCGCGAAGCTCAACGCCGACCGCGGGGCGCAGATCATCGACATCAATTTCGGCTGTCCGGTCAAGAAGATCGTCAACGGCCATGCCGGCTCGGCGCTGATGCGAGATGAGATGCATGCCGCGCGAATCCTCGAAGCTACGGTCAAGGCCGTCGATTTGCCGGTCACCCTAAAGATGCGCACCGGGTGGGACGACACGAGCCGCAACGCGCCGCGGCTCGCCCGAATTGCGCAAGCTTGCGGCATTCGCATGATAACCGTGCACGGCCGCACCCGCTGCCAGTTTTTTGCCGGGTCGGCCGATTGGGGGTTTGTGCGTGAAGTTAAGGAGAATGTAACCATACCGGTCGTCGTCAACGGCGACATCGGGACAGTCGAGGACGCCGACCGGGCGCTCGCTCTGTCGGGCGCCGACGGCGTCATGATCGGCCGCGGGTGCTACGGCCGGCCGTGGTTCGTGCATCAGGCGATCGACTGGCTGTCGTCGCGCACCCGCACCGCCGACCCGCCGCTCGACCGGCAGCTGGCGATCGTCGAGCGTCATTACGAAGACATGCTGTCGCATTACGGCACCGATGTTGGGGTGCGCATCGCGCGCAAGCACGTCGCCTGGTATTCCAAGGGCTTGCCGGGATCGGCGGAGTTTCGCGCTGCGGTCAACCAAACCGTCGAGCCGGCCCGCGTTCGGGCATTGATCCGCGGTTTCTACGAGCCGCTGGTGGAGCGCCTGCCGGCATGATCCGGCCGCCGTTCCGCCGCCGCGCCGGCTCGCGCGCGCCCTCGCAGGCCCCGCCCGACGCGAGCGCGGTGCTTTCGGCGCTCGCCGATCCGGTCGTTGTCGTCGACCGCAACGGCGAGATCCGCCTGGTCAACCCGGCCGCCGAGCAATTCTTTGGCGCCGGCGCCGCGGCGCTGCGCGGCACCCCGCTCGCCGATCTGGTGGCGCCGCACAGCGCGCTCTTGTCGCTGATCGACACGGTCTGGCGCGTCGGCAACACAATCTCGGAATACGACATACCGTTGGAAGGCCCGCGATTCGGCGGACGAACGGTGACGATCCAGGGCGCCCTCGCCGGCGAGGCGGCCGACCTTCTGGTGCTGACCTTGCACGAGCGCTCGATGGTCGACAAGCTCGATCGCCAGCTGACCCACCGCAGTGCCGCCCGCTCGATAACTGCGATGGCGGCAATGCTGGCGCACGAGGTCAAGAACCCGCTTTCCGGGATCCGCGGGGCGGCACAGCTGTTGGAGCAGGACGCGGACGAGGCCGGGCGCGAGCTCACCCGGCTGATCTGCGACGAGACCGACCGCATCGTCGCCCTGGTCGACCGGATGGAGGCGTTTTCCGATCATCGCCCGATCGAGCGCGAGGCGGTCAACATCCACGAGGTGTTGGAGCGGGTGCGCAAGCTGGCGCAGTCGGGGTTTGCGCGCCACGCCCGCTTTGTCGAGGAATACGACCCCTCCCTGCCGCCGGCGCACGGCAATCGCGACCTCCTGGTCCAGGTGTTTCTCAACATCGTCAAAAATGCCGCCGAGGCGGTGTCCGGCGCCGAGGGGGAGATTGTGCTGACGACCGGCTACCGGCACGGCCTGCGCTTGGCCGGCCCGGGCGGTGAGGGGCGGCGGCACCTGCCGCTGATGGTCGCGGTCGCCGACAACGGCGCCGGCATTCCAGAGGATATGCGGCCCTATCTGTTCGACCCGTTTGTCACGTCGAAGCGAAACGGAACTGGCCTTGGTCTTGCATTAGTCGCCAAGGTGATCGGCGACCACGGCGGCGTCATCGAGTTTGACAGCCAGCCCCGTCGAACCGTGTTCCGGGTGTTTTTGCCGGTGGTCGGGCAGGACAGTATCGGGTGATGACTTCGACGATCCTGGTGGCCGACGACGATCGCGCGATCCGAATGGTGCTCAATCAGGCGCTCATTCGGCTCGGGCATGACGTGCGGATGACCGGCAACGCCGCGACCTTGTGGCGATGGGTCGCCGACGGCGAGGGCGACCTCGTGATCACCGACGTGATCATGCCGGACGAGAACGGGCTCGACCTGATCCCCCGCATCAAGCGCATCCGACCCGATCTGCGCATTATCGTCATGAGCGCGCAGAACACTCTGTTGACCGCGGTCAAGGCGACCGAGCGCGGCGCCTTCGAGTACCTGCCGAAGCCCTTCGACCTGCGCGAGCTGGTCAGCGTGGTCGAGCGCGCGCTGACCGCCCCGCACGACGGCCCCGCCGCCGACGGCGAGGACGACCCCGAAGAGCAGCTGCCGCTGATCGGGCGCTCGCCGGCGATGCAGGAAATCTACCGCGTGATCGCCCGGCTGATGGGCACCGATTTGACGGTGACCATCATGGGCGAAAGCGGCACCGGCAAGGAGCTGGTGGCCCGCGCGCTGCATAATTACGGCAAGCGCCGCAACGGCCCCTTTGTCCCGATCAACATGGCCGCGATCCCGCGCGAGCTGATCGAGAGCGAGCTGTTCGGCCACGAGAAGGGCGCTTTCACCGGCGCCACCGCGCGCAGCATGGGCCGCTTTGAGCAGGCGCAGGGCGGGACCCTGTTTCTCGACGAGATCGGCGACATGCCGCTCGAGGCGCAGACTCGGTTGCTGCGCGTGCTGCAGGAGGGGGAATTCACCGCGGTCGGCGGCCGGGTGCCGATCCGCGCCGATGTCCGCGTCATCGCGGCGACCCATCACGACCTGCGCCAGCTGATTCGGCAGGGGCTATTTCGCGAGGATTTGTTCTATCGGCTGAACGTCGCGCCGATCCGGCTGCCGCCGCTGCGCGAACGGGCCGCCGACATACCGTCGCTGGTGCGGCACTTCTCGGCGCTGGCAGTGCGCGAGGGCCTGCCGCCCAGGCGGCTCGACGAAGAGGCGATGGAGCGGCTGCGCACCTATCGCTGGCCGGGTAACGTGCGCGAGCTGGAAAATCTGATTCGCCGATTGGCGGCGCTCTATTCCCAGGAAGTCATCGCGGCCTCGGTTATCGATGCCGAGCTCGGCGAGGCCCCAGGTGCTGCCGAAACGGTCGAGACGCCGGCGGGCGAGGGGCTGGCGGGTGCTGTCGAACGCCACATCAGGGGCTATTTTGCCGCTCATAAGGGCGGTCTTCCGGCCGCTGGCCTGTACGACCGGGTCCTGCGCGAGGTCGAGCGCCCGCTGATCGTGCTGACCCTCGGCGCCACTCGCGGCAACCAGATCAGGGCGGCGCATTTGCTTGGCCTCAACCGCAACACGCTGCGCAAGAAAATCCGCGAGTTGGACATCCCGGTGGTGCGCGGGCTAAAATAACCGTAGGGCGTTGCCGACTTGCCGAGCTGTGCCGAGGGCTCCGGCGGATCGCTTGAAGCACCCGGCCGGCATACGCGGCACCAGTCGTCGTCGGGGGAGGGTGCGACGCTCTGCGTTAGGGGTTGGGCATGAGGGTGATGCGGCGGGTTCGGATGTGGGCCGGCCGTATCGGTCTGAGGCACAAGCTGGCGATCGCGTTGGCGGTCGCCGCGTTGGCCTCCGGGGCGGCGACGTATCTGGCGCTGACCGGCGCGCCGCCGTTCGGCACCCAGCCCAACGCCGTCCTCACCCTGCTAAACCTCGACCTCGTGCTGTTGCTGGCGCTCGGAGCGCTGATCGCCAAGCGCTTGTTGCAGGTTTGGGCCGAGCGGCGGCGCGGGCTTGCCGGCTCACGGCTGCAGATCAGACTCGTCGTGCTGTTCAGCCTAATCGCGGTGACGCCGACCGTGATCGTCGCGATCTTCTCGTACCTGTTCTTCAGCTACGGCGTCGAATCGTGGTTCAGCGACAAGGTCCGCACTGCGATTTCGAACTCGCTTGCGGTCGCCGAAGCCTATCTGCACGAGCATCAGCAGGCGATCCGCGCCGACGCGCTGGCGATGGCGAACGACCTCAATCGCGACGCCGTCCAGCTCGAGCTCGACCCGCAGCGGCTCGAGCAGGTGGTGTCGGCGCAAGCCGCTCTGCGCGGGCTGACCGAGGCCATGGTATTCGACCGCACCGGCCACGTGCTGGCGCGCTCGAGCCTGTCCTTCACACTTGGCTTCCAGCCCATCCCGGACGGAGCGATGCGCGTCGCCGACGAGGGCGACGTCGCGATCATGACCAACGACAGCGACGACCGGGTGCGCGCGCTCGTCCGCCTCGACCAGTTTGGCCCGGTGTATCTCTACGTCGGCCGGTATATCGAGCCCAGAGTGCTCAACTATATGGAGGAAACCCAGCGCGCGGTCGCCCAGTACCAGCGCACCGAAAATCAGAGGTCCGGGTTTCAGGTCACGTTCGCGCTGATTTTTCTGATGGTGGCGATGCTTTTCCTGGTCGCGGCGGTGGCGATCGGAATCCATTTTGCCACCCAGCTCGCGGTGCCGATCAGCCGCCTCGCCACGGCGGCGGAGCAGGTGCGCGCCGGCGATCTCGCGACCCGTGTGCCCGAGGGGGAGCGGGACGACGAGCTGGCCTCGCTGAGCCGCGCCTTCAACCGCATGACCAACCAGATCGAAAGCCAGCAGCGCGAGCTGCGCGAGGCGAACCGGCAGCTCGACGAGCGCCGGCGGTTCACCGAAACCGTGCTGACTGGGGTCTCGGCGGGGGTCATCGGGCTCGACCGGGCCGGCCGCGTCAATCTGCCCAACCGCTCCGCCTCGGCGCTCCTCGGCGTCGACCTCGAGCAGTCGATCGGACAGGATCTGGCCGAGGTCGCACCGGAAATGGTCGAGCTCCTCGACCTGGCCGAGCGCCGCCCCAACCGGCTCGCGCAATCCGAGGTTCAGCTTTTCAGCCGCAACAGCACCCGCACCTTGCTCGTGCGTATCGCCGCGGAACACGACGACGCTGTCATCAGTGGCTTTGTCGTGACCTTTGATGACATCACGGAGCTGCTCTCGGCGCAGCGCAAGGCCGCCTGGGCCGACATCGCCCGCCGCATCGCCCACGAAATCAAGAACCCGCTCACCCCAATCCAGCTTGCGGCGGAACGGTTGCGCCGCCGCTATCTGAAGGAAATCGGCAGCGACCGCGAGACCTTCACGACCTGTACCGACACGATAATCCGCCATGTCGGCGACATCGGCCGCATGGTCGACGAATTCTCCGCCTTCGCGCGAATGCCGACGCCGGTGCTGAAGCCGGAGAACCTGGTCGAGATCGTGCATCGCGCCGTGTTTTTGCAGCGCGCGGCCGACCGCAAGATCGGGTTTGAGACAACTTTTCCCGATCATCCGGTTATTGTCAGCTGCGACGGCCGGCTTGTCGGCCAGGCTGTCTTCAATATCGTCAAGAACGCGATCGAAGCGATCGAGGCGCAAACCCCGGACGAGAGAGCAGGCGAGGCCGGGCGCGTCCGGGTGTCGGTCACGGTGGCGGCGGGGCAAGCGACGGTGATCGTCGAGGACAACGGCAAGGGCCTGCCGCGGCAAAACCGCGAGCGGCTGACCGAGCCTTACGTGACCACCCGCGCCAAGGGGACCGGCTTGGGCCTCGCGATCGTCAAAAAGATCATGGAAGATCACGGGGGAGAGCTCATGCTGGAAGACGGCGAGGCGCGCGGCGCGAGGGTCAGGCTGGTCTTTGCCGTCGAGACCCGGGTGGGTAAGCGCGGCGACGATGCCGGTCCGCCGATGGTGTTGAGCGAAGTCGGCCATGGCGCATGACATTCTGATCGTCGACGACGAAGCCGACATCCGCATGCTGATTGCGGGTGTGCTGAAGGACGAAGGCTATTCGACGCGCGAGGCGGCCGACAGTGCCGAGGCGCTGGCGGTTATCCATTCGCGGCAGCCCACCCTCGTGATTCTCGACATCTGGCTGCAGGGCGGCGATCTCGACGGGATTGAAATCCTCAGGCTGCTGCGCGCCGAGATGCCCTCGGTACCGGTGGTCATGATCAGCGGTCACGGCACGATCGAAACCGCGGTCGAGGCGATCAAAATCGGTGCCTACGACTTTATCGAGAAGCCGTTCAAATCGGACCGGCTGCTGCTGGTCGTCGATCGGGCGATCGAGGCCGCCCAGCTTCGTCTCGAAAACGAAGAGCTCAAGCTGCGCGCCGGCGGCGATATCGACCTGGTCGGGATCTCGCCGCCCGCCAACCAGCTGCGCCAGCAGATCGACAAGGCGGCGCCGACCGGCAGCCGTGTGCTGGTGACGGGACCGCCCGGCGCCGGCAAAGAGGTCGTTGGCCGTCTCTTGCACCTGCGGTCGCGGCGCGCGAAGGGGCCATTCGTCCCGGTCAACTGCGCGACGATGCGGCCGGAGCGGCTTGAAATCGAGCTGTTCGGCACGGAGTACAGCATCGATAGCGCGCCGCGCAAAATCGGCACGTTTGAGCGGGCGCATGGCGGCACCTTGTTTCTCGACGAGGTCGCCGACATGCCGCTCGAGACCCAGGGCAAGATCGTGCGCGCCTTGCAGGAGCAGACCTTTGAGCGTATCGGCGGGTCGAGCCGGGTGGAGGTGGACGTCCGGGTCGTCGCCTCCTCGAACCGCGATCTCGCCGGTGAAATCAGCGCCGGACGGTTTCGCGAGGATCTGTTCTACCGGCTGAACGTGGTGCCGATAAAGGTGCCGCCGCTGCGCGAGCGATGCGAGGACATCCCGCTGATGGCGCGGCACTTTATGACGCGCTCGTCCGAAGCGGCGCGGCTCGCTCCGCGCGAGATCGGCGAGGACGCCATGGCGGCGTTGCAGGCCTATACCTGGCCGGGCAACGTGCGCCAGTTGCGCAACGTCGTCGATTGGCTGTTGATTATGGCGCCCGGGGAGGCGCGCGAGCCGATCCGCGCCGACATGCTGCCGAACGAAATCACGGCGATCGCGCCGACCGTGGTTAAATGGGACAAGGGCAGCGAAATCATGACCTTGCCCCTGCGCGAGGCGCGCGAAGTGTTCGAGCGCGAATATCTGCTGGCCCAGGTCACCCGGTTTGGTGGCAACATCTCGCGCACTGCGGCCTTTGTCGGGATGGAGCGCTCGGCTCTGCACCGCAAATTGAAGTCGCTCGGCGTTTTCGGCAACGACCGCCCGCTGAAGGTCGGAACGTGACCTGATGTCGCGCATCGCCTACGTCGACGGCCAGTACCTGCCGCACCGTTCCGCGGGGGTGCATATCGAGGACCGCGGCTATCAGTTCGCTGACGGGGTCTACGAAGTGCTAGCGGTCGTCGGCGGGCATTTGGTCGACGAGGCGCCGCATCTGACGCGGCTTGCCCGCTCGCTGGGCGAGTTGCAGATCGCCGCACCAATGACGGAGGCAGCGCTCAAAATCGTCATGCGCCAGGTCGTCCGCCGCAACGGTGTGGTTGACGGCATCGTTTACCTCCAGGTCACCCGCGGCGCGGCGCCGCGCGACCACGCTTTTCCGAAAGCAGCAAAGCCGGTCCTCGTCGTCACCTCACGGCGCCGGCGGCAGCCCGACCCGCAGCTCGCCCAAAACGGCATCGCGGTGATTACAATCCCGGATATCCGCTGGCGGCGCTGTGACATCAAATCGGTGGCGCTGGTCGCGAATGTCTTGGGCAAGCAGCGCGCCCGCGAGGCCGGCGCCTACGAGGCTTGGCTGATCGATCGCGACGGGTTCGTCACCGAAGGCACATCGACCAACGCCTGGATAGTGACCGCGGATAATTCGGTCGTCACTCGCCAGGCCGACAGCGCGATCCTCAACGGCGTCACCCGGCTTGCACTCTTCGACATCATCGGACGCGAGAGCCACCGCGTCGTCGAGCGGCCGTTTACCGGCGCCGAGGCAAAGGCGGCGCGCGAGGCTTTTTTGACCAGCACAACCGCCGAACTGCTGCCGGTCGTCAGCATCGACGGCGCCAAGGTCGGCGATGGCGTGCCCGGCCCACTCAGCCGCCGGTTGCGCGAGTTCTACCTTCAGCATACCGCGGCGGCATGAGCGCGATTGGCGAGCCCGGCCTTGCGCGACCGCGCGCGATCCTGTTCGACTGGGACAACACGCTGGTTGACAGCTGGGCGGTGATCCACGAGGCGCTGAACCATGTCATGGCGGCTATGGACAAGCCGCTATGGTCGATCCTCGAAACGCGCGCGCGCGTGCGGCTCAGCTTGCGCGAGAGCTTTCCGCTGCATTTCGGTGAACGTTGGGAGGAGGCGAGGGGGATCTATCTCGACCGCTTTCGCGCGATCCACCTCGACCGGCTCACGGCGCTGCCGGGCTGCGCCGACCTGGTCGGGGCGCTTGCCGAGGAGAGGATTTTTCTCGGCGTCGTCAGCAACAAGACCGGCGCGCTGTTGCGCCTCGAAGCCGAGCAGCTTGGCTGGTCTCGCCATTTTGGTCGGCTGGTGGGAGCCGGCGACGCCGCCGCCGACAAGCCGCATCCCGCACCGGTCGGGCTCGCGCTCGAGCCGAGCGGTGTCGCGGCGGGGGAGGGGGTTTGGTTTGTCGGCGACACCGATGTCGACATGATCTGCGCCGCCAACGCCGGCTGCGTCCCGGTGTTGCTGGGCGGCGAGCTTAGCAGCGATGACGCGCAGCGATGCGCGCCGCGCCTCCGGTTTTCCGAGCCTGCGGCATTGCTCCGGTTTGTGCGGGACTTGTGATTCAGCGTGGCGGGCCTATCTTGGTTTCGGCAAGTCGGCGGGGCACACCCGCCCACGGCCGATCGGGCTCGAGCTGTTCCGGCTCGGCTCCAAAAAGTGAATGGGGGAACCCATGTCTGCGGAGAAGTCACAAAACGTCCAAGATGTCTTTTTGAACCACGTACGAAAGAACAAAACTCCGGTTACCGTGTTTCTCGTCAATGGCGTCAAGCTACAGGGGATCATCACCTGGTTCGATAATTTCTGCGTGCTGCTGCGGCGCGACGCGCATTCGCAGCTGGTCTACAAGCACGCGATTTCCACGGTGATGCCGGCGCAGCCGATCCAGCTGTTCGAGCCGGGCAGGGAGAGCGACGAACTCTGAGCCGAGAACCGAGCACATTTGCCGCCGCGAACGGCACCGTAACGGGCCGCGCGCTGGTGTTGCATCCGGCGCCAAAATCGGCGCCCGGCCCGAGGAATGGCGAGGCTGCGGCCCGTCCGGCCGAAGCGCGTCTTGAGGAAGCGGTGGGGCTTGCACGCGCCATCCGCCTTGATGTCGTGCGCGCCGAGGTCACCCGTCTCGCACGCCCACGCCCGGCGACCCTGTTCGGCACCGGCACCGTCGAGCATCTGCGCGAACAAATTAGCGACGACGCGATCGGCCTCGTCGTCGTCGACGGCGTGCTGTCCCCGGTCCAGCAGCGCAACCTCGAACGGAGCTGGCACGCCAAGGTCATCGACCGCACCGGCCTGATCCTCGAGATCTTTGGCGAGCGGGCGCGCACTCACGAGGGCCGCCTTCAGGTCGAGCTGGCGGCACTGTCATACCAGCGTTCGCGGCTGGTGCGGTCGTGGACCCACCTCGAACGCCAGCGTGGCGGCTTCGGCTTTTTGGGCGGCCCCGGCGAGAGCCAGCTCGAAATCGATCGCCGGCTGATCGGCGAGCGCATCGCCCGGCTGCGCCGCGAGCTCGACGGCATCAAGCGCACCCGCTCCCTTCACCGCGAGGCGAGGCGGCGCGTCCCTTATCCGGTGGTGGCGCTCGTCGGCTATACCAATGCCGGCAAGTCGACCTTGTTCAACCGGCTGACCCGGTCGGCCGTGACCGCGGGCGACATGCTGTTCGCAACCCTCGACCCGACGATGCGTCGCCTCGACCTGCCGTCCGGCCGCGCCGTTATCCTGTCCGACACGGTCGGATTTATCTCCGAATTGCCGACCCACCTCGTCGCCGCGTTTCGCGCGACGCTCGAGGAAGTCACCGAGGCCGACATCATCCTACATGTCCGCGACGCCCATCACCCCGAGAACGAAGCCCAGCGCGCCGACGTGCTGTCGGTTCTGGCTGATCTCGGGCTCGCCGACCTGGCGCTCGATGAGGCGTCGGAGGGCGGGCTGATCGAGGTGATGAACAAAATCGACCTGCTGGACCCTGCCGCGCGCGCCAGCCTCGTCAATCACGCAGCGCGGAATTCGCAGAGCGTGGCACTCTCGGCGGCAACCGGTGAGGGCTGCGAGGCATTGCTCGAATTGCTCGACCGGCGGCTCGACACGGCCATCCGCCCGGTGCGCCTCGACATCCCGCTTGCTGACGGCAAAACGCTCGCCTGGGTGTACCGACACGGCGAGGTCCTCGGCCGCCGCGACGACAACGACGCCGCGCATCTTTCGGTGCGTCTTTCCGAAGCCGACATCGCCCGCCTGCGCCACCAGCAGCGGCTGCATTAGCGCGTTTTCGACCGAGTCGACGCACTCGGCGGGCATCACCCGCACCCCGCCCCCCAACGAGGGGGCGGGAGCACAAATCGGAGTGCTGATCGAGGCACTACCCCTTGGATTGCGGAGGGTTTGGGAGGGGGTGAGCACCGCGATGCAATTTGGTTGGAAATCGCTCTGACGACCCGTTTCAGAGGGTACGGATATGCGTATGCCCGTCGCGCCGATCCGGAACAAAGCCGAGTGCTTCCCAGAATGCTTCACTGCCGGTGGCGGCATTGGCGGTTATCGTTTTTCCGGTGTGAGGTTCTAGCAGGGCGGCTGCGAGCTTGCGGGCGACGCCGTTGCGACGAAGCGGAATCCGCACGTAAAACCGGCGCATGCGCAGCGCACCGGGGATTGCGGGTTCAAGCGTAATCCCACCTATGCCGGCCAAGGTGCCATTCGCATAAACCGCGACCAGCGCCTCGCCGTGACGGTCGAACCGCTGGACGCTGGAGGCCCACTCCGTGGCCAGGGTGTCGAGCATGCGATAGCCTTCACGCCGAGCTTCTCGCCGCATAGCGTCGAACCCGGTGGGCAACGCGTCGGTCACCGAATGGACTTGCAACCAGGGCTCGCCGCGCTTGACTTCCTGCCACAGTGCTTCGAGCGCGTCGAGATCGGGACCGATGCCGCGCTCGGCTGCGCGCGCCTCGAGGGCACGAAAGCGGCGCTCGAATTTCTTGGTGGCGCGGCGCAAGGCGGCTTCCGGGTCCATGTCGAGCTTGCGCGCGAGATTGGCGGCGGCGAACAGGATGTCGCCCATCTCGTCGTCGATTTTCCCTGGATCGGGTGGCTCGACGTCCAGCTCGGCTTCGAGCTCGGCGATCTCCTCGGCGATTTTGGCGATGACCGGGCCGGCTTCCGGCCAGTCGAAACCGATCCGCGCGGCGCGCGCCTGGATCTTGGCGGCGCGGAGCAGGGCAGGGAGGGCTAGCGCCACCCCGTCGAGCACGCTCTCCGCGGCCCCGGCCGCCGCCGCGCGGGCATGCCGTTCCGCGGCCTTGTGCTCCTCCCACGCCGCGGTCTGCGCCGCCGCCGAAGAAATCTCCGCGTCGCCAAAGACATGCGGATGGCGCCGTACCATCTTGTCGGCGATTGTCGCGGCAACGTCGGCGAAATCGAACAGCCCGGCCTCCTCGGCCATTCGGGCGTGAAACACCACCTGAAACAGCAGGTCGCCGAGCTCGTCCTTCAGCGCCGCCATGTCGCCGCGCGCGACCGCGTCCGCCACTTCATACGCTTCCTCGATCGTATAGGGCGCGATCGTCGCGAAATCCTGCTCACGGTCCCACGGGCACCCGCGCTTTGGGTCGCGCAGCCGCGTCATTATCGCGAGCAACCGGTCGATGGCGTTGCCGTCGCGCGATCCGTGCTCGCCTTGCATCAACGGGCGCCGCATTGCTCCGCCCACGCGCGGATCGAGCGGCGGTAGCCTTCCGGCATCGGCAAGCCGCCCAGCTCATCGAGCGCAAACAGTCCGAAACGGCGGTGCTCATTGCTGAGTTGCATTGCGGATCGGTCCGCCCGCACCACGCCATAGGTGACGATCAGCACCTCGCGCTGCGGCAGGACCTCGTAAACCCAGGAGTCGAGGATCGCCACGACGCCCACCACGATTCCAAGCTCCTCGGCGACTTCACGCGCAAGGCACGTCGCCGGGTCTTCGCCGGATTCGAGCCGTCCGCCTGGCAATTCCCATTCGCTCCGCTCGTTTTCGAGCAGCACGACCCGACCGCTCTCGAACAGCACGCCTTTGACCGAAACCGGGAACAATTTGACGGCATTCGAGCGCTCTCCAGCTCCCAGCGGCTTCGACAAAAAAAGCCGCCGATGGCGAGGAGGGTAGTCGAGCGCGCCGTAAACCCGGTAGCCGAAGCGCGGATAGAACTCGGGGCCCTGAAACGAAAACGTGTCGAGCATCGCCGAATGGCACCCGAGTGCCACCGCGCGGCTTTCGGCCAATGCCAACAACTGGCTGCCGATGCCGCGCCGGCGCAGATCGGCATGCACCCACAGCTCGGCGACAAACAGCCAGCCGGCATAGGTCGTCCCCACCAGCCCCGCCATGATCTCACCGTGCTCGTCGCGGACAAAAAAGCCCATTCGCGAAAAGCCCGTCTCGCCAAGAAATTCTCGGTTGTAGCGGTCGAGAGCGATACCGAGCTTCTCCCAGTCCTCGGCCGATGGCCGGTCCTCGATGGTGAGCTGTAAACCTTGAGGCAGATCCACCTGCCACCTCCCGTGACGCGCTTTCGGCCGGGCGAGCGCTTATTGTATCATGCGGCGACCCAAAACACGTCGATGTGGCGATGACACCTGGCGAGCTCGACATCGTGCGCCGGGCCTATGCGATGCAAGTCATGGCGGCTGCCGGCACAGACGATCCGCGCGTCGAGGCGGCGTTCGCTGCGGTCAAGCGCGAAGACTTTCTCGGACCCGGGCCATGGGCGATCCTGCGGCGGCGTATCCCGAACCCCGGCTATGTGACGACACCGAGCGCCGATCCCGTTTACCTCTACATCAACGGCGTCGTCGGCATCCTGCCAGAGCGCAATCTGAACAATGGTGAGCCGTCTCTGCATGCCGCGCTGACCGCCAGCGCAGCCCCGCGGGCGGGCGAGCATCTCGTCCATGTCGGCGCCGGCGTCGGCTATTACACCGCCATTATGGCCGAGCTCGTCGGACCGTCGGGCGCCGTGACCGCGATCGAACTCGACCCGGGCCTCGCCGAACGCGCGGCGGCCAATCTATCGCATCTCTTGCATGTGCGGACCGTGCAGGGCGACGGCACCAAGCTCGCGTTCGACGCCGCCGACGTGATCTATGTAAATGCCGGAGCGACGCATCCCGCACCGTCTTGGCTCGACAGCTTGAAGGACGGCGGCCGGCTGATTCTGCCGCTGACGGCAGCGGGTTTTCCCCACACTCGTCGCGGCGCGGTGTTCCAAATCGAGCGGCGCGGCGGCGACTTCGCGGCGCGTCGGATTTCGGCGGTCGCGATCTTCCCTTGTGAGGGCGGGCGCGACGCGGCGGCGGAACGGGCGCTTTCCGCCGTTTTGGACAATGGCGGCGCCGCGCGCGTAACCCGGCTCTACCGCCGCGACGACCTGCCGGCGGCCGAGTGCTGGCTGCGCGCCCCCGGCTGGTGCCTCGCGTACCGCTAAGGTCGATGTCGGGACGCGGGCAGGCGGATCAGACCGGCGGCAGCCAGTATTTGGTGATCTCGTCGGTATAGGCGCGGTCCGACCAGTCCGGCGCGTCGGCCGACGCGAAGCGCGGGGCGCGCTCGATCCTCGCCCGGTCGACATCGACGACATAGCCTCGCGGCTGGGATCGTGGTTCAGCGATTGCCACGGCACCGGGACGAGGTTTTCGCCAATTCCGAGAAAGCCTCCGAAAGCGGCGATAGCGAACGCGACTTGCCCGGTATATCTGTCGATCATCAAATGATGGATCCGCCGGAGATGGGCTCCGCTTCTGTCGAACACCGCGGTCCCTTCGACCTTTTCCGAAGAGATCAGGCGCCGGGTTTGCTCGGCAGCCAAACCGCTCTCGCCGACATTTGTCGTGTAGTTCATCAGTGCTCTTCCGACGACCATGAGATGCAAGGGAAACAGGCGCCGGGGACGCCGGTTCCGCTTTGCCGCCTGACCGGAAACCTGGCCGGCACGGCTGAACGCTCAGCCGGACTGCCGCTGCGCGCCCGCCGGTGGCCGCCAGGAAATTCAGGCCCGCTCGCCGCCCTGGCCCGAATGGACCAGCAGGTGCGGGCCGAGCTCGGCCAGCGACGGCGCGCCGACAAGGCCGAGGTCGCGGTCAATCTCGTCGCGCAGAATGTCCAACGACCGCTTCGCCCCGTCTCTGCCGGCTGCGGCGACGCCGTAGAGCACCGCGCGCCCGATCAGCACCGCGTCCGCGCCATGGGATATCGCCTTGAGCACGTCGGTGCCCCGTCGGATGCCGCCGTCGACCAGGATTTCGATCCGGCTGCCGACGGCCTGACGGGCGGCTTGAAGGATGTCGAGCGGCGACACGGCCCAGTCGAGCTGGCGGCCGCCATGGTTCGACAACGCGACGGCGTCGGCGCCGATGTCCGCCGCGCGCACGACGTCGCCGACGTTCAGCAACCCCTTAATCACGAGCTTGCCCGCCCATCGGTCGCGGATGCGGGCGACCGTGTCCCAGCACAATCCGCGATCCATCTGGGAGCGAATCCAAAAGGCGCTGTCGAAAAACCCGCGGCGGTCCCGCGGCACAAAGTCGACGACATTCTCGAACCGAGGCATGCCGTGCGCCAGCCCCGACATCAGCCAGCGCGGATGTCGCAGCGCGTCGAGCTTGGCGCTCCACGAGAGGTCCTTGGAGTCCGCGCGGTCGCGCTTTTCCCATTCGCGATTGCCGTAGAGTTGCGCGTCGACGGTCACGACGAGCGCCTCGCAGCCGTGATCGCGGGCGCGCTCTATCAACGTTTCCTGCACTGCGGGCGGGCCAAAGACATAGAGCTGCCACCAATGGCGCAGCCGCGGCACGCGCGCGACCTCGGCCATCGCATCGTTGGACATCGTGCTTTGGGCGAACGGGATTCCGGCTTCCGCGGCGGCCTCGGCAAGACGCAGGTCGGCATGCGGCCAGAAGAGTGCGTTGAGCCCGGTCGGCGCGACGACCACGGGCATCGCCATTTGGCGCCCGAACAACGTCGCCGTCAGGTCGCGGCGTGACACGTCGACGAGCGAACGGTGCGCGAAGCGCCATTCGGCCAGTGCCGCAATGTTGCGCGCGAGCGTCGCCTCATCCTCGCTGCCGCCCTCCAGGTATTCGAGCGCAAAACGCGGCAGGCGACGGTGCGCCATCGCCCGCAAATCCTCGACCGACGCAGCCCGCGCGAGATCGCTGCCGACATAAAACTCGCGCCGCGGCGTCGCGCCGAGCACTGCCGGCGAGCTTGCCCCCAGGGTCTTGTCGGCAGGTCGCGACGCCATGTGGAGCCCGGCGCCGCGCCAAGCCGCGCGCTGCCGGGCCGCGAGCAGCAGCATTCCCAGCGCCGTCGCCAACATGGCGAGGGTCGCGACCGGCGAACGGAGCGCGGGACTGCGCCCCGGGGCCGTTGTCGCGGGCCCGGGCTGGAGAACGCCCGCGGGCTCGGGTGGCACGGCAGCAACCGGATCGGACTTGACGAGCGACATTGGCGACTCGGGGGCTTTGGGCGTGTGCCGAGCCAACCCGCCGCCGCCGGCTTGGTTCCAGGTCCAGGCTCGGTCAGTTCGCACCGCGAACCGGCGCGCGGACCGATCGGGCGTGCGTATAGGAATAGCGCATAAGATATATTATGGAAAATATGGCACGCGTTTCGCCATGAAAACGCGATCGTAGCCCTCGTGCCGGCTGCGGCCGATTTCGGCGAAGCCAATGCGCGTGTACAGCGCGATGTTCTCGGTCATCGTCTGATGCGTGTAGAGGCGCAGCTCGGAATAGCCCCGCCGGCGCGCTTCCGTTTCGGCGAACGCAATCAGGCGGCGTCCGAAACCGTTGCCCTGGCGGTCGGGTCGCACGGCGATGTTGTCGAGCAGCAAGTGATCCGCTTGCGGAACGAGAACGATGATTCCGGCGACCGTGCCGCACGCCTCTTCCAATACGCTGACGGCGCCGGCGGCAGTCCGCGCGGCGTAATCGTCGAGCATCGGCCCCGGCGGCTTGCCGATGCGCCCGACATAGATTGAATAAGCCGCCCGGACGATTGCCTCGATTGCGGTGCGATCGGCGGCGTTGGCGACCCGGATCATAGGTCGGCTAGTTCGATCGCGAGCCCGTCGCAGCCGGGCTCGACGCCGGCGGGCAGTTCGGCGCTGAGGGCGGCGTAGTCGAGGCTTTGGTCCATGTGGGTCACGACCGCGCGGCGCGGGCGTACCCGTTCGATCCAGCCGAGGGTTTTGTCGAGATGGCTGTGCGTCGGATGCGGCGCCCGGCGCATGCAGTCGACAATCCACAGCTCGACGCCGGCGATCGCGGCAAACGCCGCCTCGTCGAGCTCGGTCACGTCGGTCGAGTACGCCATCGGCCCGATGCGAAACCCCAAAGTCGTGCTGAACCCGTGGTTCTGCGCGAAAGGCGTTACCGGCACGCCACGCACCGCAAAAGGCCCGGTGATCTCGTTGGGCACGAGCGTCGGCTTGTAGAAATGACCGGGTTCCGGCGGCGGCTCCAACACGTAGCCAAAGCGGCGGCGGATTTCCGCCAAAGTCTTGGCGTCGGCCCACAATGGGATCGCGGCGTCCATGAGCCGGTTCAATTGCCGGATGTCATCGATCCCATGGAGATGATCGGCGTGCGCGTGGGTCATCAGCACCGCGTCAACCCGCGTCACCCGCGCATCGATCAGCTGCTCGCGCAGGTCGGGCGAGGTGTCGATCAGGATCGCTCTGCCGCCGGTCTCGACCAGCACCGAGGCCCGGCGGCGCCGGTTGCGCGCATCGCTTGGATCGCATTCGCCCCAATTCGGGCCAATTGCCGGCACCCCGGTCGAGGCGCCGCAGCCGAGAATCGTGACCTTCATGGATCGGGCGTGGTTTCGGCGGGCGGCCTCGCCTTTGCGAACAGGCGAAAGAAATTGGCGGTGGTGGCCGCAGCCAGCGTTTCCGGGTCGACCCCTTTCAGCGCGGCGACAGCCGCGGCAGTCGCCGCCACAAACGCCGGCTCGTTGCGCTTGCCGCGATACGGCACCGGCGCCAGATATGGGCTGTCGGTCTCGACCAGCAATCGGTCGAGCGGCAGGTCGCGCACGATCCTGCGCAAGCCATCGGCGTTCTTGAAGGTCACGATGCCCGAGATCGAGACGTAAAAACCAAGATCGAGCGCCGCCTCGGCAAGGCCGCGGCCACTTGAAAAGCAATGCAGCACACCAGGCGGCGGCCGCTCTTTCACGAGGATGCGGGCAATGTCGTCGTCGGCTTCGCGGGCGTGGATGATCAGCGGCAGCCCGGTCGCATGCGAGGCCGCGACATGAGCCTCGAACACCCGAACCTGAACGTCGCGCGGGCTCAGGTCGTAGTGGTAATCGAGCCCGGTCTCGCCGATGCCGACCACCTTGGGGTGCCTCGCCAGCGCCGCCAGCCGGCCCGGCGGCAGGTCGGCGTGATCCGCGGCTTCGTGCGGGTGGGCGCCGACCGAGCACCAGATGTCGGGGTCGGCTTCGGCGATTGCCCGCACACCGGGGAACTCGTCGAGCCGGGTGCCGATTGTCAGCATCGTGCGGATCCCGGCAGCCCGCGCGCGGGCAACCACCGCCTCGCGCTCGACCGCAAGATCCGGGAAGTCGAGATGGCAGTGGCTGTCGACCAGCATCGCCTTGGCAGTGGCCGGGATACTCATGCCGCCGGCATTTCGACAAAGCGCGGGAACAGAGCCGCCGGTTTAGGGAGCCGGGTTCCCGGCGTCAGCGGCGCCGCGCTCAGGGCCGCAAAATCGCGTGCGTCCGCGGGAATGGCGAGCTGATCGAGCAATTTCGAAGCAGACGCCGGTACAAAGGGTTGCACCAGGGTCGCAAGAAACCGGATCGTTTCTGCAAGCGTGTAGAGCACGGTGCACATCCGGGTCGGGTCGGTGCGCCGCAACGCCCAAGGCGCCTGCTCGTCGACATAGCGGTTGGCCTCCCCGACGACTTTCCATATGGTTTCCAGCGCCAAGTGAAATGCCTGCTCATTCAAATGGCTGCGTAGGTTTACTAAGAGGCTACGTGCGGAGTTCAGCAACCCAATGTCCGCATCCGTGAATACACCGGGCTCCGGGATTGCGGCGCCGCAGTCGCGGTTGATCATGACCAGCACCCGTTGCGCCAGATTGCCAAAATCGTTGGCGAGGTCGCCATTCAGCCGGCCTAGCACGGCACGATGCGAAAAATCGCCGTCGCTGCCAAATGGCAATTCGCGCAGCATGAAATACCGAACCGGGTCGACCCCATAGGTGTCGACCAACTGCTTTGGCGCGATGAAATTGCCGACCGACTTCGACATTTTCTCGCCCTCGACGGTCCACCAGCCATGCGCGAAAACACGGCGCGGCGGCTCGAGGCCCGCGGCCATCAAAAACGCCGGCCAATAGACCGCATGGAAGCGGACGATGTCCTTGCCGACCATATGGAGAGCGGCCGGCCAAAGCACCGAAAAATCTGTTAAGTCGTTAGGATAACCGGCAGCGGTAATGTAGTTTATCAGCGCGTCGAGCCACACGTAGACGATATGGCCGGGGTGCCCGGGCACCGGCACCCCCCAGGTGAAGCTGGTGCGGGAGATCGACAGGTCGTTGAGCCCGCCTCTGACAAAACTGATCACCTCGTTGCGCCGCCCGCGAGGGGCGACAGCGTGGGGATTGGCGTCGTAATAAGCCAGCAGCCGGTCCTGCCAGGCCGACAGCCGGAAGAAATAATTCTCCTCCTCCAGCCATTCGACCTCGGCCCCGGTCGGCGCCCGGCCACCGACCAGCTCGCTCTCGTCATAGAAGGCTTCGTCGCGCACCGCGTACCAGCCGGAAAAGCGCCCGAGATAGATTTCGCCGCGCCGCTCCAATTCCCGCCACAGCGCCTGCACCGCGCGGGTGTGACGCGGCTCGGTCGTGCGGATGAACTCGTCGTGCGAGACGTTGAGCAGCCGCGTCACCTCGCGAAACCGTTCGGAATTGCGGTCGGCGAACTCTTGCGGCGAGACGCCGGCCGCGGCGGCGGACTGCGCGACTTTTTGGCCGTGCTCGTCGGTCCCGGTCAAAAATTTGACCTGCCGGCCGTCGAGCCGCATGAACCGCGCCAACGCGTCGCAGGCGACCGTGGTATAGGCGTGGCCGAGGTGCGGCAGGTCGTTGACGTAGTAGATCGGCGTCGTGATGAAAAACGGCCGGGGGTCCATCGCTCTCTCCAAAGCCCAGATATGGGCCGGGACCCGGTGCGATCCAGCGCGCCGGGCCGCGCCGTTTCTAGCGCGCCGCCTCGGCGATGGCAAAGAAGGCGCCGAGCATGGTCTGCTTGCGGTCGAGGTTGAGCTCGCGCGCGGTCGCGAAACCGCGGTCGGTCGCCGCGTGCAGGGCCGCCCACGACTGCGCGTCGGCGCAACCGGCGAGCCGTTGGATGACCGCGGTTTCGCCCGCGACGATTTCTTCGGCCGGCCCCGGTCCGCGCGCGGCGGCGGCCGCGAGGCGCGCCAACAATAGCGACAGCAATTCCCCGCTCGCCCGATAGGCGTCCTCGGCGTCGTTGCGGGCGAGCCGATCGGTCAACCCGTGGAGCCGCCCAAGATCGATCGTCGGCGCCTCGGCCAGCAACTCGAGCAGCCCGCGATAAAGGCCGAGCCCGCCGGCGTCGGCCAACTCCAGCGCACGCCCGATGCTGCCGCCGCTAAGCGCCGCGAGCGCCCTCGCTTCGGTTTCGTCGAGCAGCGGCCGGTACCGGCGCAGCAACGCCACGGTCAGCGGCAGCGGCAGCGGACGCAACACCAGCCGCCGACAGCGCGAGCGTATCGTTGGCAGCAATCGACCGGGGCTGTGGCTGACCAGTAGCAACAGCGCATGATCGGGCGGCTCTTCGAGGATCTTCAGAACCGCATTGGCGGCGTTTCGGTTCATCTCCTCCGCGCCGTCCAGGATGACGACGCGCCACCCCTCCTCCGCCGCGGTCAGCCGGAAGAAAGCTGCGACTTCGCGCGTGTCGTCGACGACGATTTCGCCGCGCAGCCGCTTCCGCCGGGTATCCCAAGCCCGCTCGACCGTCAACAGGTCGGCGTGCGCGCCGCCCGCAACGCGGCGGAAGACGCCGCTGTCGGGGTCGATCGCGAGCCCGGCCTCGCCCTCGGCGGCGGCGAACAGGCCCCCGTCGCCGTCGCCCTCCCTCTTGCCCTGCGCCAGCAGAAAGCGGGCAAATCGGAAGGCGAGCGTTGCCTTGCCGATGCCGCGCGGTCCGGCAAGCAGGATCGCATGCGGCAGCCGCCCGGCGCGCCACAGCCCCGCCAATTCGCGTTCAGCCGCCTCGTGGCCGAGGAGATCCGGGTTCGCCCGCGGCGGCAGCGCCGGGTTTTCCGTCCCGAACTCGGTATCCTGGGCCAATCGCAACACTCCGAACCGCCGCTCGTCGCCGAATCCTCCGCCGCGCGGATCACGACAGAGAATTCGATGCCGAACGATCGATTTGCACCCCGAGCCGCTGCTCGACGGCGGCAAGCAGCGCGCGATGCACCAAGCGCAGGTCGGCGGCGGCATCGATCATGACGCAGCGCTCGGGCTCGGCCGCCGCGATGTCGCGGTAGGCTTGCCGCAGCCGTTGATGGAACGAGCGATCGAGACGTTCGAACCGGTCGGCATCGGCGGGCCGGGCGGAAGCCCGCGCAAGCCCAACCTCCGCGGGCAGATCGAGGATCAGGGTCAGGTCGGGCGCGAAATCGCCAAGCGCTATGCGGTGCAAGACCGCGATGTCGACCACCGGCAGACCGCGGCCGTAGCCTTGATAGGCGACGGTCGAATCGGAAAAGCGGTCGCAGACGACCCAAGTTCCTCGCTCCAGTGCGGGCTCGATCAGCCTTGCGACATGGTCGCGCCGCGCCGCAACCAGCAGCAGCGCCTCTTCCATGGCGTCCCAGCGCTCGCCCTCGCCTTCGAGCAGCAGCCGGCGAATTGCCTCGGCGCCCGGCGAGCCACCGGGCTCGCGCGTCGCCAGCACCGCAACTCCGGCGCGCTCGAGCGCCGCCGCCAGCAGCGGCACCTGGGTCGACTTCCCGGACCCCTCGCCGCCCTCGACAGTAATAAAGCGGCCGCGCGCCATCCTTCAGTGCCGATTGCCCCAGACCAGATAGCCGGCGAGCGTCGCGATCCGCCCGATCGCATCCATGCGAGCGACACCGGCGGCGGCGACCAGCGACACCTCCTGCGGCGGCATGTCCGGAGCGGCAACCACAATCTTGCCGACGGACGCACCCTTCTGCACCGGCGCCGGGATCGGGCTGTCGTACTGCAGCGCGACCTGCATGTCCTTGCGTTGCTTGCGCGACAGGGTCAAGACGAGATCCTTGCTGACGGTGAGCGGCACGCGCGCATCGTTGCCGAGCCACACCTGGGCATCGTCGATCGTATCGCCGGCGGCAAACAGGCGATAGTCGTTGAATTCGCGAAATGCCCAATCGGCCAGTCGCTCGCTCTC
>Ga0210398_10000972_pt1 | contig 31031 bp, 23 predicted proteins | sample IncBWC4OmetaG_FD_161047 | JGI IMG/M metagenome (GOLD analysis project Ga0210398, IMG submission 161047) | Forest soil microbial communities from Barre Woods Harvard Forest LTER site, Petersham, Massachusetts, United States - Inc-BW-C-4-O | ecosystem: Environmental > Terrestrial > Soil >... | reverse complement strand
TGCCAGATCGGCCATGCGGAAGGAACCATCGCTGCGGGTTCTGGCCTGGCCTGCGACCACCCACTGCGCGCGGCCGTTCTGAAACCGCCGCAGAAACGCCTGCACCGAAATGCCGTCGGCGGGATCGGCGGTGGAAAGCGTGAGGTGCCCGGTGATCATGGCCAATGGCGCAATGCTGAAGCTCAGTGTGGGCATGTCCGGGCCCACCTGGATGCGGCGCGGGGGAGGATGCCGGAATTGACGCGCACCCATCGGAATGCGCATGCCTGCCATCATCCCGCCAAAGCCCATGTAGCCGGGCTTCTGGACGGAGACTGAGTACTCGCCTGCGGCTACGTTGTCGAAGGAGAACGCGCCCTCGCTGTTGGTAAGCATGGCCTGCTCCTGGTTGAGGGCCACCAGGGCGCGGCCGATGGGTTGCCCGCTGATGCCGTTCACTACGGTGCCCCGCACGGAATAGCCGGCGGCCGAAGTCGTGTCCTGGGCAGCGCCGGGAAGCACGGCGAGGTTCAGCGCTACAACCAGGGCCACGAGCAGTGCCGGCAGTGGCGGAGCGATCAGCGATGAGAACGGGCGGCGCACGAACGTTGCAGCTATTCTCCAGTCTCGCGGGGAAAAATCAAGGCCTGGTGCAATAGACGTACACAGCGCGCAGTTGTGTCCCGCCGATTGCAGTCAGCCAGCAATTCATGGAATTGTAACCGTCATGTTTTGTCCCAACCTTTATATTTTCAGCTATGTCCGCCGAACCGCTGACGCTCGCAAGCGTCGCTGGGCAGGCTCCGGGCTGCCGGATTCTGCGCCTCACTGGCCCCCTCGTCATCAATAACCTGTTCGAATTTCAGAGCACCTTGCGCGCCGACCCTCCGCTGGTGCTGATCCTGGACCTGACCGAGGTGCCCTACATGGATTCGGCGGGCATGGGCGCGATCATCAACTACTTTGTCTCCACCCAGCGTCATGGACGGAAGCTGATTGTCGCCGGCGTGAATGGCCGGGTGCTGGAACTGTTTCGGATGACGAAGGTTGACGGTCTGCTGGTCATGAAGCCGACCGTGGCCGAGGCTGAGCAGGCAGTATTAATTGCCGGGACCAGGGAGTAGGCGCGCAAGGTCGATTGGCTAAACGGCAGTTCCTGCCTGGGTCCGGACAACAAGGGCCGCCGCAGGACATCCACAGGTCAGAGCGTAGGAATGGGCGACGCGCTCCTGGCAACTTCGATCCGGGCTTGCGGGGCGTGTTCGCGGATGGCGGAAAGAAAGCCATCGCGGTCAGCGGGTGTGGCGATTACCTGACCGGCGGCCGAGAGCGGCGCGGGACGCGAAAAGCAAATGGCCAGAGAACTGGACGGTTTCGTTTCGTTGGGCCAAAAAGTGACGTGGGAGACTTCGGCCCAGGGGATGGTTCGCGAAGACCAGAGACGGCGCTCGTACAGGCCGTCGGGCAGGATGTCCCACCAGATGAATTGGTGCACAAGCAACTGGCTCAACCCGATGAACGTGTACAGAACAACGTAGTAGCGCAGATTTCCGATGGCTCGATGCGGCCCGCTGGCGAAAAGAATCCACACGAAAACAGCGACTGCGAGCCACAACCAGGAACTCAGCGCGAATTTTGCCCGGAATCGCATTTGCGAAGATCAGCGTACTGCGTTTAGCGTACAGCGTACAGAGGTGTGCGCAGGGTGCGGACGAACAAAAGGATCCGGCTGCTGATCGGGGTCGTGGAATTTCTATTTGTCTTGCTTGCGGCGTGGCCGATCGCGCCGGCGGCGTGGACGCAGGACAAGGATGTGGTGGTTCCGTATGTTGCGCCGCGTCCGGCCAACACGCTGGTGATGCTCCCCGATGGATCGACGGTGCATGTGGAGCTGGCGACCACTCCTGCCGAGCAGGAGTACGGGCTGATGGAGCGAACGCGTCTGCCGGAAGGTCGCGGGATGCTGTTCGTACACGACGCGATGAAGAAGCAGCCTTACTGGATGTACCACTGCAAAATCGGACTGGACATTGTGTGGATGGACGCCGACCACAAGATTGTAGAGATGAGCCCGGATACCCCGCCGTGCCGTGGCCGATCAACGACGTGCCCGAACTACGGGGGGCATGTCGAGTCGCAATATGTGCTGGAGCTGCCGGTGGGGTCGATTCAGCGGCATCACCTGGCCGTCGGCGAAGAAGTTCAGTTCCAGGTGCAGTGATCCGCGATCCCCGACGAGCGATTCGGGTCGCACCAGGAAATCCTTTCAGAATTTGCGCGCAAGGTTCGGATTGCTGGAATCTGCGGTCGGTGCGAGGCTTAAGGCATGGCTACGACCGTCAAAACTCCCCAGGTTCTTCCCGGGACAACTGGGCCGAACGAAGAGGTTCTCCGTCAGGCTTGTGAAAAGGCCATCGCGTATCTCGCGAAGCTCGATGCGGCGCCCGTGGCAGCGACGGTCGATCGGACAACGCTGCGGGCGCGCCTGGACCGGCCGCTGGACGAGCAGGGCATTGCCGCCGAACAGGTGATCGACGATCTGGTCGCGGATGTCGAAGGCGGTATCCTCGGAACCGCGGGCGGACGCTTCTTTGGCTGGGTGATCGGCGGGACCCTTCCAGCGGCCCTCGCGGCAGACTGGCTGACGTCCGCGTGGGATCAGAACGCCGGTCTGTACGCGACCGCTCCAGCGGCAGCCGTGGTGGAGGAAGCAGCAGGTGCATGGCTGAAAGAGATTCTGCGGCTGCCGAAGCAGGCGAGCTTCGGGCTCGTGACCGGCTGCCAGATGGCGCACGCCACCTCGCTCGCGGCGGCACGGCATTGGGTACTGGCGCAACACGGATGGGATGTGGAGGAGAAGGGGCTCGCCGGCGGGCCGGCGATCCGCGTGCTCGCGAGTGACCAGAAACATGGCTCGGTGATGCGCGCGTTGCGATTGCTGGGCATTGGGCGCGCGCAGGTCGTGGATATTCAGACGGACGCGATGGATCGCGTGGTTCCGGAGGCGCTGGCGGAGGAGTTGGCGCGAACCCCGGAGACTCCCACCATTCTGGTGCTGCAGGCGGGCGACATCAACACAGGGGCGTGCGACGCATTTGAGACGTTGATCCCGATGGCGAAGCGGCACCGTGCGTGGGTGCATGTCGATGGCGCGTTCGGCCTCTGGGCCGCGGCGAGCGCGAACCATCGGCACATGGTGCGAGGCGTCGAGGATGCAGACTCGTGGGCGACGGACGGACACAAATGGCTGAATGTTCCCTACGACTGTGGCTACGCGTTCGTTGCGCATCCGGAAGCGCATCAGGCGGCGATGTCCTGGCGGGCGTCTTATCTGACCCACGACGGAGAGGCGAGGGATGCGATGGAGTGGAACCCGGAATTCTCCCGGCGGGCAAGGGGGTTCGCGACCTACGCGGCGCTGCGTCAGTTAGGCAGGGCGGGCGTGTGCGATCTGGTCGAGCGCTGTTGCCGTCATGCGAAATCGCTGGGTGAGCGTATGGGCCAGTTGCCCGGCGCGGAGTTGCTGTGCGAGCCGATGCTGAACCAGGCGCTGGTGCGGTTTCCTGATTCCCGGGCGAACGCAACGGAAGAGGATCACGCGAAGCGTACCGATGCGACGATCGCCGCGATCAATGCAATGGGTGAGGCGTTCTTTACCGGCAGCACCTGGAAGGGACGGCGCGTGATGCGCATCAGCGTGAGCAACTGGCGCACTTCGCAGGAGGATGTGGACCGCGTGGTGCGGGCGGTGGAGAGCGTGCTCAAAAACAGGCCGTAGTGTGCGCAGTCGCTAGTGACTTGCCCGGGTCGCTGGGTCGAACGCGGCCGCGAGCTTTATGTCGAGGCCACTGAGATAGAAGGCGATGAAATCGTGGTCCTCGCGATAAGCGTCCAGCGTAATGGTCCCCCCATCGTACGAGTAGATGAGAATGCGAGGGATCTCTTTGGGATCGTCGAGCAGGGCGCTGGGGAAAACACCGGGATGACCGGAGAAGATGTGGCCGCTATACGCCTTGTCGCTCGCGAAGCCCTGCAGGCGCGCGACGTTCCATGCCGTATCGGAGATCGTCTGGGCGGCGGCACGATGGCTGGCGTCCAGCAGGTTCGGAGGAACGGCCCAAAAGTAAGGAACGCCAAGGCCAGGCGCATCGAGGCCGATGAAGGCTGCCGGACGCTGTGGCGTTTTCCCGATGCTGCGGAGGAAGTGATACTCACCGTCCTCTCCAGCGAACGCGGCAAAGAGAAACGTGTACCGATGAGGCTCAGCTGAGAGTGAGTTGTAGAGAATCGGGAGCATGACAGCTGCCGCCCAGCCGTCGGATGCGTCTTTGCCGAAGCTTCTTCGGTGGGGATACCAGGCAGCGACGATGATCTCCTGTTGATTGCTGCCGGGCAGGGAGCAGAGGAGGTTTTTGTGATGACCCTTCCTGTCGACGGCTTGCTCCCGAAGCGAATTGCCTGTGCAGCCGAAGCCGATGAAGTCCTGGCGGAGGCGATCGTAGCGAGCCTCGTCATCGCGCGGGACCAAGGTCAGCATCGCGTTCATCCTGGGCCGCGACAGTTCCCAGATAGCCACGCCGTTTTGCCCGACTTGCTGAGCGGGTGCGAGACCAGGTGTGAAAAGAGGAAGCAGAAGAAGCACGCCGGGAACGCGCTGGAGGAGGTTCTGCGCCTTGCGCATCGTACTGTTCATGGCCCCACGTACCGATCCAAACCTGTAGGTGACGTATAGCAGGGAGGGGAAGTTCCACCAGAATCGCTTTGCGCCAACCCACCGTAATCTAGCGCTTTTTCTTCGGCGGAGATTTCTTTGCCGGCTTGGCTGCCTTCTTCGCGGTTGGCTTTGCGACCACCTTTGCGGGCTTCGCTGGTTTGCGAGCAGGCGCAGAGGCCTGCTTTTTCGGAGGAGACTTTTTGGCCGCGGACTGAGCGGCTGGTTTGGGGGCCGGCTTCTTCGCCGCGGGTTTAGCCATCGCCTTGGCGGCCGGCTTCGCGGGAGCCTTCGCCGCAACCTTGGGTGCGGGTTTGGCTGGCGGCCTGGCGACAGGCTTCGCAGCAGACTTCTCGGGAATCTTCGGCTTCTCCGGTGCTTTGGGCGCAGCCTTGAGCGAGGCGACAGGTTTCGGTGCTTCCTTCGCAGCTTTTGCGGTCACGGGTGCGGCTGCCGGAGCAGCTTTCGCACCCTTCGCGGCCTTGGCCGGCGCCGTCGCAGCACCTTTCTTCGGAGGCAGAGGCACAGCATCGCCGAGCACCGAGGGAAGCGTCTCGCTTTCATCCTCGTCTTCGCTCTCCTCGTCGCCGTTAGAAACCGGAAGCTCCACTTCCTCTTCCTCTTCGATCTTGATTTCGGCGCGGCGGCCGCGGGGCCGGCGAATGACAACCGGTGGAGGCGGCGCGGGCGGGGAGTAGGGCGTGAGGAAGGCGCGAATCTCCTCCTCCGTCTGCAGCTTCCCGTCCATGAACTCGAAGAACAGCTTCTCCGCGATCTCGCCATAGGTGGGCAGATCGGGCGTGATGCGCATTTCCGCCATTAGCGTGGTCGGAATCTTTTGCCGCGACTCCGGCCAAACATTAAAGAAGCTGTTGAACTTCTCTTTCACCTGGGCGTTCTTTGAACTGAAAGCAAGCCACAGGACGGCCTCGGCGGGATAACTCACCAGAAGCTTCCATGCAGCGGAGGGTTTGGCGGCAGCTTTGCCCAGAAGCTCTTTGGAGAAATCCTTTGCGCTTTGTTCCAGGTGGTTCCACTGCTCCACAAATCCGCGCCGCGGGAAAAGCCGCTTCAGGTTCGCGAGATCCTTCGGCTGCAGTTTCGCGGTGAGCAGTTCCAGATGCGCCGCCGAGGGATCGGGCGAGACGCCGAGCATCAGCAGGCGAATGAGAATCTTATTCAGCTCATCCAGGCCTTTCAGATCGGCTTTCGCCGCGGTCCACGCCGGATAAAGCGTCTTCATCCAGCCTTCGGCTTCGAGCGCGCGCAGGGCCTTGAGAGGATCCTCCTCGTGCGCGATCTCCTCCAGTTCGTACCCGCGCGCGAACGCGGAGAGCTGCTCCATCAGGTTCTCGTCTTTGGCGTTCTGATACCTGGCCTTCGTCCGCTCGTCCATCTCCCAGCCCGTGCGTGCGGAGAGCCGTACGGCGCGCAGCATGCGGGAGGGGTCCTCGATGAAGCCGTAGTTGCTGGCGAGCCGCAGGTGGCGCGCTTCGATGTCGGCGAAGCCGTTGAGCGGGTCGAGCAGCAACCCCCAGGAACCCTCGTTGAGCGAGATGGCCATCGCGTTCGCCGTGAAGTCCCTGCGGCGCAGGTCTTCAAGGATCGGTGCCCAGTGGTAGACGGGCTTGCCCGGCTTCGGGTATTCCTCCCGGCGGGCGCTGGAAACTTCGACGCGGACGCTGCCGGGGAACCAGAAGAACAGAGTACGCGAGGGTTCGTGGTCGCCCCAGAAGACACCCCCCGATTTCTCCAGTGCTTTCTTTAATTTGAGCGCATTTCCCTGAACCGAAAAATCAAGATCGCGGACGGGAAAACCGCTGGTTAGGTCGCGCACTGCGCCTCCAGCGAGGAAGACGGTCATACCCGCATCGCGGGCGGCGTCACGAACCTGGCGAAGGGCGTTTTGCTGGGCAGGGGAAAGACGATTTTCAAGTAGATAGATATAATCGGGCATGATGCTGATGTATTCTTTTTCCTGAGGCCTGAGCCTCCTTCTGTCCCCGGAAAACCTGCCCCTAACTGCCAGCAAAATAAAGGGTTATGGGGCAGATAAAGGTCAATCCAAACTACCAATGTAACACAAAAGTGTGCATGCGCGGCGATGCCGTGTGCACAATTTTTGAGGCTTCCCGAGCCCGAATGTGCAACAATCCTGGTTTCCCTCCCGGTACCCTCCCGGAATAATCTGAAACGCATGTCTTCGAGCCGCAAAAAGGCGATCTTCCGCAAATTTTCGCGCGACTGGGTCGCCGGATATTTGCAGGCGAACGGATTCGTGCGCGACGGACGCGTCGAGATGCTCGATCTCGACGGCAAGGTCGTGTCGCTGGCGGCCGGCGACCTGAAATGGATCTGCTACGTAAGGGATTTCAACTCCGGGGAACTGAATAATCCGGAGCGGCTCGTGCGCAAGACGTTCGCGGGGCGTCCGCGCGGCGATGGGCTTTTTGTGCGCGCGCGGCTGAAGGATGGCGACACGATCGAAGGGCTCGCGGCCAACGATGTCAGCCTGGTCGCCAGCGAGGGCGTATTTCTCACGCCGCCGGACCTGCGATCGAACACGCAGCGCATCTGGATCCCCCGCGCATCGATCGACGAACTCGAAGTGGTCGCTGTGATCGGCGCGGCGAAGCGGAAGCCGGCGACTCCGGAGAAACCGAAGGAGACGGCACAGGAAGAACTTTTCCAGGAAAAGCAGTGAACCGCGAACAGTCAGCGGCAATCAACCCATAGCCGTGACGATTGGATCGGCCTGGGCGCGTTCGCGGCTTTCGGCGAGCGCCGCTGAAGAAGAGCAGCGATCCCAAAACGGCAAACCGTATCGGCGTGCGCGGCGTGGTCATCACAGAGAAGAAGGGATTTTTTCCGGAGCAAAGAATGAAGACTGCATTTCTGGGATTGGGGAAGATGGGCAGGGCGATTGCCGGCCGGCTGGTCAAGACCGGCGAAGAGCTGACGGTGTGGAATCGAACGGCGGCGCATACCGAGGCGCTGGGGCGTGAAGGCGCCAAAGTGGCGAAGAGTGCTGCAGAAGCGGTTGCAGGCGCGGATGTTGTCTTCACCATGCTGATCGATGATGCCGCTCTGGAGGAGATTCTTTACCAGGGCGGAGTGCTGGAGAACCTGGACAAAGGCGCGATGCATGTCTCGCTGAGCACGCTGAGCGTGGCGCTTTCGAAAAAGCTGACGGAGGAACATGCGAAGCGCGGGCAGCATTTTGTGGCCGCGCCGGTCTTTGGGCGTCCGCACATTGCCGAGGCGGGGAAGCTGTGGATTGCGGTCGGCGGAGCGCAGCAACCGGTGGAGAAAGTGCGCCCGCTGCTCGAGAAATTCAGCCGCGGCATCACGGTGGTCGCCCCGAGCCCGTGGAGCGCCCACGCCATGAAACTGGGTGGAAACTTTCTCATCACGGCGATGATCGCGTCCTTGTCCGAGGGCTTCGTGTATGCCGAGGCGATGGGCGTGGAACCGTCGACCTATCTGGAGACCGTCAACCAGGCGCTGTTCCAGTCGCCGTTCTACGAGATGTACGGAAAGATCATGCTGACGCCGCCGGAGACGCCTGGGGCGACCATGGCGGTCGGCGAGAAGGATATGCGGCTGTTTCGCGAGGCTGCGCAGGCCGCCCATGTCAGGACGCCGCTGGCGGATGTCTTCATGGATGCTTTTCATCGTGCGTTTGAGGTGGGCATGAAGGACGCAGATTGGGCGGCGGGTTATCTGCAATTGCAGAAAAACAGCCAGTAGCCAGTCGCGGGTTGCCCCGGCCGCGTGCCGTGCGATCGCTATCCTCGTGCGCTAACGGCCACGGGCCACAGGCTACCGGCGACCGGCTACAGGCTACCGGCTACCATACGGACATGGCAAAGATCAGTCTGAAGGATCGCGTTGTGTTCATTACCGGGGCGAGCGCCGGGATTGGCGCCGCTTGTGCGCGGGCTTTTGCGGCGGAGGGTGCGCGGTTGCTGCTGGCGGCGCGGCGCGTGGATCGGCTGCAGGCGATGGAAGTGGATCTGCTGGAAGCCGGCGCCGCTGCGGTGCATGCGTTCCAACTCGACGTGCAGGATCGCGCGGCCGTCGAGAGTGCGATCGCCGGTTTGCCTGCGGATTGGCGCGCAATCGATGTGCTGGTCAACAATGCCGGGCTCAGCCGCGGTCTCGACAAGATGTGGGAAGGGAAGCCGCAGGACTGGGAAGAGATGATTGACACCAACGTGAAGGGCATGTTGTGGGTCACGCGTGCCGTGGTGCCGGGCATGGTGGCGCGCGGGCGCGGGCATGTGGTGAATCTGGGATCGACCGCGCAGGACATTGCCTACCCGGGTGGCGCAGTGTATTGCGGAACCAAAGCGGCGGTGAAGTTGATCAACGACGGCCTGCGGGAGGATTTGCTCGGCACGCCCATCCGGGTCAGCGACATCGGCGCAGGCATGGTCGAGACGGAATTCAGCGAAGTGCGGTTTCGCGGCGACACCGAGCGGGCGGCGAAGGTCTACCAGAACATCACGCCCCTCACGGCGGACGACCTGGCCGATGCCATTGTGTGGGCCACGACGCGGCCCGCGCACGTCAATGTCGCCCACCTGATCATGACCACGATCGATCAGGCGAATTCGCTGATGTTTAACCGCAGAAGCCAGTAACCCGTAGCCAGTAGGCTATAGCAAGTGCGAGTTCGCTCACCCGTCAGCCTTTGCTGCCGGCCACAGGCCACCGGCCACCCGCCACAGGCTCGACTCGACTCATCCAAACTGCTTCATATCGATGGTCATGGTGTATTGCTCGCCATGGCTCAGCTGTTCGTCCCAGGTGACTGCGTGGCCGCGCTGGCCGGCCATGCGGCCCAGCATGGCGCTGAGGGCGCTCTCCACTCCAGCCTCCGCCTGGTTGTGGAATTGGCCGGACGTGATGCTGTCAATGAAGGCCTTGTCCTTTTCGCGATCGGCGAACTCCAGGTTGTCGGTGAAGGCGCCATTGGCGGCGAAGGTGGAGGGCTGGGCGCCGGGGGTTGGGGTGCTGCTGCTGTTCCACTGCCATGCGTTTTCGCCGATGATGCGTACTGGTCCGGAGTAAGGCGCCTCGGCAATTCCTTTCTCGCCGAACACGCGCTCCGTCACGTCGAAAAATCCGTTGCTCCCCCATTGCGTGGATGAAAAGCTCAGGTGGACGTTGTTGGGGTAGGTGTAGATCACCTGGTAGTTGTCCCAGGTATCGCCTGGATGCGTGATCGCGTTCCGTCCGCCGGTCGCCGTTGCCTGAATCGGATGGCTGCCGATGATCCAGTTGCACAGGTCGATCACGTGGATGTTCTGCTCGACGAGGATGTCCCCGGAGAGCACGCGATCCCACAGCCAGTTGCGCAGGCGAAACTCATCCGCCGACCAGTTCGCTCCGGTATGGCTCACCGCATTCGGTGCGTTGTAGTGCGCTTCGATGGCAACAAGTTTGCCCAGATCGCCGGCGTGGATGCGGCGAACGACTTCCGCGATCGGCGGCGCGCTGCGCACCTGAAAGCCGACATCGAGACTCACGTGGCCCTGCGCGCGCTTGCCAATCTCCAGCGCCTGTTTTGCCTGCGCGACATCCACGCCCATCGGTTTCTCGCAGTAAGCATGCTTGCCCGCCGCGACCGCGGCCTCGAGGTGCTGCACGTGAAACCATGGCGGCGTCGAAATCTGCATCGAATCGATCGCCTGGGAAGCGGCCAGCTCCTCGAAAGCGTGGGGGCCGCGGAACATCAGGCTGGGATCGATGGCCGCAACGCCCAGCGATGCGTTCACTTCGTCAAAGTGCGCCTTCCCGGCCGCCAGCTGATCCGGAAAAAGGTCCGCAAGCGCTACGATGCGCGCCGGCGTGTTCTTCGCAAACGAAGTCGCCACCGCTGTGCCCCGGCTGCCGCAGCCCAGCAGCCCGATGCGGACCGCGGAGTTGGCTTCGTAACCGAAAGCGGTGCGCGCCTTCAGCAGCATAATCCCCGAGGCGGCCGTGCCGCTGATGAAGTTCCTTCGATCCATAGTTGTCCTTTATGCATGCTGTGCGAGAACGCCGGAGAGAATGCGCTCGAGATAAATTTTCTCGTTTCTCACGTCCGCGATCTGCTGCGGCCCTGAGGTTTCGCGCTCGATGGTGACTGCGCTCGTATAGCCGAGGTGGTGCAGTTTCGTGAACACCTTCTCGAAGTCGACCAGTCCGGTGCCGATCAGCACTTCTTCGCCCAGCTTCATGGGATCGGTCGGCCATCGTCCGTCTTTGGCGTGGATGCTGCGCACATGCGGCCCGATGATGTCGACGGCGTCCACCGGGTTTGCCTTGCCGTAGAGAATCAGGTTCGCGGTGTCGAGTCCCACGCCCAGGTTCGGCTGATCGACGTCCTGGATCGCGCGCGACATCGTCGTCGGCGTCTCCTGGCCGGTTTCCATCAGAAACATCTGCCCGTTGGCCGCGCAATGCTGCGCCAGCTCGCGAATTGCAACCACCGTCTCTTCGTAGAGCGGGTCGGCCGGATCTTCCGGGATAAATCCGCAGTGGGTCTGCAGGCACGGGATCCCCAGCATGGCCGCGAAGTCCGACGTTTGCTTCAGCGCGTCCATCCGCGCAGCCCGCGTGGCGCGAGGAACCACACCGATGGTCGAGGGTCCGTGCAGAAAATCCCAAACCAGCGGCTCCGGGCGAACGACTTCCGCTGCCGTAGCGACAATCTCATACTTGTCCAGCAGTCCGCCCAGCTCCTGCGCCAGAGGCTTCGAGAACTTTCCCAGGTAACCGTCCAGCGAGAAGAAGCAATTCGACATGCCCAGGTCATGGACCCGCGCGATCGCCGCCTCGGCGCCATTCGCCGGCTGAATGATGAGCCCCACCGCCATGGGAGCGAGCGTCTTTCGCTGCGTGCCGCTTTGTGATGCTGCTGTTTCGGATTGCGCAGATTCGGCAAGACCGGCTGCACCGATCATGGCGGCGCTCACCGCGCCGGCCAGAAAGTCTCTTCGTTGCATGACGACCCTTTCGGGTCAGTTATACGCCGAATCGAGACGTGGCGACTGCGCGACGCCCGGGCGAGCGGCGTGCGTGACGCTGAGCTCGCTGAGGCGAAGAACCAGGCACTTGGCCGCTCCTCCCGCTTTGAGAAATTCCGTCAGGTCGACCTGGACGACCTGGAAGCCGCGCAGCTCCAGATCGGCGCAGAGCTCGTCGCTGATCGTGTTGAGCAGAATCGTTCTGCCGACATTGACGGCGTTGCAGGCGAAGCGCAGCGCATCGGGCTCGGAGACGGGGATGCGGTGCTTCTTGCTGTAGCAGGCTTCGATCCGGAGCTGCGATTCGCGATCGAAGGCGGGCAGGTAGTACATCACGTCGCCGTTGGAGAGCGGGCAGAAACAGGTGTCCAGGTGATAGAAGCGTGGATCGACGAGGCGCAGCGAGAGGACCGGAACATCCCACAGCTCGGTGAGGCGGCGATGGCTGTCCTGGCGGGTGCGGGGGCCGTAGCCGGCCCAGAGCCGCGATCCGTCCGCCTCGAAGAGCGCGTCGCCTTCCCCTTCGAACGAAGTGGTGCGCGAAATGTCGCGAACGGTGAAACCGGATTCGCTGAACCAGCGCCGAAAATGCGGTTCCTCGCCCTGGCGCTCGCGATGATGAAAGCTGCTGAGCGCCACAATCCCGTCGCGCACCAGGCCCGCATTCGCAGTGAAAACCATGTCCGGCGATCCCGGTTGTGGCTCGACCAGCCTCACCTGGGCCACTTGCCGCAGCGCGCTGTGCAGTTGTTCCCATTGCTCCGTCGCTTTTTGCCGCGACGAGCGATGCACATTGCCTGCCATCCAGGGATTGATGACGTAGTTCACGTCATAGTGCTTCGGTGAGCACATCAGGAAGGTGGGTCGGCCGTTGGCCGGTGACGAAAGGCTTCCATCCAGAGATCTGAAGGTTCCCATGTCCGAGTGTGCGCCGGGTTCGGCACCTCGTCCATGACCCGGCCGGCAGCACAAGCGTCACTGATGACGGGTGACTGCCGAGTTACCAGCGAAGATTACAGTGTTATTCTCCCGGCCTTCCTGAGGAAAACCAGCGTGACGCGTTCGCGGCAACCCTGGTTTTCCAAAAACGCGAACCCGGCTAAGCTGAAGGGGGGTCCGTTTCAGGACCCGGAAAAGGAAACCCCACCGCATGAAGCTCGCCACTCTCACCTCCGCCGTCCTTCTTCTCGCAGCCGCGCCCCTCGCTATGGCGCAAACCTCCACCTGGAAGTCCGACCCCGCGCACAGCGAGGTCGATTTCACCATTAAGCACATGGCGCTCTCCAATGTGCATGGGCGCTTCGGCACCGTCGACGCGACGCTAACGTGGGATGAACAGGACCCAACCAAATCCACGGTCAACGCGACCATCGACGTCACCGGCGTCGACACCGGCGTGCCCAACCGCGACAACGATCTCAAGGGCGCGAAATTCTTCGACGTGGCCAATAACCCAAAGGCGACCTTCACCTCCACCAGCGTCACCAAAGGCGGTTCAGGGCTGCAGGTCAACGGCAACCTCACCATCAAAGGTGTGACCAAGCCAGTTGTCCTCGATGTGGACGGCCCCACCGGTCCGGTGACGGGGATGAATAAGAAGCTGCACGTGGGTTTTTCCGCTACCACCACCCTGAATCGCGAGGACTTTGGAATTGGCGCTGGAATGCCGGTGGCGATGCTGGGCGATGACGTGAAGCTCACCATCGAACTGGACTTTGTGAAGCAATAAGTGCGGCAAACGCGGCTGCGATCCTCTGATTCGCTGCCACTGCAGCAGGATCAGAGGATTCAGCGCAGTGCCTCGCGAGCGCGTTCGCCCCGCCTCTCCCTCTTGGGCCACCCTCCCTTTTCCCCATCGAGAGCTGCCATCATTTGCCTTGACAAGCCTGGAACCGTCGCCGAAGGTATCAGTTCAACTCCCTCATCAGCATTCCGGGCCCTGTAACGGAGCGAAATTGGGAGCCGCCCACTGTGCCCCAGGCATCCTCTTCGATGGCTGATGTCCATCCTGTCCGCGCGCGCGTGATTCCCGCAGCGCTCGATCGTCCTGTGTTCCGCTGCCTGGCGGTTCTCCTCGTCGCGTTCGCTGCTTTTCTCCCCGCGCCTGCGCAGGAGGCGCGCTGGGCCCAGATGAGCCAGCAGGTTGCGCAACTCCGTCAACAGGGAAGGACCGCCCAGGCCATTCAACTGGCCCAGCAAACTGTCCAGGTTGCCGCTGCCACCTTCGGGCCGCAGGATCGCCGCGTCGGCCTCTCGCTCGATGCTCTCGGCGTTCTCCTCACCGATCAGGACGATTTTGCCGACGCCGAAACCAGCCTGCGCCGCGCCCTCGACATCCTGAAGAAATCCGCCGGACCCGAAAGCAAGGAGGCCGGCCAGACCCTGCTCCACCTCGCCAGGCTCGACAGCAGTCACGGCCGCTGGGGCGAGGCCGAAGGCGCTTTCCACGACGCGCTCACCGCCTATGTGAAGGCCTACGGCCAGACCGACCCGCATGTTGCCGATGTGCTCTTCTACGGCTCCGGCCTCTTGATCGATGAAGGCAAGCTTTACGACGCCGCGCGTGTCATCCGCGGCGCCATCGCCATCTACGCGAATGCGGGTCCCGCATATCACCTGCAGCTGGCCGCCAGCTACAACACCGCCGGTCAGATCGTCGAGGACTCAGGCGATCACAAGGTCGCCGAAACCCTCTACCAGCGTGCTATCGACATCGGCGTGAAGGATCTCGGTCCCTACAGCTCCGACCTCGCCGTTAGTCTCATGGGTCTCGCAACGGTTTACAAAGGCGAGGAGCGCTATGCTGATGCCGCGCCACTGTTCGAGCGCGCCATCGCGATCCTCCAGCACAATCTCGCTCCCACCGCTCCCGACCTCATCGAAGCCGACGTCACCATGGCCCTCTTCTACTACGCCTGGGATAAGCCGGAGCGCGCCGGGCCCTGGTTCGATAAATATCTGGGCAATCGGATCGCGCAAATGCGAACCAACGCTGCCACCATGAGCGAAAAAGATCGCCTGGTTACGTACGCTACCCTGCCCGGCACATTTCCGATCTACTTCAGCTTCGCAACCCGCTACCACGATCGCGATCCCGCTCTCGCCGGCAAGGTCTACGACGCGCTGTTAGTGGAGCGAGGTTTCGTCGCCGAAAGCGCAGCTTCGATTCGTGCCCGTATCCTCGCCGGCGGAGACACGCAGGCCCTCGCCCTCCTGGACAAAATCGCCGTCGCGAAGACGCAGCTGGCCGCGCTCTCGCAGTCGAGCACCGACGACCCCGCTCATCGCGCGCAGATCTCGCAGTTAGACCAGGAAAGCAACCAGATGGAGCAGGAGCTCGCGCGCCGTTCCGCCACGTTGTCGGAAACCAACACCCTCGCGGTTGCGACGTGGCGCGATGTGCAAAAGGCTCTTAAGCCGGGCGAAGCCGCGGTCGAGATCACCCGCTTCCAGTTCCACACCGGCAAAACCTTCGTCGCCAATCGCATCTACATCGCGCTGGTCCTCACCCCGCAGTCCAGATTTCCCCAACTCATCGTGCTGGGGGACTCGAAGGATCTTGAAGCGACACCGCTTACCAACTTCCGCCTCGTCGTCGCAAAGACCCGCGGCGTCACCGCGGAGCCCGAGCCTGGCGCGCCCGCCGCGACCGAAACCGCTGCCGTTGATACCAGTGCGGCCTACAACGGCTTCTGGAAGCCTCTCGAGCCCGCGCTCACCGGCATCAGGCGCATTTATGTCGCGTCCGATGGCGTCCTCAGCCAGATTCCCATCGGCCTGCTTTCCGACTCCAACGGCAAGTTGCTGATCGAGAAATATCAGCTGCGTTACGTCAACAGCACCCGCGATATCCTGCGTCCGCAGCACAGCGCGACGGTTCGGTCCGCGGTGCTGGTCGGCAATCCGAAATTCGAGCTCACCCCAACCACTCAGCGAGCCGCATCCGCTCCCAGCCCATCATCGTCGTCCGCCTCAGCCTCGCCGCCCTCTGTCAATCTCAACGGGGGCCCGCTCCACCCGCTTCCCGGCACCGAAGTGGAGGTGACCGCGATCGAAAAACTTCTTCGCCAATCCGGATGGCAGACCACGCTGTACACCGGTGACCGCGCGCTCAAAACCTCTGTCCAGAAGGTGCGCGGCCCCCGCGTGGTTCACATCGCCACGCACGGATTCTTCCTGGAGGACCAGCGCCCTCCGGACAAATCAGGCCGCGACGTGCGCCTCAGCCAGGCGGCCGACGATCCCATGCTGCGTTCCGGCTTGTTTTTTGCCGGGGCGAATCGAACCCGTGCCGGCGCCGCTCCTGCCGCGGGCCAGGATGACGGCGTCCTCACCGCGTACGAAGCCAGCCAGCTCGACCTGCAGGGCACCGAGCTGGTCGTGCTCAGCGCCTGCGAAACCGGCCTCGGCGAGACAGGCAACGGCGAGGGCGTCTTCGGCCTGCGCCGCGCGCTGCAGGAGGCTGGCGCCGAATCCGTCATGATGAGTATGTGGTCCGTTCCCGACCAGGAAACGCAGGAACTCATGTCCCTCTTCTATGCGAAATGGCTCGGCGGCCTCGAGAAACCGGAGGCCCTTCGTCAGGCCCAACTCCAGGAGCGCGAAGTCGTCCGCAAGCGCTACGGCAAGGATCTCCCCTACTATTGGGGCGCTTTTGTTCTGGTCAGCCGATAAAGTCGCAGGTGCCGCCGTTGCGGACTCCCTGGCATGGTGTTCACGCAGAGCGAAAGGAATCTGAGCGTGGGCGTTCGCTACTCGGTGCGAATGGCCTGCATCGGATCGATGGAGGCTGCCCGCCACGCGGGGTAAAGGCAGGCCAGCGCCGTCACGGCGAACAGCACAGCACAGGCCGCGAGCAACAGGACCGGGTCGCGCACGCTGGCGTGCTCGGCGGCAGCCAGGACTTTGCTCAGTGCCAGGCTCAGCACCAGACCGATCCCGGCCCCTGCTGCTACCGTGACCAGCGACGACTGCAGCACCAGGCGAATGACCCCGGCTCTCGGAGCCCCAAGCGCCATCCTGACGCCGAATTCGCGGGTTCTCTGCGAGACGGTGTAAGACACCACACTATAAATGCCCGCGGCGGAGAGAGCCAGCGCAAGCACCGCGAACAGGGCGAAGAGCGACGCAAGAAATTTCTCCCTGCCCCACCCCTCGGTGTCCAGCAGCCAGTTCAACGGATGCTGCTGAAGAATGAAAAGCTCAGGATTGAGCCGGTGCAGACTCGCTCCCACGGCCCGCATGGCGGTCTCGGGATCGCCAGTGGCGCGCAGCAGGAGGAAGCTGTTGGGAGCCAGGATAAAGGTCGAAGGGAGATAGACGGCCGGGAGCACCGGCTTGTCCAGACCATCGTTCCGCGCATCGTCGACCACGCCGATAATCTGTAGCCACGCATCGGGGCTGTCAGCGGAAACGAGCACCGGGTTCCCAATTTTCAGGGCCGAGCTGCGCACCGATTGGCCCAGAGGATCACCGCCGGAAAGGTATTGCCGGACGAAGGCGCGGTTGACCAGGGCCACGTGCGCCCCAGCCGCCTCCTCACTGCGCGTAAAGAAACGCCCCTCGAGCAGCGGTATCTGCAGGGTCGAAAAAATGTTGTAGCTCACCAGGCTGAGCGAAGCCTGTGCATCCGTGAGGCCGGGTTTGCTCGAAACCTGGACGATGCCCCGGTATCCGCCAAAGGGGGGCTGCCATGTAGTGGAAAGCGCGGCTCCTGCCACACCCGGCGCGTTCTCGGCGGTCTGACGCAATAATTCCTGCTGCGCAGAGACATATTGCCACGACCGGTTGGCGCCTTTCGGCGAAGAAACCCCCATAAAGAAAATGCGATTGGGGTCGAACCCTAAAGAGGTATGCACCAGCCCGACGAAGGCGCGCATCGCAGCGCCGGCTCCGGCCAGCAGCAGCATGGTGAGCACCACCTGACCCGCGATCAGCAGGCGGTGGGTCAGGTGTCCGCGCAGGGTTCCGGCCAGTCTCGACGAGGCGCCCTGCATCAGCGTGCCGACATCGGGACGCGAAAGCTGCAGCGCGGGCGAAAGGCCGAAGAGGATTCCGGTCAGCAGCGCGATCGCCACGGCGAACAGCAGGACGGTTTGGTTCACGTGGATGTAGGCTTCGTGCGGAAAGGAGTACTCCGGCATATGCCCGGCGAGCCACGCAACCCCGCCGTAGGCAAGCAGGACGCCAACCGCCGAACCGAGCAGCGAAAGCATCACCGACTCGGTGAGCAGCTGCCGCGCAATGCGGCCACGGCTGGCCCCGATCGACGAGCGCACGGCGAATTCGTGCTGGCGCGCGGCTCCACGGGCCAGTATCAGGATCGACACATTCGCGCAGCCGATCAGCAGCAACAGCAGGACTGCCGCAAACAGCACCAGCAACGGCGTCGTGAACCCGTGCATCGCCTCTTCGGTGAGCGACTGAATGACGATCTTCCGGTTCTGCGGATAGTTGGCCGGGTCCTGCTTCGCATAACGATCGAGCAGCGGCTGCAGTTGTGCCGTGGCAGCGGCGTAAGACACCCCAGGTTTGAGCCGGACGAACGCATTCATGTAGTAGTGCGGATCGGCTGTGAAGTTGCCAGGGATGTAGACGTCTGAATCCCCCCAGGTGAAGCGAGGCGCAGCGACTCCGATCACCGTGTACGCGACATGATCGAGCGAGACGCGCTGGCCAACGATGTCGAGCCGCCCGCCGTATTGACTCTTCCAGAATCGGTAACTGAGAACCGCGATGGGGCTGGCATTGCCGCCGGGCGCGTCCGCGGGAGTGAATTCTCTGCCCAGCAGCGGCGGCACGCCCATGTAGGTGAAGAGATTCGCCGAGTAATAGCCCGCAGTCACTGAAACCGGAACAGCATCGCCCGCAGTCAGTGCCTGCATGCGCTCATCCATCAGGAAAACGTCGTCGACGGCCGGAAGGCTCTGCACGTCGCGAAACTGCGTGGAGTTGACGACTAGATATCCGTATCGATCCGAGTTCTTTTGTCGGAGTTCCACATGCACCATGCGATCCGCGTTCTTATAAGGGAACGGGTCGAGCAGGACCGCCCGCACCACGCTGAAGACCGCGACACTGGCGCCGATTCCAAGGGCCAGCGATCCGACCACCACCGCCGCGAATCCGCGGGCTCTGCGCAGCTGCCGCAGGCTGTATCCGATATCCCGCAGCAACGCGGGCAGGAACGAGAAAGACCGGGACTGGCGGAAGAAAGCGTCCATGCGGAATACCTCTCGGTGTGACCCTTGAATGTGGGGCTGGCTGCTTCTTGAGGCGAACCTCGGCAAAAATACGAATGCAATCGTGAGACCGCGGCAATATTCCTGCAAGTGACTGAAAATGCAGAGCAATCAGGTTCATCGCAACCGGCTGGAATGTTCACTCAGGAAACCAGCGCCCAGAATCGTACATCCGCTTGAGAGCGCTCAGCCGCGACGCTCAGGCCAGTCGAGCTGATTATCTGAGTCTGTTTCACTCAGTTTTCACAGCTCTGCCCCTTGACATTCACAGTGGCTGCCGCGTACCTTAGCAGTCGTAGGGCGAAAGTGCTAAACAGCGGTCAGCGTGATAAGCGCCCAGCCGTTCCGGACCCAGGAAAACCCAGTCCGGCGGTCGCCCAACCCTGAACCCAACAGCAAGGAAGGCTTCAATAGTTTCGTACTCTTCCGCGAAAATCACCTCGCGGGAACCTCCACGCGGAGCGGCGCGTTTCCACGCGCGCTCCAGGAACACTCTGAAGGAGAAGCAACGCAATGGCTACAGCAACTGCATCCGCAACCACGACGTTCACTCCGCTGCACGATCGCATCCTCGTTCGCCGGATCGAGGAGAACGAGACTGTGCGCGGCGGAATCATCATCCCCGATTCCGCCAAGGAAAAGCCCCAGGAAGGCGAAGTCATCTCCGTCGGCAAGGGCAAATCCAATGACGAGGGCAAAGTCTTCCCGCTCGACGTGAAAAAGGGCGACCGCGTTCTCTTCGGCAAGTACTCCGGCACCGAGATCCGCATCGATGGCGAAGAGTTCCTCATCATGCGCGAAGAAGAAGTCCTCGGCATCCTCAAGAAGTAGTCCTCGCCGGACGGGCAGAAGCGCTTCGCGCGGATGCTCCGGGTCCAGTCATCGTTTTGAATCGGCGCTGAGTTTTTATCAGCGCTGGGTGTCGAATCAGCGATTGGTTTTGTATCAGGGCACGACTTCAGTCGTGCCGTAGCCGGTCCCAAAATCCTCGGGCTTTAGCCCCTGAGGAAGGTTTTTCAAAAACGGAGCATCCGCTCCCAGGAGATTGAAGCAATGGCAAAGCAAATTCTGCACGGAGAAGATTCCCGCCAGGCAATTCTGCGCGGCGTGAATATTCTCGCTGACGCGGTGAAGGTGACGCTGGGTCCCAAGGGCCGCAACGTCGTCATCGAGAAGAAATTCGGTTCGCCCACCATCACCAAAGACGGCGTGACGGTGGCTAAAGAGATCGAGCTGAAGGATGCGCTCGAGAACATGGGCGCCCAGATGGTGCGCGAAGTGGCATCGAAGACCTCCGACGTAGCCGGCGACGGCACCACCACGGCCACGGTTTTGGCGCAGGCCATCTATCGCGAAGGCGTCAAGACCGTTGCCGCCGGCGCCAACCCGATGGCACTGCAGCGGGGCATCAACAAGGCGGTTGAAGCGGTCGTCGGCAAGCGCGCCGAGGACGGCACCGTCACCGGCGGCGCTCTGGCGAAGTTCTCCAAGCCCGTCACCGGCGACATGATCGCCCAGGTCGGCACCATCTCCGCCAACTCCGATCACACCATTGGCAACATCATTGCCGAAGCCATGAAGAAGGTCGGCAAGGACGGCGTCATCACCGTCGAAGAGTCGAAGACTCTCGAGACCCAGCTCGAAGTCGTGGAAGGTATGCAGTTCGACCGCGGCTACCTCAGCCCCTACTTCGTCACCGATCCCGACCGCATGGAAGCCGTACAGGAAGAGCCCTACATCCTGATCTACGAGAAGAAGATCAGCTCCATGAAAGATCTGCTTCCGCTGCTCGAGCAGGTTGCCCGCAACGGCAAGCCGCTCGTCATCATCGCCGAAGACGTCGATGGTGAAGCGCTGGCCACCCTGGTCGTCAACAAGCTGCGTGGCACCCTGAACGTCGCTGCCGTCAAGGCTCCTGGCTTCGGCGATCGCCGCAAAGCTATGCTGGGCGACATCGCGATCCTCACCGGCGGCAAGGCCATCACCGAAGACCTCGGCATCAAGCTCGAGAACATCAAGCTCGAAGACCTGGGCCGGGCCAAGCGCGTCACCATCGACAAGGACAACACCACCATCGTCGAAGGCCGCGGTGACTCCAAAGCCATCGAAGGCCGCGTGAAGGAAATTCGCAACCAGGTCGACAAGACCACCTCCGACTACGACCGCGAGAAGCTGCAGGAGCGGCTCGCCAAGCTGGTCGGCGGCGTTGCGGTGATCAAGGTGGGTGCGGCGACCGAGACCGAGATGAAAGAGAAGAAGGCTCGCGTCGAGGATGCCATGCACGCCACCCGCGCAGCAGTCGAGGAAGGCATTGTCCCCGGCGGCGGCGTGGCCCTGGTTCGTTGCGAGAAGGACGTTCAGGATCTGATCGCCACGCTGCACGGCGATGAGAAGATCGGCGCCCAGATTGTTCGCCGCGCCCTTGAAGAGCCGCTGCGCCAGATTGTCGGCAACGCCGGCGAAGAGGGTGCCGTGGTCGTGGGCAAAATCCTCGAGCACAAGGACGCGCACTACGGCTACAACGCTCAGACCAACACCTTCGAAGACCTGGTGAAGGCGGGCGTCATCGATCCGACCAAGGTCACGCGCACGGCGCTGCAGAACGCGGCTTCGATCGCTGGCCTGATGTTGACCACCGAAGCCATGGTCTCGGAAATCCCCGAGCCCAAGTCCGCAGCCCCCGCGGGCGGCCACGGCGGCGGCATGGAAGGCATGTACTAAAGCGAGCCGCAAGGCGAGCGAACTGCGACCGAGAAGCGACCTTAAAGCAAGCGGATCGCGAGCAGGAAAAACAACGGGCTTTCCGCAAGGGAAGCCCGTTTTGTTTCTGAATCCGCCGTACGTTTCCCGCGCAGTCAGTCTTTCTTCAGGTTCCTCAGCCGTTCGACGAGGTTCGACGGATGAACCGGCTTGGCCAACAAGGGAAATTCAAAGCCTCTTGCTTTGCTCTCCTCCAGGATGTCAGTGATGCCGGCCTGTCCGGAAATCAGCAGGATTGATGTTGCTGGGTACATTTTGCTGACCGCAATCGCTAGTTCGACTCCATTCATGGCAGGCATCATGATGTCGGTCAGGAGGTAATCCGGATGGAACGAGCCCGTCATTTCCAGGGCCCCGAAGCCATCGTAGGCGGTTTTCACATCAAAGCCGGCGAGGCGAAGAATCGCAGCCGTCGTATCTGCGAGAAGTCTCTCATCGTCGACCACGAGGACTTTAGGCCGCCGCTCAACTGTCCTCTCGGCTTCCAGTTCGGACGCCGCCAATACAAGCGGATACCCGGGAATACGATCTGCAAGGTAAACGATCGAATCAGGAAGCTCCATCGTCAGACCTCCTTCCTGAATTCGGATTCATTTACGTCCGCGATCTTTCGCTGCGAGCGGCTGAAGGGAAGCGTGATGGTGACTGCTGTGCCGCTATCGTGCGGCTCAGTGCTGCTTGAGATGGCGATCTGGCCGCCATGCCGTTCCACCAGCTGTTTGGTGACCCAAAGCCCAATGCCGGTTCCAAGGTTTCCCTTCGTCGTAAAGAAAGGCTCGAATACCCTGCCGATGTGGTCACGCCGGATTCCCTGCCCATTGTCACTGACAACGACCTGAAGACCGTCTTGTTCTGTCCCCACGGTTTGGTTGATCGCGATCGATAATTTGCCTCCCTGCGGCATCGCGTCGATGGCGTTGGAGATCACGTTGGAGAAAACCTGAATGATTTCGCCGGAATGTACGCTGATCTTCCTGAGGTCGTTGAATCGAACCTGGAGCACGATGTTGTGCGCAAGCATCTTGTTACGGAATACGGAAAGGACGTTTTCGATCAGGTCGTGCAGACGGACCTCGGAAGGAGCTCCCGTATCCCGGTAGTAGCCGAGCGTTTGTCGTGCGATGTGGGAAACTCGCTCCAGTTCACTCTCTGCCGTCGCAAGGTAACTTCGGATGTCCTTGAGGGAAATGCCCTCCTGACGCGCAAGGAAGATCAGGTTCAGGACAGATCCGAGCGGATTGTTGATCTCGTGGGCGATGGCCGCAGCCATCCGCCCCGTCGTAGCGATCTTTTCCGCTTCGATTGCCATGCGCTCGACCTTTTTTCGGTCCGAGACGTCACGGGCGATCTTCGAGCCGCCAACCACCTCTCCATTCCTGTTGAGGATCGGAGAAATGGTCACGGAGACTTCGCGAATTTCCCCATTTTTGGATATGCGTTTGGTTTCATAGTGTTCGATTTTCTCGCCGGCTCTGAGTTTGCGAAGAATCTCCGCTTCTTCGTGATGGAGATCTTCGGGAATCAGACGCAGAATCGACTGGCCAATGATTTCCTCTGGCTCATAGCCAAACAGCCGCCGCGCTCCCTTGTTCCAGCTGCTGATGATGCCGTTGAGATCCTTGCTGATGATCGCGTCGTCGGCTGAATCGACGATAGCCGCCAGCCTGAAACGGCTTTCATCGGCCTGGCGGCGATCGGAGATATCGCGCGCAATTTTGGAAGCTCCGACGATTCTTCCGCTATCGTCCTTGATGGGCGAGATGGTCACGGAGATTGGAAACTTCTCTCCGTTTTTTCTTACCCTGGTGGATTCGAAGTGCTCGATACGCTGCCCGGAACGAATTTTGGCCAGAATGAAGTCTTCTTCGTGGTGCAGTTCCACGGGTATGAGGCGCAGGATGGATTGGCCGACGATCTCGCCCGCTTCATAGCCAAAGATCCGGCGGGCTCCCTCGTTCCAACTGCTGATGACGCCGTTGAGATCCTTGCTGATGATCGCGTCATCGGACGAAGCGATGATCGCCGCAAGGAAATTCGTGGCCGCTGCCGGGGGTAGATTCGGTTTGCCCAAAAGCTTGGAGGCAGGCGCTGGTCTCGTCAAGAAGGATCGGCTCCGAGCACATTATGGAATGCCTGGGGGCATGAGCTGCAGGAAACCGCGAACCCCCTGCCTGGTATGGATGCAGCTTTCCATGCAATGGGTTATTCCGCGGAAGCGAGAGGGATAAACGCACTCCGTCGCAGCGACGGTGCAAGTTGGAAAGACAAATAAAGACAAATTCCCCGCCTCTCACCGAGCGCAACGGCCCATGGCTATCTTACGAATTGTCATCCTGACGGCTCGCAGAGCGAGACGGAAGGATCTGCGTTTGCTTTTCCGCTGAGCCGACACGAATGTTCCGTGTAGCCGGTGACTCGCCCAGAACGTCGTTGGCGGCTACACAAGGCCGATCGGCCCAATAGATCACTGCTCGCGGCGGCAGATGGCCATTTAAACTCTGGAACCGTGAAGACAAAGAGAGTGCAAATCATCTCGATGGGAACATCGGCGCTTTTCCTTCCACTCGTCATCTTTGAAGGACGGCTGATCTGGAGTTCTAAACTCGTATCGGCTTCGTTTTTCGTTGCGCTGTAGGCCTGTGTTCTCGCGGCCCTTTTGAGCACTTTTTTGCGCTACCGAGCTGAACAGCGGATGCTTCTGCCTCATTGGCGTCGCATGCCATACATCACCGGAGTGCTGGTTCTATTGGTGCTTTCCTTGGCCCCTCTCGCTACTTGGCCGATTGGCCTCAGCGGTGTCACCCTTCACCTCCGCAGCACTGTGTTAGGCCTACTCGCTGTGAACGCGGCGGCTGCGATCCTTGTTTGGTTCGGATGCGGTTGGTCACGCCTCGGACTGACAGTCGTTGCATATTGGGTGATGTTCTTGTGGATGATCCCGCTTGGGATGCGAGGTTAACTGGCCGGAGCGAAAACGCTGTATTGTCGGGCATTCCGGAGGTTTTGCTATCGAAGCTTCCCGACATCATCCCTTGAATTGGCAAGACAAAATAAAGACAGAATCTCGATTGGAATTTCCATATCATTGACAACAAGCAGCTTGCGGAGCGCACTTGAAATCAGGGCACAGCTTCAGCCGTGCCGAATAGAGTCGGCGCGCAGCGCCTTCCTTGTTCGATCCTGCGCGATGTGCCCGCCCCGAGAGGCGCACGCGGAGGATCGAACCGGGGCCCCATCGAGGCCCCCGTCCTTTTCTGTTAACGCTTGTAGTGGTTTCGCTGAGCGCCGTCGTAGCGGCCGCTGCTCATACAGCATTGCTTGAAATCTGCGTCCCGAACCGCAGGGGCACAGATCGTTGCGGCCCAGCTTCTCAGAGAGTTCCTTATCGCCGTGCACAACGCGGAAAGCCGCGCTTCACGTTGGTTTCCGAGGGGAACCCCTTGCGGCGCTTCCTGCTGATCTCGAACAGGAATTCGTCTTGCATGGCCTTTCTCCTTCCAGATGGATTGCCCGTCACATCACGGAAGGTCAGGCCCAAAACCACTCTACAAACTGCGTACCCCTGGCGCGCCGCTCGCGTCCTGCCTGGCCTTCGCGCGATCACTCCTAATCAAGCACCCGGCAGATCACCGGCGGCGGCCAGGTTCACCCCATAGCAAGAAGCGAACGCCTCCTGCCATCCGACCGTCCAGAAAAATAACCTTGTTCCAGCTCCGAAGTACCTTCGAGTCCCGGTTTGGGATTATCCTCTCCCGCTATCTGTGTCCGTCTCTTTCTCCCTTCTCATTTCTGTCAAGCTTTTCGCCCACGGTACGAAAGTGTTGTCGCTGACTTACAACCACTTACACGCCAACTAACCCAATAATATTTGGCGCGATTACTGCCTCAATGTGATATTCTGAACTTATAGATACAAAAAAGAAAAAGGCCGCCCTGAGCGGCCTTTTTTATTGCCCGGGGAGACCCTCCATGGAATGCCGATTCCTCTTCACTAACGGAAGTCGCTGCCGCTGTCGCGCCACCACGAATCACGTCTTCTGCCGTCATCACGCGCCGCAGCCGAAGCCCCGTACCCTGCGGCCTCAGGGCAGCGGCTTCCGTACCTGGCAGGACCTCCGCCGCCACCTGGTCACGCTCGCTCCCGAGGAAATTCCCGTCGCCATCCTCACCATCCTGAACGCTCTCCTCAAAGACGGCCCCGGCGGCATCTCCGACCGCAATGCCGGCGTTCTGCTCCGCACCCTCGTGCGCCGAGCCGGCTCGGTCCCGTTCACCCTCCCCGACGACCCCGAGCCCGAGCCCGACTTTGCCTTCGCGCTCTCTCAGTCCCTCGACCGAGTCGCCGCCATCCTCCAGCGTCGCACCCTGAAGACCCATTAACCAGCGAGGCAACACACCATGGAGCGCCCAATGGTACTGCCCAACTACCCCCTCCGCAAAGCAAACAGAATCAGGAACCATCCCGCACTCGCCCCAGGGGGGAGGGGGGGCCTCATAGTAACTCCGAAGCTAACTCTCCGGCCATCGCTACCGGCCCCGGTGGGAACCTTTTCCCCCTCCCCTCCGTATTCCCCGTCCATGAAGACGAAGACTGCCCTGGCAGCGACCGCACTGGCGCTGCTCACCTCCACGATGGCCTTCGCCCAGGACTCCGATCACTCCTGGTCGAAGGTTTATCCGGTCACCGGCAAGCCCACGCTCGACTTCGAAACCTCCGACGCCAGTGTCGACTTTCACCCCTGCGGCGACTGCCACGAGATTCGCATCCACGTTGAACTCGTCGGGCAAAAACTCAGCGACTATCGCCTCGAGGAGGGCCAAACCGGCGACGAGGTGCACTTCCTCTTCAAAGAACTGCCGCGCGTCGGCTTCCACATCTCGTGGCATGTTGAGCGGACCCGCGTCACCGTCGAAACTCCCGCCCAGCTCACCCTGCAGGCCAAAACTTCCGATGGCAACGTGACGCTCACCGGTCTCCAGGGCGCACTTGGCCTGACCACCGGTGACGGCGACGTGTCTCTCGACCATGTCTCCGGCGATCTGCGCCTTAAATCCGGTGACGGCCACGTCAGGATCAGCGATGCCACGGGCTCCATCGAGGCCCGCACCAGCGACGGCAGTCTCACCGTCGATGGCCTGTTCCACGTCCTCGCGCTGCACACCAGCGATGGCCGGCTCGACGTCAGCCTGCGCCCCGGAACCAGCCTCACCGAAGCCTCCTCCATCCAGACTTCCGACGGCTCGGTTGCGATTCATGTACCCGCCAACTTCGCCGCCGATCTCGACGTTCACTCCAGCGATGGCCACGTGGACTGCGCCCTTCCGCTCACCATGGATCACTTCGACTCGCAAGGAGGCGAGGGCCATGCGTGGCACGGCAAGCTGAATGGCGGTGGCACTCCGCTTTCCATCCGAACCAGCGACGGCAACGTAAAAATCGACCAGCTCTGAACGCGGGTCCATTGCGGGTTATTCGCTCCTGGTGGCTAGTGTCCCGCGACCGGTGATGGCAGCCATCCAGCCTGCGGATCCCTCGTCGCGCGACGCTCTGTTCCTGCCTGGAGCCCGAAGCCGGAATTGTTCGATGCGGCTCTTCATCTGCTCCGACAATTCGCTCAGTTCGGCGCTCGCAGTGGAGGACTCATGCGCCGCAGCCGCTGACCTGGCGACGATCTGCACAATGTCATGCACGGTGCGGTTCAGGTTCTCCGTCGTCGACGCCTGCTGCTGCGTTGCGGTCGCAATGTGCGTCATCAGCGTGTCGACCGTCGAAACAGCTTCCTGAATCAGAGTGAAGGATCCCTGGCTGGTTTCTGTCAGTGCGACACCCTCGGCAATGCTGCTGCGCTCGGCTCCTGTCTTTTCCAGAACGCCTCTTGCATGCGCCTGCACCTTCGCGATCATGGCGTCGATTTCAGCGGTCGCGGAACCAGCCTGTTCGGCGAGCCGCCGCACCTCCGCGGCAACCACGGCGAAGCCTTTGCCGTGCTCACCGGCTCGGGCGGCTTCGATCGCCGCATTCAGAGCCAGAAGGTTCGTCTGTCCGGCAATCTCGCGAATCAGATTCGCCGCGCGGCTGATCTCTTCCGTCTGCATGGCCAGCTCCTCGATGGTGCCTGCCGCGGCGCCAGCCTGTGCGGAGATCTCCGTCATCTTGGCCGCAATCGCCGATACCGCCTCATGGCCCTCCCGCACGGACGCCGAAGCTTTCCCCGCCGACGCTGCGGCTTCCGAGGTATGTGCCGCAACGTCCGCCACCGAGACGGCCATCTCCACCAGCGCCGCCGATACCTGCTCGGTCTGCGCACGTTGATCGTCCGCACCGTGCGCGGAACTCTCCGCCGACGCAGCCAGCTCCGTGGCCGCAGCCGCCACCTGCACGCCGACTTGGCCTAGTTCACTGATGACCTCATGCAGAGCGTGTTTCACCTGATTGACGGAGAGCAGTGTCTGACCGAGCGCGTCTTTCGTGTGGACCTCGATATAGTCCTCAGACAGGTCCTTCTGCGCGATGGCCTCCAGAGCCCGTTGTGCGTCACGCACCTTCCGGCTAACGATGCGGATGGTGACGACGCTGCAGGCGATGGCGACGACGATGCCCAGGACGACCAGGGCCGCGGCAAGCCACAGCGCCTGTCGCGAAACCTGCTCCTGTTTCGTTTGCGCTTCGCCGGCCAACGCCGCCATGTGCGCTACGAATTCAGTCAACGCCGATTGAATTTGTTTGCTGATGGCCACCGAGGTCGGCAGCTCAGCCAGCATCGTATCGGTCTTACCCGCCCGGCCAAGGGCAAACATCTTCTGCAGCTCGGCTTCCCCGGCGCTCCACCGGTCGTTCACCCGCGCAAGCTGCTGGCGAGAATCGCCGTCGGTGTTTTCATCCGCGAGCTGCTGGTAGATGGAAGCGAACTGTCGCGCCGCCTCATTGCACCGCTGATCGCCGTGCTCGGAGGGCTGCAGAAAGTACGCGCGCGACGTCGCCTGCTCCCGCTGTTGCAGGGTTGCCAGCTGCTGCGCCAGCACTGCATGGCGCGTTGCCCGGGCCGACGAAGCGCTGTATCGCTGCACCTGCAGGTACCCCGCGATGGATAAACCGCCCGCAATGGTTGCCGTCAGGAGGACCAAACCGAAGCCAAGAATGAGCAATTGTTCCAGACCAAGCCGTTTCCACATCATTCTTTCTCCCAGGCAAACGGTGTTGGCCGCGTTCAAGTCGGCGGCAGAGACGAGTGCAGACCGTCCACAAGCTTGCTTCAAACCTGCTATCGGCAATACCAGCCGGAGGTTGAGTTGCAAAAAATCGACTCCTCGGCAGAGAGGCCGGAAGGGACCACGAAACACGATGGGTTGCGTTCCCGTTTCGAGTCACCAAAGGCAGCGCAGCCGGAAATCTCTGCCCGCCGGTTAATGGATGGCTGTGGACCTGCCGAAATTGAGCGGTGTGAGACACCCGCCCAGGGCGACTCACGGAGACATCTCAATGAACCAGAAACATTTTCAGCCCAGGCATTCCCTTCCTTTCCGGTGCGGGATGAAATGGATGACGGTCGCGTGTATTGCAGGCGCATTGTGGGCCCTTGCCGGTTCTCCTCCCGCCATCCATGCGCAGGATTCGGATCAGAAGCGTGCGCTGGAGGAACGGGTTGCCCGCCTGGAGCGAGCCCTGCAGGAAGTGAAAGCGGAACTGGCGGCGGTCCCGGACAGTCCTGGTGTGTCGTCCGCTCAGCCTGCGCCTGCGATGCAAGCGGATGCAAAGTCTCAGGGAGGAGCCCTGGTGGCAGCACGGGCCCAGTTGATTCCTGCGGCGAGAGTCCTCTCCCTGCCGGCCGCCAACGCACTCGCTCCGTTGACGACAGCCTGTCCGCCACAGGCCACCCCGCAATCCTGCCCCCCTGCCGCTCCGGCAACGCGTCCCGGTTCGACGACTCCTTCGATGGGTGGCGTGGCCCCGGCCGATGTTTATGACCTCACGCTGGGAGCAAGACAGCCAACCACTGCCGAACAGGTGCACCATGGTTTCTTTGAGAGAAAGCCGGGCCGCGACCTGACCTTTTATACGAAAACCGGGGAAATAACCTTCTACGGCAATCTGGATGTCTCGGTGGAAACGGCAACAAAGGGAACCGGCGGCATGCAGGTGGGGGGCGTTGGTCCGGTCGGGAACATGGGTTGGCTCGAAGATATCTCGACGAACCTGGCCTACATTGGCGTGCGCGGAACCCAGACGACCGGGATCAGGGATACGAACTTCATTTATCAGCTGGAGACATCGATCAACATCTCTGCCGCGCCCGGGCTTCACGAGAGTAACAGCCAGGAGCAGGACACAGTGGACGGCACGCTGTTTACACGCAACACCTACATTGGCCTTGGAAACGTGAAGTGGGGCGCGTTGCTGATCGGCAAAACGGATCCGCCGTACAAGCTATCCACGGCGCGGATGAATCCATTCGTCGGAATGGAAGGCGACTATGGAGTGATCATGGGCAACACCGGGGGCGACAACCGGGTCGAATTCGGCTACCGTCTCGATCATGCGGTCTGGTATACGTCGCCAAAGCTCCGCGGATATCAGTTCAACGCCTTCTTTTCACCCGGACAGAATCGCGCAGGCGACAGCGATAACATTGCAGCCGGTGAGCCGGACTGCAACGGAGGAGATAATCCGGGCGATGGCGGACTGGCCCCCATCGCCTGCAATGACGGCGGCTTCAGTGACGTGGTCAGCGGGAATGTTTCCTACACAAAGGAGCCGTTGTATATCACAGCCGCGTATGAGCGCCACATGAAAGTGAACCGGCAGAGCGACATGACCGGCATCTATTCCAGCGCTCCGCCGTCGAACTACACCGGACCGGTCACCACGAATACGAGCGGCGTGGGCTACGCTTATTGGGTGCCGACGGCCTTTTACAACGCAGAGGTCGCCGACGAAGACGCGGGCAAAGTCGGAATCCAGTATGGGTTCTTCAGCAGGAAGACGGTGGTCAGCGCCATTGCCGAGAACATGCACCGATATGTGCCCGGTTTTCTGGAATGGCAGAATGAGCGGCAGCGGCTGGGCAGCTGGTTCGCAGCGACCCAGGCGATCGGAGCGTTTGACAGCTTCTCGATCGGCTGGGCACGCGCTTACCGCACGCCCGGCGACCCCGGCCAGCACAATACTTCTCTATCTCCTGCGCCCTATTCCGCTCTTGCCGACGGGGACCTCGCCGGCGGGCGAGGCGCTAATAACGAGGCTAGTCTGTACACCGTCGCCTACCGCCATCGCATTGGCGACGGCCTCGAGATTTATGCCAATTGGGCGGAAACCCTCAACGACCC
>Ga0210398_10000971_pt1 | contig 31063 bp, 30 predicted proteins | sample IncBWC4OmetaG_FD_161047 | JGI IMG/M metagenome (GOLD analysis project Ga0210398, IMG submission 161047) | Forest soil microbial communities from Barre Woods Harvard Forest LTER site, Petersham, Massachusetts, United States - Inc-BW-C-4-O | ecosystem: Environmental > Terrestrial > Soil >... | reverse complement strand
TTCGACTTTGAAGCCTGCGAGAACGGACTCGGCGAAGGACTGGCGCACGGCGAGGCGCTCCATGGAATTGGGGGAGGAGGAACGGTATTGCAAATTGGGAGCGACCAATAGAACGCGTGGACCCACGCGAGTGAAATGTACGATCCGCTCGACGCCCAGCAGACCGCGGTCGAGACCAACATCATTCGAGCCCAGGCCGTAGGGAAGCGAAACTATGAGGAGGAAGTCTTGATCGAATTTGGGGACGGTGACGTAAATGTGTCCGTTCTTGTCATCCCACGCGGTCGGAAATAAACCGTCAGCAGTTTTCAAGCCCTGGGTGCGGTCGCGGATGGTGGGGGTGGGTTCGGGTGTTGTCGCCGCGAGCAGAATGGTTGAGAGAAGAAAGCAGACTGCAACGCAGAACGGCGCGCGACGAATTGGCATGGGCCCTCCCGGCACGATCGGAGTATGACACTAACACTTCTCTTGTTTGGGCTGCCAGAGAAATTGCTCTGATTACCTGCCGCATCAGCCGAGAACGCTTGTGGAATGCCGGCTACTGCGGCTTGGCGTTAGGGTCGGCGGGTGGCGATGATTTATCGTCCTTCTTGTCATCCTTTTTTTCTTCCGGATGGCTTTCGTAGATCGAGTACTGGCCTTGGGGGCGCTTCAGCTTGATGACGAAATCCAGCCTGGCTTTGTCAACCTCGTAATCTTCGCCGAAGGTTTGAAATCCGGAGGCCAGGACCTGCACCCGCAGCTTTCCGTAAGGAATGCCGTCAAAGCTGGTCTTGCCGTCGATGTCTGTCTTTAGCTCCACGCCGCCCCGGCTTTGCTTTCCGCCCGCGCTTACGGGATGCATGATCACGGCGGCGTTGCGTACCGGTTTGCCGTTATCATCCTTGATCACCACAAAGTTGAGAACGGCCGTGGGATCTTCGGTCTTATCCCGCTGTGCGACGACCCCGCTGACGAGGGCGAGAACCAAGGCCAAACAGACAAAAACGCGACGTGTTATTTTTCCTCTTGCTTCACCAATCAGCGACGTCTTCATAACTGCATATTCTAGCGAGTGGAGCGTGTATGGGGAAGGACCGCTGGTTAAAAACTGGAACCGTGCTGCCTTAAGGTTTCATGGGGGAGCGGACTTTGCGCTCGAGGCTTAGGGGCTGAGATCCCAGGTGGACCAAGTCGCTCGCGACCCGCGCGGTGTTATGGCGGGCAACTCCCGGCTCTTCGAGGTAGTCCCCTAGAACAGGGATCACGCCGAGCGATTCGATCGCCTCGAGGTCGGCGACAATCTGGCACGCGCCTTCGAGGGCGTACTTGGCCTTGAGTTCATTGGAGACGGGCGTTCCGTTGATTAGAGCAAAGTCGAAGATCTGTTGGCCCGCGTGGCGGTTGAGAGCTCGGATGTGATCAGCGGCGGTGAGGCCCAGGCTCTCATTGGCCTGCGTCATCAGATTGCAAATGTAGACCTTGATCGCCGGGGAACCAACGATGGCATCGGCAATGCCGTGCACCAGCAGGTTCGGGATGAGGCTGGTAAACAGGGAGCCCGGGCCGATGCTGATGATATCGGCAGTGGCGATGGCCTGGAGCGTCTGTGGCATTGGATCCACATTGGCTGGAACCAGCGAGAGTTCCTTGATGCGAACTTTACTGGCGGTGATCTTGGTCTCGCCGCGCACGCGGGAGCCATCTTCCATGATGGCCTCAAGCTCGATATTGGATGTTGTGGCGGGGTAGATATGACCGCGCGTCAACAGGATCTCGGAAGACAGGCGAACCGCTTCGGAGAAGTCGTGAGTAATGGAAGTCAGCGCGGCGAGAAACAGATTTCCGAAGCTGTGACCTTCGAGGCCAGAGCCTCTGTCGAAGCGATGCTGAAAAAGCTGAGAGAGCAGAGCTTCGTCTTGACTCAGGGCGACGATGCAATTGCGAATGTCGCCCGGCGGAAGCATGTTGAGTTCTTTGCGCAGGCGTCCGCTGGATCCGCCGTCGTCGCTCACCGTCACGACCGCGCAGAGGTCACGAATAATCGGCGTATCCGGCCGGGCGGAGGCCATCTCGGCGGGAGTAAGGACAGAGCGCTTGAGACCCTTGAGCAGCGTCGAGAGTCCGGTGCCGCCACCGATGGCGACTACCCGGAGACCACGCTCGCGCGCAGATTTCTCCAAGGACAGAAGCTCTGAGATTTTGCTTTCCATCGAGCGAGTCTCGACTGTCAGCCCGGCTAGAACGACTCGTCTTCCCGGAAAGAGCCTTCCGGCGAAACCAGGTCGGCAGCGGGATCCGGGTACAAGAGTTCGGTGAAACGAGGATCTTCGGCCAGGTTGTGGAAATCGGCATCGTTGCGCGCCTGGAAGCGGAGGCTGGCGTTCAACTGAAGAGCCTCGTCCAAATGCTTGAGCGATTCCTCCACATGGCCGGTAAGGCAATCGAGCGCGGCCAAGCCATAGACGACAAAATCGGTTTTGGGCGCCTGCTTGACCAGCTTGTCGATGTGCTCACGCGCGGTGACGTAATCCCCCACGTTCATGAGAGAGACCGCGTAGTCGAAATGCTCTTCGACGGACTTGAACTGGGTGGTGGCCGAGCGCTCGAGATTTTGATTGCAAATGCTCAAGTGGATGGTCGCCCGGTCCGACAGCTCCTTGCTGCCGCTCGCGAGCACCTTTTCAAACAGTGGCTTCGCCTTTTCGAATTTGTGTTCCTGTAGGGCGCGCAGTCCAGTTTCGTAGCTCTGCAGAGCTTGGGAAGTGCGCGGATCGTCCGCCATAGAAGATTTCTTTGGATTAGCCTTTTGCGCCATGTGAAGAATTTTTCCTGTGCTGGTCGTAATAGGTACTCCTTAGCATGAACCTGGAAGAACGGATTCTCAAGTATCACTCAAAGTTCGGGTGTAGGGCAATCGGCAGGGAAGCGAGCAGCGAGTGCCGAGTCGCGAGCAGCCGACACCTGGAAACCCCTACGCATCAGAAGTCCGACGGCGATTCCCGCTATTCGGGACTTGTTATCAGCCACTAGTTCATGGTCGCGGCTGTCCCCAGATCGATCTGCTTCCACTCGCCCTTAATGATTCCTGCGCGAATCTGAGTTGCGGTCTTGCCCGCCTGGTGTTGCTGATAAGAATAGTAGAGCTCCTTCAAGCAAGTGGCACATCGGGCGCCGTGCGTGCTCTCAAAGCAGCTATGCAGGCTGTTATGGCCAATCCGGTCGCAGAAGCAGTAGCAGGGCTGCTGGTGAAGGACGGTCGGTATCTTCACCGCCAGATCGTAGGCGTGAGTCTGGTACGGATACTGCGCATCGGCTCCCCAAAGTTGATCTTTCGTAAGGATGGCCGGAAGTTTGGTTCCTTTTGGTGGCGGACCGGCGTTGTAGGCGGGAATGCCTGTGCCTTCCTCTCCCTGGGGAGCGGCCCAAAGAGAAGTCATCGTCAAGGTAACCAATAACAGCAAGGCGAGGGTAAGGGCACGGTGCACAAACTTTCGCTCTAGCAAGCGGGTTGCTGGCATACTGTCTCCTAAGCCTTCTCATTTTAACCTGCTTTTCGAAAGACCGCGAGAGGCGCAGCAAACCGGACCCAGGTGCAAGGTGTAAGCTCGAAAACAGCCAAGCGAGTCTGATCTGTATACAATTAAGAGGATTCGCATGTCAGAGGCACCGATCCCAGGAATCCCGACCACAACGGCCGCGCCGCTTGCGCTGGCAACGACCGAGGTGGGGGTACGCCTGCGCCCCGGCCTGGGAGTGTGGCTGCGGGATCTCATCCTGTCACTGGCCATCTCGGCCTTCATCATCGTGTTTATCTACCAGCCGGTGAAAGTCGAAGGCACGAGCATGATGCCGTCGCTCGAGGACCAGGAGCGAATCTTCGTCAACAAGTTCGTATACCGGTTGGAGCCGATCTCGCGCGGAGACATTGTGGTGTTTCGCTATCCCCGCGATCCTTCGAAAAGCTATATCAAGCGCGTGATTGGGGTCGCCGGAGATCGCATCCGCATTGACGGCGGCCAAGTCTATGTGAACGGCGAGGCCCTCGATGAGGACTACGTGCCGCCTGCCTATGCAGATTCACGATCATATCCCGAGACAGTCGTGCCGCCGGACTGCTATCTCGTGCTCGGAGATCACCGCTCGATGTCGAATGACAGCCGCGATTTCGGTCCCGTGAATCAAAGCTACATCTACGGCAAGGCGGTATTTGGCTACTGGCCGATGGATAAGTTGGGGAGGGTGCGGTAACCGGATAGGGATGGACTTGCTCCCACGACCTGTTTTGCAAGGGTGCTGTTTCCCGCCGCGCCGTAGGGTGCCGCTTCTTTTTCCGCTAACTTCCTGCGCGTCCTGAGCGTTATACTCGCGGAACCGCTTTTGTCTGCCCCTCTGGAGCGTCAGCAATGAAACCCCTAGCCTTCGTTTCGCCCTACCTCTGGCTGTTCTGGGCGGTTTTGCTGCTGGCCTACTTGCCCGAGTTCCGGCTGGTTGCCCGCTCGCGTCCGGCGCCGGGCGAGAAGACGGATCGCGGCTCGATGACTTTCATCATGCTGGCCGGATGGATCGGGATGCTGGGAGCTTTTCTGGTCGCTGGAATTCAGGCCTTCGTAATCACGCGCGGCGAGAAGGTCTGGTTTGTGGCTGGCCTGGTGACAGTGCTGGCCGGCAGCCTGCTGCGGCGCCATTGCTGGCGCATGCTGGGGAAACATTTCACCGGCGACGTCAAAGCGTCGGCGGATCAACCTCTGGTTGAACAGGGATTGTACCGTTGGGTAAGGCATCCTTCCTACACCGGTGGGATGCTGATGTACGTGGGCACGGGTCTGGCGCTGACCAACTGGCTGAGCGTGCTGATTATCGGGTTGGCCGGAGGGGCGGCCTACCTCTACCGGGTGCGGGTGGAGGAGCACGCACTGCAGGCGAATCTGGGCGGGCGCTATCAGCAATACATGCGGAGGACAAAGCGCTTCGTTCCCTTCATTTTCTGACGGGCCATCTCTCAGCCGTGAGATTTCCACACCGACACTGAGTTCCGTGCTTGGCCATGAGGAAAATCCCTGATAAAATCCTTCAAATCCATACATTGGAGCGAGAATGCAGGCTATCCTTGCGCTGGAAGACGGGCGAGTCTTCCGAGGCAAAGGCTACGGCGCCAAAGGCGAATGTTACGGCGAAGTCGTTTTTAATACTTCCATCACCGGCTACCAAGAAATTTTCACCGACCCTTCCTATTCGGGGCAGATTGTTGTCCTGACCAATCCCCAGATCGGCAATTACGGCACGAACCAGGAAGACAACGAAGCCACGCGTCCCTGGATCGAAGGCCTGATCGTGCGTGAGTTTTCGAAGGTGAGCTCGAACTGGCGATCATCGCAGGTGACCGAGGAATACCTCGAACAATTCAAGGTACCCGTGCTTTCCGATATCGACACCCGCTGCCTGGTGCGGCATCTTCGCGACCATGGGGTGATGCGGGGAGTGATTTCGACGCTTGAGACCGATACGGACAAGCTGGTCACCAAGGCCCGTTCGATTCCCAAGATGGATGGCACGGATCTTGCGAAAGAAGTGAGCACCAAGCGTTCCTACGTGTGGGAAGTAGGCGAACGTTCGCACGAGCCTGTAGCCCAGGTGGGGGTGAAGGATGAGCCTGCACGCTTTCATGTGGTGGCTTATGACTTTGGGATTAAACAGAACATTCTGCGGAAGTTACGTGGCGAGGGCTGCCGGGTGACAGTGGTCCCGGCGCAAACTCTGGCGGAAGATGTGATGGCGCTGAAACCTGACGGGGTGTTCCTCTCGAATGGTCCCGGCGATCCCGAGCCCTGTACCTATGCGGTGGATTCGATTCGCCGGCTGATGGGACGGCAGCCGATTTTCGGCATTTGCCTGGGACATCAGCTCACCGGCATTGCGCTTGGCGGCAAGACGTTCAAATTGAAGTTCGGACATCATGGCGGCAACCATCCGGTGAAGCAGTTGAGTACCGGCAAGATCGAGATCACGGCGCACAACCATAATTTTGCTGTCGATCCCGATTCCTTGCCGAGCAGCGAAGTGGAACTCACCCACATCGACTTGAACGATCAGACGCTCGAAGGTTTGCGGCATCGCAATCAGCCGCTGTTCAGCGTGCAGTATCACCCGGAGGCCGCGCCCGGGCCGCACGATTCACAGTATCTGTTCAAGGATTTCGTGAAGATGATGGAGGAGTGGAAACGATGAGGCCACCGGGCTCGCCGTCGCGCTGATTTCCACGCGATTGGGCGCGGGCTGGTTGCTGCAGGGGGCCAGGATTCGCGGGTAATCAATGTCGATCGCTCTCCGACCGGATGGCCTGCTGGTTCGAGGTGGAGGGGACCGAAACGGTAGTACCCAGGAAAGATAGCGTTGTCAAGGTATCGCCGATTCGCCCAGATCGCTCGGGTGGCCACGAATTGATTGAGAGCGAGAAATCGTAAATGCCCAAACGCACTGATATCTCGAAAATACTGATCCTCGGCTCCGGACCCATCGTCATCGGGCAGTCAGCGGAGTTTGATTATTCCGGCACGCAGGCCTGCAAGGCTCTCAAATCGGAGGGCTATGAAGTGGTGCTGGCCAACTCCAATCCCGCGACCATCATGACGGACCCGGAGATCGCTGACCGCACCTATATCGAACCCCTCACCCTGGAGTACCTGGAAGAGATCATTCGCCTCGAGCGGGAACTCGCACCGGGCGCTGGCTTTGCCTTATTGCCGACCGTGGGCGGACAGACCGCGCTCAACCTGGCGATTGAACTTTCCGACGGCGGCGTTCTGGAAAAATACAACGTGATCCTGATAGGGGCGAGCGTCGAGGCCATCAAAAAAGCCGAAGACCGCCTCTTCTTCAAGGACGCGATGCAGAGGATCGGGCTCGACGTTCCTAAGTCGGCACTGGTGAACAGTACAAAAGACGGTCTGGAATTCGCCGGCAAGATCGGCTTTCCCGTGATCATACGGCCGTCGTTCACGCTCGGGGGCACGGGCGGCGGCATCGCCTTTAATCGCGAAGAACTGGTCGAAGTGCTCGCCCGCGGTCTCGATATGTCTCCGGTGCGTGAAGCCTTGATCGAAGAGTCGGTGCTGGGATGGAAAGAGTTCGAACTCGAGGTGATGCGCGACAGCAAGGACAACGTCATCATCATTTGTTCGATTGAGAACTTCGATCCCATGGGAGTGCACACGGGCGATTCGATCACCGTGGCCCCGGCCCAGACGCTGACGGACCGCGAATATCAGGCCATGCGCGATGCGTCGATTGCGGTGATCCGCGAGATCGGCGTGGACACGGGCGGATCGAACATCCAGTTCGGAGTGAATCCGGAAACCGGGCGCATGGTGGTGATCGAGATGAACCCGCGCGTCTCGCGCTCATCGGCGCTGGCCTCGAAGGCTACCGGTTTCCCGATTGCGAAGATTGCCGCGAAACTTGCGGTCGGCTATACGCTGGACGAGATTCCCAACGACATCACGCGCAAGACTCCGGCATGTTTCGAGCCGACGCTCGACTACGTGGTCGTGAAAATTCCCAAGTGGCAGTTCGAAAAATTTCCCGGAGCGGATGAGAGTCTCGGCGTGCAGATGAAGTCGGTCGGCGAAGTGATGGCGATCGGCCGCACCTTCAAAGAAGCGCTGATGAAGGGGGTTCGCTCGCTCGATACCGGAAAGCGCGTTGGGGGCGCGAAGATCGAGCCCAAGATCCTGACGCAGCGGCTGGTAACTCCGCATCCCGAGCGGCTGGCTTACGTGCAGTACGCGCTGCGGCAGGGGCACACGGTAAAGCAGCTCGCCAAGATGACCTCGATGGATCCATGGTTTCTCTACCAGCTCAAGGAGATTAACGACATGCAGTTGGAGTTGGAGAAGCACCCCATGGAGTCGATTCCTACGGAGGTGTTGCGCGAGGCTAAGCGCATGGGCTTCTCCGACGGGCGTCTGGCGAGCGTCTGGCGTCTGGAGGGCCAAGAGAAGGTCCGGCACCTGCGCAAGAAGCACGGCGTGCTACCCGTGTACAAGCGCGTCGACACATGCGCGGCGGAATTCGAGAGCTTTACACCTTATCTCTATTCAACCTACGAAGAGGAAGACGAAGCCGCGCCTACGGATAAGAAAAAGATCATCATCCTCGGCAGTGGACCCAACCGAATCGGGCAGGGAATTGAATTCGACTACTGCTGCTGTCACGCGTCGTTTGCGCTGCACGAAGACGGTTACGAAACCATCATGATCAATTGCAATCCTGAAACCGTTTCGACCGACTACGATACCAGCGATCGCCTATACTTTGAGCCGCTGACTTTTGAAGACGTGTGGGCGATTTATCAGCACGAGGCTTCGAAGGGAGCGCCGGTGGGCGTGATTGTGCAGTTTGGCGGACAGACACCCCTGAACCTGGCGTTGCCGCTAAAGGCAGCGGGGGTAAACATTATCGGTACTTCTCCCGAGTCGATCGATCTAGCGGAGGATCGCAAGCACTTCAACAAGCTGCTCGAACAATTGCAGATCCCGCAGGCCGCCGGAGTGATGGCCACTTCGCTGGACGAAGCGATCGAGGGAGCTAAGCAGGTCGGGTATCCCGTCGTGGTGCGGCCTTCCTACGTGCTGGGTGGACGCGCCATGGTGATCGCCTACGACGAGGAATCGGTAATCCGGTATATGAAAGAGGCGGTCGAGTATTCGCACGATCGTCCCGTGCTGATCGATCACTTCCTCGAAGATGCAATCGAGGTGGATGTGGACGCGCTCTCCGATGGCGAAGATGTGGTGATAGGCGGAATCATGCAGCATATCGAGGAGGCCGGCATTCACTCCGGTGATTCTTCCTGTGTGCTGCCGGCGGTGGATATTCCGCTGCCCTTGATGGAACGCATGCGCGACTACACCTTCGGGCTGGCGCGGGCGCTAAAAGTGATTGGGCTCATGAATATTCAATTCGCCATCCCGCGAGGCAACGGCGCTGGCGCAGGCAATGGCGCCGAGGGCGGTAAGGTTTATGTTCTGGAAGTCAACCCCCGAGCTTCGCGCACCGTGCCCTACGTTTCGAAGGCTACCGGAGTGCCCCTGGCAAAAATCGCCGCCCGGCTGATGACCGGGCGTAAACTCCGTGAGTTCCTGCCGAATAACATCGAGGGCCGGGCCGATCTTGACACCGGACGCTGCTATTACGTTAAGTCTCCGGTTTTCCCCTGGAACAAATTTCCCGGCGTCGATACGGTGCTGGGGCCGGAGATGAAATCCACCGGCGAAGTGATGGGCGTGGGCGATAGCTTCGGCGAGGCTTTCGGCAAAGCCCAGTTGGCTGCAGGCCAGAAGTTGCCCACCCAAGGCACGGTTTTCCTCAGCGTCACCGAGCACGACAAGCGCTATGTGGCGGACGTGGCGCGCAAGTTTGTCGACATGGGCTTTAAGCTGGTAGCCACTTCGGGGACGGGAGACGTGATTGAGGCCGCAGGCATGAGGGTTGAACGTGTCTACAAGGTGAAAGAGGGACGCCCGAATGTGGTGGATTTCATCAAGGGCCAACGCATTCATCTCATCGTCAACACACCCACCGGCCTGGAGCCGTGGTTTGACGAGAAGGCAATTCGGCGCGCCGCGGTGACGGCGCGCATTCCCACCATTACCACGTTATCCGCCGCACGGGCGGCTGCGGAAGGGATTGCAGCCCTGCAGCGGGGAGAACTGAACATACGGGCGCTGCAACAGTTGCACGCGGAACGGACGGCCGTTAAGCGGTAGCCGGTTGAGCGGTAGTAAGATATGCTGGTCTATCTTATGTTTTAGCAGATGTGCTTCCTACCGCATGTCCGCGCTTGTGTACTGCCAGTGGTGGTTGGTCTCTGCTCTATGGCTTACGGGCAGAGCGGCACGCCCACTTTGTACCTTATCCAGACAGAGCGGGACATCCGTTCCCGGTTCTGCTACCCTTCCCGGCCTGCAGCAGCGGAATTTAGCCTGGGGGAGAAGCCAGCCGAGCGATATATGCGACTGAATGGCTGGTTCGACGGCCTGCCACGTGCGCCGGAAAAAACCTTGCCCTGGCAGGGACGGTTCGAAGAAGTCGGCTGCCCGAAGGGTTGTCAGATTTGCGGAACCGTCTACGCTGAGGATATTCCGGTTCACTTTTGCACCAAAGGATAGCTCATGCTTCTACACGGTATTTTCCCTCCCATTACCACGCCGTTTTATCCCGACGGCAACGTCTACTTCAAGAAGCTCGAAAGCAACGTTGAGCGCTATTCACGCACGCCTTCGGCCGGCATCGTCGTGCTCGGCTCGACGGGCGAAGCGATTCTGCTTTCCGATCAGGAGCGGCGGGATGTGCTGAAATCCGCGCGGGAGGCGGCTGCGCCCGCCAAGGTGCTGATTGCCGGGACAGGGATTGAGTCGGCGCGGGAGACACTGCGGCTTACAGAGTACGCCGCCGAGCTCGGATACGACGTCGCCATGGTCCGTACGCCGCATTACTACAAGAAGCAGATGCTGGCAGCAAATATTCTGGCGTTTTACCGAACCGTCGCCGATCGCTCGCCGATACCGGTGATCATTTACAACTTTCCCCAAGCTACCGGTTACGACATTCCGGCCGAACTGGTGATCGAGCTGGCCGATCATCCTAATGTGATTGGCATCAAGGAATCTGGCGGCGACGTGGAGAAAGTTCGCAAGATGGTAGCAGGCACGCGCCACATCCAGCGTGGCGCCACGGTGACCGAGATGTTCGAAGCAGTCACTCCTCGCATGCTGGCGGCTGCGACTGCCGCCGCCGGTGCCGAGGGCGGGGAGTTGGTTTCGATTGCAGCGTTGTCGGGTCCGGGATCGGAGCCCTCGACCAAGCCGTCGTCGGCGGCGGTTACGATTGTCGGCAAAATGAAAACCCGACAGAAAGAAGTGGGATTTCAGATCATGGTGGGAGCGGCGGACAAACTGCACGCTTCACTCGAAGTTGGCGCGGTGGGAGCGATTCTGGCCTTTGCCTGTTTTGCGCCAACTGCTTGCTATGAAATCTACGCCGCCTGGAAAGAGGGTGACGCCGAGTTGGCGCAATTGAAGCAGGAGCGCATCACTCCGGCCTCGCAATATGTCGTTGGCGGGCTGGGAATCTCCGGGATAAAGCATGGCATGGACTTCAACGGGTACTTTGGCGGCCCGGTTCGACTGCCGCTGCTCCCGCTGACCGGCGATGCGAAAGACGAAATTGAGCGACGCTTGGCGGATGTAAGGAACTGATTCCAGGTCCCCCCCTGCATCCGCAGAATTTCACTGAAGTATCCGTGACCATTGGCTTGTGATCAGGGTCCGATTTTCGTATACTATCTTCGAACGAACGTTCGAATAGGGTCCGCTTCGGTAAGCCATGGCTAGTCCGTCGACCGCAACCCGAGTCTCTAGCAAGCGACATAGCGCAGCTCCCGCGCCCTCTACGCGATTCGACCGTCGGCTGTCGGAGATTCTCACGCACGCGACCAACGTCTTCTGCGAGAAGGGATACGCGGGAGCCTCCATGCGCGACCTTTCGCGGGCCAGCGGAATGTCACTGGCCGGGCTTTATTACTACTTCGAGTCCAAAGAGCGTTTGCTCTTTCTTATCCAGAAGCATACCTTCAGCACAGTGGTCGAGCATTTGAAGGGGCGGTTGGAGGGAGTGAGCGATCCCGAGCAGCAGATCCGCATTTTTATTCTCAATCACCTGGAATATTTTCTGGCCAACCCGGCGGCAATGAAGGTGCTCTCCCATGAGGCGGAGGCGCTCAACCAAGGGTTCGCTTCGGAAGTAGCCGCCATCAAGCGCGAATATTACCGCATCTGCGTGGGTCTCCTGGACGAACTGAAGCGGCAGCGGTCTCTGCAGTTTTCCACCCGCATCGCGGTGCTCAGCCTATTTGGCATGATGAATTGGATTTATACGTGGCATAATCCGCGCGTCGATGCTGACGCCGATGAGATTGCGCTTGCCATGGGCGATATTTTTCTGCGCGGGGTAATGATGCCTGCGAAGGTTCGCAAGTAAGGTTGGCAAGTAGAGAAGCGGCTAGGTTGAACCGAAAAACAGAACCAACGATGGATCAACCGTAAGACACAAAATTTAGAGGAGCGACAAACATGGCGACGACAATGCAGCCGACGACCGGCGAAACCACCAAGCAGCTTGTCAACTACCGCACGGATGGCGGCGTAGCAGTGCTCGAGATGTGCGATCCGCCGGCCAATACTTATACCTACGAGATGAACCAGCAGTTGGATGCGGCCATTCTGCGGGCGCGCATGGACAACGATGTGTATGTCATCGTGCTCACCGGCGCGGGCGACAAATTTTTCTCCGCCGGGGCGAATATCAAAATGCTTTCGAGCGTCGATCCGACTTTCAAGTATTACTTTTGTCTCCACGCCAACGAAATGCTGCTTCGCTTGGAACACACGCCGAAGCTGGTGATTGCGGCGATCAACGGCCACTGCGTAGGCGGCGGGCTGGAAATCGCCATGGCCGCCGACATCCGCATCGCACGCAAGGAAGCGGGAAAGATCGGTCTGCCGGAGGTGAATCTGGGCGTGCTTCCGGGTACCGGGGGCACGCAGCGGCTTTCCCGGCTGGTCGGCAAGAGCAAGGCGATTGAGCTGATGGTCACGGGCAACACGTTCTCCTTTGAGGAGGCGCAAGAACTCGGCATCATCAACGACATCTACGAGCGTGAGGGCTTCATGGAAAACATGATGGAGTATGCCCGGCAGTTCTGTCCGCCGAACAAAGCGGCCAAGGCCGTAGGACGCATCAAGCGCGCAGTACAGACTGGTTGGGAGATTCCCCTGGAGTCGGCGCTGGCGGTTGAGCGCGAGAACCAGCAGATTCTTTTTCAGAGTGAAGACGCCAAGGAAGGTTTGGCTGCGTACGTCGAGAAGCGACCGGCAGTGTTCAAAGCGAAATAGTCGAAAGATTTCAATCTCGAGGTTGCGATGCCCGGAAAAGTAGCAAAAATCGGAACGTTTAGTGACTGGATCGGCATGTTCAACGATTGGCGCAAGGATATCGGCGTCAACACGAACGATATCGAAGCCTTCCATTTCGACACCCTTTACGGTGCGATCGATACGGAAGAAATCGAGTTCGGTTCGTACAAGGGACGCCGCAAGTGGGAGAACCTGCGCCAGATTCCGACGCAGCAGATGCGCGATGCCCTGATGAACATGATTGTGTATCAGGGCGACACCGAATTTGCCAGCGTCGAGCAGCAGCGCAATCTTCTCGAGAACGCACCTACGGATTGGGATCGCCGGGCCATCACGCGGGTCATGATCGAGGAAATGCGCCACGGCTGGCAGATGTGCGCGCTGCTGGTGGACCACTTCGGGTATTCCGGAAAGGTCGAGGCGCAGAAAATGCTGGAGCGCCGCGCCTTCGAGAACAAGCGTCTGCTGGGCGCATTCAACGTCGAGGTCGATAACTGGATGGATTTCTTCACCTATACCGACTTTGTTGATCGCGACGGAAAATTCCAGCTACAGATGTTGAAGTACTCGGCATTTGCCCCCCTGGGACGGTCGATGTCCTACATGCTGCGCGAAGAGGCTTTCCACATGGGCACGGGTAACGATGGCCTGCGGCGGATTGTGGAAGCGGGAGTGATCCCGGGTTGGCTGATACAAAAGTATCTCAATAAATGGATCTCCAGCTCCTATGACCTGTTCGGGACGGATCATTCTTCGTCGGCGCATTGGGCCTATGTTTGGGGCGTAAAGGGGCGTTACGACGAGCCCAAGAATGAGCGTGCTCCCGACCTCGACGATTTGAACGATTACAACCGGAATCTCTATCGTGACGAAGTGGCGGGCCTGATTGAGCGCTTCAACGGGGCGCTAAAGCCTGGTCAGCCGAAGCTCTACGCGCCCCACATCAGGTTCAATCGAGAGATTGGACGGTGGAAGGGACAGAAGTTCCATGCCGAGACCGGTGAGCCGCTTGAGGATCGAGCCTATGAGGAACATTTGAAGGAATATATGCCCTCCCCGGAAGACAAGAAACTGCTGCTGGATATCATCGGGACCGAGAAGAAGTGGATTGCCGAAAAAACCGGCGCCCGCGACCCGCTGGCGAGCATCGGCGAAGTTCGAAAATCGGCAATCAATCTGTGAGTCGGGTGTTGCGCGAAAGAGACCTGGGCAAAAAGCATGACGACCGGTTTGGCGGAAACCAAGCTCGCGCGGCTGGCAGTGGAGGTCAAGCCTCCGGTGGCGCGCATTACATTGCGGAATCCACCGCTGAACGTAATCGATCTTCCCATGATGGACGAGCTGCGCGGTGCATTGGCAGACATCGAGGTTCGTGCGGATCTTGCGGTCATGGTGCTGAGCGGCGGGGGCAGGGGGTTTTCAGCTGGGGTCGATGTGGCGGCGCACACTCCGGACAAGGTCGAAGAGATGCTGCTCAAGTTTCATACCGTGGTGCGCGCTTTGGTTGCGAGCCGGAAAGTGACGATCGCAGCGGTGCACGGAAATTGTTTGGGCGGGGGTGCGGAGTTGGCGATGATTTGCGACCTCGTCTACACCGCGGCTTCAGCGCGCTGGGGATTTCCGGAGATCAAGCTCGCCTGCTATCCGCCGGTCGCATGCTCAGCGCTGGCCGCATTGGTGGGGCAGAAGCGGGCCGCGGAATTGATTCTGACTGGCCGGATGATCAGCGGCACCGAGGCGGCGGGAATGGGGTTGGCAAATCGCTCCCTAGCCGAGGACGAAGTGGTGAAGCTGGTCGACCAAACTGTAGGGGAACTCGGCAAACTGAGTTCGGCAGCGTTGGCAGTGACCAAGCAGGCCATCTATAGCTGGGACGCGATGCACTTTGACAAGGGCCTGGCCCGGGCGGAGAAGATTTATCTGGAAAAGCTGATGAAGAACAGGGACGCGCAAGAAGGCATCCGGGCTTTCCTGGAAAAGCGCCAGCCGAACTGGACGGGGAACTGATGAAAGAGCCCACATGGACTACGAGATCACGCCCGAAGAAGTGAAGAGGAAGCTCGATCAGGGTGACAGATTCACGCTGCTCGACGTCCGCGAGCCGTGGGAGTTTGAAACGGCGAACATGGCTGGGGCGAAACTGATTCCTATGGGCGACATCCCCGCTCGTGCCCATCAGGAATTGGACCCGGAAGATCACATCGTAGTAGTTTGCCACCACGGAGTACGCTCGATGAATGTAACCGCTTGGCTGCGGCATCAAGGGTTTGAGAAGGCGCAGTCCATGCGCGGCGGCATCGACACCTGGTCTCGAATCGTGGATACGAAAATCCCGACCTATTAAAGCGGAACGCATTCATGGAGAAGGAATTTGTCGAACTCAGGATCAACCGTCGCCAGCACCAGCTGGCGGTCGAACCCGGAGCCTTGCGGCAGGATTTGGGCCTAACCGAATCGAAGCGCGGTTACCATGAGTCATGCTCTGACTCCGCAGTACCGCCGGGAGATGATCCGAGTCTTCACCAAGCGCGGGGTGTTGGCAGCGGCAAACCACTGAGCCTCATGCGATGATCACCGACTGCCACATCCACATCTCGCCCCTCGAAATGTTCAAGCTCCAGGCGCTGGAGCTGATGAAGAAAAAGCGTGCGAACTTCGAGCAAATTGCCGAGTTCTGCGGTTCGCCGAAGGCTTTCCTCGGGTATCTCGACGCATGTGGTATCCATCGCGCCGTGCTTATAAACTACGTGGCCCCCGAAGTGATCGGCTTCACCAATGAGGTCAATCAATTTATTGCGGACTACGTCAAGGCCGATCCCAAGCGGCTGCTTTCATGCGGCGGCGTGCATCCGCGCCATAGTACGAACGTCCTGGCCGATATGGAACAGATTCTGCGGCTCGGAATCCGCATGATCAAAATCCATCCCCCACATCAGCTTCTATTTCCCAACGACTACCTAAAGGGCGTGAAGGAGTTGGAAATCATTTATCGCGCCGCCGAGGCCAACGGCGTTCCGGTGATGTTCCACACCGGGACCTCCATTTTTCCCGGAGCGCGCAACAAGTATGGCGATCCGATTTATGTAGATGACGTCGCCGTGGATTTCCCTAAGCTGAGCATCCTGCTGGCGCACGGTGGCCGACCGCTCTGGATGCAGACGGCATTTTTTCTGGTTCGCCGCCATGCCAATGTCTATTTGGATATCAGCGGCATCCCGCCCAAGACGCTGCTCAAGTATTTCCCGAGACTGGAAGAGATTGCCCACAAGACTCTATTTGGCACAGATTGGCCGGGCCCGGGCGTGCCCGACGTCAAGCAGAATCTCGATGAGTTTCGCGCTTTACATCTGCCAGAAGACCTCGAGCAACAGATTCTCAGCAAAACTGCCTTGACCATTTGGCCCGCGTGAGGGGTTTTCCAGCCGGCGGATTGGAAGACGAAGCGGGCTTTGGCGTATAAAAGAAATGCAGTGCTTGCCGCGCCCCTGGCGTGGTTGTACAAAGCTTAATCAGTCCCTTGAGCGAAGCCTATGTCCAGCGTGATCAGTACTCCTGCTAAGAAAGGCCTGGAAGGGATCGTAGCCACGACCTCCAGAATTTGTTTTATCGATGGCGACCGCGGTGTACTTGCCTACCGCGGCATCGACGTTCACGAACTCGCCGAGCACTCGAATTTCGAGGAAACTTGCTATCTGCTTTGGTTTGGGCGGTTGCCGAATCGCGACGAACTGAAGGATCTTCAAGGACGGCTGGCGGAAGCACGTCATCTTGATCCAGCGATTATCCGGTTTCTGCGGGATGTCCCCCGGACCGCGCTGCCCATGGATGTTCTGCGTACCGCCGTTTCGGCGCTGGCGTTTTATGATGCCGACAACCCGAAAAACGATCACGATGCCAATGTTCGCAAGGCCATTCGGCTGACTTCACAGATTGCGATGATCGTCACCGCTTACGACCGGATTCGCAAGGGGAAGCCGGCTGTGGAGGCGGATCGATCCTTGTCCCACGCCGGCAATTTTCTACTGCAATTGACCGGAACCAAGCCGTCCGACACGGCCGAGCACGCTCTCGATATTGCGCTCATCCTGCATGCCGACCACGAGTTGAATGCGTCCACTTTTGCGGCGCGCGTAACGGCAGCCACTCTGTCAGACATGCATTCGGCGATCACTTCGGCCATAGGCACCCTGAAAGGGCCGCTGCACGGCGGCGCGAACGAGGCTGTTTTCCGAATTCTGGAAGCGATTGAACGGGAGAAAGCCGACCCCATCGAATACGTCCGCAACATGCTGGCCCAAAAGAAAAAGGTTCCAGGCTTTGGCCATCGCGTGTATCACACGGAAGATCCACGGGCCACACATTTGCGCGTCATGTCGCGTGACTTGGGTGAGGCCAGCGGACAACCGCAGTGGTATGACATGTCAGAGAAAATCGAGCAGTTCGTCAGAGCGGAAAAAAAGCTCAATGCCAATGTCGATTTTTACTCCGCCTCCACCTACCACACGCTGGGTATCGACGAAGATTTATTTACGCCTGTGTTCGCCGTCTCGCGCATCTGCGGATGGGCGGCACACGTGATCGAGCAACTCGACGACAACCGCCTGATCCGGCCGCGCGCGGAATATCTTGGACCGGACTATCCGAATCCCTATGTCTCGATCGACAAACGCTGATTGCATCGATCGATAGAGGCGGAGCAGCTTCTTGAAAGGCGCCTTTTCGCGCGCTTTTTTCCTGTGTGCCGAGGAGTTTGACAGCTGAGAGGTGAAACTCCTCTGCCCCACCCCATGAGGTGGAGGGACGGCAAAGCGCAAGGGTGAAATGACACTGGCCGCGAGGCGGGACCGGAGAGAAGCGCGGAGCAAAGACGCGGGCCGAGGAATAGGAACCGGATGCGAGGTCTACGGTGCCGGGCGAGCTGGCAGTGATAGCCAAGCCCATTTCCATCAAGCTCACTGGCGGTACATCCGGTTTCCGTGCCTCGAAGGCGGTCGAATTTGCCTCGGGAGATGTGGCAGGTCAGGGAATGGTGACTGAGCCGCAATCGATTCGACCGAGCCGCGAAGGTAAAGCAGGTAGAATAGACAAGTGATGCGTCGCATTTACCTCGACAACAACGCCACCACGCCGGTTCTCCCCGAGGTGCTCGAAGCCATGCGTCCGTATTTTGGCGAGCATTTTGGCAATGCTTCGTCGATCCACCATCACGGGCAGGAGACGCGCGCAGCAATCGAGCAGGCGCGAGACTCAGTGGCTTCGCTATTAGGTTGCCGATCGAGGGAGATCGTCTTCACCAGTGGCGGCACCGAGAGCGATAATCTGGCCATCGCTGGGCTGGCCAGCGCCGGTGATCACATCATTACTTCCAGCATTGAGCATCATGCCGTATTGCAGGCCTGCAAGCATGCCGAAGAAATAAGCTGCCAGGTGACATGCGTTCCCGTGGATGGCCGCGGTCTAGTCAACCCGGATGACGTGCGGCGGGCGTTGCGACCGAACACCAAGCTGATCTCCATCATGATGGCAAATAACGAAACCGGAGCGCTGCAGCCGGTCGAGGAGATTGGAAAGATTGCTCAAGAAGCCGATGTCTTTTTCCATGTGGATGCGGTGCAGGCCGCGGCCAAGGTTTCGATTGACGTGAATCGGTTTGCTTGTGACGCGGCGTCGATTTCAGGCCACAAGATGCATGCGCCTCAGGGTGTGGGCGCGCTCTACGTTCGCAAAGGAGCTCCTCTGCGACCGCTGTTTTATGGCGGACGACACGAACGCTCGCGCCGCGCTGGAACCGAAAATGTGCCCGGAATCGTTGCCCTCGGCAAAGCTTCCGAGCTGGCGATGTGGAGCTTCGAGCGCGGCGAGGATAAAAAAATGTCGGCATTGCGCGACCGCCTAGAGCAGGGGATTCTGGCCCAAGCGGAAGAAGCTGGGGTGAATGGCGAAGGCGCGCCGCGAGTACCGAATACCTCGAACATTTATTTCGATCACATCGAAGGAGAAGCGATGGTCATCTCTCTCGATCTGAATGGCCTCGCGGTTTCCACCGGCGCGGCGTGCTCCTCGGGAGCGATTGAACCATCGCACGTGCTGATGGCGATGGGCCTGCCCGCCGATCGAGCTCGCTCCAGCGTCCGCTTCAGTCTGGGCAAGCAGAATACGGCCGAAGATATAGACCTCGCGCTGGCACTGGTGCCGGAGGCCGTCGCGCGGTTGCGAGAATTGTCACCCCGATACAAAAAGCAAGCTTTTATTTCTTAACATGCCAGCTCGCAAGACGATCGCCGTAGCCATGTCAGGCGGTGTGGATTCTTCCACCGTCGCAGCCATGGTGCGCGCCGAGGGACACACCGTTATCGGCCTTACCATGCAGCTTTGGAACCAGCGTCGTCTGGCTGGACATGAAGGCATGCCGGAGGCTGTGACCGGCCGCTGTTGCTCACTCGACGACGTCTATGACGCCCGCCGCGTCGCCGCGCACATCGGCATTCCTTACTATGTGGTCAATCATGAAGAGCGCTTCGAAAACGATGTCGTACGTCCGTTCGTGGCTGAGTATCTCTCGGGCCGCACTCCCATTCCCTGCAGCCTCTGTAACAATCACTTGAAGTTTGATCAACTCCACGTCGTGGCTCGCCAGATTGGTGCTGATTGTGTTGCCACCGGTCACTACGCCAGGGTCGAGTATGACAATACCCGCGGCCGCTGGCTGCTCAAGCGTCCCACCGATCGCAGTAAGGACCAGACCTATTTTCTATTTGGCCTCACGCAGGAGCAGCTTAGCCGCACGCTGTTCCCGTTAGGCGAAATGACCAAGCCGGAGGTGCGCGATCTCGCGCGCAAGCACGGTCTGGCTCTCGCGGAGAAGCCGGATTCGCAGGAGATCTGTTTTGTTCCTGGCGGGGATTACAAGCGCTTCATCGATGCTTATCTGGCGGAGCGGGGCGAGACCTTGCCTGACACTGCGGGCGAATTGGTGACCGCGAGCGGGGAAGTGATTGGCGAGCACGGAGGCATTCACAATTTTACAGTGGGCCAGCGCAAGGGCCTAGGCGTTGCAACCGGATCGCCGCTTTACGTGATCCAGATCAACGGAGCCGACAAACAGGTGGTGGTCGGCGGCGACGAACAGCTTTATTCGCGAGCGCTGCGCGGGCGACGCGTGAACCTGATCTCCGTCGAGGAGTTGAAAGAGCCCATGCGCGTCTCGGTGAAAATCCGTCATCGTCACGAGGCGGCGCCGGCAAGGTTGGAAAAGATAGCGGTGGACGAGATTCTCGTGACCTTCGATCAACCGCAACGGGCCATCACTCCAGGTCAGGCTGCCGTTTTCTATGACGACAACGTCGTTGTAGGCGGGGCGTGGATCTCCTAGGGCTCCTGTTAAGTCCCTGGTACATTACTCGCTGCCGGCGCGAATATAATTCGCTGCATGTCATCTTCAAATCCCGCAGCGCCAATCCCGGGAAGTTCCGTCTTTCTCCCGTCCAAGCCATCGTTGTTGAGCCGAGAATGGCCTTCCTTGAAACAAGGAATCAAGACTGGCCTGGCGGGCACGATCACCTACGCCATCTATGCGGGCTGGAATTTGCCCCAGGGATATTGGGCCGTCTTCGCCGCCTTGGTGGTAACGCAGGCCAATATGGGCGCATCCTGGAAGGCCGCGCTCTACCGCACCATCGGTTCCACCTGTGGGGCGCTGGCAGCGGCGCTTTTGCTTCCGATGTTAGGGACAGGGGCAGTGCGCGCCGCAGTCGCGCTGTTCACACTGGCTTCTTTTTTTGCCTACCTCACGGCGCTGCATCCCAGTTTCAGTGCGGCGGGTTTCACGGCCGCCTTGATCCTCGTCTTCGGAGGCCTCGAGGAGCCCTGGCATGTGGCCTGGCTTCGGGTGCTCTACACCATGCTCGGTGCGGTGGTTGCCTTTGCGGTGAGTGTTCTGGTGTGGCCGGTACAGGCGAGGGAAGGGCTACGAAATAACTTAGCCAGTATATTGCAGGGGGCTGGGGCTCTCTACACGGCAGTCACGGGCGCGGCGCTCGAGGGGGCGAACAACGAAGCGCAGATCCGTCAGCTTAACCGCCAACTGCAGGATCTGCGCCGCGGCATCACGCAGCAGATGGACGAAGCCCGCAGGGAGTTGACATACGCGCGATTCAATGCCGGAGCATTTCAGGCCTTCATCGATCAGGCAGATCAGGTGCGCCGCAGGCTGACGGCAATGGCTGAGGACAGGAGTCTCTATGCACATGCCAAAGTTGACCCCGAACTGCTGCCCTCGCTCCCCAAATTAGTGGCATGCACCGTTCAAGGGTTCTCGGACTTGGCCGCCGGGCTGCGCACGCGGAGCAAGCAAGTGCAATCCGGGGAACGTCTCGAGCGAGCCGTGCGTGATCTCGATTCCGATCTAGCTCATCTGCGTAAGCACCGCGTCACCGCGCCATTCTCGCTCGATCGCATGCTGCCGTTTTGGTCGTTTGTTTTCAACTTAAGGGAGGCGGCGCAGGACCTAAGGCAATTGGCTGCAAACCTCGGCGAACTTGCGTGAAATTGTTGAAAATCGAGATTGCGGCAGGAGCTTTTTCGCTCTAGATAAACATTTCATCCTGGGGAACAGGGCGCCGGGGACCGCGACTATCGCCGTTTTTCCGCGCCCGGTGGCTCAGCAGGAATTCCACTCCCGCGGTGACACCCCGAATAATTCCGGATACCTGGCGCACCGGTGAAACCACGGTCCTGGTTACGATATCGGAAGTCTGTTCTACCCGGTCGAGAGTCCGACCGAGCATTTCGTCGGCACGAATCACCTGCAAGCGGGCGCGGTCGAGAGCGTCATTCACCGTGGCATCAACGCGCTCTACTTGAGACCGCACCGTGGTCGTCGCCTCCATCATATTCTCGGCAACGACTTGCAACTTCGGGCGCAACTCGGCGAGCAGCGATTGGGCCGCGTCGATCGTAGGCAGGGCCTTGGTTTTTACTTCTTCCGATACCGCCTCCAGGCGAGAGCTGGTTTTGCGGACGGCAAAATAGAGAGCCACGAGCACTCCTGCCTGTAAGAGCACAGCTATTGCCGTCAGCGCGACGAACAGCGGAATGAGGTTTTCCATAGAGCGCTCTCCCGAGTTGGCCCTCGAAGCCGCCAAACTGCAACAAGAGGGATGGAGGGTTAAAGGTTTTTGGCTGCTCCGGTCTCGGTTGTAGTTTCCTGATAAGCCTGTCGTCCCGCTTCATAGGCGGCACGGAACTGATCCTTCTGCTGGTTTACCACGTCGCGCCCCTTATCCACCCACTCGGAAGCTTGTTCCCGAGCTTCGCGCGCGCGGGTCCGGACATACTCGCGACCCTGTTCCGCTCTCGCAAGGAGCTCTTCGCGGGTTTCGCTCCCCGAGCGCGGGGCGTAAAGAACTCCAACCAAGCCACCCAAACCCAAGCCCGCAAGGAACCACAGCAAACTGCTGCCATCACGGTCAGACATTGGAACTACCTCCTGAACAAGTGCTTGCTTCCAGCATCAGTACTGATTCGGATGGTAGCACTCGAATCCGGTAAATACAATTACGGGAAATCCGTAGGCGGGCATCCGGGACACCGCAAACGCGGCAAGAAATCAGGTTACTTCTGAGTTGGATTGGCAGGCGTTGCCGGCTGCGTTTTGACGGGAGCCGATTTCTCACCCTGCAGGACCGAGCGCGGGCCGCCGTGTTTGATGGCGTTGACCGACAGGGTCACCGAGGTCAACATGAACAAAATGGCCGAGATCGTAGTGGCTTTGGTGAGCGCCGTAGCCGCACCACGCGGGCCAAAGGCAGCCTGACTGCCCTGTCCACCGAACGCGGCGGAGATGTCCCCGGCCTTGCCGCTTTGCAGCAGCACGACGACGATCAGGAACAGGCATACAAGCACGTGGATAATGGTGACTAGAATGATCATGGAAGTCGAGAGATCCTTACCGATCGGGCAGCTGCTTACCGTTCTGCGAGCAGCAATGACGAAATATCCTTTTTCCCATCAGTAGTTTGACATTCACCACTCCATTCGTCAAGAGCATGGGGTCGCCCGGGTCGCCCGGGGTCGCCTGCTGGTAAGGCTTGAGCTGCGACCTCTGGCTCCAGCAACAGATTTCAGGCCCTAATCGTGGCTAATCGTGTTCCGCCAATTGACATTCTGCGTTCACGCTTTCTAGAATATCTCAAGCCCCGCACTGCTCAGGTGCGGATCGGCGTCATAGCAGCCTACTGTTGCCAACAACTATTTATGATCCAAGCTCAGGCGCTCACCAAGAAGTATGCGCACACCATAGCCGTTGATCAGATTTCGTTTGAGGTGGCGAAGGGCCAGATCGTCGGGTTCCTGGGGCCAAACGGTGCCGGGAAGACGACGACGATGCGCATGCTGACGTGCTTTCTTCCACCTTCCGCGGGAACGGCCACCGTGGCGGGTTTTGATGTCCTCGAACAACCGCTGGAGGTCAAGAAACGAATTGGATACTTGCCGGAGACGCCGCCGATTTACCCGGAAATGGAGACGGCGGAATACTTGAAGTTCGTCGGCCGGCTGAAAGGGCTGTCGGGTGCCGACCTCGAAAAGCGAGTCGATTACGCCTGCGAGCGCTGCGCCGTGGTCGAGGTCAAAACCAAGCTGCTCGGCAAGCTGTCCAAAGGCTACAGACAGCGGGTCGGACTCGCGCAGGCTATCATCCACAATCCCGATGTGCTGATTCTGGATGAACCAACCGCCGGTCTCGATCCTAAGCAAATTAACGAAACGCGGGACCTGATCAAGAGTCTTGCCGGCGATCACACGATTATTCTCAGCACCCATATCCTTCCCGAGGTCGAGCAGACCTGCGAGCAGGTGATCATCATCAACCAGGGGAAGCTCGTGGCCACCGACTCCGTGCGTAATCTGCAAGCTCGGGCGCGCGGCGCTGAATCCGTTGTGGTGGAGATTGCCGGGCGCAACGGAAACCTGGAGGCGGGCATGGTGCAGCGCAAGCTGGAGCAAGTCTCCGGAGTCGGCCGTGTGCTGAGCAAAGGGCAGGAGAATGGGCGAGTTTTCTTTGAGGTGGAGACTCACAAAGGACGATTCGTTCGTGGCGACTTGGCGCGAGCCGTGGTTGAATCCGGGTGGGACCTCAACGAGCTGCGTCCGGCTGCGATGAGCCTGGAAGAAATCTTCCTGCAACTCACCGGGAGCGAAGTGGCAGCCGAGGCGGGGGAAGCGGTGAAGCAATGAGAAATGCGTGGATCATCTGCCGAAAAGAACTGGGCAGCTACTTCGTTTCGCCCGTCGCGTACCTTTTGCTGACCATGTTCGGTCTGATTTTTGGTTTCTTCTTCTGGAATGCGCTCGGTTATTTCGTAGTCGAGGGCATGCAGATGCAGATGCGTGGGCAATCGCTTCCCATGAATTTGAATGAACAGATCATCCGTCCCTTGCTGTCGAACGTCAGCGTGATCGGTCTCTTCTTTATTCCGATGATCACCATGCGCCTGTTCGCAGAAGAAAAACGGACCGGAACGATCGAACTGCTGGTGACCTCGCCGATTCGCGATCTCGAAATCATCGTCGGAAAGTGGCTGGCTGCCCTCATCCTTTATTCGTGTCTTCTGCTGTTCACTGCGCTGAATTTTGCGTTTCTCTTCAAGTACGGCAATCCGGACTGGAAGCCTCTGGCCATCGGATATCTGGGCCTGTTGCTGCAGGCAGGCGCGCTGTTGGCCATCGGGACGTTCATTTCCACTCTGACCAAGAATCAAATCATCGCTGGTGCCGCGACCTTTGGTGTGTGCCTGCTGCTGTGGGTGCTCGAGTGGGTGAGTGGGTACGAAACCACAACCTGGGCACGCGTGCTCGCCTACATGTCGGTGATCACGCACTTCGAATCCTTTGGCCGAGGCGCGCTCGATTCCAAAGACGCAGTTTTTTATCTCACCGTGATTTTCCTGGGACTGTTCTTCACTGCGCGTTCCATGGAATCGCTGCGCTGGAGGTCTTAATGGCAAGCCAGTGGCTGAAGGCGAGACAAACCAAATATGCCGCCTACGCGGCAATCTACATCGCGGTCGTCATCGCCGCGGTGGTCGTGGCCAACATTCTCGCCGACCGTTACAACAAATCGTTCGACGCCACGTCGAATAAGCGTTACAGCCTTTCTGAGCAGACCGCCAAGATCGTCAAGGGCTTGAAGCAGGACGCGACCATCACCTATTTCGACCAGAGTACGCGCTTCCGGGAGGCGAAGGATCTGCTCGATCAATACGCCAACCTCTCCCGCAAGGTGCACGTGGAGTATGTCGATCCGGACAAAAATCCGCAACTGGCGAGGGAAGAGGGAATCAGGAATTTGGGAACTGCCGTGGTGCAGATCGGTGCGAAAAAGGAAGAAGCCAAAAACATTACGGAAGAGGGTATCACCGGCGCCTTCATCCGCGACCTGAAGAGCACCGCAAGAACGGTTTGTTTCGTGACCGGCAGCGGAGAACACCAGCCCGACGACCGGGAGCGCGAGGGGCTTTCCGGTTTTAAAGACCTTCTCTCCAAGGACGATTACGCAAGCAAAACCATCGAGCTGCTCGAGAAAGCGGAAGTAGCGAGCGATTGCACAACTCTTGTGATCGCTGGACCGACGCGAAATTATGAGCAGCCGGAGGTGGAGGCGATCAAGAAATATGTCGAGGATGGTGGGCGCGCGCTGCTCATGCTGGATCCTCCGCTTAAGCTGGGCCATTCGGAAATCGCCGACAATGACGCGCTCACGAATTTGCTCGCGAGCTGGGGTGTGACGCTGAGCAAGGATTTGATTCTGGATCTCAATCCAATTGGCCAACTGGCCGGTCTTGGGCCGCAGGTGGCGCTGGTTACCAGTTACAGCTCCCAGCCCATCGTGAACGAGATGAAGGGAACGGCGACGGGCTTTCCGCTGGCCCGCTCCATGGAGATCAAGAGCACGGACAAAACCAGCGTCGAGAAGCTCTTCGATTCCTCGAGCAGCAGTCTGGCGACCAGCAACCTGAGCTCCGCCAGTGTCAACGTCAACGATCCCAAGAACAAGAAGGGCCCGCTGACCATTGCCGCTGCCGGCACGTACAACAGCGGGAAAGGGAACTCGCAGGGGCGTTTCGTGGTGGTGGGCAGTTCTTCCTGGGCGGCCAACAGCTTTATCAGTTTCAACGGCAACGATGACCTGGCGTTGAATGCCATCAACTGGCTGGCGTCCGATGAAGACTTGATTTCCATCCGGCCGAAGCAGCCGGAGGATCGCCGGATTACCATGACCCGCGCTCAACTGAACCTGGTGCGCCTCACCAGCCAGTTCGCGCTGCCGCTGGCCGTGGTGATTGTAGGGGTCGGGGTGTGGTGGAAGAGGAGGTAGGAAACCTCTCGACTGGTTTTCGGTATCGAGAAGCGCTATGAAAATTCGTGGCCTGATTGTTGCGGCTTTCATCTTCTTTACTCTGGCTGGAATTCTCTATTGGTCGGAACACCACAAACCAGGCGAGGACGCTGCCCAGGCATCTGCGGATGCTGCGCCTTCCATCCTCAAACTCGATTCATCCGCGATTACCGGGCTAGATCTTAGAAAGAAAGACTCGGAACAGATTTCGCTTACCAAAGACAATTCGGGAAAGTGGCAAATCACGGCGCCCAAACCGTTCGGCGCTGATCAGACTGTAGTTTCGGGCATGCTCTCCACCTTGTCGTCGTTGAACTCAGAGCGACTGGTTGAGGACAAAGCGGCGGATCTGAAGCAATATGGCCTGGATCAGCCCACGCTCCAGGTTGACATCACCGAAAAAGACCACAAGACCAGAAAACTCTTCCTGGGCGATGACGCTCCGACGGGCGCGGCTACCTATGCGATGATAGCCGGCGATCCGCGCGTTTTTACTGTGGGCACCTACGTGAAAACGAGTGTGGATAAGAGTCTGGCCGACATGCGCGACAGACGCTTGCTTACCGTAGATCCCAACAAGATCAGCCGCATCGAAGTTCTCAGAAACAATCAGGACATCGAGTTTGCACGCAATAAGGATGAGTGGCAGATCCTGAAGCCCAAGCCGCTGCGCGCCGACAGCGATCGAGTAAGTGAGTTGGTCCGCAAGTTGACCGAGGCTAAGATGGATCTCAGCGCTTCGGACACCAAGAATGTGCCCCCGGCGTTTGAACGCGCCACCCCACTCGCCGCTGCGAAAGTCACTGATGATTCGGGAACACAGGAACTTCAGGTGCGCAGGAGCCAGGCGGATAAGAACAATAACGTCTATTACGCGAAGTCAAGCGCCGTCGAAGGGGTATACAAAATCAGCGCCGACCTCGGCCAAGCCCTCGATAAAGGCCTTGACGATTTTCGCAATAAGAAGCTTTTCGATCTTGGTTTCGACGAACCCGGCAAGGTGGAATTGCATGCCGGCTCGAAGGGCTATTTCCTCACGCGAAGCGGCCAAGACTGGTGGCAGGACGGAAAGAAGCTGGATGCGGTGAGCGTGGAATCGCTGATTTCGAAACTTCGCGATCTGAGTGCGGTCACATTTCCTGACTCTGGTTTCGCCGACCCGGCTATCGAGATCACGGTGACTTCTGACGACGGCAGGCGGGTAGAGAAAGTCCAGATAGCCAAAACCAATCTCGGTTACGTGGCCAGGCGTGAGGATGGTATGGCGCTCTACGAGCTAAGCTCCAGCTCCGTGGATGATGTGCAAAAAGCGGCTGATTCGATAAAGCCGGGGGCCGCTGCGGGCAAATAGAGGATTCGCGCACCCAGGCGAATCGGCTTGGGCTTCCGACTCAGTACATGCTTCACCGTGATGACCTAGCACCAGGTTGCGCGAGTTTCGGATATAGCGCTTTCCTGCTATGCTCGACAGGGCAAAAACCCTGATCGCTGCGGCGCGACGAAGCCAATCATGTTCGTTTCTAGGCCAAATCTTAGCTGGAGGCGGGAGCGCGGCTCTCGTGAGACCTTTGGCAAGGCGTTCGTCCTCGGCGCACGAGGCACCTGGTGATTTCTAATCTCCGCTATGTTCTGCTTGCCGTCGCTGCCATTCCTTTTATTTATTACCTGATTGCGTTGTTCAGTTCCTGGCAATTCTTTCGGCGGGGGGCACCCGCCAACGCGGTCCATCCAATCTTCACACCGCCGGTCAGCAATCTAAAGCCAATTCGCGGACTCGACCCTGAAGCCTATGAAAATTTTTCCAGCTTCTGCCAGCAGGACTATCCCGATTATGAGGTCGTGTTCTGCGTAGGCGAGGAGGACGATCCGGCGGTTCCCGTACTGCAAAGGCTAAAGCAGGAGTTTCCCGAGCGCCAGATTCGGGTGTTGTTCGGTTCGAGTGGAAGCGGATCTAACGATAAAGTGGTGAAGCTGGCGCGCCTGGTCAGCGAGGCTCAGCACGAAGTTGTCGTGATTAGCGATAGTGACGTTCGAGTACAGCCCGACTACTTACGCACGGTGGTTGCTCCCTTGGCCAATCCCAAGGTTGGGGCTGTAACCTGTTTTTATGTGCCGATCGAAGACAAAACATTCACCGACAATCTTCAGACGATGGGAATGTTCTCTGATTTTTATGCCGGCATCCTGGTCGCACGTCAGCTCGACGGAGTGAAGTTTGCGCTGGGACCGACCATCGCCACCACGCGCACGCGGCTGGCGGGCTTCGGTGGTTATGAGGCAATCAAGAACCGTCCAGCAGACGACCTGTTGGTAGGCCGCCTTATCGCCGAACAGGGCTATGAGGTTGAGCTTCTGAAGTACGCAATTTCTACGGTTGCCGACTATGGGTCGATGCGCGACCTTTTTCTCAAAAGGCTGCGCTGGATCGTGGTTATGCGGCACTTGCGCCCATGGGGACACCTCGGCCTGTTTCTCACTCAAGGGTTGCCCTGGTCTTTGCTGGCAATCGCGATCCGTCCCTCACCTGGAGTTGCCCTCGGCTATCTCGGTGCGTATTTTGCCTTGCGATTCGCACTGACGTGGATGGTTGGAATTTGGGGCCTGAAGCAGGATGCGCTTTGGAAAAAGCTAGCGCTGATCCCGGTATGGGATGCGCTGGCCTTCGTCATTTGGCTGACCAGTTTTACCCGCAATAGCATCCGCTGGCGGGATTCTGAGTACTACATTCGCGACGGCAGACTTGTGCCCGTCGTTCAAACCAATCCCGAGCCAGCGGGTTGATGCTTGTCTTACAGTCAGCTTCCCACTTTGCGACTCAGTCCGCCGCGCGCCTTTTTCGCGGAACGACGATTCCCGTTGCTCTTTCCGTTGGCCGCTCCCACGATCTCGAGAGGCGCTTGGGCAAAAGGCTCTCGATGCGCCTGTCCCCGGCGCTGGTTAACCGCCTGGCGCCAGTTGATTCGCGGCAGCATCACGCCGGCATCGATCCGATCGCGATATTTCAAGGCCACATTCATGAGCGAGTCCAACAGCGAGTCGGATAGCAAATGCGGCTTCAAACCGAGCTCAATCAGTTTTGAGTGCTTCGCATTGTAGTAGTGTTCCTCGGCTTCGACTCGCGGATCGGGGAGGTGATCGACTTCCACCGTTACCCCCAGCTTCTCCCCTGCGCTCTGGACCATTCGTGCCAGGTCTAAGACTGAAAACTGCTCGGTGAACTGGTTGAACACGCGGCACTCGCCTCGAGCCGCCGGATTCAAACACGCAATTTCGACGCAACGTACGGTGTCGCGGATATCGAGAAATCCGCGGGTCTGGCCTCCCTTGCCGTACACGGTAAGCGGATGTCCGATAGCCGCCTGCACGCAGAAGCGATTGAGCACGGTGCCAAAGACTTCGTCGTAGTCGAAGCGATTGATCAGCGCTTCATCGAGCGCCACTTCATCGGTCACGGTTCCGTAGACCACGCCCTGGTTGAGGTCGGTGGCACGGAGTCCCCAGACCCGACAGGTGAACATGATGTTGTGACTGTCGTGCACCTTTGACAGATGATAGAAGGAGCCGGGCTGCTTGGGATAGGGCAGCGTATCCTTGCGCCCGTTGTGCTCAATGGTGATGTAGCCTTCCTCGATATCAATGTTCGGCGTGCCATACTCACCCATGGTGCCGAGCTTGATGAGATGACAATCAGGCTGAAACTCGCGCAAGGCGAACAGCAGATTGAGCGTCCCCACGACGTTGTTTACTTGTGTAAAAACCGCGTGTTTGCGGTCGATCATGGAATAGGGAGCAGCGCGCTGCTCGGCGAAATGAACCACTGCCTCGGGTTCAAAATCCTTGATGACCGCGGAGAGAAAATCGTACTCGGTCACATCGCCGACGAAGAGTTCGATGGTATTGCCGGTGATCTCCTGCCAGATCCTCAGCCGATCCGAGAGCGGTCGGATGGGCGTCAGGGTCTCGACGCCCAGTTCGTGGTCCCATTGCCGGCGCGCAAAGTTGTCGGCAATCGCCACCGAGTGTCCCTTCTGGGACAAATATAGGGCGGTCGCCCAGCCGCAATAACCATCGCCTCCCAGCACCGCAATCTTCATACTCTCTCCTTGCTTACAGTCCCTGCAGTATGTTTCTCCCAAAATCATTACCGGAAAAACCGGTGCTTCGCGCTCTAACCGGCCGTGCCTGTTACCCTGTGCCAACCGCCTTCGGCAGATCAGCTCGAGAGCTAGTCCCGGGCAGATTCGTCAGAACGACTTTGCCGCCGCTTTCCGCCACCAGATTAAGATGCTCGGCGCCCACCAGAGATGCTAGTCGGGGAACTACATTTTGACTGGCCACAATGTAGGAGCGCTCCGGCTTAAGCCATAAATCCTTGAACTGCGTGTCGTCGATGAACACATCGGCCGCACCGGGTGCGTACGCGCCATACTCCAGATTGTAGAAGCGTCCGTTGCGCAGCAGCGCAGTGCGGTTAGTGTAAAAGAATATAGAGGAAAACGTGTAATAGTGGTGATCTACAATCAGGGTTCCCGGCGGTGATTTCAGGATCGCCTCCGCCAGCGGACGCGAAGACAGGTAGGGATCGAAGACAGCCATGGCCATGCGGGCGGCGTGGAAGAAAAGTATCATCATCAGAGCGGCGGCGAGAAATGCCCGCTGACCAGTCCACTTCCAGGTTGCGAATGCACCGATCGAAAAGGCGAATGCGGCCACC